>OGMF01001748.1_pt1 | contig 20121 bp, 13 predicted proteins | sample 1572921 | NCBI WGS metagenome assembly OGMF01 (sample SAMEA2581919, study PRJEB24529) | metagenome | biome: Human gut stool | place: China | collected 2011 | reverse complement strand
GGATATGGAGCTTGTGCCGACGAAGGAGCCAGCATCGCATTTGGCTAGTCGCCGGCGCACCGGCTCCCTGCCAAATGCCTCAAATCGGGCAGAAGCCCATACCCACTTTTACAAATGGGAATATGAAAAAGGTATGCAGATGCGTATGGAATGTGAAAACTCAAATTCACCGCTCGATACGATAGTATTTAAATGCTCCATCTTCTCCGACAAGGTGAAAGCCGGCCTTTTCCAGCACATGCTGGCTCCGGGTGTTTTTCATAATGGCGTCTGCGTTCACAGCGGTCATTCCCAACTCGTCAAAGGCGATTTTTACCGCCAGATGTTCTGCCTGCGTTCCATATCCTTTCCCTTTTACCATGTCATTTTGCATATGGATACTCAGCGTACATTCCTTTTTATCATAGTCGATCTGTTTCAGCTGCAATTCCCCGATTACCTGATCTCCAAGCATGATTGCAAACAGCCTACGCGAAGCGTCTGACCCCTTTGCATCAAAATATCGGTTTACCGCTGCTTCGTTATAAACATAGGGCCGGAATAAGCGCATGTCCATATAGATGGACGCATCATTCGTCCAGCGCCGGTACAGTTCGTGGCATAGCTCTCTTGTCATCGCTTTTAGCTGAATCGTCTGCATCATTGGCCTCCTAAATTCAATTTGCCCAGCTGTAATTCATAAAGTTTACCATGTAAAATACCAAATCTCAATGCCAAAACCAGAACAAAAGAAAGAAAATCTGTCTCTGCGCGTGAATCTCGATTACGGCGGTGATCTTGTGCACGGCGCTGTGCGCCTTGGTCGTGCTGTGGAGCAGATGACGGACGATGCGCCGACGCGCGACGGAACGACTATGCCGCTGCACATCGACAGCAAGCGCCGCAAAAAGCTCCGGCAAAAGAAAACCGCCCTCGGTCACGCTGAGGACGATCATGAAGATTGGGATATGAAACAGGAACTATGAAAGGAGTACCTATGGCGAGAAAGCGAAAAGACAATATTTCGGAGGTCACGTTCAGCTACATCGGTACGGATGCGCAGTTCGATGAATTTTTGAAAATGCTGGTGCATGACTACCTGTCGGTAGATCAGCCATATACAAAGTTGCAGGAGGATTTTGTTGATCATGTAGATTCCTGCTGCGCATGATGGATTGTTCTAGCTATTCGAAAAACAGTGTGCTATGGTGTGTGCTGCAATCAGCACACACCATAGCGGGAAGGAGGAACCATGAAAGTCTGGCTGTATTACCGCCTGAGTCGGGATGAGGACGATGAACTGAATTCCCTGACGAATCAGCGGAAAATCATTTATGAATACGCCGTCACAAACGGGCATGAGGTCGTCGGAGAATCCTTCGATGACAATGTCAGCGGCATGCATTTCAACCGCGAGGGCATTGACAAAATCTACGAAGTTGTGGAAGCTGGAAAAATCGAGGCGATCATTGTCAAAGACCTATCCCGGCTGGGTCGACACCGAACGCAGACTGCCCTGTTCATCGACTACCTGCGGGAGCACGATGTTCGCGTCCTCTCGGCGACGGAAAATATCGATACGTTCAACGAAAATGACGATCTCATCATTGGCTTCAAAGGTTTGGTCAACGATTTCTATGCGCGCGACGGCAGCCGCCGTGTGCGGACCGGCTACCGGCAAAAACAAAAGGAAGGGCTCGTGACCATTCCGCCATTCGGATATTTCAAGGATAAAAACACGAAGAAGGTTGTCATTGTAGAGGAAGCAGCTGAAACCGTTCGACTGATCTTCACCGCCTACGTTGGCGGCAGCGGTATGAAGACTATCGCCCGCACACTGAATGAGCAGAAGAGAAAAACACCTGCGCTCATGCAACTGGAACTGCTGAACAAGAGCCTGCCCAACACGCAGGACGTCATCCTAAAAAAGTATCTTTGGGACGCAACCATGATAGCCCGCATTCTCAGGGACGAAAGCTATGTTGGAACGCTCATCTGCCACAAAAGCGAACGGAACAAGATCAACAAAACCTTCCGCTTCACAGAGCCGGAAGAACAGTTCCGTCATGAAAACTATCTCCCGCCGATCATCACGCCGGAACTGTGGGAGCAGACGCAGATGATGCTGGCGGAGCGGAAACGGCTGAACGTGCGCGCCGCGCCCTCGCAGGAGATCCTGCGTTACAGCGGACTCCTGCGCTGCGCTGACTGCGGCCGGGTCATGTTCGGCAGGCGCATCCATCTGAAAAGCGGCGAACGGGTCACCTATGTTTGCAGCACCTACAACCGCTTCGGGAAGGAGCATTGCTCCCAGCACCAGATCGACGAGTCCGTATTGGACAGGCTGATTATCGACGAACTGCGCAATACAAAAGCGCTGTATCAGCAGAACTGGGATGCGCTGGAGCAGCTGATCGCACAGTGGACACCAAAGGCAGAACTGACCGGTGCGCAGATTGTCAAGTTAGAAAAGCGAATTCGATGCCTGGAGGATGAAACGGAGGCAATTTTAATGGAGCGGATACGAGATCGGGCGAACGCTGAACGCTATGACCGCATGATCCAAAAACGTGAAGAAGAAATCGCTGCGGCAAAAAAGCAGATCGAAGAACTGCAAAATATCTCCGCTGTCCTGCGGGAGCGGCAAACGAAGCTCAAACGGGATATCAGCATGATCGACGACATTCTCACTGAGGGTGCTATGACGGAAGCGCACCTGCGGATGCTGATTGAAAAAATCTATGTTCAGGAAACAAACGGGACGCTCAGTCTGGACATTCAGATCAAAGCACCGTTCCGCACACACCTGGATGTCTACGAAAACGGCGTTCTTACCGAACAGTATGGTGCGCTGGATTTTGACTGGGACAGGCTGGCGCACCTGATCTACGGCGAGACGCTTGTGGGATAGGAGGAAATCATGCGGGTCTGGCTTTACGCACGGCTTTCAGGCGACGATGACCCGGCGCAGAATTCTCTGCAAAACCAGCAAGAAATCTGCCGCGCCTTTGCGGAAAAGAAAGGCTGGACGATCATCGGCAGTTCTGCCGATGATAACATCAGTGGCATGAATTTCAGCCGCCGTGGGCTGGATATGCTCACTGCGGCTGTTCAGATGAAACAGATCGATGCAGTCCTTGTGAAAGACCTGTCTAGGCTTGGCCGTCATAGAACCCAAACCGCATTGTTTATTGATTTCCTGCGTGAAAAGCAAGTCCGCGTGATTTCTGTAACGGAGGACGTGGATACCTTCTGCGAGGAAGACGACCTCATGATCGGCGTCCGAGGCCTGATGAACGATTACTATGCAAAGGATATTGGCAAAAAGATTCGGGCGGGATACCGGCAGAAGCAGAAAGATGGGCTGGTGATCACACCGCCTTTCGGCTACTGGAAAGACAAAAATACTGGACAAATCAAGGTCGACCCAGAAGCGGCGGTCACGGTGCAGCACATCTATTCTCTGTACTTGCAGGGGTGCGGGCAAAAAGAGATATCCCGCAGGATCAATGCTATGGGGCGAAAAACCCCGGTACAGCTCCGGGCCGAGCGGTGCGGCAAAGAAGTACGACAAACGCATAAAACCCGTGATGGGCAGTTCCTATGGACATATGCCAGTGTGAAAAACATCTTGGTGGAAGAAGCGTACACCGGCGTGCTGGTCAATCACCGCAGAGAATATCTCGGCGGCAAAGCGCGAGCCGTCACTGAAGCGGACTGGCTTCGCCACGAGAACTTCTATCCGGTTATCATTGAAAAAACAATCTGGCAGCAAGTCCAGACGCGGCTGAAACAGCAGGCACGTCCAGCAGTCAACAATCGTACAAGGCACCGGTATGCTGGACTGCTGACCTGCCGGGAATGTGGGAATACGTTCATTCCTATGATCCGCTGCTGGAACGGCAGTCGCCGCGTGGAATATGTCTGTCGGGGCTACCAGCGGAACGGGAAAGGCTATTGCAGTTCTCACCGGATTCATGAAGAAGTTCTGGATAAAGCCATCTGGGATGATATAGAAAAGCTGCGGGAGCAATACGCAGCCGAACTGAAAAAGGTCGCGCAGTTACAAAAACAGTGGGCGTTGAGGAAACCGGTCCTCGATGCCCACTGTTTGACTTTGCAGAAAGAAATTTTGAGATTGGAGCAGGAGATTGACGAGTTGGTGATGGAAAAACTAAGATGCGACGGGTACTCACCTGCTTATGAAATCAGTACTTGACCATGAGGTGGTTTCGCCTTTATGAAACCCTTGTGTGCAAGATTTTCATTTTCAGGAAAATTAAAAAACGTATAAAGTATGGCTCCATTCATGAATAGAGCCATACAATGTTCACAGCAGGCAGATGCGAAAAAGATGGATTCGAACTCATGTGCGTAATGTCATTTTCATTTCAAAAACTTAAGAATATATCTTTTCCTATATCATGCCATACACCTGTAAACATACAACACCCCCTTTGTCAGGCAAAATTATCAGCTATGTTTTCTATTGTTTTAATAACCGCTAAATCGATTTTTCTGCTTTCTATGATTACCGAATTGGGGCAATACAAGGGTATCCCTTGCGCAAGAAAAGGCAAGGTAGAGATATGAGACGCAATTATTAGTATTCTTTTTTTATATGCAAGTGCAAATCCAAGTTCAATGAGTGCGCTAGTCGGTACTTGTTTTGGGTAGTGCAAAATAAACAAATCACATTTTTGTACTGACTCTAAATCTTTTGAGATTGATTTTTCTGGTGTATCATAATCAGTCTCACTGTAAATAGCCTCTATCTCAGTGCAAACGTTATGTTTTTTTCTTAGTTGCGAAATAAGATGAATTAATGATTCTTTATATGCCTGTAATTCTGCCTTGCTCTTGTATTGAGATATTGGTGTGGATAAAAAAATGTTCATATATTAATCCTCCTCATCTCCGAACAACTGCTTACCATTTGAATCAATAATGTGCCTAATATCAGCAAAAGTCGAATACTTCCTTGAGTCGATGTGTGATATATTTGTTCCTGCGTCTTGAAGGATATATGGTAATGTTTCCTTGTAGAAGATTACTGTTTTCTTACACAAAGCCAACCCATAGCCAATTTCAACCAGGACGCTTGATGGTAATGATTTGGGGTAGATCACAATCATTGAATCAACCTGCTTCATCTCAACGAAGTTTTCTTGAATCGCTTTAGTATTTCCGTCAAAGTTATCATAATCCGGATTATGATATAGTGGACAAATCACTTTTGAAAAACCGAGTTCTAATAATTTCGGTTGTAGTGTAAGTAAGAATCCGCGCAGTTGATAGTATTCTTCGGCTGTTATGCTCGACATCGATGCGCTGACGTATATTGTGTTTAAATTAACTGTATTTACTTTCTGCGGATAAATGTACTTCTCATTGAAAACTCTCATAGCTTTCAGCTGCTTTAGGGTTAGCGCTAGGTTTTTTACAAGTAATCTGTATCCATCTGCAGATATTAATTCTATAGATGCATCAGAAATTGACAAGAGGTTAAGTTCTCTATTGATTGTTTTTACCATTTGAGTAAATTTCTCTTGATTGTAAAAATCAACCATGTGCTTTGTGGCTATTGGCGTACCATTTAGAGAGTTAATATTGCAATTAACAAGAACTGGGATAAGTTTAAGATCACGGGCGATCATGGCACCTGATTCAAAATAAATCCATGGTGCCCGAAGATTTTCTTTTGTAATGCAAGCAATTCCTAATTTGCACTTTTTTAGTTCTGTTTTTATTTTATTCCACCAGTCATCTCCGGAACTTATATCTACATCAGACACAAAGCACTCTAGTCCCGTATCTTTAAAAATAGTGTTCTCTAAAGAATCCTTCAGTGCTCTTGCAATTTGTTTACTGTTATCACCGGACCAACTGATAAAAATTTTTTTATATATCTTTCGTCTCGTTGCCATATTATAGGCCTCATCTTTCTCTTTTTGTTGAATTAAATAATTATTTCTTAAAAGAAACCATGCAAGTAGGTAGTCTTCAAATTGGCTCAGGTGTAGATTTAAAGAGTGTTATTCTTTAATAATATCTTCAAGCATTGGTTCGATCCCTGATGAAATCAGATCTTCGACTATATGTTGGGCAGAAAACCTATTAACATCCCATGCAACATACCTTAAAATAGTTGCCGCTATTTCTTTGACGACAAATGAGAAATTGCCCTTAAGCACCCTAACTGCAAAGGAAGCAAAAGGATCATTTGCCTCAAAGGATCTACCGCAAACATCGCGGAATGACTGTTCAACACTTTGGATTACATATTGCGCTTGATCATCGTTTGCCTGCATAAAAGAGATTAATACATCAGAGAATCCCGGCTGTTTGTTCAAAAGTGCTTTTGAGATTCTTTCCGGATTCATATTATAGATATAGCTTTCTACATCCTCATCATATATCTTGCTACGTATTTTTTGCTCAATACGCTTTCTATTTTCCGCATGGGCATGAAATTGAACTGCTTTTTCAAAGAACGAAGATAGTTGACTTGCATCACCATATCTATAGGCCGCATCTGAATTAGTTGCTTTCTCTGTCACGCTTCTATAGATATGATGTGAGTCTCTTGCATCACCTGTCATTATAAAGTTAATCAGGCGCCCCAAAGAATAAACATCACTACGTTTATCTGCATCCTTAAGCATCATAAACTGTTCTGGTGCGCAATAATAGTATTGCCCCACAGAATTTGTATGAAGAGTTTGATGTGAAGTAAATACCTGCAAGTCCTTTCCGAGCCCAAAGTCTGCTATTTTTAGCATTCCAGAAATGATAAAAACATTATTCGGGCTTATATCCCTGTGAATAATGTTCCTCTTATGGACTTCAGACATAACGTGGAGTATTTGTCGGATGCAGTTCAGTTTTGTCTGATTAGTTAATTGGTTGTCAAGCACATAGCATTCTAACGTAGTTTCCGCGGGTTCCATACTATAGGAACAGTTACCTTCATCAAAGGAGAAGACCTGAATAATTCCAAAGGTCCCTTCTAAAGATTTGGTTAAATTATACTCTCGTTTAAACCGGCTTCTGACCCCCACATCAGTGAGAAAATCATCTTTAAGCTTTTTAATTACCAATCCAGTAGATTTTTGCCGATAAACGTTTGCAAACCCACCGCTCCCAATGAGAACAAGATCATCGCTTTCATGCGTTAAGTGATATCGTCCTCCGGAGAGTGTAAGTTTGCAAAGATCTTGCTGTATAATCCGATTAATCTCTGATACAATTTTCTCTGACAATTCAGCCGCAGCCACTTCTGTTATGCCTTGATCTCTAATCAGATAGTCCTTCCGGAGAATGATATTAAAGAAAGCATCTACACTATTAGAATTGAGAAAATCAACGATCTTGTTGTATACATATACCCAGCGAGAAGGAAATCCCGATTTGTATTCATCATTCGAACCAAAGTATTGATTGAAAAAAGATACGAGTTTAGGGCCTGTTTTGTATGAGTAATATCCACCTTCGTCTCCACAGAATAGGTGTGATATCCTTGTGATAGAATCCTCACTAATCATAAGGAAACCTCGCTTCCATTAAAAACCGCTTGTGAGTTTACGAACATTTTCGACTAACCTATCGTATGTAACAATATGTAGTTCTGGCGTTTCATGTTGCATCTGTCCACGCAGTTGGTTCGAAATCGCATTCATTTTATCTCGACGGCTAACTACCAAACAATAGTGAATACCCCATGATGGAATGTTATTTGCAATGTTTGACAGTCCACAGTTATTCAGGAAATATGTCCTATTGTTATCCATCCATCGTTTCCAATCGCGGATCTGCGTCAGTCCTTTTCGGACAGCCTCAGTTTCACTATTTGAGGACTTGAGCATATAGTCTACATTTACGTCCTCAAACTCCATCAAAACAATTTGATGTCCAATGGAATTGTGCCCTAACAGCATGTAGTCAACTTGAAACTCTGCCCCCAAAGGCTGTTCAGGAACTAAATACGCTGAATGATGTCCAAAATCATAGTCCTTCAGAATCGAAGCTGGAATAAACCACTTTCCAGTGTGCTTGATATACTGTTGGATATCATTTTCCTTTTTTGCTGCATCTAAAGCTTTTTGGAGCGCATCAGCTTCTTCTTCAAAATTATAATTTGCCTTTTTAATATTTCCAAGGTCGATAAAATTATCTGGTACAATAAAATCCATAGTTATTAGCCTCGACTAATCAAGTTATTATTCATCATAAGTTTTCATTTTTGAGTTGGTAAAAAATCCGGCGCTTCATGTCTAAACTCAGCATCATTCCATATTTCAAAGTCACATACAATAAACGGGTGTGCCATTATCCCACTACCCTTGCCGTGCTTTGAGGTAATACCAACCGCATTCGTTCGGCAAATCCATTTTGGGTATCAGCGCAAACTGTGGCGTTTTGGCACCAACCACAAGTTTTTGAAACGCTGCTTCATTGAAATTTGGATTATTTTTCCTCTCCCATTCACTGGGCGCTCCACCGTATTACGGCTCCACAGTCAACTCTGGGATTAAGTAGCATGGTTTATCCGCCAGAGAAATATAATCATCAGATAGATGAAGATACTTGGATGCCGTTTCTCCAAGGCAGACGTTCATTTTAGTTTTATAGATCGATGCCTTGTCATTTAAGATCGACTCAAAAATCTAAATACCGGGTTCAATCCACTGCGCTGATAGGAAACATCTTATTCGCACGCACTAAAAACTTTTCTCTAGTCAGGGCGTATGCCTATTCTAGTTTGGATGTATTGGCATCTGAATTCACCACTTTCGCTTGATTGGGGTTACGACAGTTTTCGCCTTTCAAGAAGTACACATTGCAGTATTCTTCGAATGAGACAAGGCCCTTGTGTGCTTTCCATTGTTCAGAAGCTTATTCAGAACATCTCTGCTCCAATGCGCATCACAAGAAAGGGAAGGGATTCCGTGGTTGAATGAGTAACCCTGTATGGCTTTCAAACTGTTTCTGAATTTGTAAAGTTTGAAAACAGTTTTGACAACGCCCGCTTCTTGTGGCGCAATTTCAACAAGCCCCTGCTTGACTCTCTTGTAATCATATCAGATTCTTCCGAAAAGTCTCAATTCGACTAGCAACAATTTCGTAATTTTGATCTCTTTTTAATCATACTGATTTCGAGGTGCGTTTTCAATATAAAATACAAATATTAGTGGGATTTTTACAATTCAAAGTCTCTATATCAGTGTTTTATATTGTCCGCTGATTGTTTATGGTTTGCTTCTGATACGAAAATGGAGCAGATTTCTTTGAAAAACTGCTCCAAACAGTATTTGTTCTATTATTTGTGAGAAAAAAGAGACAAACAGGCTTGTTCCAGCTTGCTTATCTCTTTTGGTACGGGTAGTGGGACTCGAACCCACACGCCTCACGGCAGAGGAACCTAAAGGTGATGTCACCTTGGTGAAAGATTTTTATGATTTGATATAACTCTCTGATGAAGCAAGTCTTCTGTTAGCGGCGTGGCTCTTGGAGTTGATTTATACGCCGCAGAAATCGTCCTTAATCTGAAAGCGAAATATCCTCACATTACTTTGGAGAGTGCAATCCCATGTGAGACGCAAGCGGTCAAGTGGTCCGTGGCAGCGCGAGAACGGTATTATAATATTGCTGCAAAATGCGACAAGGAAACCATGCTGCAACGGGAATACACGTCGGACTGTAAAGCTTTTTGGAACCACCGGCATTGCCGGTGGTTTTCTTTATACAAAAAGCGAGCGGATTCGGAACAAGTCCAAATCCGCTCGTTGCTTGACTGGAAATTATTTCAGAGTGAATTGTACACGCGTGGACGCATCGTACATCCGGAGGAGGATGGCTGCGACCTCGCTGCGGACAATGGTGCTGTCGGGGTTGAAGGTACCCTGCTTGTCAGAGCCGGTCAGGATGCCCGCACGATAGAATGCGTAAATTTCATCCGCACACTTGTCGCCCAGCTTCACGTCCGGGATCGCGTTGTCGGCAATGTTGTTGAGCGCCTTGTAGCCGTCCATCGCCGGATAGAAGATGGACACAAACTCACGGCGGGTCGCCGGGGCGTTCATCTGCGCTCTGGTGTAGTTGGCATAGCTCTTGTCCAGAATGCCGTTCGCAATGCCGTATTCGACATAGCTGTTATACCAGTTGGTCTTGCCGTTCATCAGCGTCACCTTGCCAGTATTCTGCATCTGATGCAGCGCGGAGGCCAGCTTGATCGCCTCAGCCACGGTCAGTGTGCCGTGCGGTTTGTAGGTCGTAGCGGTCACGCCGTCGATCAGGTAATTCTGCCATGCGCCCTTGACGGCATCATAGAACCAGTCGCTCTTCGACACGTCGGTAAACGGCAGCTTGCTGTTCGCACGGGACGAGCCGGTATTGCCGAGGATGGGATAATACGGCGGGATGATCGGCGTCTCGGGCTTCTTCTTAAGCCCGGCAATGGCTGCTTCCAGCTTTACCTTCGCTGCGTCTACCGCTTCCTGCGTGGCGTTTTCGTCGGCAAGAACAGCCTCCGCCTCACGCATTGCCGTCTCGAATGCGTCCCAGCCGCTTACATAGTCGTCTTTTCTGCGGTTCTGATTGTCGTCGTACAGCTTCTGCAGCGCGCTCTTGTCGACCGTCACGGGAACCGGATCGTCCTTGCTGGTCTCCACGCCGCCGAGCAGTGCCGGCCAGACGCCGCTGCCGAAGTCGTCGATCAGGACGGCCTCATAGCTGCCGTCCGCGTCCTTGCGCAGGCGGTAGATCTCGTTCGTGTCGCCGTTGAAGCGGGACAGGTACAGGCTGCCGTCGCTGTACGCGGTCATGGAGCAGTAGACGTAGTTGCTGGTCGAGTCATAAGGAGGCGCTTCCAGTGCCGACAGCGGCGTCTTTGTGGTGGTATAATCAAAGCCGTAGCCGTCGTCATGCACGCTGATCCACAGATCCCACAGATAACCCGCATCGTCCAGGATCGCGAAGTGCTCCGCCTCATATTCGCCGCTCCAGGTCGTGTTCTCCGGGTCGCCGTACCAATCCGTTGCACCGTCGTACCACGCGTCGCTGCTGTGCGTTTCCACGCCCAGCGATGCGATACCGATCAGGTTCTGTGCATGATGGTTGGAGACCGGAAGCTGAATCGCGTCACGAAGCGTCACATTGCTGGTGTCCATCGGGTCAAACGGCTTAAAGACGTAGCCCATGCGGTAGATACCGACCAGACGGGCAGCGCCTGCCGCGGAAAATTTGGTGCTGTACGCCATGTCGATCATCGGAACGCCGATGCCGTTGTCTGCAACCGCAAGGCTCTTGCCTGCCGCCGGGTCGACCTTGTGGAGCTTCCACGTCTGCGACTCGTCCTTGACCATGGTGCGGTCGGTCGCGTCGATGACGTAGTAGACCTGATCCACGGGGTCATAGGCCATGGCCGCCATGCTGGTGTCGATCTCAATACCGGTCTTCCAGCTGCTGCTGTTTTTCAGATCCCAGCTGAACAGCTCTGCCTTGCCGTTTGCGTCCTGGAGCATACCGGTGAGCGTTACGTTCAGCTGCTCCACCGAGACCGTGCACTCATCATAGACCGAGCGGTTCTGCGCGGAGGCTGCTCGGATGGTGCAGGTACCGGCATTTTTGGCCGTAACCACGCCGTTGGCGCTGACGGCTGCAACGCTGCTGTTGGAGCTGCTCCACACAACCTCACGGTTTGCAAGATTCCACGGCAGAACCGATGCTTTCAGCGTCTGCGTCTTGCCAAGGAGCAGGGAAACGCTGTGATCCGAGAGCGCAACTGCGGCGGCGCTTTCCGAAGCGCTCCAGCTGCCGCCCTCGCGCGGGATGCAGAGCGCGTGGAACTCTGCCGGGAAGTAATCGCCCCAGCCGCTTTCCGTGCATTCTGCGCTTGTCTTTGCGGTCAGGTCGATCTTGTGCAGCGCGGAGCTGACGGCAAAGAACAGAACATTCTCTTTCGATTCCCACTCCAGCGAACCGACGGCGCTGAAGTCGTCCTCCTCCGGCGTTGTATAGCGCTGGCCGACCGTCACAATTGCTTCCGGATCTGCGGCTGCATCGGAGGTTACTGCCGTAATCGGCAGGCGGTAAATCTTATAGTAGCTGTAATCTGTCTCGGCAAATGCATAGTAGAAATTGCCGCTGTCATCGCAGGCAAGCGTTCTGGCCTTGACCGGAAGCGTGCCGACAAGCGTCAGCTCACCGCTGTAGCGGTCGATGGTGTAGACCTTGCTGCCAGCATCCACGCCATAGAGCGTGTCGCTTGTCTTGTCATAGGCCATGTCAAGCAGCAGCGTATCCAGCGTGCGGACATAGCTTGCGTTCTCGGGGTCATTGGCGTCCAGCACATACAAATCGCCCGTGCTGGTGGAGGCAACAATTTTGCCGTCCACATAGGCCGCCGCATAGAAATCATCCGCGCTTGCGGCATACGGCGTCTTGACATAGGTTGTATCGCTGCCGCTCATGGTGTTCCAGATCTTGTTGCCGGTATAGTAGGCATCAAAGAGGAACATTGCCGGTTCGCCAGGCTGTTCGCCGATTTCCATTTCCACACGATAGGTGGATTCGTTCATCGCGTAGTCATATGCCTTGACGTAGAAAATGTTGCCGTTGGCACTGGACAGATTCAGCGTAAAGTCATTTGCCGTATTGGCCGCAGTCGTCTGATTTGCGCCGGCCTCTGCCAGTTTCACCGTACCGCTGCGGTCATACAGACGAACAGCCGCCACATACTGGTTGTCAAAAATATTGACGGTCATTTCGTTGTCAGCAACTGTAACATTGTTCACAACCGGCGCGGTGTTGTCGATCACGGCCGTAAACGTCTGCGTTGCGCCGCTGCCGAGCGAAGCCCAGTTCACGCTGCCGTCGTCCTGCACATAGTACTCCGGTGCCAGCGTCAGGTTCAACTCCAGCTGTTCGCCCTCTTTCATGCCAGCGGGCTTCCAGTCCAGCGGCAGATTGACGTACTCACTGGGGTTAAAATACTGCGAATAGAACGCGCCAAGGAAGTGGCCGAGCGTCTGCTCTGCAAGGACGGTATTCGTCGTCTTGTTGATGATCTGCAAACGGCTGTCTGCCACGTTGCGGATGGCGCAGAATTTCCAATAATAAATGCTGTCGCCGTTCTCGCTGTTGATGGCGTTGCGCTCGGGCAGATATTTGCTGTCGTTGACAACAGGGTTGCCGCCAAGCACGCTGCCGCGGCTATAGGGGCTGTTGTCGGATGCGTACTTGACGTACAGCACATTGTTATCGGTATAGGCGTTGCCCAGATACGGCATCCGGGTCTCTTCGCCACTTTGGTAGTGATAGTAGTCGCCAACCTCAAACATACTCGAAGCCGTCCATGAGCCGTAGAAGCCCAGCACCGGGATGGAGTGGCACGTGCCGCTCACGCCCTCGGCGCTTGTGCGCTCCTGCGCGAACACATAGCCCTCAAGATATGCACCAACCGAATAGTCGCGGTCAAGCGCCGCTTTTTGCTCCGCCGTCAGTGCAATGTTTACCGTGACGGTCGCGTGACCGTTTGCGGGAACAGTAACGCTGCTGCCGCTTGCCGCACTGCCATAGGTAACATTTGCCACCAGCGGTGCGGTTGCCTCATCAAGATAACGATCACCGCCGATGGTGGTCATTGCCTGTGTAAAGAAGCTTGCCGACAGGTCATAAGTCTGCTCCGTGCCGGACAGATCATACAGATCAAACGAGAAGCTGTATGTACCGTTCTTTGCCGCGTCCTCGCCAAGCTCAACCTTGACCTTGCCGTCGGAAGCGCCCTTGTTCGCAGAATCGGCCATCCAGACATAGGAATCTGCCGTGATGGCCGCGCCGATGTTCGCAACGCCCGCACCCTGCTTCAGAACCGACCAGTAATGCGTCGCGTCCTCTCGCGCCGGAGTAGCTGTGGACATCAGCAGGCTCTGCGCCAGATGGCGCACCGAGCGGTTCGTCTTGGACAGACCGGCCGCCTGATAATGCTGCGCAAACAGCGCTGACATACCGGCAATCTGCGGCGCAGCCATGGACGTACCGGACATATTCTCATAGCCCTTACCGCCCTGCTCCAGACCGTTGACCGAATAGATGTTGCCGCCAGGGGCGGTGATTTCGGGCTTCAGCTCCAGGCTGCCGGGAACACCCCAGCTGGCGAAGCTGCTCATGGTCATGTACTCGGCGGAGTCCGGAATGACAGCTGCATCTGCGCTGACTTTCATCCTACCCTTATAGTAGAGCACCTTGCTGGAATCGTTTTTGTCATAGACCGGCTCTGCCTTGTCGCGGAACACTCTTGCTGTGTCCTGCGTCACCAGAACGCACGGTGCTTCGTTCCAGTAACTGCTCAGATCCATGCTGATCGTACCGGGGACATTATTGTAAACAATCGTTGCGGCAACGCCATACTGCGCGGCGTTGCTTGCTTTCATGGAGAAGTCGAGCTCACCGCGAGAGCAGAACACAATCTTACCCTCCAGCAGGTCTTTGCCGCCGATGGCGTCATAATCTCCCGTGTTGCCCACGCCGTCGATCAGGATATACTCATACTCGCCAGCGATAGACTTCATCTGCTTCATGCCATGGCCGGCCTTTTCCCCGGTCGTTTCCATGTAGATGAACTTCTGGCCGTCAACCTCCAGATATTCGCCGGTGTTGCCGATGTTGTCAACCGACGTGACGGTAAATGCATTGGTGAACGAGCCGGGCGCGCCGACCACGTCCATGCTGACGTCATCGTCATACAGCAGCCCCGTGCCGCTGCTGGCATCGTAGCCATTGGAGCCGGCATAGGCATTTTCCGCCCAGTTGCCGGAGTTACCGGCAGAGATGGACACCACAGCGTCCTTGGACGCAAGGCTGTCCAGAATTGCCTGATAGACCGGAACCGGATCGGTATCCGCGTCCATATAGGCCGTGTACTTCGACGGGCCGGGATAGCTGGAGCCGAGCGAGAGGTTGATGCTGTCGGCACCCAGAACAATTGCGTCCTCGATGGCCGCCATATAGTCCGAATCGAACGCGCCGCCGTTCGAGCCGAACACCTTCATAACCAGCAGCTGTGCCTCCGGCGCAACGCCCTGTGTCTTGACGGTATCCAGCGCGGAAACATAGGTGGTTTCGTCGCCGTCTGTCTGCGGGACATATTTGTTTGCCGCCGCAATACCGGCAACGTGCGAGCCGTGTTCCGACTGCGTATCGTTGTCGTGCGTCACGTCGGTATTCTTATCTACATAGTTATATGCGAACGGAAGCTTGCTGCCATAGTAGAGGTCGTCGGCGCTCACGCCGTTCTGCGCAATGTTCAGCTGGCTGAGAACCGCCGTTACCTTGCTCTGGTCGAGCAGATCGAGGCTCTTGATGTAATTCTCATTGCCGTTCGCTTCCTGCTGTAGCGCATAGTCGAATGCGCCGTTGTCAAACGACTGGTGATCGGTATCGATGCCGGTATCGATCACGGCGATCCGCGTGCCCGCGCCGGTATAACCGGTTTCATATGCGACGTTCGTGCCGATCATACTGGAGGACGTGGCCATATTGGGCTGCGTCGCCAGCTTCTCCGCCGAGCGGTCGGGATAGTAGCGCTGCTCAACCACGACCGCCTCAACATCTGGCAGCGCGCGGATTGCGTCAATCTGGTCAGATTCGACATTTGCCGAGATGATGTTCGCGGCCAGCGTCAGATTCCACACCACGTCCAGCTTCTTGCCGCCGAGTACGTCTGCGGAGATTTCACGCGCCACCGCGTTCTGCGAAGCGCGCACCTGCTGCCGGTAATTGGCGGCAGCGTAGTTGGCGGTAAGGCCGTTCGTTGAATATTTATCCAGAACGGATCCACCTTTTACAACGATGGACACACGAACCGGTCCCTCCGCCGACTGTGTCTGGACGGTATCTTCCGCCGCTGCCTGACGCTCCGGATTCAGCTCCGTAGGAACGGTGTCGTTGCTGACCTTCTGAACCTTAACCTTGACATTTTTCGTGTCGTTTGCTGCAAGCGCCGGGATAACCGCCGCAGACAGGCACAAAACAATTGCCAGGATCAGGCACACAAGTCGCTTTGTCAGATGTGCTTTCACTGTCTTTCCTCCTGCTTTTCCGCCGCAAGCCCCATTCCGCCATTTCCTGTAATTCTTGAATATATATATATATATATTCATTTCTTGAAATTTCTCAAGGTTTTCGGAACTTTTTAAGCAAATTACGGCCAATTTAATTTTGATTATAATGATGCTTTACCGAATTAGCAAGTGAAAATATTGCATCAAGTTCGCGTGAAATTCTCTCTCACTTTTGGTGATTTTGTCAGAGCCTCCTACATGCCTTTCAAGCATTCGGGTACACAGGAATGCACACTTTTCCATACACTATGTAGCGGCACAATACGTTAGAATTATTTCTGGCTCATGATATTGTTTCCCTGCTGTTTTTTCTAAATTATTTAGAATTGCTTTTTCTATCATTCTGTGTTGAGCGCCTCAGTGACCTCCTGCGCGATGCGCTGCCGTTCCTCCTCGTTTTCCGCCCGCGCATATCGTTCCAGCGCGGCATCCCGCAGTTCTGCTGCCTGCCGGGACCACACCTCGAACTCGCTCTTGGTCATCAGACCGCTTCTGATGCGGGCGAAATATTTTTTGTAAGCCCGTTGGTGAACCTTCCAGACATCGTTGTTCTCTACTTTGCTGCGGAAACTGCTGCTCGCGCCGATCTCACGGCAGGTCTTGCCGTCCTGCCCCGGTGCAGGTTCTGTGCAATAGGCATAGGTCGCTCCCGGTTTCTGTAAAAACCAGCGCCCGCAGTTGGTGCAGCGTTTCGGTACAAAGCCCTTTTGCAGCCCCTTCATGAACTCCACATAGACAAAATCCAGCAGCCGGTCGAAGTACATCCTCTCGACGATCTCGGCTTTTTCCTTCTCGCCGCGGATGCGGTACTGCGTCTTCACCGGCGGCGCGTCTGTCTCAGGGTTTTCGCCGAGACTGACACCGCTGATAAAAGCTCCATATCCGCGCGAACAGATCATCGGTGCCAGAGGAATTTTCTTCTGGCCCTTTTTCTTTTCAAATACCGCGCCCGCAAAAACACCATCGAGGAACCACGCATACCGTTCCTGAATCAAACGAATATCGTCGATCTGCTGCTGCATGAATGCGGGCAGATCATGATCTTCCTGCATCACGAACTCCGCAAAAGCATCCTGTGCTTCTCCGACCGCAAACGCCTCGACCGGCATATCGCCAAAGACGCGAAAGTCCTCCAGATACAGCCGGTAGAGCGGCAGAGAAGCCAGTCCCTTCTTCATGTCCATGTAAGCACGCAGGACATTATCACTTTTTTCTTGAACGGCTGTGTTCAGCTGATTCAGCAATTCCTGAAAAGGTGCGACATCAAGGTTCAGTATTTCCGTCAGCACCGCTCCATACGGCTGCGGCATCGTTCTATCCTCTACCCAATAGGCGGATGCACCAAATTCGACTTTGGTGTTTGTCTGCGGCCGATGGAAATCAAATAAGTCTTTTCCTAAAACGCCCATAAGCTGTTTCCTCATTAGAGAATGTATTTGCATCGATATAGTGTATCTATTGAAATGATACATTACCTATTTTCAAAAGTCAATCCTTATGTTACGATATCGGTGCGGGAAATCGAAAATAAAAATCGCAGCAACAATATCGAAAGGAGGTGACAGTATGAACAAACTACACACTATCAATGCGGAAGATCTGCAAAACAGGACATATGAACCGACGCACTTTCTGGTAGATGAGCTTATTCCAGAGGGCTTGCACATCCTCGCGGGCGCACCGAAGATCGGCAAGTCTTGGCTGGCTTTGTGGCTCTGCTTATGCGTTGCACAGGGGCAGCCGCTGTGGAATTTTGCAGTAACGCAGGGTGAAGTGCTGTATCTCAGTCTTGAAGATTCGTTCCAGCGTATCCAGACGCGGCTCTTTGATCTGACGGAAGATGCGCCGCCGACGCTACATTTTACAATCATGGCTGATACATTAAAACACGGTCTGGAGCAGCAGATCGAGCAGTTTTTGAACGAACACCCCAGTACAAAACTGGTTGTCATTGATACTTTGCAGCGCGTCCGCAGCGTAGGCGGTGACAGCAATCTGTACGCAAATGACTATCAGGACATCGGGCTTTTGAAACAGCTTACGGACAAGCGGCACATCGCGATTCTCTTGATTCACCATCTGCGCAAGCTCCACGACGACGATCCGATGAATATGATCTCCGGCTCGACGGGCTTAAGCGGCGCGGCAGATTCGACCTTTGTTCTCCAGAAAAATTCGCGTCTTGCCAACATTGCCTCGCTGCACTGCACCGGGCGGGACATCGCAGATCGCACGTTAAAACTGGAATTCGGAGAGGAAGATCACGTCTGGAAACTGCTTGAGGACAGCAAAACTTGCAGCGGCGCTTCTAAGATTTCGGCACTTCAAATCGAAAATCTTCTCTCTGAACTTCTACAAAAAGAGACCGAAATCAGCGCCCCTGCGAAAGTGCTGTTGGAAAAGATCGACCCTGCCGGAATCGAGGGTTGGACACCGAACAGCTTTTCGCATCAAATCCGAAAAAGCGTTGACGCTCTAAGGAAAAACGGCATTTTCGTATCATTCCGAAAGAGTAACGGCGAGCGCCTCATCTGCCTGAAAAGGGTCGATGGTGCCGATCTTCCCACCGTGGAAAAAATCGACCCTATCGACCCTGCTGGCGTACCGAGCACCCGCAGTGCGCCGTGAGGCGCGTGTCGCCGCTGTGTGCGGTTTTCTGCCCAGACTGCGAGTGTGTGCGCGGCGCAACGGGAAAAGCCAACGTTGCGCCAACGTGCGGACAATGTGAAAAAACGCAGGCGCAATACGCCAAACCAACGCAGAGAAGCCCCGCCGCGGCGGGAAAAATCCTCCCGTTCGGGAGGAGCCAGCATCGCATTTGGCTAGTCGCCGGAACGCCGGCTCCCTGCCAAATGCTATTTGCAGGCAGAAGCCCATACCCACTTTTACGAACGGAGGGAATATGCGGAAAAACAAACAATTCAGTATCCGGATTTCAGAACAGGATTTGAACGCAATACGCCGAAAAGCGGCACAGGCACGAATGACCCAGAGCGACTATGTGACCGCCTGCTGCCTTGGAAAACATATCGTCATTCTTGACGGCTTGAAGGAAGTCCTGCGGCAGCAGAAAGCCATCGGCAACAATCTCAACCAGCTGACGGTGCTGGCGAATATGGGCAAGGTACAGTTTGCCAATCTGGATTCTGCCGTGCACGAGTTTTCCAAGATCAACACAGCCCTGCGGAAAATGCAGGAAGGAGGTGCAGGCAAATCGCAATCGTCCATTTCGTGAATTACAAAAAGGGTACGCAAACACGCAGCTGCATGAAAAGTGTCATGCGCTACGTTTCCCAACTCAGCAAGACGCTCTGGGATGGACAGCCGCTCGTCAGCGGTATTGGCTGTCAACCGGAAACTGCGTTCGACGAGTTCCTGAGTACGAAGCTGCTGCACCACAAGGACGGCGGCGTGATGTTTTATCACATGGTGCAGAGCTTCCCGAAAGGTGCGAACATCGACCCGCGCACGGCGCACGAAGCAGCGCGCCGACTTGCCGGATACTTCGACGGCTGTGAGGTTCTGGTCTGCACCCACGTCGACCGCGAACACATTCACTCGCACTGCATCATCAACAGCGTGAATTTTGAAACCGGCCGGAAGGTACACATGGCGGACGAACAGATTCAGGAGCTGCGCATCCGCAATGACCAAATCTGCGAGGAATTGGGGCTGCCGAAATTTCAGAAAGACGAGCAGCGGCATTCGCGCGGAATGTCCAACGCAGAATACTACACGGCGGACAGAGGCGAGAGTTGGAAGTTCGAGCTGATGCGCGTGATCGATGAGTGTATGCGCTATGCCGGGAACAGGGACGAATTTCTGACGCTGCTCCGCTCTGAGGGTTACGATGCCGCATGGACGGACAGCCGCAAGAACATCACCTACACCACACCGGAGGGGCGCAAATGCCGGGACAGCAAATTACATATAGAAAAATACTTGAAAGAAAATATGGAGGCGGAGTTTGGATACAGAACGGAGAATGACAACACAAGAAATGTTGACGCAGCACAAAAAG
>OGMF01001745.1_pt1 | contig 20160 bp, 15 predicted proteins | sample 1572921 | NCBI WGS metagenome assembly OGMF01 (sample SAMEA2581919, study PRJEB24529) | metagenome | biome: Human gut stool | place: China | collected 2011 | reverse complement strand
AGAACGGCGTGGACACTTTGATTTGCGGAGGCATCGGCGGCGGTGCGCAGGCAGCACTCGCCGAAGCGGGTAGCCACCATTATGGCTCTCGACCGTGCAATCCGCTGTGGTAATGATACCAGTGCTTCGGTCTACGATGACCGGGGCATTTTGTTTATATGACTTAAAAATTCACCTCCCAATTGGCATATCCCTGTTGACTTGGTGGCATAATTAAGATATAATATGACTACCAAACTTGGGAGGTGTTTTTATGAGTCCGAGCATTTCTATCCGGCCCTCAAAGGATATCCGTACAAACTATGCCCAGATTTCTGCTCTCACCAGACAGAACCCGGTAGCTATTACCGTAAATGGCAAGGAAGATACCGTGCTTCTCAGTCACGAGGATTTTCAGGATCAGATTCACTATATCAATGAACTGGAAGCAAAGCTGGCCGTGTATTCCCATCTGGCTCTGGCGATGGATGACATCAAACTTGGCAGAGTGCAGTCTGCGGATGATGCATTCGCCGACATTCTCGGTGAATTGGAGAATCTGGATATATGAGTTGTAAAATTGTATTTACGGATACGGCCAAATCGGATCTCCGTGACATTGCTGTCTATCTTGCGGATCTTTCAAAGGACAAAAATCTGGCTATTCGCTTCGTCAGGGAACTCCAGGAAAAAACAAAGATTCTTGAGCAGTTCCCGGAGTCCGGCGCAATCCCCAGAGACCGTGTGCTAAAGAGCAACGGTTATCGTTTCCTTGTCCACAAGGATTATCTTCTTTTCTATCTGTATGAAAAAGGAGCGAACACAGCCTATATCATGGCAATTTTCAACGGGAAACGCGACTATATACGCGTTATGAAGAAATTCCTGTAAACACCATTTGATCTTGAAAGCGTCTATCGGAAACGGTAGGCGCTTTTCTTATGCCCGTTTTTAAGGAGAGTGATGCTGATGAGTATCTTCACTGGGCTACCATCATGTCCTCTTTGGCGCAGGAGGAAAGCTGCAGTATTTCTGAGAACATTACCTGGGGACAGCGCAGGAGCTTTGCCAAAGGTAAGGTGCATATGCCATATAAACTGTTTCTCGGTTATGAAAAAGGGGAGGATGGCTGTCCTACAATCGTTGAGGAGGAAGCGGCTGTTGTGCGTTTGATCTACCGCCTTTTCTTGGAAGGAAAGACACTTTCCAGCATCCGCACGTACTTGGAGGATTTGGGCATACGGTCACCTAGCGGCAAAGAGAAATGGAGCCCGACTACGGTGACCAGCATCCTTACCAATGAAAAGTACAAAGGTGACGCGCTTCTGCAAAAGACCTTTACGGTTGACTTTCTGGAAAAGAAACTGAAAGTCAACGAGGGGGAAGTTCCTCAGTATTATGTAGAAAAAAGCCATCCGGCGATCATCGAACCGGATGAGTGGGACCAAGTTCAGGCTGAATTTGCAAGACGGAAGGCGCTCGGCAGGGCGTACAGCGGCAGAAGTGCTTTCTCTGCGAAGCTGGCCTGTGAAGATTGTGGCAGCTTTTATGGGTCCAAGGTCTGGCACTCCACCGACCAATACCGCCGAATCGTGTGGCAGTGCAACAGTAAGTTTTCAAATAAGAAGCGTTGCCAAACTCCGGTTGTAAGCGTAGAGACAGTGCAGCAGCTTTTTATTACGGCGTACAACAAACTCATGCAAGACCGCAAGCAGATCATCGCGGACTGTGAGCTGATGCGTCGGGAACTGACTGATTTCACAGACCTGGACGCTGAAATTGAGGGGCAGGTTGAAGAAATCGAGGTGGTCGCGGAACTTGTTGATGCCTTGGTCAAAGAAAATGCAGCCGCACCACAATCCCAGAAGGTTTATAGCGTCAAGTATGAGAACCTGACCAAACGGTACGAGACCGCTTCTGCTGAGCTGAATCGTCTGCGGGAGCTGCGCGCCAAGCGTGAACAGCAGGACAAGGCGATGGCCTCGTTTATTCGCTCGCTCAGGAAACAGCCAGAGGTTCTGAATACCTGGAATGATACCATCTGGATGGTCATGGTGGAAAAGGCGATTGTTCACAGGGATAGCAGCATAACATTCAAATTCTATAACGGAGCAGAAATCCAAGTCGGGAAATAGTTTCCCAGTAATCATATAGATTATTGTTGGGAACATAAAACACATCCAATCTGATGAGAAAACTTGTCAGACTGAATGTGTTTTTCAAAGACTAATAAACTCTAAAAATTTGAAATATCTGCGGAGTACTCATTCAATTTTTCATATTCATTCCGTAAAATTGTTTCTGCTTCGCCTTTTTCCTTATACGTTTTCTCGAGTTTGTCAGATTAATCATTTAATTCTGTATTGTAGGCAGCAACTGCTTCTACGGAATACCGACGCAGTTTATATAGCTTATTTCGAAAATGATTTTCAATTTTCAGAACAAATGAAAGAAGATCTATCTGCGCATTATTCCAAAGCGAAATGACTCCAATGTAGGGAAAATATTAAGGATACGATACAAATAACCCATGACCTCTTTATCCCTACGTATATCGAGGCAAAAGTCAATAATAAAACAAAAATGGTTAAACAGATTTTGATTCCAACCATGCGGTCATCGGTATCATCCAAATCATGAAGACCTAACGGCAATAGATACGAGACATGGGTAGAATACTCCTTGATAATTGCCTCAGAAAAAATTTCTGGAGTTATCGTCGCAATATGTTTTTTGCTGGTTCTCTTGAATCTGTAACAACAAGAAGGTAAAGAAGGAGGAGGTTGTCAGTGAATAGCGAGAAAAGCTGTTAGTAGGATATTCTGATTTTGTATAAGGCATCGTTATCAAAAAAGTAATATTATCTTTTGGTGAATACAGATAAAATAATTCAATGATAAGAGGAGGAAAGAAGCTTGGATTAAGGAGAAGGACAGAGCAATTGGATAAATAGTATGTGAATAACACCGAATTATGTTTGTAAATTAAAATATAATTCAAAATATAGTTTAAAATAGTGCCAAGAGAGCGATGACTGTCAAAATGACCAATAAAAAGGTAAAACACTTGAATGTAGAAAAAAGAATTGACAATCTATATCAAGTGTGGTATTTTTCATTTGGGAACGTTATCATAAATGACAAAGGGGGAGATGCGTTGAAAAAGACGAAAGAGCAGCGACAGACGATTCGAAGCGGAAGCCTGTTCCGCCGAATGTGGAAGAATAAGTGGGTGTATATTCTTTTTATCCCCACGTTTGTTTTCTTCGCTGTATTCTCGTATGCGTCATATTATGGGATCGCCATTGCATTTGTGGATTTTAAGCCATATCTAGGAATTTCCGGTAGCGAATGGGTAGGCCTTAAGCATTTTAAAAATATTCTGTCTGACAGAAATCTATTGCGCCTACTTTACAACACGCTGAAGATCAGCGTCCTTCGCATTATCTTTGCGTTCCCGGTGCCGATCATATTTGCGTTGATTTTGAACGAAGTCAAAACGCCTTGGTTCAAAAAATTGGTTCAAACGGTTACTTGTTTCCCTAATTTTATTTCTTGGGTCGTGTTTGCCGGTATTGTGTTCACGTTTACGGGTCCGACGGGTGTCATCAATCAGGTACTGATCAATATGGGGAAGGAAACCGTCAATCTAACAACTAATCCGGACGCTTTTATCCCACTGATCATTATTACAGACATATTAAAGAGTTTTGGATGGAGCTCCATCATCTATATGGCCTCAATTTCCGGTGTGGATCCTCAGCTATATGAGGCTGCGGCTATGGATGGTGCTGGCAGACTTCGCCAGACATGGCATGTAACGCTGCCCGGAATTCGTCCCGTAATTGCGTTGCAGCTGCTTTTGTCGGTGGCAAATGTACTTAGCGCGGGCTTTGATCAGATCTTTATGTTCCTAAAACCAGCGTTATACAATGTTGGTGACATCTTGGACACCTATGTATACCGCATTGGCCTGCTCAGTGGAAAATATGAAATCGGGACAGCGATGGGCCTGATGAAGAGCGTGGTCAGCATGATTCTCATCATCATTGCCAACAGCGTTATTCGTAAGATGGGGGAGAAGTCGCTATGGTAATCAAGAAAAAGAAGCACCACGCTTCCCTCATGGACAATCCGCTTTATGCAAGAATTCTGATTGCGGTCGTGCTGCTGCTTCTCAGTGCGCTTTGCTTGTATCCTTTTATCAATGTTTTTGCAAAGTCGTTCAGTGAGGGACACGCTATCTACGAATACCCCACCATGATCACCCCGCATAGCTTCACACTGGAAGCATATGAGTACATTTTTGATACGCCGGTTTTGCTGAAGTCATTTCTGATCACAGTTTTCGTCACTGTGGTTGGCACGGCGCTCAATCTGGTATTCACTATCACATGCGCTTACTCACTGTCCCGGGTTAAGGCACCGGGGCATAAGCTGATGCTCTGGTACGTGGTGATTCCCATGCTCTTTGGAGCGGGTCTAATCCCCACCTATATGCTTCTAAAAAATTTGAAGCTGATAAACTCCATTTGGGTCTTGATTTTGCCAGGCCTGATATCGCCGTACAATGCGATTCTGATGAGAAATTTCTTCTGGAGTATTCCGGATAGCCTGTCCGAAGCTGCCCTGATTGATGGAGCCAATGAGTTGCAGGTTCTGTCCAGAATCATTCTCCCACTGTCCAAGGCAATTATTGCAACCATAGGCCTTTTCTATGCGGTTGGACATTGGAATGATTATTTTACCGGTCTGTATTTTATCAATGACAACAGCAAATGGCCGCTTCAAGTGGTGCTGAAATCCATTATCGTGGATCTGAATGCCATGAATATGGGCAACATGAACTTCAATACCATGAACGATCTGGGAAAGATTGTTCTCCAGCCGGAAAACATCAAATCCGCGGTTATTATCTTTGCGACTGTTCCAATCCTGTTGGTGTATCCGGCGCTGCAAAAGTATTTCACTAAGGGCATCATTATAGGTGCAGTGAAACAGTAACTATCGTATTCCTTCACGAAGTATTTCGTGGAAATAAAAAACAAGGAGAGGTATACCAATGAAAAACGTGAAAAAGATTCTGGCACTGGTTCTGGCGTTGGTCATGCTGGCGATTGTGTGCGTGGGCTGCTCCAAGACACAGACTCCAGCGACGAACGACGGCGAAAGCACGTCGTCTGAACAGACGCAAGGAGAAGCTGGTGGCGAACAGACTACGCAGCCGCAGGAAAACGTAGAAGCTCCCGCAGAAACAGTTAAGTTCACGTATATGCGTGGTGTTTGGGGTCCTGCAACCTTCACCAAAGGCGGCCAGTACGAGCAGGATCTGAAAGACTTGGCGAATGTCGAAGTTGACGTGCAGATTATTCCTATTGTGGAATATGATGCGAAGGTTAAGACCATCGTGGCTGGTGGTGACCTGCCCGATATGATGATGGCGTTCGGTCCGACCGACCCTTGGTGGCGTGATCTGGAAAATCAGGGCGCGTTTGCACCGCTGGATGAGTATCTGGACAAGTATCCGATCCTGTGGGAAATTGCGCCGGAAAGCGTTTGGGAGATGCTCCGCAATCCTGATGATGGTCATATCTATTTTATCCCCCAGACCTGCGTAGCGGAAATGCCGTTCTTTGTGTACTACCGACAGGATTGGTTTGAAGAGCTGGGGATCAAAGAGCCGACCACGATCGCAGAACTGGAAACTGCATTGGAAACCATTAAGCAGGAAATGCCTGACGTGGTTCCGCTGACGTCTGCTGCAGGCGCGACTGCTTGGCTGGGCAAGGATCTGGCGACTTCGTTTGGCTGCACAGTCAGTGGCTGGACACCTGACGAAAATGGAAATCTGCAGCCCGACTATTGCACCGAAGGGGCAGCTGATTTCGCATTTTGGCTGCAGGATATGCAGGCCCGCGGCCTGTTGGACGCCGACTGCGGTGTCAACCCCGACGTGACTTTTGGTGAGCAGAGATTTAAGACCGGCCGTGCGGCTGTCATCATGGGTGTTTTCAACCAGATCAGCGGCTATTTGACTGAGCTGGATCAGAACGATCCTGATGCCAAGATCGGCATTATTGGGCCGCTTGCTGGCCCCAATGGTACACAGGGCGGTACCCGTGTTTCGTTCCCTGTGGATCGTGGTTACTACTTCTCGGGCAAGGCGGAGAATCTGGATGGCATCATGCAGTTCCTTGCGTGGACGCTGGGTGAAGGCAACGACTTCCGCAAGTATGGCATTGAAGGTAAGACTTACACCGTCGATGCCAATGGCAACAAGGTTGGCATTCCTGATACAGAGCGCGAAGATGACTATGTCAGTTCCCAGATCGAACCTTTGACTTTCGTTCATAGACCGGAAGACAATTTCAACTGGGACGATTACAAACTGATGTTTGAAACCATCGGTCACCCTGATTTCTTTGAATACTTCCAGGAAAAGTGGGATGCGTACTGTGCTGTCAAGTATTATGACTACAAGAATCCTACTGTGTTCTCTGATATTAATAATGATATCGGCGCCCAGCTGAACGAAGCCTATCTGAGTGCATACTGGTGGGATGGCATCATCACCAACCCCAAGGTCACGCGTGATGAGGTTTCCCGTGCGGTCGAGGATTGGAAAGCCGCAGGCGGTCAGAGCATCATTGATGAGTTCAATGCGCTTCAGGCGGACAAATCTCAGCCTAATTACTAATAGCTGCTATAGTACAATCTAGGGGTTGCCCAACGGTCTGGCGACCGTTGGGCAACTTCGCAAATTCGGAGGAATAGAAAAGGTAATAAACATATGAATTACCGTCCAAACGAGATGAATTTATGGGATACTTGGTGTATTCCCCACGGTAAAGAGGTACACGCATTCTACATGCAAAGGCGGGCAAAAGGCTCCAGCCGTACTCTGACAGAGGAGAGAAGCATTGGACATGCGGTCTCGGATAATCTGCTGGATTGGAAAGAACTTCCCACAGCAGTGATGCCTGGAGAAGTAGGCAGCGGAGAGGACTTGGACATCTTTACCGGCTGCGCATTTGAAAAGAATGATGACTGCTTTTTATACTATACTCAAAGAAGTAGTGAAGACGGGGGACTGATCCAGCGAATCGCTCTGGCTACGAGCAGAGATTGGGTGCATTTTACCAAATTTAGCGGTAACCCCGTGATCGAGCCGGATCCTGATGTCTATTGTACCCGTGAGCATCCTGCCCGGCATGGGATCGTGGATTGCAGAGATCTGATTGTGGTTGAAAACCCAGATGGCGAGGGATACTATGGTTTTTTTGCTGCAAGAAGACCCTCCGAGGAGATGCCCGAAGGGGCGGCCATCGCCTGCGTATATTCGAAAGATTTGTATCACTGGGAGAATGTTGGCCCAGTTTTTACAGCTAAGACAAACACCATCGTGGAAGTACCGGATGTGTTTTGCATGAATGGCCGCTGGTATCTGACAATGCTGGTGAGTAATGAATACGGTAGCCGTGATCTGTTTTCAGAGCAGGAACTGATTCAGGGTACGGTCTATGCGGTCAGCGATAAGGTGACAGGGCCTTATGTCATGGAGCCGGATAATGTGATTCTGGCATCACGCCGGCAAAATGGGATCACCTGCCGCTCGGTCATGTTCGAAGGTAAGCGGATGCTGCTGTATACCCGCGTGGAACGCGAAGGTGAGCGTGACGATGGTGCGCCGTCACCTGGAAGCCTGTCCACGCCAAAGGAATACCGACTGGTGGATGGTAAGCTGCGAGCTGTATATTCTCCTCTTGTGGAAGAAAAGTGTTCGCTCCAACGGATTACACAAGAGGTGCTTCACAAAAATCTGTCGGATTACCGTGTACTCTATTCCACGCCTGCAAAATGGCAGGTGGATGACGATCGAATCTCCGGTCGAATCCGTACTTGCTGGGACCGGTATCAGATGGAGCTGCGCGGTGAGGCGTTCATGTTCTCAGCAGATATTACACTGGACGAGGGAGCTGCTGCTGGCTTGGTTCTGAAGCAGTCTGACGGCTATTCCGGCTATGGCGTAATCCTAGATTTCAATTGGCAGAAGCTGCTGTTTGCTGTAATGCCGAGGGTGGAGATACTCGATGCCAGAAGCTGTGTTTTGGAGCATGGGAAGACCTATCACCTGCGGGTGGTCTGCACGAGTATCCACTATGATATTTTTCTGGATGATGTATTGATGATCCAGACTGTGTCCTATCGGTACAAAGACGGCATATGCGGCCTGTTTCTGGATCGGGGCCGGGGCAGCTTTGAATATCTGGATTTCCGGACTCTGGACGTATAATAGACGTAGTTTATGGCACTGCGAAGGAGGATGTAGTAATGGATAACCGATTGCGAACCTATGAGTACCTGCGGCAGTACGCATGGAACAGCCTTTGGAGCAAGCGGATTCTGGCGGAATTGGGCTTCCTGCTGGAGATGTCCAGAGTAGAAGAGAACGGAATGGATGCGCAGTTGCTGCCAGTGCTGGAAATGCTCCTGAATGGCTTCCGGGCCGAAGGCGTTATTACCAAGTCTGCTGCGCTTGAAGCGGAGCGGCTTCTGATGCCGCTGTCGGAAAAGGCAAAAGAATATGAGGTCACCTGTGCAGCCCATGCGCATATTGATATGAACTGGCTGTGGGGCTTTCAGGAGACTGCCTCTCTGACGGTAGACACCTTTGCCACTGTGTTGAAGCTGATGCAAGACTACCCGACGTTCACATTCTCTCAGTCACAGGCGTCAGTATATCATCTGCTCGAGCAGTACCATCCGCAGATGCTGGAGCAGGTACGCCGGCGTGTCCATGAGGGGCGTTGGGAGGTCACGGCTTCAACATGGGTGGAGAATGACAAGAATATGACCGGAAGCGAGGCTATGGCGCGGCAGCTGCTGTACACTAAGCGCTATCTTGCGCGGCTTTTGGAGATTCCGGAGGACGCCGTGAAGCTGGACTTTGAGCCGGATACATTTGGACATGCGTGCCAGCTACCTGAGGTGCTGACACAAGCTGGAGTGAAGTACTATTATCATTGCCGCGGCATGGATGGCCCGTTCATTTATAACTGGCGTGCGCCCTCTGGCGCAGAGGTGTTGGTTTATAGAGAACCTGCTTGGTACAATCAGACAATCGAATACGATCTTTTGCTGAATGTTCCCTCTTTCTGCCATACGAACAGAACGCGGCAGTATTTAAAGGTATACGGCGTTGGAGATCATGGCGGCGGGCCTACCCGTAGAGATCTGGACCGTCTGATCGAAATGTCGTCTTGGCCCTTGTTCCCCACAATCAGTTTTGGAACGATCCATGGCTTTTTTGAGAAGTTGGAGGAAGACCGCGCCAATTTCCCAGTTGTGGATACGGAGTTGAACTATGTGTTTACCGGCTGCTATACTTCCCAGGCCAGAACGAAGCAAGCGAACCGGATCGGCGAGGAACGGTTGATGGCTTCTGAGACGCTCGACTCGATGGCGCGGTGCTTCTGTGAAGATTATCAGACCGCAAGTGCATTCGAACCGGCTTGGCAAAAGGTCCTCTTCAATCAGTTCCACGATATCCTCCCCGGCTCCGGCGTTCGGGAAACCCGTGAATACGCGCTGGGGCAGTTTCAGCAGGCGTTGGCCACGGCTGATATCAATGCGAACCATGCGATGGATGCGATATGCGCCTCGCTGGATACGAGTGTTCTAGCGCAGGATTGCGCGGAATCAACCTCCGTCGGTGCGGGCGTGGGATATGGTATTGGCGAGCAGTGCGGATATGGGTTCCCTGCCGCGGAGCGCGGTTGTGGAACAGAACGCGCGTATGTGCTGTTCAATACGACGCCGTATCCCCGCCGCGCGGTGGCGGAGCTGAATGTTTGGGACTGGCAGGGCGACACCTCGCGTATGTGCGCGTTCAACGCTGCTGGAGAGCGGATCAGGCTGCAGGTGCTGAGCGAGGGCAATTTCTACTGGGGTCACCGCGGCACAAAAATCTCGGTGCCGGTACAGCTTCCTGCGATGGGATACACCAGCATTTTCCTGCGCAGCGATGCGCCGGAGCATGTGCAGTGGCCTGTGTTTCCGGAGCCTCGGGTTGACCGGATCACCGATGAGCCTATTGTGCTGGAAAACAAAAAGATTAAGGCCGTTTTTTCACCCAATACGATGGAACTGCTGAGTCTTGTGTCCAAACAGACCGGACAGGAGTGGATAAATGTGCCGAGCGGCTTCTTCTGCTTGGGCGTAGAGGAAGTCTCCAACAGTATGACGGCTTGGCGCGTGGGCAGATTTAGCAAGCAGACCAATCTGAGCCAGGCATGCCCGGTGAAGGTGACTGCCATCAACAAAGGAAGCGTCTGTCAGAGCATTGACTTTTCGATTCCCTTCGAAGCCTCTGAACTGAAGGCTTCCGTTGTGCTGGAAGAAGAGAATGCGCGGCTTCGCTATAATGTCAGTGTAGACTGGAATGAGACCGGTTCGCTGGCTACTGGTGTTCCGCAGCTGAATTTCCAGCTACATCTGGCAAATACCGTCGAAAGTTCCCGCTGTGTTGTACCGTTTGGTGTGATCGACCGTCCCGCTTTGAAGCAGGATGTGCCGTGTATTGGCCTGATCGCAGGCGCTGATAACGGCGAGACCGTTGCGCTGATGTCTGATTGCAAATACGGTTTCCGCAATGAGGCAGGCCGTCTGACAGTGAACCTGATCCGCGCGTCGTTTGATCCGGACCCCAAACCGGAGATCGGTAGTCACTCTTTCAGCCTTGGTATTTATGTCGGACCCGGTACTGCGGACAGATTGATTGAGGAAAGTGTTTGCTTTGCCAATCCTGTCGTATCTCATGCAGCGGGGATTCACGCAGGCACGCTTCCGTTGGAAAATAGCCTTGTCACTGCGCATGGCTGCATCCTGTGCGCTGTCAAACAGGCGGAAGAAGGCGATGCGCTGGTGTTGCGGGTCTATAACACCAAGTCTGAACCGAGCAATAGCAGATTGGAATTTTGCAGGAATGTCTCCAGCGCGCAAAGGCTGGCGATTCCAGAGTGGCCTACCAATGAAGTTTGTGAAACTGTGGGCAAGTGCGTAAGTCTGGCGCTAAGGCCGCACGGTATTGCAACTGTATGTGTTCGCTTCTGATCCAGCACGCTGCACTCGGTCTGGAGGCAGGCACAGTATGATCTTCTGTTGACAAGAAAGCCTCGCTATTGTATGATTTATCCAGAGGACGCGGTTTTTGACATGACCGTCAAAGAAGAAAGCGTGGGGGTTGAACATGGTTACACTGAACGACATTGCAAAAAAAGCGGGGGTATCGACCTCGACAGCATCCCGTGCGTTTCAGGAAAACGCAAGCATTTCACAGCAGATGCGCGACCGGGTGTATCAAGCGGCAAAGGAATTGAATTACACGCCCAATCTGCTGGCGCGGGGACTCAAAAGCAACCGGAGCCACCTGATTGGTCTGGATATCTGCGATATCGAGAACCCATTTTATTCGCTCATCATAAAGGCGATGGAGGACGAGCTGAAAAAGTTGGGATATCAGCTCGTTCTATCCTACAGCAACGGCGATTGCCGTGAGGAGCGGAAAAATTTGGAGTTGTTCATGGGTATGCAGGCAATGGGCGTGGTATTTATGCCGACTTCCTCTAAAAACAGGAATTTGGTATCTCTGATGACAAAGCGTGGCATGGCGATGCTGCAACTGTTCAACAAGGTCTACGATTTCGTGGATACGATCTCGATCATGGATGATCGAGGCACACAGCGAGCGACGAGGCATTTGATCACCAATGGGCATAGAAAAATTCTGCTGCTGAATGTTACAACACCCTATAGTACTGACCGCGCTGATGGCTACCGCAAAGCCATGGAAGAGGCGTCGCTTCCGGTTGACGAGCGGTATATCGTGGCAATGGACCGGGTGTCTGATCCCTGCGGCAGGATCCAGGAATTGATCGATGAGCTGCACCCCACGGCAATCATTTCAGGCGTTTATTTTCTGGGTAAAAACGTTGTACGCGCTTGTCGGAAAATGAATCTTCAGATTCCCAGAGATATCAGCATGATCACCATAGACGACGTGGAATGGCCGGAATTGCTGGATATTACTGCCGTGGCACAGCCAATCGAATATGTAGGCATGTCTGCAGTTCGAATCCTGATGGACCGCATCAACGGTACCATTGACAGTCAGCAGCCCGTCGCTATTTCTGTGGATCCGGAAATGCAGATTCGAAAGTCTGTGCAGAACATTCGCAAGCAGAACCGTTGAACAGAGGGGAGAAGATGCAGTATCAACAGTCCTTCAGATTCTTACTGTAAAACAAGCAGGGATCTTGAATTAAACGAGTTGGCAATCGCGAGTTGTCGTTGACTTTTTATCCTCCTTCTATCAGATAGTGGGAAAAAGCGCCAGTATGGTTCTTGATATTGGGCGGTGGTTGATTTGTTATGGACCGGATCGCAATTCTGAATATGCTGCATGTGTCTACGGACATACTCCGCAAGCATGGGTTTGCTGTGGCAAGCGTAGATTACAGGGTTATAGGAACTGATTCATTGACCATTGAAGATGAAGTATTAGACGTATTTGATGCTGCTAGATATCGGCGCAGAATGCCGATGCGTTACAACTTGATACCGAGAAAATCGTTGTCACAGGTCATTCGGCGGGCGCCCATCTTGCAATGATGCTGGCCTATGCGCCGGATACTGTGTTTTGTCTGGACAGTGTGCAGGAAAAACGTTTTCACATCATTGGCTGCATTCCCGTAGCACCACTGACAATGCTCTATCGTTCGGATATGCTGGTGGAGGGTGTCGAACTTCAGCCGGGCTATCCCAGAATAGAGTATTTATATTCTGGCGGTATATATCATGACCAGATTGCACATCGATGCAGTCCTTATGACTATATCACAGACAGCAGCGTTCCCACGTTGTTTGTCCACGGAACTGCAGATCAACTGCTGCGACATGAGAATTCCTGCCTCGCCTATGCGAAAGGCAGAGGGCTGGGAGTTGCGTTTGATATCATTTTGGTGCAGGGGGAGACCATTGTATGGAGCCGGCAGACCACGGGAAAGGTAGCTATCCAGACATTCTGTCAGTGGAGCAGGCCATTGCCTTCTGGGTAATGGCATTGATTGATAGGGAAGCCACATTGAATGAACATATGAAGAATAAGTGATAAAAAGGCAGCGATCAGTTTTGCGCTGGTTGCTGCCTGTATTATTCATGAGTATTGGCAACGTTGCCAATTGGATACGTATAAGGAGGAATGAACATGAACCATCCCGGTGTTATTATATTTATTTCTGTTGCCCTTTCTGTTGCAGCGGTCATATTACTTTTACTTTTGTTGAAGCCTTACCTGATTTCCAATGTGGAGCGGGTAATGCAGAGCACGCAGGAATATATTGAACCCGACGCAGAACAACCCAAGAACGAAAATGAATCACCTGTAAACGTGCTGGACTATGGAGCCGACCCCACTGGCCATGAGGACAGCACAGCTGCAATTAGAGAAGCACTGAAGGGAAATCGTCACTTGTATTTTCCGGCTGGTACCTATCTGATCGACAAATTGGTGATTGCAGGGAGCGTGACGCTGTCTGGCGACGGTGATAATGCAACTGTTCTAAGAACCACCAACATGACGGACAATGTAATCACTTTCCGCGATGGTGGATGGCATGTACAAGATCTAAAATTCGATTCAGCTCAGTACCGCACGGGCGGTGCGTATATTTTCAGTTCCGGTGATTACGCTAGTATTGAAAATGTGGCGCTGAATCGCTCATATATAGGTATCGATCTGGACGGTAGTTGGAGTGTCAATCTTACGAACATCAGTGCTTTGGATGGAACGCCTTCCAGCATTGCTGACGGTGGTGCCGTCATTCGTCTGGGGCAAAATGCGTATACAGGACCTATCAACATCCGTGGGCTGACAGCAAGAGCGGGTGTTGGAGAAGCACAGCCCAGCTATGGTATTTACATGGGATATGTGGATGTCGTCTGCATTTCCGAAGCCTTGCTGATCTGGCACAGCAAGGATGTGGTTCTGGCACCGAAAGCGAGACAGTTCTCTGCACTGGTTGAGATTACCAATAGCTGTTTTGACACTGCTGCAAACGGCATGTGGATCGAGCCTACAGGCGGCGGACGAGTGCTTCGCTGTGGTATCAGTAACACGTGGTTTGGCGCGCATACAGATGACGCTATGCATGTAGATGGAAGCGATGGCACGGTGACTGGCATCCAGTTTTCCAATTGTATGTTCCTTGCAAATGGAGGAGACGGCGCTTCTGTTGGCGGTTCTGGCGTTGATGGAGTGTATTTTTCCAACTGTTTTAGCGGAGGAAATCAAGGGAACGGTTTGGTGCTGAAAGATCACGCGCAGAATGTTGTATGGACCGGTGGCGTTATAGGCGCTACGCATGAGCTGAATGGCAATGTTGGCTACGGCTTCACAGCTGAGTCCGGTACTTCTGGGAAAATTAACCTAACCGATATCACAGGAAATGTTTCCGGCGTGGGTCAGAACCCCGAGAACTGTATTACCACCTTTGAAAACACAACGGAATAGAGATGAGCGAGCAAACTTTTCAGGAATGGATATATGAATAACGCGTGAATTCCCCGGAAAGGATAAGGAAAACTACAGCCCGCTGTTTGACTGCTGTTTTCTAAAACCGCAAAACGCCTACAGTAGCCTTTCCGACGCTTGCTGCTATTTTAGAATTATTTGAATAATCTGACGCAATGAGAAGTTTGCCCGGCAAGGGGATTATTATGACCAGAAGCGAAAAGGAATATTTATTATGATTTATACCCCTAAAAAAGAGAGACTATGGGACTGTTGGATTGTTCCCTATCAAGGACAGTTCTATATGTTTTACTTAAGCTTGACACCGGAACGTATAGGAAAGGGTGGCTGGGACGGAATTAGTCTTGCTATTTCTGATGATTTGGTGCATTGGACAGAGTACGGAAGAGTCCTTTCTAAGCGTGAGGAAGCTGTATGGATAGGAACCGGTATGATTCAGAAAATTGGCGATACTTTTATTATGAATTTCTCTGAAGAATACCCGGTTGGTTACCAAAGAATCTACTTTGCAAAAAGTAATGATTTGCTTCACTGGGAGCGTACAGAGCACGTATGCGTTCCTGACGGTATCAATTATATGAGTGAACCAAATGAGATGTCTGATACCTGTGCTCGTTGGGATTCACTTGGTATAGTTGATGCATTGGATGATAAAGGACCTCCTTACTATGCATTCTGTACTGCTAACGCTAAACAGGTCAATTCCATTAATAAAAATGGAGGACTAGGGCTTCTTACAAGTAATGATGGCCTAAATTGGAAGTGCCTTCCTAATGCTTTCCCGGATCCAGATATGTTCCCCAAATTAGAGGTTCCAGAGCATATTTGCTTCCAAAATCGTCACTATATTACATTTTGTACATCCAGTTATTTGTCTCACCGGTTTGACAAACAGGCTAAAGACATGTCTGGCGGGAATTATTATGTCACATCGGATAACATGCTAGGGCCATACAGACTCCCTAAGGGTGACTATATGTTACAAGGCACACGAGATAACGTCAGTGTTAGTACCGTGACTGTAGGGAGGCCCCTGAAAGTTGGAAACCAAGTGTTTTTTTATCATCTTTGGGGATATAATGGCCCTGCAGGTTGGGTTACTACTGTCAAGATACTGGAAGAAGCGACACCTTATCAGTTGCGATTGCGGTATAACCCAATTAATGATTGTTTGAAACATACTTTGCTTGCACAGACTGCAGATGTGCTGCCAGAACTAACACTGGTAAAAAACACGGGTGTAATACCTCCAATGAAGTTTGTGTTAGATGGTAAAATCTCTTTTTCTTCGCTTGGCACTTCAGCTGCACTTAGTGCTTCGCCTTTGTCGGGGTGCAAACATAGTGAATCTTCAACAGATTTAAGGGATGGTCGCTTTGTTACGTTTGATCTGTCTTTATATTCTGGTGTAGGAGCGGGCATCTTCTTTCATGGCCAAGACGATTCAATGCTTTGCATTTTGATGAATCGAGAAAGGCAGCGTTTGGAATTTGGATATTTAATTTCTGGCTGGGGACCTAATATGGTCATTTGCGATGAGATATGTCAGGAATTCCGAATTCAGGAAAAAGCCAAAGTGAAAGTTTTAGCGCGTAGATGTTTTTTGGAAGTGTATATTGACGACATCTATGTTTCCTCTTGGCGTCCAGAAAAAAATATAGATCCAAATTGCTTTGGCTTCTACTTTGAAGATTGTACCGGTGAGGTTGACAATTTGGAGATATGGCAGATGGGCTGATTTTTTCATACAAAGAGAAGTTTCGGCTTCTCTTTGCTAGTATCAGGGAAATAGGAAATACATGATCTCTCATTACTTTTTTGGAATACACTTTGATAAATGGCAGCGTGGCAACAGAAGCTGTTCGATGTATAATTAACCCTGCAATTCAGAAATGTTTTGATTTTGTAAAACAGAAGGGATGATACTCACAATGATTTTCGAGAACTATGATCGTGTTGTGTTTGCAGGTGACTCTGTTACGGACGCGGGTAGCTTTCTTCCTGTGGGAGAAGGGCTTGCGGATAGTCTGGGGCATGGATATGTACGCAAGGTAGAAAATCTGCTTGGCGCTTTCTACCCGGATGTATTTGTTCGCGTGACAAATGCAGGTGTGAGTGGGAACACTAGCCGAGATCTGCTTGCAAGATTTCAGCGAGATGTACTGAACTTAAAACCGGAATGGGTTTGCATCTGCATTGGAATCAATGATATTTGGAGGCAATTCGATTGTCCGGCGATGCGGGATTATCATGTATATCCCGAGGAGTATGAAGAAAACTTGAGAAATATGCTCTCTGAGCTTGCAGGAAAAACAAAAGGTATTTTTCTTATGACACCTTTTTTTATTGAGGAAAATAAGCAAGACCGTATGCGAACTAGAGTGGATGAGTATTGTTCGATCTGTAAAAAGCTTGCAGAGGAGTATAAATGCATATTTGTTGATCTGCAAGGAAGATTTGATGAATATTTGACCCACAAACAGTACTCTGGTTACGTTTCTGGAGACAGAGTACATCCAAATGAGGTTGGAGCAACAATTATTGCCCATGAGTTTTTAAAACACTGCGAATTTAGTTTTAATAATCTTTGAAGCTAGCCCTTGATTACTTTCTCGTTTACCTGTACATTTTTCTCGGACATGGTTATAGACTCCTTTCAGAGTGGTGGGTGGCAACTTCATTTTACCAGAGCCTGCAAACTATGTCTCTCTTTTTATTCTATTTTTAATTTGCGCAACTTATTGTACCTTACCAAACATCGCTTGACAAGGGCACACAGAGAAAAACAACTGAAAATGAGCTGCCAAGCCTTACACAATGCACCGCCTAACAGGACATAGGCGGTGTTTTTGTATGCAGACAGCGTTTTCTCTGTGTGCTGATATGGGCCAGCCGTGCGGCGTGGCCTAAATTCTTGTCAAGGAGGTTATTCGTGTCATGGCAGAAGAAAACAAGCATCCCCCTACCACGGAGGAACAGGCCCCGCCTGAAATGCCGGGAAAGGCCCCAAAAATGGAGCGGGCCGAGATCCCTGATGTGGGTGCCGGCCCCGCTCCGTCCGCAAAGGTGATCGACCTTTCCGCTGTGCGTTCCACGCCGGAAAAGGATGCTCCGACGGACATCCCCAAGGAGCCGGAAGCCCAGCCTGTTTCCGTCACCGAGTACAGCAAGCAGGAATGGAAAAAGCCCATGCCGGAGCCGGAGAAAACCAAGCCCAAACGGGGCCGCCCCGCAAAATCCGAAAAAGCTGCGCCTACCGAGCCGGGGGCCAAGAAAGAGGCAAAGGCGGAAAAGCCCCGCCGTGGCCGCCCGTCCAAGGCGGAAAAAGCGGCCCCGGAGCAGGGCAAGCCGCCCAAGGCTGGCAAGACCCATGCGGCACCCGAGGAAAAGGCAGCGCCCCCGGCCCCGGAAGTGCCGCCTACGCCCCGTGACGCTACCCGCGCCGAGAAAGAGGAAATCGTCTATCTTGACCTTTCCGACCTGCACCCGTTCAAGGATCATCCTTTCGGTGTCCGTGACGATGCGGAAATGAAATCTCTGGTGGAGAGCGTCCGCAACGGCGGCGTCAACCAGCCCGCGCTGGTGCGTCCCCGTGAGGGCGGCGGCTATGAGATCATCGCGGGCCACCGCCGCCAGATGGCCAGCCAGCTTGCCGGGTATCGCAATATGCCCTGTATCGTCCGCAATATGACGGATGACGAGGCTATTCTCGCTATGACGGATGACAACCTCCGTCAGCGTGAAACGATTTTGCCCAGCGAAAAGGCTATGTCCCTGAAAATGCAGTATGAGGCCATCAAGCATCAGGGAGCACGCGGCGACAGCGCCGAGGCCGGAAAGCTCTCTCTTGAAAGCGTGGGCCAGCGCAACGGCATGAGCGTGAAAACCGTGCAGCGGTATATCTGGCTCAATGATCTTGTGCCGGAATTGAAGCAGACGATGGATGACGGAAAGCTGTCTTTTACCCCGGCTGTGGAAATTTCCCGTGTGCGCCCCAAGCACCAGAAGTATATCGCCGTGTCCATTGAGGGCCAGCAGGCTTCGCCCTCCAAGGGTCAGGCAAAACGGCTCCGCGAGCTGGACAAGGAAAACAAGCTCTCCCCGGATGTGATCGACGGTATTTTGTGTGAAGAAAAGAAAAAGGAGGATCGTGACGTGATCATTACTGGCGCTGAACTGGAAAAGTTTTTTGGCAAGGAGGCCACGCCCCGGCAGATGAAAGACCAGATCATGACGCTGCTGGAGGACTGGAAAGAGCGGCAGCCGCCCGAGCTTGCCAAGCCCGACAAGAAAATGGATATGGAAAAGTAACGACCTCTGGCCACCATGACCAGAGGCTTTTTGCTGCCCCGATAGGACAGGCTCTTTGGGTTATATCCCCCGTCGCCGCCCGTAATCGAGCACAGGCGGGAGTGGGCTGTCAAGGGGGTTTCGCCCCGCCGTGTGCGGCGGCCTTGCCCTTGACCGCCTGCCCCGGCTGTGCTTTTTCTCCGGCAAGCGGCGGGGGTATATCCTCCAGAGCCGCCCCCTTTTCCAAGATTGGAAAAGGGCGGGGGAAAAAGGTTGACCCACTACATTATATAAAAATGGAGGTTTTCACAATGAAACGACCCCTTGCGTATATCACCGCCGCGTGGAGCGGCGACCCCTGCGAGGCGACGGAGCAGGCCGCCAAGTATTGCCGCGCTGTCTATGAGGCGGGCTTTTCGCCCATCTGCCCCACGCTCTATCAGCCCCTTTTCCTGAACGATGCTGTTCCCGAGGAGCACAAGAGCGGCATCGACATGGGCCGTGACCTGCTCCGCCGCTCTCATGTGCTGGTGGTGTGCGGCAGTATCTCCACGGAAAGCATGAAAAACGATGTGGCTGTGGCCCAGCGGCTGGGGATCACGGCAACCACGCTGGACGGCATCCTGACCGTAAAGCGTCAGGGCCGCCGCTGATATGAGCGAGATCCGGCTGGGGAGCCTGTTTGACGGGATCGGCGTGTTCCCGCTGGCGGCAGTGCGCTGCGGTATCGTGCCCGCATGGGCCAGCGAGATAGAAAAAGCGCCTATCTCCATCACGAAACGCCATTTTCCCGGTATGGCGCATTTAGGGGATGTGACAAAGCTGAACGGCGGCGACATTCCGCCTGTCCACATTATCACTTTTGGCTCACCCTGCCAGAACCTCTCACAGATCGGCAACAGGGCCGGTCTTGCCGGGGAAAAATCCAGTCTGTTCTTTCATGCGATCCGTATTATCCGTGAAATGAGGGAGGCGACAAATGGTATATTTCCAGCAATCGCTGTTTGGGAGAACGTCATGGGAGCGTTTTTTTCAAATGACCGGATGGACTTTAGAGCCGTGCTCTCAGCGTTCACAGCCGCCGACATTTCAATGCCTGCTTCTGGAAGATGGGCAGGAGCCGGAATGGTGCGAGGGCATACGCCCGATCTCGCATGGCGGCTCATGGATGCCCAGCATTGGGCAAGCCCCCGATTGGCACGACGGCAGCGCGTCTTTGTTGTGGCAGACTTTGGAGGACAATGTTCCCACGAAATACTTTTTAAGCCCCGCGCAGTGCAGTCAATTTCTGCGTCTGGCGGA
>OGMF01001744.1_pt1 | contig 20169 bp, 16 predicted proteins | sample 1572921 | NCBI WGS metagenome assembly OGMF01 (sample SAMEA2581919, study PRJEB24529) | metagenome | biome: Human gut stool | place: China | collected 2011 | reverse complement strand
ACTTTCTGTTCCCGCGCAAGCTGGCCGCTGTGGCCGACGCCAGCGCGGTGAATATCGCACGCGGCAAGGAGGCTGCTGCGGATTTCCACGAGGCCGAGACGGTGGCTGCTGCCCAGGCTCTGGCGGCGAAGATCAACGGCAAGACCGTGACCATCAAGGCCAAGGGCGGCGCATCCGGCCGCCTGCACGGCAAGGTCACCGGCAAGGAAGTTGCCGAGGCTCTGGCCCAGCTGGCCGGTTCTCCCATTGATAAAAAGAAGATCGAGCTGGAGACCAAGGACATCAAGGATGCCGGTGTGTTCAACGCAAAGGTGCGCCTGCATGTCGGTGTCGTGGCTTCCTTCAAGATCATGGTGGAAGTAGAACAGGCCTGATTGAAATGCCATCTGCGCCCCCTGCCTTCAGGGGGCGTTTTTGGCGTTTTGGGAAGCTGGCCCAGTATGGAGGGGGATGAACCATGCCCAACGAACAACGACATTATTCCAATGAACTGAATCTGGAGAGTGTGGGCATCAATCTGCCCTACAATATGCAGGCCGAGCAGAGCGTGCTGGGCGCTGTGCTGCTCAAGCCTGAGACCCTGACCGATCTGGTGGAGATCATCCGGCCGGAAATGTTCTACACCCGGCAGAACGCCCAGATCTATTCTGAGATGCTGCGCCTGTTTACGGCGGACCAGACCATCGACTTTGTCACCCTGCTGGATGCCGTCATCTCCGATGGCGTGTTCCCCAGTGCGGACGAGGCAAAGGTCTACCTGACCGGTCTGGCCGAGACGGTGCCCAGCATCTCCAATGTGAAGGCCTATGCCCAGATCGTGCAGGAAAAGTACCTGGTGCGCCAGCTGATGGGCGTTGCCAAGGATATTCTGCAGGACGCGGGCGATGAGCCGGACGCTGACCTGCTGCTGGAAAACGCCGAGCAGCGCATCTACGAGATCCGCTCCGGGCGGGATTCCAGCGCACTGACGCCGCTTTCTTCCAGCATGGTGGAAACGCTGACCAACCTGCAGAAGATCAGCGGCCCCGATGCCGATAAATACAAGGGCATCCCCACAGGGTTCCGCCTGCTGGATACCGTCCTGACCGGCCTGGGCCGCGGCGACCTTGTCATCCTGGCTGCCCGCCCCGGCATGGGCAAGACCAGCTTTGCGCTGAACATCGCCACCCGCGTGGCCATGCAGCAGAAGGTACCGGTGGCCATCTTCAGCCTCGAAATGACCAAGGAACAGCTGACCAACCGCATCCTCTCGGCAGAAGCGGGCATCGACAGCCAGGCGTTCCGCACCGGTGCCCTCCGCGCCGAGGACTGGGAGTATCTGGCCATGGCGACCGAGAAGCTCCACGATGCGCCCATCTATATGGACGACACGTCCGGCATCACCATCACCGAGATGAAGGCGAAGATCCGCCGGGTCAATCAGGACCCCACCCGCCCGAACGTCGGGCTCATCGTCATCGACTATCTGCAGCTGATGACCACCGGCCAGCGCACCGAGAACCGTGTGCAGGAGATCAGTTCCATCACCCGAAACCTCAAGATCATGGCCAAAGAGATGAACGTGCCCATCATCGCGCTGTCGCAGCTGTCCCGTGCGGTGGAAAAGCAGGGCAACAACTCCAGCCACCGGCCCCAGCTGTCTGACCTGCGTGACTCCGGTTCCATCGAGCAGGATGCCGACTGCGTCCTGTTCCTCTACCGCGATTCCTATTACGCCAGCCAGAACCCCGACGGCGGTGAGGTGGACGCCGACACCGCCGAGTGCATCGTGGCCAAGAACCGCCACGGCGAGACCAGCACGGTGCCGCTGGGCTGGGATGGCGCGCATACCCGCTTTATGGATGTGGATTTCAAACGCTGATGAACGAGATCGTGGAAAAAGTGCGCGCCTTCGCGCAGGAAAACGAGCTGTTCGCGCCGGGGCAGCGGCTGTGCGCCGCCGTTTCCGGCGGGGCCGACAGCATGGCGCTGCTCCGGCTGCTGCTGCTAGTCCAGCCGGTGTTCGGCTACGAGCTGACGGCCTGCCATGTGAACCACGGCCTGCGGGGAGAGCCCGCCGACCGGGACGAAGCCTTTGTCCGCGCCGAGTGCGCCCGGCTGAACGTGCCGCTGCGCGTGTTCCACCCGGCTGACGTGGGCGCTGCCGTTCCGGCGCATCCGGGGGAGGACTGGGCGCGGAAGCTCCGCTATGCCTGCTTCGATGCTCTGCGGGCCGGTGGGATAGATGCGGTCGCCACCGCCCATACTGCTACTGACCAGACCGAGACACTGCTGTTCCGGCTGGCGCGGGGGGCCGGTCTCCACGGCGCAGCGGGCATCCGGCCCAGCCGCCCCGGTTTCTGCCGCCCGCTGCTCTGCCTGACCCGCGCGGAGACCGAGCAGGTCTGCACGACATGCGGCCAGCGCTGGGTGACGGACGAGACGAACGCCTCCGATGCCTACGCCCGCAACCGGCTGCGCCACGCGGCGCTCCCGGCCCTGCGCTCAGTGAACGAGGCGGCGGAGGAAAATTTCGCCCGCTTCTGCGAAAAGGCCGCCCGTGCGGATGCCTACTTTGCACAGCGGGCGGAAGAGCTGCTGGAAGACGCGGAAGTCCTGCTGCCGCCCGCCCTCCCGGCGGGGGCACGGTATGCGCTGCAGAGCGGCCGGCCCGTCTGGGGGCTGGAGGGGCTGCAGGAGGCCGACCCGCTGATCCTGGAAGCTGCCCTGCACAGTCTGGTGGCCCCGGTGCGGGACGCGGAGGAAAAATACATCCGCCTGCTCTGCGCGTTGGTGGAGCAGGGGAGCGGGGCCGTCCAGCTGACCGGAAGCGTCCGCTTCTGTGCGGGCGGCGGAGTGCTCTGGATGGAAGAAATGCCCACCGCGGCAGCTCCGGAGGACCCGGCGGCTGCGGTGCTCCCGCTGCCGTTTGACCCGGCAGGACCGCTGGAGATCGCCCTTCCGGGGGGCTGGATGCTCGCCGCCCGGAAGATTCCGGGCGGTTTTCAAGAAAAAACACAGGGTGTTCATAAAAAAGACTTAAAAAATCAGGCAGATTATGCTAAAATAATAATGTTATATTCTGCGCTCACGCTGCGCTGCCGCCAGCCGGGGGATACGTTCCGCCCGGCGGGACGCGGCATCCGCAAAGAGCTGCGCAAATGGATGAACGAAGCGGGCATCCCGCCCGAAGAACGAGACCGTCTGCCGCTGCTTGCGGCGGGGAGCGAGGTCGTGTGGGTCTGCGGTGCAGGCTTTGCCGACGGGCTGGCTCCCACGGCGGACAGTGAAAACGTCTTGCAGATGGAAGCGCAAAAAATGGAGGAACAACAATGAGTATGCACGACGATATCGAGAAAGTTCTGGTCAGCGAAGAACAGCTGAAGGCCAAGGTCGCGGAACTGGGCGCCCAGATCAGCAAAGACTACGAGGGCAAAAACCTCGTCCTCGTCTCCATCCTGAAGGGCTCGGTGGTCTTCATGGCCGACCTGATGCGGGCGGTGAGCATCCCGTGCAGCATCGACTTCATGGTGGTGTCCAGCTACGGCGGCAGCAACACCACCTCCAGCGGCCTGGTCAAGATCATCAAGGATCTGGACGGCGACCTCTCCGGCAAGGATGTGCTGATCGTGGAGGATATCCTCGACACCGGCGTCACCCTGTCCAACCTGGTGCCGATGCTCAAGATGCGCAACCCGAACTCCGTGAAGATCTGCACCATCCTCGACAAGCCCAGCCGCCGCAAGGCCGACATCCAGCCCGACTACGAGGGCTATCAGGTGCCGGACGAGTTCGTGGTGGGCTATGGCCTGGACTACGATGAAAAATACCGCAATCTGCCCTATGTCGGCGTGCTCAAGCCCGCTGTCTACGAAAAATAAGTAAGAATAGAACTGGAGTTGATCCCTTTTGCAACCGAAACGACCTCGCTTTAACCCCCTGATCCTGGCGCTGGCTCTGGCGGCTGTGCTGATGATCTGGTCGGTGCTGGGCACCGGCGGCAGCAGCACGAGCGGCTCGACCATGAGCTACTCCACCGTGGTGCACTACTTTGAGCACAATCAGGTCACGGACTTCACGCTGGACCGGAACACCAGCATCATCACCCTGACGCTGAAGGAGGGCGACCTGGCCCTGCCGGACACTTCGTCCGCGGCCGGCACCACGCAGGCTGCCGGCGGCCTGCTCAGCGGGATGTTCTCCACCTCCTCGGCTTCCGTCGGCGCGGTGAAGAACGACGACGGCACTGTGACCGTCCGTTACAAGCTGCCCTATGCCTACGTTTTCATTGAGAATGTGGACAAATATATCGCTTCCTACGATGCGGCGAACCCCGACGCACCGATGACCTACGACTACACCACCCTCAAGGAGACCATCCCCTGGATGGAGATCCTGTTCTATCTGGGGATGCTGGGCTGCACCGGCTTCCTGCTCTTCTCTATGATGCGGGGCGGTGCCGGTGGCGGCGGCATCATGAACGTCGGCAAAGCCAAGGTCAAGGATGAACATGAGAACAAGAAGACTGCGACCTTTGCCGATGTGGCCGGTGAGGACGAGGAGAAGGAAGAGCTGAAGGAAGTCGTCGAGTTCCTCAAGAGCCCGGACAAGTTCAACTCCCTCGGTGCCCGCATCCCCCACGGCGTCCTGCTCGTGGGCCCTCCGGGTACCGGTAAGACCCTGCTGGCCCGCGCCTGCGCCGGTGAGGCCGGTGTGCCGTTCTACTCCATCTCCGGCTCGGATTTCGTGGAGATGTACGTCGGCGTCGGCGCTTCCCGCGTACGCGACCTGTTCGATAAGGCCAAGAAGACCATGCCCTGCATCATCTTCATCGACGAGATCGACGCGGTCGGCCGCCAGCGCGGTGCCGGCCTGGGCGGCGGCCACGATGAACGCGAGCAGACCCTGAATCAGCTGCTGGTCGAGATGGACGGTTTTGAGGCCAACGACGGCGTCATCGTCATGGCGGCCACCAACCGTGCCGACATCCTCGATAAGGCGCTGCTCCGCCCCGGCCGCTTTGACCGTCAGGTCTATGTCGGCCTGCCGGACGTCAAGGGCCGTGAAGAGATCCTGAAGGTCCACACCAAGAACAAGCCTCTGGCCCCGGATGTGTCGCTGAAGGTCATTGCCCAGCGCACCGCCGGTTTTGCCGGTGCAGACCTCGAAAACCTCGTCAACGAGGCCGCGCTGCTGGCAGCCCGCCGCAGCCGCAAGGCCATCACGATGGAGGACATCGAGGAGGCATCCATGAAGGTCATGGCAGGCCCTGAAAAGAAGAGCCGTGTCGTGACCCCCGAAGAGAAAAAGCTCACGGCCTACCACGAGGCAGGCCACGCGGTGGCGGGCTTCTACTGCAAGCACCACCCCCGTGTGCATGAGATCACCATCATCCCCCGCGGTCAGGCCGGCGGCTACACCATGTATCTGCCCGAGAAAGACCGCAGCTACGTCACCAAGGGCGAGATGTTCGAGGACATCGTGTCCAGTCTGGGCGGCCGCGTAGCCGAGCAGCTTATCCTGGACGACATCTCCACCGGTGCGTCCAACGACCTGCAGCAGGCGACGAACATCGCCCGCCAGATGATCACCAAGTACGGCTTCTCCGAGCGCCTTGGCCCTGTGGTCTACGGCACCTCTCAGGAGGAGACCTTCCTGGGCCGCGACCTCGGTCAGGGCAAGGGCTACAGCGAGACTACTGCTGCTGAGATCGACAGCGAGATGCGGGACATCATCGACGAGGCCTACGAGACCTGCCGCCGCACCCTGACGGAGCATATCGACCAGCTCCATGCGCTGGCACAGGCCCTGATGGAGCGCGAGAAGCTGAACGAGAAGGAGTTCAATGCCGTGATGGCAGGCGAGCCCCTGACCCCGCGTGAGGACCCCGATGCAAAGCCCGCCGAGGCTCAGCCCGCTGTCCAGCCTGTGGAACAGGCCGAGACCGCAGAGGCTGCGGAGCCTGCCGAACCTGCTGAGGCAGTGGATGCCGCCCCGCAGGAAGCCCCGGCCCCCGAAACGCCGGATGAAGGCGAAGCCAACCAGTAAACCAAGAGAAAGGGGAGAGTGTTGTGGAGGAAAATTTTGAACCGGTCGCGCGGACACGGGCCAACTATTACACCCCGGGCAGCCCGGTGCAGTTCGTCTGCGTGGAGCTGCTCAAGGGCGAAGTCAGCGGCGAACACGCGGTCTGTCTGACCTTTAAGAACATTTCCCGCGTGACCCTGACGGCACTGGAGATCCACTTCAAGTGCAAGGGCGTGGACGGCGTCATCCTCTGTGAGGACGAGTTCGAGTACCGTGACCTTACCGCAAAGCCCGGCGAGAGCTTCGGCATGGACGATGCCGTCTTCGTCACCCAGAAGGCCATCACCAGCGTGGATGTTACCCTGCGCAATGTCTACAGCGGCAGGAAGGTCGTCCACCTCGAGAGCATCAAGCGGGTGCGCCTGCCGGCCCCCCGCCGCCTGAGCGTCGAGATGCAGAAGGCCCTCGAAGCCCGGATGAACCGCACCGGCATGAAGTTCATGCCCCAGGTCTTCGAGAACGGCTGGTACTGCGCCTGCGGTGCCTTCCACCCGAAGGAAGAGGACACCGTCTACTGCTCCGAGTGCGGCAGCGACCGCATCCTTTTGCAGAACGCGCTGAACACCCTGCTGCAGCCGGAAGCCCCGGTGCGCCAGCCCGAGCCGCAGCCTGCAGCCCAGCCGGTACGCCCGGCTGCGCCTGCTGAGGAGCCTACCCGCATCGTGGGTGTGGCTCAGGAGGAAGCCACCCGTATCATCCCGCCCCGGGCGGCGGAGTCTGCGCCCGGCTATGCGCCTGCCGCTGAGATGGACGCGACCCGCGTGGTGTCCCGCGCCCCGGAGCAGGAGGCGACCCGCGTTCTGCCCCGTCAGCCGGAGCCGGTGCGCCCGGCCAAGTCCTTTGCGCCGGACGAAGAGGTGGAAAAGTACGGCACCCGTGTGGTACCCTCGACTCCCGCCGCCGCGCCGTCCCGCCTGCAGGCAAAGCCGCTGGACGAGGAGGACGACTGCGAAGAGGAAGACCCCCGCGACAGCATCGCTGAGACGCTCATCCGCTGGGTGCCGCCCATCACCGCCATCGTGTGTGCGGGCATCGCCCTGTGCGGCTTCGTGTATTCTCAGTTCATGATGTAAAATAGGATGTACGGCGGAGGAGGCAGAGGCTTCCTCCGCTTTTAATTTAAGGAATAACCTCTCAGTCTGCTTCGCAGACATGGCCGGGAGGTGGCACGCCGTAGGCGTGACGGAGAGGTTTAACAAGGAGAGATGATTATGCCTGACGAAGCTTTGCAGGCCGCGTTCGAGATCAAAGCGGCCTGCGACGACATCAGCCGGAAACTGCTGCGCTGGCACTGGGAGGAAAAGCCCGGCGCTCACAGCGTGGACGCCCTGATGAAGCATCTGGCCCAGCGCCAGAAGGAGAGCCCCGACTACTACGAGCGCCTGCCGGAGCTGAATGGCCGCACCGGCTGGCAGCAGCTGGATACCACCCTCTGTATGCGCATCCTGCTGGACCCGGAAAAGGACGCCGCCCGGCCTCTGGACCTGCTGGGCAATACGCCCCACCCGGCAGCGGCCCGCCGCGCTTGCAACGCGGTGCGGATGGCCCGCAACGAGGCCGCCCACGCCTCCGACAGGACCGCAGCCGCACAGGCGGCGATCCGGTTCAACGAGGCCGTGGAGGAGCTGGAAGCGGGCTATGAGGGAACGGCCCTGACTACCGGCGACCTCGAGAAGTATTACCGGATGGCGGAGGACTTTCTGTCTCGCTGCGGCGCGTCGGAGACCATCGAGCCTCAGAAGAAGGCTGAGGACGAAGCGCCCCGCCGTCAGAAGTCCCAGAAAAGCGGCAGCACATCCCGCAAGCGCCAGAGCGGCGGGAATCGTGCCGCTTCGGGCCGGGGGACATCCAGCCGCAGCCGGAATACCTCTGGCCGGAACAGCCGCAGCCGCCAAAATATGCAGACCACGGCCCGCCGCAAGAAGCGTCAGCGCACCCAGAGCCGCGCTCTCACCGTGGTGCTGCTGGCCGTCGTCCTGCTGGGCCTGCTGGTTCGAGCATGGACGATGGGGCTGATGAAGTAACACGCTCTACTGAGGTAGATTATGTGAGAAAGTGACCAAAAAATAACGTACTATAATTATAAAACGTCACTTTATCAATTTGATAAAGTGACCCTGACTGATAAAGTGACCCACTTTATCAGCAAGCCTCAGTTTATCACCTTGAGAAAGTGAGATTTTGGACGATGCTGCGTTAGAAAAATGTCACTTTATCAGATAACGCGCGGGTCTCGGAGGACATCTCAACTTTTTGGGATGTCCTCTTTTTGCATTTCCGGGACAGCCCCCTCATACACTGACGGACAAGGGGGTGTGCGGATGGAGCAGGGGATGGAGATGCTCTTTGCACTGTTCGGCGGGCTGGCGATGTTCCTCTACGGGATGGACAGGATGAGCCGCGCCTTGCAGCGGGCGGCGGGCGACGCCATGAAGCGGCTTATGGCCCGGCTGACGGCCACGCCGCTGCTGGGTGTCCTCACCGGGCTGGCCGTGACGGCAGTGCTCCAAAGCAGCTCGGCGGCGACGGTGATGGTCATCGGCTTCGTCAGCGCCGGGCTGCTGGAACTGCCCCGGGCGGTGGCCGTCATCTACGGCATCAACATCGGCACCACCATGACGGCACAGCTCATCGCCTTCGATGTCCAGACGCTGGTGTACCCGGTGCTGTTTCTGGGCTTCCTCCTCGACTTCGCGGCCCGCAGGCCCCGCTGGCAGGCCGTGGGCGAGGCGGTGTTCTCCTTCGGGCTGCTCTTCGAGGGCATCGACATTTTGGGCCGGGCTTTGCAGCCGCTGGCCGGGCAGGCGGTCTTTCTCGACTGGATGACCCGGGTGAAGGAGTCGCCGCTTCTGGGCATCCTGCTGGGCCTCTCCATGACCATGGTGGTGCAGAGCAGTTCGGCCACCATCGCGCTGCTGCAGAACGTGGCCCGGCAGGCTGGGCCGGACGGCATCCACAGCATGCTGGGCCTTGCCGGGGCGGTGCCGGTCCTTCTGGGCGACAACATCGGCACGACGGTCACGGCCCTGCTGGCCTGCATCGGGCAGGGGAAGGACGCCGCCCGCGCCGCACTGGCCCACAGCTGCTTCAACCTCAGCGGGAGTCTGCTGGCGGCGGTGCTGCTGCCCTGGTTTGTCCGGCTGGTGGAGCTTATCTCCCCCAAAGGTCCGGAGCTGGAAGTCATTTCCCGGCAAATCGCCAACGCCCACACCGCCTTCAACGTCTGCTGCGCCCTGCTCTGGCTGCCTTTTTTGCCGTGGATGGTGCGGCTGGTGTGTGCGCTGGTGCCGGAAGATAGATAACAGAGAAAGCCCGATGCGATGCATCGGGCTTTCTCTTACTTCTTAATTACGCTCTTCCGATACACCGCAAAGGCGATGACAGCCGACAGCACTTCCGTGACCCAGAAGGCGTGCCAGACGCCGGTGGGGCCGAGCTGGCGGCAGAGCAGCCACGCCAGCGGCATGATGAAGATGACGTACCGGCAGAGGGAGATGACCAGCGAGGCCGCACCCTTGCCCAGACCTTCCAGCGCGCCGGAAGAGGTGGTGGACACCGCCGACACCACAAAGCCGAGGCAGATGATGCGCAGGGCGGTCTGGCCGATGGCGATGGTCTCGGGGTTGGAGGAGAACAGGCCGATGAGGGGCGCGGAAGCGGCCATACAGATGACGGTGCCTGCCGCCATGATGACGGCGCTCATGCCGAGGGTGAGCTGGTAGAGCTTTGCCACGCGGGCGTGTTCTTTTGCACCGTAGTTGTAGCCGACGAGGGGGCGCATTCCCTGCACGATGCCGCTGGCGGGCAGATAGAGGAAAGTCTGGAGCTTATAGTAGATGCCCAGCACCACCACATAGCTTTCGGAGAAGGCCGCCAGCAGGCCGTTGAGGAAGGTGACCAGCATGGAGGGCAGGGCCAGATTCAGGATGGCAGGCACACCGATGGCGTAGAGACGGCCTTCGAGAGAGAGGTCAGGCCGCAGGGCCTTCCGGCGCAGATGGACGGGCGACTCGGTGGTGTTGTAGACCACGAGGTAGATGACGAGAGTGGCGGCCTGTCCGATGCCGGTAGCCAGCGCCGCGCCTGCAATGCCCATGGCAGGCACCGGGCCGAGGCCGAAGATGAGGACGGGGTCCAGCAGGATGTTGCAGACACAGCCCGAGATGAGGGCGATCATGGTGAGCTTCATCCGGCCCACGGCCTGGAAGAGCTTCTCAAAGGCGAGGCTGGCCATGTTCACGGTAGCGAACAGGAAGACGATGGTGGAGTAGGTCACGCCCATAGAGACGATGGTGCCGTCGGCGGTGAACCGGGCCAGGAAGCCGGGCATGATGGCGGTAGTTGCCAGCGTGCAGAGGATGCCGTGGAGCACCGAGAGGGCCATGCCGTGGGTGGCGGCGGCGTCCGCCCTGTCGTGGTCGCCTGCGCCCCGGTAAAGGGCCACGAGGGCGTTGATGCCCACGCCGAAGCCGATGGCAACGGCGTTCACGAAGTTCTGGATGGGGAACACGAGGGAGAGGGCCGTCATGGCCTGCTCGTTGATCTGGGCCACGAAGAGGCTGTCCACGATGTTGTACAGCGAGTTCACCAGCATGGAGATGACGTTGGGCAGAGCCATCGACACCAGCAGCGGGAACACCGGCTTCGTCTTCATAAAAGTATCGTTCATGGGGGCAAAAGTTTCCTTTCCTGAAATTTCCGCACAAGAAAAGCCACACAACGGCGGCTTGAAGCGGGCCATTGTGTGGCGAAAAGTAGCAAACATCTATGCTGTAAAAATCCACACGGGTTTTATTGAAGTGCCGAGAAATACGGTGCATCGCAAAAGCGGTGTTACGGGACGCCGCCGGACAGCACCGGGATGCGGGCCGGAAAGGGCAGTACGGGAAGAGCCTTTTTGACCGGCCTGCGATAGGATACCACGAAACGGGTGGATTGTCAAGGAAAAAGTATGACTTTTCACAAAAACCAGCATAGAGAGGAAGCTCAGCTGGATAGAGGACTCACAGGCCTGTCACATCCAGAAATTCAGGAACTTTTTGGGCCGGTGGGGAGTGAAAACATCCAGCTCCTCATCGTCGAAAAGTGCGTCGCCGTTCTGCAAAAGCTTTGAGGCAGTCTCTCTGCCCAGCTCCTTTTCCAGAACAGCAGCGGCTTCTGCCATCCGGGGCGGGCGTTTGTCCAGGGAGTGGGTGTCCGTCGAGATGACGTGGACAAGCTGCCACGAGATGAACTTGCAGAGCGTCCGGCGCAGTTTTGGAGAATCCAGCAGTGCGCCCGCGTTGATTTGGACATAGGCTCCGGCGGCCACCCAGTTGTAGAGCAGGGTGGGGTCTTCGAGGACGTAGGGGTATCGCTCGATGTGGGCGATGAGGGGCAGAACACCCTGCTCCTGCAGGAGGGCGAAGGTCTGCCGGATGAAATGGGGCTTGTGGGTAGTGGGAAACTCCACCAGCATATAAGAGGTATCGCCGATGCAGAGCGCCTTGGCATCCAGCTCACAGAGCTTGGGGGAGAAGTAGACTTCACAGCCCAGCTTGAAGCGGAACTGCATGGCTTCCGGTCCGGTCGGAAGCGCGGCTGTCAGTGTCTCATAGGCGGCCGCACGCTTTTGCAGGAATGCATCGGGAGTCGTCCACTCACTGTTGAAGTGGCTCGTAAAAGCAATGTTCCGCACACCGTCTGCATACTCTTTTTCCAGCAGACGAAGGGAGATCGAAACATCTTTGGCACCATCGTCAATGTTAGGAAGGATATGGCAATGAAGGTCTGTCATGCTTCATCCTCCGTATGTACGGAATGCTTTTCTTTGCCGTTATGCTGCTTTTTTGACGTCAGGCCGCTCTTTTTTGCTGCTGACTCTGAAATGCCATCGGGGGGACCATAGGAATAATTACTATTATAGTAGTAATATCCGTACCCATAATCCGAGCGCTTGAGCGATTTTTTGGCATCATAACGGGTAAGAACGGCGCCAAGGACTTTTACGCCGGCATCCTGAAGCTTCTCGAGGGCTGTCTTGACGGCGTCGGTGGACGCATACTTGGAGCGGACGACGAAGAGAGCACCGTCCACGATGCGGCCGATAACGGCGGCATCCGTGACCATCGAGATGGGAGGCGCATCGAGGATGACGAAGTCATAGCTCCCGCGCAGCGTGTCCACCATCTCCTGCATCTGGGGCTGGCTGAGCAGCTCAGAAGGGTTGGGAGGGGTGGTGCCGGCCGGCAGGAACGTCAGGTTGGGGATGTCCTTCAGCTCGACGAGGGCGTCGGAGAGCGCCACTTGACGGGACAGGACGTTGGAGACACCTTTCAGATTGTGTCCGGCCTTCAGATAGCGGTGAAGGACAGGCTTGCGGAGGTCGCAGTCCACGAGGACGACCTTTTTGCCGCTTTCCGTCAGAGCCAGCGCCAGATTGACCGACACATGGGACTTTGCCTCTTCCGGGACCGTGCTGGTGACGACGAAAGCGTGGACATCGCCGGAACCGGACAGAAAGTTCAGGTTGGTGCGCAGAGCTTTGTAAGCTTCAACGTAGGCAAACGGCATACCCTTCTGGGTGATGAGCTGAAGCGAACGCTTGCTTGCCGAAGAGTTGGAGATGGTGTTTCGGTTGAACGGATTCCACATGGTATTACACCTCCGGGATAAGGCCGAGTACAGGAAGCTCCAGCTTTTTCTGGATGTCCTCGCTATCGACGATGTAGTCATGGAGCAGGTGGTCGAGAACCAGAATGCCGCAGGCCGCCACAATGCCGCCGAGAGCAGCGGTCAGGACGTACTTCTTCGTCTGAGGGAAGACGGGGTTGCTCGTGATCTCCACGTCGCTCACGACCTTGCAGGAGCCGGCCTCCACCTTGTCCACGATGACATCGGGGGCAGTCTCGGCGATGGCCTGCACGATCTTTCCGGCCAGGGCGGGGTCCTCGTTGGTGACCGTGATGGACATGATCTGGGTCGAGCCCACGCCGTCCACAGAGACGCAGGCCAGCAGCTGACGGTAGGTCATATCCAGACCCAGCTGCTCGATGACGTCGTTCAGGACGATGTTGCTCTTGATGATGACTGCATAAGTGTCGATGAGATTCCGGGCCGAGTTGATGTTGTCACTGGTAATGGAAGCATTGCCGTCCTGCCGGGAATTGACGATTAGATTGACGGAGGCCTGATAGCGGGGCGTCAATACGAAGGTACAGACCAGCAGGCAGATGACCGCTGCCGCAATGCCGGCCGCAGCGATCTGCAATGCGTGGCTCCAGAGAAGCCGCGCCAACTCGAGGAGGTCGATCTCATCCATGTCATGATTTTGTTCCATAATGTTTTTTCCTTCCTAACAAAATGAGATTTTCGGACAGGAAAATTTTATCATTTTACATCTGCACTGACAAGGGGATAGGATAAAATAAAAAAGGTGAAAAGCGTTTCCGACCTCTGGGAGCCATGCTTGACTTTCTGTTTGAGAGCCTTTACAATGAAGTCAAAAACAGGACAAAAGGGGAAAGATGCCATGAAATGGATGATCGCGTCCGACCTGCACGGGTCGGCTTATTACTGCAAGAAGATGGTGGAGGCCTTTGAGCGGGAGGGGGCTGACCGGCTGCTGATGCTGGGCGACCTGCTTTACCACGGCCCCCGGAACGACCTGCCCCGGGACTACGCGCCGAAAGAGGTCATCCCGATGCTGAACGGCCTGAAAAACAAACTCTGCTGCGTCCGGGGCAACTGCGAGGCCGAGGTGGACCAGATGGTGCTGGATCTCCCGGTGATGGCGGATTACTGCATCCTCCCGGCGGGCGAAAAGCTCATTTATGCCACCCACGGGCATATCTATAATGGAAAGAACCCGCCGCCGCTGGCCGAAGGGGACATCCTGCTCCACGGCCACACCCACGTCCCGGCGTGGACGGAGTTCGGGCAGAGGAACGTCTGCCTCAACCCCGGCTCCCTGAGCATCCCGAAGGAAAACAGTCCCCACAGCTATATGATTCTGGAAAATGGCGTCTTCTACTGGAAAGACGTAGAGACGGGAGAAATATACCACACCCGTGTACTGTGAGGAACCGGTGCTTGCAATTACCATACCGGTGTGGTATGATGAAAGCGGAAACAGAAAAACAGGGTCTTTTGTCTCGGGCGCTGAGGGGTGCGCGGGGCCGACGGCCTTTTGTTTCCCATAAAAAGTTAGGCAAAACTAACAAAATGACGAAAAACGCACGGGCGGCTTGTGCAGTCTGCCCAGTGGATGACGATTCTTAGGAGGTACTGACCAATGGTTCAGACGACGCTGAAAGTAGACGGCATGATGTGCGGCATGTGCGAGAGCCACGTCAACGAGGTGGTGCGCAAGACTGCGCAGGTGGAGAAGGTGACTTCCTCCCACACTAAGGGAGAGACGGTCATCGTCTCGGCCCAGCCGCTGGACATCGAGGCCCTGAAGGCTGCCATTGCCGACACGGGCTATACCGTGACCGGCGCAGAGGAAAAGCCGTATGAGAAGAAGGGCTTCTTCTCGTTTTTGAAGCACTGATGACTTCCGGCCCCGGAGAGGGGCCTATATAAGGAGGCAGGCAGAGATGAGGATACTGGTCTATGGTGCAGGCGTGCAGGGCTGTGAGCTGGCCCACCGTCTGCTGCAGAACAAAAAGAATGTCGTCACCATGCTGGCGCGGGGCGAGTGGAAGGAGAGGCTCGACCAAAGGGGCCTCGTCATCCGCCACTGGGCGCAGTGCCGCACCACGGTGGATCGGGTGGCCACCATCGACACGCTGGCCCCGGACGACTGCTACGACCTCGTTTTCGTGACGATGCAGGCCGGGCAGCTGCCCGACGTGCTGCCCATCCTCAAGCAGAACAGGAGCGAATACTTCGTCTTCGTGGGCAACGACCCCCACGCCGTGGAGGTCATGCAGGCCATGCAGCGCCCGGCGGATAAGATTGCCTTCGGCTTCCAGAGCAGCGGCGGCCACCGGGATGTCGATAAGGTCGTCAGCGCCCACGTCGGTGTGGATATGACCATCGGCGGGGCTACCGCGCCCCTTTCGGGCGTTTTCCGCTACCGGGTCAAGACGGCTTTCGAGGGCGCAAAGTACAAGCTGACCTTCGTCAGCGACATGGATGGATGGCTCAAGTGCCACCTCGCCCTCATCCTGCCGGCCTGCTATCTCTGCTACGCCTGCAGCGGCGACCTCTCCAAGGCGACGAAGGAGCAGCGTGGCCTGGTCCTCGACGCCGCGTGGGAGGCCTGCGAGATGCTGAAAGCCGCCCACATCCCCGTGGACGACAAGGAGAACACCGACTGCTACCGTGCCGGTACGCCCGGCCGCCGGAAGATGGACGCCATGGTCCTGGCGCTCTGTAAGACCCCGCTGGGCCGTCTTTGCGTCTCTGACCACGCGATGCATGCTGTGGCTGAGATGCAGTACCTCGATGAGGCTTTCGAAGGTCTGCGCACCCGGACGAGCGTCCGGATGACGGCGTGGGATACCCTGCGCAGCCAGATGCCCTCGTGGGACATCATGCGGAAAAAGACGGCGAAAGCAAGGCGATAAGTGCATGGAAAAAGAGGCAGATGCGAGTCTGCCTCTTTTTTGTGTTTATTCAGCCCAGAAATCTTCCAGCTTTTTCTTCAACTCTTCCGTATCCCTCAGATACTCCAGATGCCTCCAATGCTTCGGGAAGAGCCGGGCGTACTCGCTCTGGGCAAAGCGGTCGTCGAGGAGCAGCACCACGCCCTTATCTTCCTGCGTCCGGATGACCCGCCCGGCGGCCTGCAGGACTTTGTTCATCCCGGGCCAGCGGTAGGCGTAGTCGAAGCCCGCCCCGTTCTGGGCGTCGTAGTAGCGGCGCAGCATCTCCTGACGGGGACTCACCTGCGGCAGGCCCACGCCCACGATGGCGCAGCCGATGAGCCGGTCGCCCGCGAGATCCACGCCCTCGCCGAAGATGCCGCCCATGACCCCGAAGCCGAGGAGCGTCTTCTCCGGGCAGGGCGAAAACCGCTCGAGGAATGCCGCCCGCCCGGCGTCGTCCAGACCGCTCTCCTGTACCAGTGTGCCGATGTCCGGGTAGCGGGCGGTGAAGTCCTCCCACACCTGCCGCAGATAGGCATAGCTGGGGAAGAAGGCCAGATAGTTGCCCACTCGGCTGGACGCCAGCGCCGCGAGGGCGTCCGAGATAGGCCGGATGCTGGCGTCCCGCTGGCGGTAGCGGGTGGAGATGGAGGGCAGACAGTAGAGCCCGAGGTTTTCTGCCGGGAAGGGGCTTTCCAGCGCCACGGCCCGGGCCTCGGGACAGCCGAGGACGGTGCGGTAGTAGCCCGGCGGCGTCAGCGTCGCGCTGAACAGCGCCGCCGCCCGCCCTGCCGAAAGGCTTGCGTCCACGAAGGGGGACGGGTCGAGGCAGAGCAGCTGCAATTCAAGGTCACTGCCCCGGGCGGTGAGCTGGGCGGCAAAGTGCTCGTCGTACCGTTCCGACGCCCGCAGGATGTCCTGCACCTCAAAGTAGAGATCCAGCAGGGCCGCGTGGGTTTCGGCGTCGGGATCGTCTTCCAGCCAGTCCTGCAAGGGAGCCGTCAGCGCCCGCAGCGGGGCCAGCAGGGCTGAGGGAAGCTCCTTGCAGAACACCGTGCCGTCCTGAGCGTAGTCGGCGGCGGGCAGCTCGATGGTGGGCGTCTCCGCAGATCCCAGCAGGGAGGTCTGGCCGCTGTCGTCCTCTTCGGCGGCAGTGCTGCCCCGGCGGGGCGCGAGGGTCGAGACTGCTTTCCGTCCCTCTAAAAAGGCTTTGTCGGCCTTGCTCAGAGCTGTCTTAAGGGTGCTTTTGCCCCGCCCGAGTGCGCGTTTTGCCTCGGTGAGGCTGCTCTTGCAGAAGCGTGCCGAGTACATGGCCCGCGCCCGCTCGGGCAGATTGTGGGCCTCATCCACGAGGAAGAGCCAGTCGCCCGCGCTGTCGAAGAACCGCCGCAGATGCACTACGGGGTCGAAGAGGTAGTTATAGTCGCCGATGATGACGTCGCACCACTCGCTCAGATCCAGCCCCAGCTCGAAGGGGCAAACCGTGAACTGCTTTGCGGCGTCGGCCAGCGCAGCCCGGTCGAAGCGGCCGGTGCCGTCGTCCAGAAGGGCTTTCAGGGCCGTGTTCACCCGGTCGTAGTAGCCGTTTGCGTAGGGACAGAGCTCCGGCAGGCAGGCGGGATGGCCCTCGGCATCCGGGTGGAGGCAGACCTTCTCCTTGGCTGTCAGGGTCACGCTGCGCAGAGCCAGCCTGGAATCAGACGCCCGCAGCCGCGCAATGGCATCCTCGGCGGCGGACTGAGTCGTGTTGCGGGCCGTCAGGTAGAACAGCTTCTCGCCGCAGCCGGTGCCGATGGCCCGCAGAGCAGGGAAGAGGACGCTCATAGTCTTGCCGATGCCGGTGGGGGCCTGACAGAAGAGCCGGACGCCGCTTTTAGACGGCGCGGCAGTGCAGGCGCGGTAGACTTCGCCTGCCAGCGCCCTCTGCCCGGGCCGGTAGGCCGGAAAGGGAAAATCCAGCGCCGAAAGGCTCACGCCCCGCTGCTCCTTCCACGCCAGCTGACGCTGCGCCCAGGGGGCGTACTGCTCGAGCAGATCCTGCAAAAACGCTTCCAGCTCTTCAAGGGTGAAATGCCGCACGAAGCGGAGGATGTCGTCGGTGTCGATTTGGTAGTAGGTGAGCCGGACGTCCAGCTTTTCCAGCCCCTGCTGACGGCCATACAGCGCCCCGTAGACCATTCCCTGCGCCCAGTGGCAGGGGTTCATGTCCTCGGCGATGTCGTCGGCGGGGACGGCTGTGGTCTTTATCTCGTCGATGACCGTCACGCCCGCCTCGTCGGTGAAGATGCCGTCGGCCCGGCCTTCGATGGTGAAGGGGATGCCCGCCGCCTCCCGTTCGCCGGAGAGGAAGACTTCGGCGGCGTAGCCTTCGCCTGCGGCCTTTTGGAGCTTGCGGTGGATGCGTGCGCCCTCGTTGGCGCGGTCGAAGCCGGTAAAGCGGCTGTCGATGCTGCCGGTGCGGAGCAAAAATTCCACCAGCTGGCGGACAGGCAGGCGAAAAGCAGGCATAGCGGGTCACTTCCTTTTAGAATATCATTCCAGCCCCAGCATCCCGGCGCACTGGGCGGCAGCTTCGTCCACCTTGCCGAAGTCCACGGCGGCGCGGTAGTAAGTCTCCAGCTCGTCGTGGCAGGCTTTGGCCTGTGCCATCAGGTCGGCGGCCTGTTCCAAAAGCTCTGCTGCCGCCCGCTCGTTGAAGCGGAGACGGGCGCGGTAGCCCGCCAGATTTTCCCGGTCCACGAAACGGGTACATCGGACGGCCTGCACGCCGGGCAGCTGCACCGGGTGCCACCGGTTGTCGGTGAGGAAAGCCAGCCGGAGGGCCGGGATGAAGAGATGGTCTATCTTGTCGTCGGGGTGCATGGCGCAGGGGCAGGTGATGATGTGGTAGCCCCGGGCCAGCGCCTCGGCCCGGATGAGCTCGAGAAGCAGGCGGGAGACGGCGCCGTAGTCGTCATGGAAGACCACATACCGGTCGGCCAGCGCCTGTACGGTGCCGCGGTAGAAGACCGGCCCTTTCGGCGTGATGGCCGACAGCAGCCGCAGCTCTTCGCTGGCCGAGGCCCCCTCGGGCAGGCGGGGGAGAGTCCGGGCGCAGAGCCGCTTGACGTAGCGGCGGACTTTCTCGAAGTTGGCACTGCACGCCTCAGCCCGGCGGCTGTCCAGCAGCAGGCTCCCGGCAGATGCGATATACCGCGCGGCCCGGCTGCGCAGGGCAGTGTTCTGGGCGAAGAGCCGCTTCACCTCGTCGGCGTGGGCGTGGAGGGCGTCGGCGTCCAGTGTGTGGTACAGGCTCACCACCTGCTCCTCTGCGCCCGGGGCGTCCGGCTCCATGACATGGGGTGCGGTGGCGTCCACGATGGCGGCGCGCTTGTCGAGAAAGATGACGCCGTCCAGACTGTCGGGGTCGCTGGCGCAGTGGATGCGCTGGATAGGCTCCCCCTTCTGCTCGGCCTTGACGGCCAGCCGCTTCATCAGCGTCGATTTGCCGCAGCCCGGCCCGCTTTTGATGAGATACATCTGCATCCCCGGCTCCCGCCGAAGCGGCTCAAAATAGCCCTTGAACCCGGCGGGGGTGGTGGTGCCCAGAAAGAAATCAACAGAATCGCTGCGGACAGCATTCATACTCAAACACCTCACTTTTGCTATAGGGTATGCAAAAATGAGGAAAAAAGTGAGGGTCAATACGTATGCTCGCACACCTCGTGTATTTTATCCCGCAGGGCCACAAAGTCGCCGAAAGCCTCCGGCTTGTTCTGGGGCTGACGGAGCAGGGCGGCGGGGTGGAACGTCCCCATGAAGAGGATGCCGTTCTTCTCAATAAAGGTGCCGTGCTCCTTCGTCACCGAAAAGTCGGCGCGTATCATCCGCAGGGCGGCGATGCGGCCCAGGCAGACGACGATTTTAGGCCGCAGCAGACGGAACTGCTCTCGCAGCCAGGGCATACAGGCTTCGCTCTCGGCGGGCAGGGGGTCGCGGTTCTGGGGCGGGCGGCACTTGACGATGTTGGCGATATAGCAGTTGGAGGCACGGTCGAGGTCGATGGCAAAGAGGTATTTGTCCAGCAGCTGGCCGCTGCGTCCCACGAAGGGCAGGCCCTGCTCGTCCTCGCTCTGGCCGGGGCCCTCGCCCACGAAGAGCACCTCGGCATTCTCCACGCCCTGCCCGAACACCACGTTGTGCCGGGTGGTGTGCAGCGGACAGCGCTGACAGGCGAGACAGTCGTTTTTCAGTGTTTCCCAATCCATAAGCTCGGTATCCTCTCACAAACTAAATGACATTTTCTTAACAAATCATCGCGCGATTTCTTCCTTAAAATATACCACAAAATTCAAGATTTGTCTTGAAGTTTTCTGACTCTGTGCTAGAATAAAAAAGAAGGGCATATCTGTGATGCCCGGAATAATTGCAAAGTAATTTCGGAGGTAATCAACAATGGCTGATATGTTTGCACCCCTGGTAGCCCAGCTGAAGGCAAACCCCAAGACGATCGTTTTTACCGAGGGCAATGACCCCCGCATCCTGGAGGCCG
>OGMF01001743.1_pt1 | contig 20193 bp, 20 predicted proteins | sample 1572921 | NCBI WGS metagenome assembly OGMF01 (sample SAMEA2581919, study PRJEB24529) | metagenome | biome: Human gut stool | place: China | collected 2011 | reverse complement strand
TTGCATGTGTTAGGCACGCCGCCAGCGTTCATCCTGAGCCAGGATCAAACTCTCAATAAAAAGTTGTCCTTGCCTAAGTTAAACTTGGCTTTGTTTCCTGCCTTGGAAGTTCTCTTTCAAGTCCTTCCTCGACTTGGATTTATGGTTTCGTTCTTCTGAAATTTCTTTGAGTTCCATGAACTCTGTTCTAGAATTTTCAGGGTTGCATTGCTGTTTGATTGTCAAGGTACAAGCAAGGCAGATCGTTGTGCAATCATTTTGGAAAGCTTGCTTTCACAAAATGTATTGTGCAATGAGATGTTGTGCGACAGCACTCAGCGAGCAGTGTTTTTCTGCGAGCTGTCCTTGCTTCTGTGTTGCTTCGTTTTGTTGCTCTTGCTTGACGCAACTCTGATATAATATCATGTGTGTTTTGCATTGTCAACACTTTTTTAAAACTTTTTTCAACTTTTTCTTACTCGTTGACCACCCTTGTTCGGTGGACTTTTATAATAGCATTAGTCTAAGTAGTCTGTCAATAACAAAAACAAAAAATTCTTTACTTCCTTTTTACAAAGTGAAAGGACTATCCCAAAACGGATAGCCCCCAGTTTTTCAACCAATATAGGATATAACCAGTAATAATGATTCCTTCCAGAATTCCAAATACTGCCCCAAACAGTTTATCTGCGCTCCGGATTAGCGGAAGCCTCGATACCAGACTGATGGATGTAAAGATCAGATTCGCCAGCTTATAGACTATACATACAATGAGAAGTAATATGATAATCTGAATCAGCCGTCCGATCTCCCTGTTTAAGTAACTGCCAACCGCTCCGAGAAGCAGATAGGCACAGAATCCGGCAACGACCATGGCAATAAGGGAAAGAATTTCCTGTACCATTCCTTTCCGGAAGCCCGAGACCATACGCCATGAAATTATGATTATAATTCCTGCAACCGCAAGATAAAAATAAATATCCATATTAATTTAACTCCATCACGTCAATGGAATCGCTGGTCACTAATCCATAACGGTAGGCAGAGGCTGTTGGCAGAAGCAGCGAAACCGGTTTTTCAAAGCTTCCTACGAATTTATCCGCACCACGGATATTGGTAATCTGACAGGATTCACTGTTATAGATAATGACCTGTTCTTTATGAAATATAATATCCGAATATTCCATATCCAGAAGCTGTGTATGAATCTTATTTCCGGATGCACTGTATACATCGAGCCGGTAAGAGGCTTCTCCTGTTGCATCACGGAAGACAACGCCTGCATAATCACTGTTATGATAGACCCCGATAACCTCATCATCAAAAAGACTCGTTGCTACAACGGTCGGTTTTTCCGATCCGGAAAAGAAAATAATCCGGTCATCAGAAACGGCAAAGGCTGCACTGTTGTTCATAAACTGCACATAGGGCACAACCGTATTCAGATAATCATAACCACTGACGTAATTATCGGTCTGGTTTTCACCCACCTCACCGAAATTATAGAATGCAATGGAGGATTTCATGCTTCCGCTATCCATAAAGAAATAGGAAACCATCATAATTCTGCCATTCGGACTCATACATACTGAAATCGGATATCCACTTTTATCCATGGAAACCTTGGCATGTACAATTGCTTCGTCTGTATTAGAGTTTCCATTATATACATTAATACGTGTGGCACTGGAATCATCAAGGACAGCTGCCACAACTCCGTTTTCCGCAACACTTAAGCTCCGGATCGGAAGATTCGTGTTAATGGTTCCACGGATCCCGTTCTTATCGCAGACATATATTTCTCTTCCATTATAATCTCCCAGTGCACAGACTGCACCTGAGATGGATAAAATAGGAGACTGCATTTCATAAGACTGGTTCCAGATTGCCTTGCCTTTATTATCCATACAGCTGGCACCATCCTTACTATAAAAAAGAATATTGCCATCAAGATCTTCTGTTTTTGTTCCCTGTACAATTGTAACAGGAACGGCAGCAATGGTATCGCAGGAGGTAAATACCTTGTCTCTCCAGGCTATAACCAGAAATGCAATAACCGCTGCCACTACAACAACAGCCAGTACCACACGGTAAAAAACCGTAAGCTTATGCCCACGGATTTTTTCCTTGTAGTTGATTGGCTGGGGATTTCCCTGTCTTTTTTCTCTTTCTTTTAAATAGTCACGGATGTTTGCCATCGAACCTGTCACCTAACAAAACTGATAAATGGTTGTTGTTTCATATTTTCTGGAAGGTCCAAATACAGCCTGCGGGAATTCCGGCTTGTTGGCTGTATCCGGATAATACTGTGTTTCCAGACAGAAGCCGCATCTCGGTCCATATTCTGCCCCGTCCTTACCCCTGCACGGGCTGATACAGTTTCCTGCATAGAACTGTACTCCCGGAAGATCAGTGTATACCTTCATCGTACGCTTACCGGTGCTTTCCACCGCTGTAGCAATTTCACGTATTTTTCCATCATAATGATCCAGTACCCAGTTATGGTCATACCCGTGAACCATGGTAAGCTGCTCTTCGTCTTTTGCAATATCCTGTCCGATCTTCCTGGCTGTTGTAAAGTCAAATACGGTTCCTGCTACCGGTGCAAGCTCTCCTGTCGGAATCGCTCCTGCTACGATCGGCGTATAACGGGATGCCCTGATCTCCAGAAGCGTGTCTTCCATATTGCCTGCCTTATGGCCTGCCAGATTAAAGTAGCTGTGATTGGTCATGTTGATAATGGTATCCTTATCACTTTCCGCTTCATAATGCAGCTTAAGTTCATTCTCTTCGGTCAGGGTATAAGTCACCTGAACGGTTTTGTTTCCGGGGAAGCCCATGGAGCCGTCTGCATCAGTTATTGCAAAGGTTACGCAGTCTGTTCCTTCGGTCACATCATATACTCTCTTGTGATATCCTTTTTCGTAATCACTATGTAAATTATTCGCTCCATCATTCACAGCCAGCTGATATTTCACACCGTTTAAGGTAAAGGATGCATTCCCGATACGGTTTGCATTCGGTCCTACGGTTGCTCCAAAAAAGCTGCCGTTCGTAAAATAATCCTCAAGATGATCATATCCCAATACAATATCTTCTGTATTTCCTTCTTTGTCCGGAACAAATAAATTCACAAGAATTGCACCATAATTAATAATGCCCGCTTTCATGCCCTTACTGTTCGACAGCCAGTACTTGTAAATTTCCTGTCCTTCCTTTGTTTTTCCAAATAATTCTTTGGATACTCCCATAATACTACTACCTCCCTGTTTGTTTTAACTGATTCCTGTTTTCACAGTTACCTTTTATCATAATTGCTGTCACATTTCCAGACCCGTTGAAAAACCACTGTTTACAGCTACAATTCAACACGTCCATCCAATGCACGCAGCAAAGTGATCTCATCAATGTATTCAAGATCTCCACCTACAGGAACTCCACTTGCAATTCTGGTTACTTTAATTCCGGTAGGCTTCACCAGCTTGCTGATATACATTGCGGTTGTTTCCCCTTCCAGGCTGGAATTGGTTGCAATAATAACCTCCTTAACCGGACCTTCCAGACGGGCAATCAGTTCCTTCAGCTTAATCTCATTCGGTCCGATTCCCAACATGGGCGAGATGGCACCATGCAATACATGATAAACCCCTTCGTATTTTCCGGTCTTCTCATAGGCTGCCAGATCACGGGTTGTCTCCACAACCATGATGGTTCCGTGATCCCGGTTGGGATTGGCACAGACCGGGCAGATTTCCCGGTCGGTCATGGTAAAGCATTCCTTACAATAGCATACATTCTGCCTTGCTTCCCACACCGTGTCCGTCAGGTGTCTGACCTTATCTGCCGGCATGTTCATCAAATGAAAAGCAAGTCGCTGGGCAGACTTGCTTCCAATTCCCGGGAGCCCTGCAAGCTCCTCTATTAACTTGTTCATATGCCCGCTATACAAGTCCATTAGAAGGGAAGTCCTCCTCCCAGACCACCGGTCATTTTGTTCATCACCTCTGCATTGGCATCCTCTGCCATACGAAGCGCTTCATTCGTTGCTGCCATTACAAGATCCTCTAACATTTCCACATCATCCGGATCTACAACTTCCTGGGAAAGCTTCACCTTCGTAACTTCCTTCTTTCCGGTTACGGTAACCTCCACAGCTCCGCCGCCTGCTTTCGCTGTAAATTCCTTTGTTTCTAATTCTTTCTGACTTTCTTCCATCTGACGCTGCATTCTCTGTGCCTGCTTCATCAGATTATTCATATTACCGGGCATACCCATGCCACCCGGAAATCCTCCACGTTTTGCCATTTAATGTACCAAACCTTTCTTACTATAATTTACTGCTATAACACACTGTTATATTGTACTATTATCTGTACACAAATTTCAACCACAACTTCTGCGCAGCACCGACAGGTCATCCTCTGTTGTTACTGTTCGCTTGTACCCCGTTCCGGTAACATCTATTCAAAGTTTCCGGGGATCTCATCCAGCTCTTCAATTTCCATATCGATTGTCTGATCCACAAGCCGTGTCAGATCCGGATAAAGATCTTCCGGATTTCTGCCATTCTCGGCACTCTGTATAATGATCTCCATGTCCTTACCGGTCACACTGCCAATGACTGCCTTAAGCTGATCCCGGTTTTCCTGCCGTTTGAAGTAATCGGACGGCAGCCCATCCTGTACCACAACCAGCAGCTTTCCGTCGCCTGAAAGACTCGGATAGGCATTTTTCAAATAAGATTTCATCGGATTTGCAGTTTCATCCACAATCCTGGACCAGCGGCTTACCACATTCTGAATGTCCTCCGGAATCGCTTTGGGAAGCTCGGCTTTTCCCACCGGTTTCTCTCCCCCCTGCAAAGGAGCTGTTCCATTCCCCGGAACGGAACCACTTCCTGCCCCCGGATTTACTGCCATCATTGGGATGCCCCTTTCCAGCTTTTCTTCTACCTGTCGAATGCGGTCGGCCAAAGAGGCAGTGTCCGTTTCCATGGCAGGCCGGCACAATTTAATGATCGCCATTTCAATGAGAATCCGCTTCTGGGCTGCATAACGGATCTGTCCGGAAAGCTCGGACAGGATGCGGATGTACCTCATAATCGTATCATTCTCCGCAAGCTCTGCTTCTTCCTTAAGCCGCACCAGATTATCTGACGACACATCAATGATATCCTCTACGCCGTCCGCAGATTTAATCAGCAGAAGGTTACGCAGATACCATGCAAAATCCGTAACAAACTGGGAAAGCTCCCTTCCCTGCAGAACGATGTCCTGTAAGACGCCCAAGGCTGCTGCCGCATCACCTTTCAGGATCTCACGCAGCATACGGCTGAACACCCCGGTATCTACCGCGCCCAGAACATCCAGTACTTTATCATAAGTTAATTCCTGTTCAAAATAAAAAGCTATACACTGATCGAGCAGACTTAAGGCATCACGCATGGAGCCGTCTGCCACCTTGGCAATATAACGGACTGCCTTTTCCTCGATCTGCACCTGCTCCTTCTGTGTCAGTTCTTTCAGACGGTCTGCAATCGTATCAATGGAAATCCGTCGGAAATGTGGTTGCCAGAATAAAGATGACATAGGCCGGAGGTTCCTCCAATGTTTTCAGAAGCGCATTGAACGCTCCGATGGAAAGCATATGAACCTCGTCAATAATATAAACCTTGTATTTCCCTTCTGCCGGAGAATAATTCACCTCTTCGACAATCTGCCGGATACTGTCCACGCCATTGTTGGATGCCGCATCAATCTCGATTACATTCATGCTGGTTCCTGCTGCAATGGATCTGCAGATCGCACATTCCCCACACGGACTGCCATCCACCGGATGCTCACAATTGACCGCTTTCGCAAAGATCTTGGCAATTGTGGTCTTACCGGTTCCACGGGTTCCGCAGAACAGATAGGCATGAGAAGTCCGCCCGCTTCTGATCTGGTTCTTTAATGTTGTGACAATATGTTCCTGTCCCTTCACATCCTCAAATACCGTCGGACGAAACTTTCGATATAACGCTGTATAAGACATCGGTCTGTCTTTCCTTCCTTAACCTGCTTAATCACCAAAGCTGATGCCAAGATGCTTTGCTTCACGGATAATCGAAGCATCCGGAGATACCATCTTCAGCTTACCGGCTACATCCTCAAGTGGAACCTTGACAACCTCACGGTTCTTGTAGCCAACCATAAATCCATACTCACCCTTTAAGATGAGTTCCCCTGCCTCAGCACCCAGGCGGCTTGCAAAGACACGGTCATACGGACAGGGACTTCCACCTCTCTGGGTATGTCCCGGAACAGTCACACGTACTTCCTGTCCGGTTCTTTCCTGAATCTGTGCTGCCAGTTCATAGGAAACTGACGGGAACTTGTAGTTCTTCATTTTCTCTTTGTATTCTTTCTTGCTGAGCTTTGCATCTTCCTTTGAAATAGCACCCTCGGCTACGGCAAGAATGGTAAATTTGCTGCCCTTTTTATGACGGTCATTGATGGCTGCAACTACCTTGTCAATATCGTAAGGAATCTCCGGGATCAGAATGATGTCTGCTCCGCCTGCCATACCGGCATTCAATGTCAGCCATCCAACCTTGTGTCCCATCACCTCCACAATAAATACACGTCCATGGGAAGCGGCTGTGGTATGAATACAGTCGATACATTCAGTTGCAATGTTGACGGCACTCTGGAACCCAAAGGTCATATCGGTTCCCCAAAGGTCATTGTCAATCGTCTTTGGAAGAGTAACGATATTCAATCCTTCCTGACGAAGCAGATTGGCTGTCTTATGCGTACCGTTACCGCCAAGGATCACGAGACAGTCAAGGCGAAGCTTATAATAGTTCTGCTTCATGGCTTCTACTTTATTTAATCCATTTTCATCGGGGTCTGTAATGGTTTTAAACGGTGTTCTGGAGCTTCCAAGGATCGTTCCGCCCTTGGTCAGGATTCCGGAAAAGTCAGAGCCGGAAAGCATTCGGAAATTTCCGTAAATCAATCCGCGGTACCCTTCCAGGAAACCATAAATCTCGACATCCTCCTCACCATTGGTAAGGCACTTTACCACACCTCTCATTGCGGCATTCAATGCCTGACAGTCACCACCGCTTGTCAACAAACCAATTCTCATCATTGCAGACCCCTCCTGTGTTTTCTTCTGTTTTATTTACAGTATACACCATTTTTATGACATACTACAACCTTGACTTGCCGCACAAGAAACATTATAATAGGATTTGTTATGGATAAATATGGAGTTGTATCGAAGCGGTCATAACGGGGCGCACTCGAAATGCGTTTGCCCTCCGGGGCACGAGGGTTCGAATCCCTCCAACTCCGCGCAGAACCCGGTTCACGAAACGGTGAACCGGGTTCTTTTATCATCTCCCGTACGGTTTATTCAGTTCCTGCCTTTGTGTCATCTTCCATATTCTGTGGCCGGCTCAAAACCACTTTTCCATCTTTTACCGCCACACTCACCTTATTATCCTTAAGTCCGATCTCTTTGAGGAGCTCTGCCGGAATCTGTACGCGGCCTGCCTTATCCACAATTGCAAATTCCTCCTGTGTTTCCTCGGTATGCCAGTCGATATTGCTTTCCTTCAGACGGTCTGCATATTTTTCTTTCAGGACACGTTCACTGCTGATCTTGCCATCCCGGATCGCCACGACACGCCTTACCTTCCTGGAAAGCGCCACATCATGCGTGACAATAAGAATCGTCTGTCCTTCTTTGTTCAGCTCCGTAAACACGTCAAAAATATAATCCGCTGTCTTTGCATCCACACTTCCTGTCGGTTCATCTGCAAGCAATAGCTGTGGGGAATTGGCAAGGGCAATCGCAATGGCAATCCGCTGTTGTTCCCCTCCGGAAAGCATCTGCAGACGGCTGTTCTTCTTATGTGCCATACCTACCCGCTCTAAAAGCTCCATTGCCTTTTCCCTTTTATTCCGGGTCGAGGACAGATACATCGGCAGCATCACATTTTCGATCGAAGACAGATAAGGCAGGAGATTCCGTGCGTTATTCTGCCATACAAATCCTACAGTATTGCGCTTATACAGCACAAGCTCCTTCTCGGTCATGGTAAACAGATTCCTTCCACACACCTGCAGGGAACCGACAGTCGGACGGTCCAGTCCTCCAATCATGTTAAGAAACGTTGACTTGCCACTTCCGCTGTTTCCGATTATGGCAGTCAGCTCACCGCATTCAATGGTCAGATCCAATCCCTGCAATGCCATGACCTCTGTTTCCTTTGTTTTATAAATTTTCACCAGGCTCTCTGCCTGCACCATAGCTTCAGCCATTCTGTTTTCTCCGCCTTTTTGCTCCTCATAATCTGTGCCATATTCTCTAACTATAAATACGCCCACCGTTCTCAAGCTCGATAATCTGGTCTCCGGCTCCCATCAGTCCGACATCGTGTGTCGTCATCACCACCGTAATACCTTCCTTACGCGTCATTTCCCGAAAAATGCGGGTGATCTCTGCCGCCATGGCACTGTCAAGCTCTGCAGTCGGTTCATCCGCAAGGATCAGCCTGGGGCGGTGTGCAAAAGCCCGCGCAATAGCCACACGCTGCTGTTCCCCACCGGACATTTCTGCAGGCATATGCGTCATACGGTTTCCAAGCCCGACCATTTTCAGGCATTCCTCTACTCTTTCCTGTCGTTCCCCCGGAGATTTCACGCCACTAAGCCGCATGGAAAACTCCACATTCTGAAAGGCATTCATGGCAGGAATCAGGGAAACCGCCTGAAATACATAGCCCATCTGCTTACGCCGCAGCTCTTCTCTCTCATATTCCGACATTGTGGTAAGGTCCTTTCCCTCCATACAGATTCTGCCGCTCGTTGGAAGGTCTAATGCCCCGATAATATTTAGCAGCGTGGTCTTTCCGGAACCGGATCTGCCTTTCAGAATGGTAAAGGTTCCCGCATCAATCTGCGCATCAATATCCTTCAATGCCTGAAACGTTCCTCCCGGAACAGGAAAAATCCGGTTAATATGCTCCATCTCAATCATTACACTCATTTCAAACCTTTCCTGACCGTCCTGGACGGTATAACAATTATTCCTCACCCAGTTTTAATGTATTGGTTATATTCAGCTTAAATAACAGTCCGATTAATACCGCAAGGCAGACAAATACCACCATTAAAATCACCGCATAAAGCCGCAGCATATCCGCAGGATCCGTAATCAGCTTCATCGGAAGCACCTGATTGGATGCTGCATAGGCGATTTGCACCATAGGGACATACATTTTTGAAGTGAGCTTTCCGATTCCAATTCCTGCAAGAATAGAAAATACCCCTGAAAAAATCTGTTCATTCAGCAGCATATGAATCAGTTCGCCCTTGTGCATACCACAGGCACGCAGGACTCCGAAGATCATTTCCCGTGACCGCACCGACATAATCCAGTAAATCAGATAACCGACCGCGCACAACAGAATCGTAACAAGGAAGCCCATGGTAAGTACCCCGTTCGTTCCCTGCAGCAGGGGATCCCGGATTGCCGTATCCACATCCTTACTTCTATCCCTGTACCCGGAAAGCTTCACATCATATTTCTCAATCCAGTCTGCTATTTCAGAGCTGTCATGTCCCTCCTTTAAAGTGATCCACACCTCGTACGGTGTCACGCCCCACTCCTGGTAAAGCGCCGCATAATGGGCAACAATCATATAATGATCCTGCGAATAGGCAGTTCCATCGGGATTCAGCCCCATACGAACCGGTTCATAGCCCGGGAAATATTCAAAAAATCCTACGATTGTTCCGGTTGCTGAATCCTTGCGACTGTTATTAAAGGACAGGGAATCCCCCACATCATAGCCCAGTTTATCATGGAAATTCTGCGAAACCAGAATTCCGTTTTCTTCTACGGCCAGCTCATTCAGCAATTCATAATACGCGTTCCCAAGGAGATCTTCATAAAAAACCGTATTTTCACCGAACTCCTTCGTATGAATCCCCATGAGCGTAATCGTATCGCGCTTTCGTGAACCGGTAGAAATATACGCCTTGTCATCATAAATAACCCTGGTATAGCTCTGTGCGCAGTCCAGGGCAGCATATTTTCCATAATCAGGCTCATAATACATGAACTCGACATCCGGATTTTCAGAAGCGATCGAACCGTTATCGTTCCAGACTTCCTTAATCATCATGTCCGCACCATCCAGATATTCCTGATTATCAATCGCATTCTGTAAAATTGTTCTTGCTATGGTCGCATGATACATTCCGAGCGAAATCGTCAGAATCAGAAACAGCATGATAAACTGCTGCTTACGTCCGTTCCTGCGGTTTTCTATAAAGGAGGCATAGCTTGCACTCTTCCAGTGGTTCTTCCCGATCAGATAAATCAGCTGCACCAGATACGGCTGAATCCTTAAAAAGAACAGTCCAAGTCCCAGAATAAACAGGGAGGAGCTGATATAAAGCAGCGGATCCAGCGATTCTCCCATCAGTACACTTTCTTCAATTCTGGCTTCACTTTTATGAAACGAATAATAGCCATACAGAGAAACGGCAATCAGAATCACATCGAGAAACAGCTTCTCCCAGAGATGTTTCTTCTTCACCGCATTCTGCTGTTTCAGATGAACAATCGTTACCCGGCTGTGCCGGATGGCAGGAATCGTCATAATACAAAGTACTGCTGCCATTGCAGCAAGCGTATACAAAAGAGCCTCTTCACCAAATTGTACCGACAGCTGCGAATTCCCGGTAAATTCCAAAAAACTTCTCGCTGAACCCAGTGCCCGGCTGAACGCAATGCCAAGCGGAACACCCAGTGCTCCTCCAAGAATCGTCAGAAGCAGGCCCTGATAGAGATACAGACGGAAAATCTGGCCGCCGGAGCTTCCCCTGCTCTTTATCACTGAGATCTCGTTTTTTTCCATTTCATACATCTGTGCGGAAATCATAAACAGAAACGCTGCCAGCATAATCAGTACAGGAATCTGTAAGATCAGCAGAGTGGCCTTAATCTTCGTTTCCTTTCTGGTATAGTCCTCCAGAATGTTCTGATAGGAAGGACGGTCCGTAAATCCGCGGTATGCACTGCCGTTACTCAGTTCATCCGTATAGCTCATGGCCTGCGGCACATCCGTATAATCCATCTGCTCATAATCTGACATGGCAAAGATTTTGCAGTTCACGGTATAATTCTTTAACTGTTCTCCCATGAACATTTTACGGAACAACGCCTCATTCATCATACAGTAGCCGACTTTATTACCAATATGCTCCTGCCAGTAATAATCACTGTTATCATCCTCGTTATAAATACCCTTGATATAAAAACGGATCGGATCCCCATTTTCATCATACACACGATCAAAAACATAGGTTTCCCCAAGCAGGATCTTCTGGCTGACCGCACAGGACTGACTGACGATGACTTCAATGGCTCCGTCTTCTGTCAGTCCGTCTTCCGAATAAAGCTCACCGCTTACCAGCTTTATATGCTCACCGAGATCACTCATAAATCCAAGCCGTGTTGAAATTCCGGTGGCGTCATCCCGGTTCATGGTCGAAAGTGCATCGGTCTGCATCAGATAATAAAAGTAAATGGTCTGCCGCTCCGGTACACCCAGGGAATCATAATAGGTTTTCATTAAGTTTTCGAGCTTTGTAACGGCTGTACCCTCATCCTTTACCTGACTGACCACGGAAAACTGCATCACCGTAGGCCATTCTGACTCCTGAAACCGTTCCTCTTCAAATTCATCCTGAAGCATTCTGGTATACGCGGCTTCCTTATACAGCGGAAAGCAGATCACGGTCGCAATCATCAGCACGCTTCCTAACAGAAGACAAAGATTCATCCATTTTTTATGCCAAAGCTTTTGCAGCATTATTCGAAACATATTTCCATTCCTTCCGTTAAGCCTTCTGCAACTCCATAATTGATCTGATCCGAACCACAGGGCACGAAGCCTACGTAGGCTGCGCCTCCATTTTCCGTGCGCACCTTCACATAGGTCTGTCCCTTCATTCTGGTAACTGCCTTTTTCGGAATCAGTAATACATTTTCGATCTGTCTTGCTGTACAGGATACCGTAAGCCGGCTCTTATTCCATAAACCGCCGGACGTCCGGGCACTTAGCTCCATATTCCCGATGTCTTCTGCCGGAAGCTCAATCAGGACATCATCTGACTGTAACTCCGTGCTTAGGGAGGTACCATGATAGGTAACAACGGTTCCTGTCGTCTTCTGTTCCTTCCCTTCAAGATCGGTATAGGTAACTGCGACCTCCATACCGTAATTCAAAAGATTTCCTTCATCCTTCACCGTCACATAGCAGTCACCACACCGTCCACTGGTGCCAAAAGCTTTGTAATTGCATAATCGGACCGCATCTGTGCAATCTCTTCCCGAAGCTTGTCCTCTTCCTTCTGTAAGTGTGCAAGCTCCCGTCTTAACTGCTTCTTCACAAGCCGGTCCTTTTCTTTACTGCTTTTTTCCTGCAGATCGGCCTTTCGCTGCTCAATCCGTTCTGTTCTCGTCACCTTCGTCTGCAGGGCCACCTCATCCGGTACAACGTAAACATTGGCAAGAACCTCGCCCTTTTTCACCTGCTGGTTGTTGTGCACCAGACTTTCCACGAAATAGCAGGTGCCATATTCCACCGGATTCTTAACCACTTCATAAGAAGGAAAATAAAGATACCCGGGAGCTTCAAAGTCGGTCGTAAGGCTTCCCTTCTCAAGCGTCATGGTTTCCTTATCGGCCTTCACGGTTCCTGGAGCAAATACCCGATCTCCCTCGGACAATCCGGAAACAATCTCTGTATAGATTCCATCTGACATTCCAATGGTAACCGGTGTATAAATGCTGGTTTCCCCATCCATACGGTAGACAAAGTTTCCACCGGCATCCTTATGTATTGCATCGGTCGTTACGGACAGCACATGCTCTGCCTTGTCACTGACACGGATGACCACACCATAATCCCCAATAGCAATCTCCTGTGCAGCATCCTGAAAGGAAAAGGTTGCATAAAGACTGTCCTGGTTCCGGATCCGTTTATTATATTCCTCTGCCTTCATCGGCTCATAGGTAATCTCATAACGCTTCCCATCAAAGAACGCATAGATGTCCCTCGCACTATTGACGTCGGCTTTGCTGATGAAATCACAGTGAAGCTTCCGGCTGTTCAGATCTCCAACCGCTGCTGCGCTTCTTGAACTGACAAAATCCCCATAGCTTAAAAAGGCTATCGCTACCACAGTACCTGCTGCCGTTGCTTTCAGAATGGTCTTTTCTTTCTTATCCTGTAAACGTTCAAGCTCAGAAAGTGCATAATCGTGATCCAGTTCATAAAGTTCATTCTGCTGCTTTAACTGTTCCTGAAGCCGATTGACTTCCACGGTAACATCCTGATATTTAACTCCATAATCGGCAAATTCTGCCTGCCGGTCATCCCGGTTTTGATATTCCTCACAGAGCCTTTTATAAAATGCCTGATCCTCTAACGGTTTTTCGAGTTTTTCTTTCATAATCTCTACCGCTTCCCCGTGATCCTGCTCCTGATCCTCTATGGATTCCTGTTTTTCCTCGATCTGCTTTTCCAGATCCCCGGTATCTCCATAAATCAGAGGACTCCCGGACTGTACCGTCTCTCCCGGCAGTGTTCCATAGGATGCAAAGGTCTGGTTCGTGGAATAAGCATATTCTTTCGTATCAAAGTCTACTGTAGCAGGATAGATCTCTGCTTTATACAGATTCCGGTAAGTGACTGCTTCATAATTACCTGCTGCCCCTTCCGGCTCTAACAGGGTTACTTCTCTCTCCCCGGCTTTCTGCGTCTTCACATCCCCCGATATCTGTGTACTTCCGGCGCATCCTGTAACGACAAGCAGCAGGCAGCACCATACGGTCATTGTTTTCAAGATTTTGCTGTTTCTGCTCATCATTGTAGAATTACCTTCTCTCCTTCCTGAAGTCCTGACAGGATCTCGGTATACCCGTCTCCTTTTAATCCGGCCTCCACATATACCATCTGCCGCATACCGTCTTTATCCGTCATATAGACATAATCTTTTCCGTCGGCATTATGTACTGCACTCTTCGGCACGCGAAGCACATGTTCCTTCTCTTCCATCACCAGCAGAAGGTTTCCGGTTGCTCCCACTTCAAGAACCGCCCCCTCCGGCTGTTCCTCAATGGAGAATAACTGTTTGTCTCCCCAGTGTTCCATATCATAGGGCAAAAGCACATAATCGCCCTTCCCATTCCCGGTCGTGATCGTCATGGTTACCTGTTCCCCTGCTTTAAAATAACCGGTGTATTCCGGTTTTTCCAATTCAAACAGACATTCCGACGGATCAATAATGGTCATAATTGGATCATCCTTCACACAGACACTTCCTTCCAGATTCCGTTCTACCGAAGAAATTGTCCCATCGATCTTCGCATAAATACAGCTTTCCTCCTGCTCCTTATGAAGAACAGCAAGCTCTGCCTCATCCAATGAAATGGCATCGGAATAATCTTCACGCAGATAACGGTGCTCCTGTTCGATTTCTGCAAGCTGCTTCTCTTTCTCTGCCCAGTCACTGCTCGTCTGTTCCGAGTGATAGGTATACTGCACATTAAGCGCATCAATATCGTTCTGCAGGTTCCGTTCATTCTGATCCAGTAAAAGCTTCTGACGTGCAAGGTGATATTCTGTTTTTGCAATGCGTTCATCCAGTCCGTCTGTCACAAGGGATGCCAGCAGATCTCCTTTCTGAACGGTATCTCCAATATTCACATAGATCTGGTCAATGGTCTTTCCGCTGACCGGAAAGCTGACCTCCTGATCCTCTACCTGCCGATAGGTGCAAAGAAGCTTTTCACTCAAAACCACTTCTCCATAATCTGCCGTAGCGGTTTCAAAAAGGATCTGCTCCGTTTCAGGCTCCAGCGTCACCTGTGTTTCCTGCACGGCTCCCTGTCCGCATGCGGTAAGTAATACCCCCAGTAAAATTATCAGACTCCCCAGCATTAATTTTTTACTCATAACTACCTTCCCATATTCTCTCTGCATTTGGCAGTTCCATTCCCTATGGATTATATTCCATCGGAATTTCTTATAAAGTGAAAAAAAGACAGGGTGTGTGTATCTTCACACCCTGCCGCAGATTTATCGTTTTTCTTCGCGAAGCCGTTTGATAAATGCCTCAATCTTTTCCATCGCAATCTGCAGATTTTCCAGGGAATATGCATAGGAAATCCGTAAGAAGCCTTCTCCACAGTCTCCGAATGCCGTACCCGGTACAACGGCAACCTTTTCTTCCCTTAAAAGCCGTTCTGCAAATTCATCACTCGTCATGCCGAACTCCTTAATGCAGGGAAATACATAAAAGGCTCCATAAGGTTCGAAGCACTGCAGCCCCATTTCCTTAAAGGCATGCATTAAATATCTTCTTCTCTGGTTATATGCCTCACGCATCATGGCAATATCTTCATCCCCGTTTTTCAATGCCTCCACTGCTGCATACTGACTTGTAGTCGGCGCACACATAATCGCAAACTGATGAATCTTCAACATCTGCTGTAAAATCGGCTCCGGAGCAAGCGCATAACCAAGTCTCCATCCGGTCATCGCATAAGCCTTGGAAAATCCATTGATTAATACGGTTCTCTCCTGCATTCCCGGAAGGCTGACAATGGAAACATGCTTCTCTTTATAGGTAAGCTCTGCATAAATTTCATCAGAAATAATAAAGATATCCTTTTCGCGGATGACCTCTGCGATTTCTTCGAGATCCTTCTTCTCCATAATGGCTCCGGTCGGATTATTCGGAAAAGGAAGAATTAACACCTTTGTCTTATCGGTAATCGCATCACGCAGCTCCTGTGCGGTCAGCCGGAACTCATTTTCTTCCTTAAGCTCGATGATCACCGGCTTTGCATTGGCCAGAATTGCACACGGCTCATAGGAGACGTAGCTGGGCTGCGGAATCAAAACTTCATCTCCCGGATTAATCATGGCACGGAGTGCAATATCAATTGCCTCCGATCCACCTACGGTCACAATGACCTCCTTCATCGGATCATAGGTAACCCCCTGTGTCCTCTGAAGATATGCAGCAATTTCCTGACGTAATTCCTTAAGACCGGTATTGGAGGTGTAAAAGGTACGTCCCTTTTCCAGAGAATAAATCCCCTCATCCCTGATATGCCACGGGGTATCAAAATCGGGTTCACCCACACCTAACGAAATAGCATCATCCATCTCACTTACAATATCAAAAAATTTACGGATACCCGAAGGCTTAATCTCTACAATTCTATCGGATAACGGATTTCTCATGGCGTAATCATCTCCCTTGTGTCTTCATATTTTTTGCCTAAAATCGTTCCATGATCCTTGTATTTCTTAAGAACAAAGTGGGTAGCGGTGCTCAATACGCCATCCAGTGTGGATAACTTATCGGATACAAAGCTCGATACCTGCTTTAAGGACTTACCCTCAAGAGATACCAGGAGATCATAGCCGCCGGAAATCAGATAAACACTGTTCACCTCCGGATACTTGTAAATGCGTTCTGCCAGTTTATCAAACCCCTGACCTCTCTGTGGTGTAATACGTACCTCGATCAATGCGGTTACCTTCTCAATGTCCGTCTTTTCCCAATCGATCATGGTATGGTAGCCGCAGATAATACCCTCTTCTTCTAAAGCTTTCAATTCATTGGCGACATCGATTTCCTCTGCGCCAAGAATCACCGCCAGCTCCTTTACGGAAATGCGGCTGTTCTTTTCGATAATGGCTAAAATCTGTTCTCTCATCACTTCTCAAATCCTCCTGAATTCTTATTGTTTTCCTTATTCAACCACCCTGTAAATCTCATCCTGTCCCGGTTTATCCAAGAAACGGACTTCTTCCTCATTGCAGATGATCTTATCATTGCCTGCATTGGTTGTTCCGATTAAGGCCGCCGGAATTCCCTGCTTCCAAAGCTCTTTAAGCAGCGCCTCACCATCTGCCGCAGCCATGAGAAGTGCTCCTCCCGATATAAGCTGGTACGGATTCACCCCGAGGCATTCACATATCTCAACCGTTTCCTGTAAAATGGGAATTTTCTTTAAATCTACATTCAGTCCAACGCCTATTTGCCGGGAAAGCTCCCACAATGCACCGAAGATTCCGCCCTGGTGCAGGTCGTGCATTGCATAAACGCCGGACTCCACCGCTATGGCAGCCTCTTTCCTCACTGACAAATGCTCTGCGCATTCCGCGGCTCCGGAAAGGAAGCTCTGCGTATAGGCCTTTTGCAGCTTTTCACTCTCCGTTTCGAGCAGAATTGCCGTACCCTCTACCGCAGCAAATTTACTCATAATAATATCATACTCTTTTGAAGGGCTTTCGTATACCCTCTTTTGTTTCAAATATCCAAAGGCGGTCACACTGATCACCGGGACAGTTACCCGGCTGCTGATTTCGGTGTGTCCACCGGAAATCTGGATGGAGAGCTCCCTGCAGGTGTCGTCGATTCCACGCATCAGCTCCTGCAATTCTTTTTCTTCCAGCGTCTCCGGAATAGTAAGTGCCAGTGAAATTCCAATGGTCTGTGCTCCTGCCGCCGCCAGATTATTGTCTGCGGCATAGACCACCAGCCTTCCTGCATCCTTTACCGGTAAGGCAGCTGTCTGTGTCGTTGTTGCGAGTGTCTCTTCTTTCCATGAGAAAAAGGCGCAGTCCTGTCCCAGTGCTGCACCCTTTTGCATTTCCTCTCTATAAGCTCCGATCCTTCGTAACACGGAACGCTTTAAAACATTCTCTGTAAGTTTCCCCTGCTTCATCCTGATTGACCCTGTATATTGCTTATTCCATCTGCCTATAATCGTGTGCTCTTCTTAAAACATGTTGCAAAAACAATTATTCTGCAGGCTGCTCTGCGGCAGGCGCTGCTTCTCCTGCGGCAGGCTGGGCAGGCTGTTCTGCCGGAGCCGTGCCTGTGGCCAAAGCGGCAGCAACATTTTTTACATGGTCAATATTGTTGGTGGCAATGGCTGCCATAATTTCATTGTAGGCGTTCGGATCAGAAGTAGCAACTCCGACCGTAGCTGCTCTCGGCGCCATTTTATAAACACTGGAGTTCACCATTTCCCTGCTGACCTCTGTACCATTTTCCGTTACCACCTTCCAAAGGTTTGCCTTATATCCAATATGTGCAGACTGCACCGAAACAGAACCGATCGGTGCTCCTTCATTCACATAGATTACCTCTGTGTCAGGATAGGTTTTGCTGATAACTTCACTTTCATAGCGTACTGCATGACCGGGGTCTCTCGTCTCCTCACCATAGATCGTGAATACAAGCTGCTTATCTTCTGTGGTATACCCTTCAATATAAATGGGGGCACCGGTATTGTTCACAAACCGGAAATCCTTGCCGGCAGATTCCGAAATTGCCGCATCTGCGGAAGGCTCCACATAAGTCACAATCATGGAATGGTTATGACGCTCCGTCACCTCCAGTTCCGATAATAAAACCGCATTATATAAGGTCGTCGAAACCTGACAGATTCCTCCCCCCAGACTGTCTACCACCTGTCCGTTCAGATAGGAGCCTGCAAGGAAATAACCGTTCGCCTCCGAAAAAGGAGATACGGCATCATAGGTTGAAAATTCATCCCCCGGATAAAGGGTCGTTCCATTAATCAAGGCACAGCCGTTCCGTACATTCGCGCTTCTGCCGGATCCGGAGGTCTTAAAGCTGGTAGAGAACGTACCAAGTACATCCTTCACTTTGGAAAGCTCCTCGGTGGTTCCTCTGGCCTCTGCCACGGTAACGATTAATTCAATTCTGCCATTCTCTTTGTCCCATCCATTACACAGATAGTCCTCGACAAGCTGCAGGGATGCATCCTCATCCACCTTTTCTCCGTTCTGTCCGGGATTTACAATGAATGCATCGTTTTCACGGGTAAGGGTTGCATCGGAAGCCTCGTGATTATAAACCGAACACTGATCCGCAAGCACCAGACGTAATAATTCCTCATCACAGGAAAACTTAAGCGGAAGAACCCGGTTTTCATGCTGCAAATCCTTGGAAACCTTGTAACGCTGTACAATATTTCCATGCTGTCCGATGGAAGCTGCCTCATCTATCACCTCTGGATTATTCCAGTGAAATCCGACATCTGCCGGTGTAATCTGCACTTCATTGCCGCCTACTGCTATCAGGGTGATCTGCCTTCCGGACCATTCGGCAATTTTCTGATCCATCATGTCCTTTGCTTCTTCGGCAGTCATTCCCCCAAGGGAGATGTCATCTGCATAAACACCTGCCAGAATGGTATCCCCTTCTGCGGCATGCACCGGCTGTGCCATCATAGTCAGGCAAAGAAATGAGACCATCAGTCCTAAACACATCGTCTTAAACTTTTTCATTTTTTCCCTCATTGCTTTATGGCATTAAATATGCTAAAGTTGGAATAATCATAGCAAGTACCAATAATAGAATAATCACGGATGATACCATTCTTTTACTTTTTTTATTATTAAAATTAAACATTTTTCACCTCTTCATTTGAAAGGATTATATATGAGATTCTATTTTTTTGCAAGTTTTATTGTATTCTGTATCTGGCTCGGATACGAAATCCACAAGCACCGGAATATGGAAGCAAAAGACTATGAGGCTTTCTGGGATCGTGAGCATGCCGCCAACAGCACCCGGCGTAAATCCCTTGACGGCCTTAACTATATTACCATCCCGGTCGAAACCTTTCCCTTTGGCCTGATGCCTCAAAACGAACAAATTATGGAATATGAGCAGACAATCCGTGACCTTGCAAAGGAACCGGTTGTGAATCTGACCGGATTTTCCAATACCGATCTGAAGCTCGAATATGGCGCTCCGAATATTGATCTGCTGTCTCTCTACGACCAGCGGTATACCACTCTTGTATGTACCCTGCAAAGCTGGGCAGCACTTCTATATAAAGAAGGACAGCCGCAGGCGGCCCGTGTTCTGCTCGAATTTGCTATAGATACACATACGGATATTTATGCCTCCTATGAGCTTTTAGTCCGCATCTATAAGGAGTACTCAGCAGATGACCAAATTGCCGGACTTCTTCCCGTGGCACAACAGCTTCATTCTTTAAGCAGGACCAGGATCCTTACCAATCTATCAATTCTGTTGTCCTTCATCCGTTTATTCGCCTATCATGTTGCCGGTTCGCAGTAGGACA
>OGMF01001721.1_pt1 | contig 20401 bp, 18 predicted proteins | sample 1572921 | NCBI WGS metagenome assembly OGMF01 (sample SAMEA2581919, study PRJEB24529) | metagenome | biome: Human gut stool | place: China | collected 2011 | reverse complement strand
GGCGTGCCCGTGTTCGCGGTTGTATATACAATCGTGAGCGAATTCTGCCGCTGCTCGCTTGAGAAACGCGGACTTGGTTATTCCGCGGAGGAATTTAAGAGCATTGACCGTTTGAATGATAAAACGGGGAACCCGATTTACTTTAATTAAAATGGAGGCGGTTTAAATGCAGGAGCTTTTGTCAAAGGTTCTGACATATGTGTTCGTTATAATTATTTACCTTTTTATTTATGCAATTATCAGAATGATTTTTCTTGACATCCGAACGATGTACAGGAAGAAATCGGGCGGCTTTGCCGACGCATACTTAAAGCTCATCAATCTGCGCCATGACCTTGACTTTCCCGTTGAGGAAAGCTACGAGATTGAAAACAGCGAGGTTATCGGGCGCGGCAAAAAATGCGACATTTCGATCGCCGACAAGTATCTCTCGTCAAAGAACAGCCGCATATTCAAATCCTCCGGCAAGTTTTATATCGAGGATCTTGACAGCACAAACGGCACTTTTCTCAACGGAGAAGAGCTTACCGATAAAGCGGTTGAGCTTCTCGACGGCGACAAAATTTCATTGGGAAGGCTGAATTTCATTTTCGTTCTTCCGGAAAAGAGTGAGTGACATGGAAAAAAGAATCCGAAGTGTGCGCCCGCTTTTTTATCTCGTTCTGATAAATCTTCTCGGCATGGCGCTTATAATGCTTGAAGAAAAGAAGCTCGACCGAAACACGGTTATGCTCTGCGCCATTCTCTGTGTACTGAGTATAATTGTTTATATCATAATCGGTCTTGCCGAACTCGGCGACGGATACCTGTTTGTCATAATATCAATGCTTTCGTCAATCGGCGTTATCATGCAGATGCGGATTGACGAAACCAACGGAATGCGGCAGATGAAGCTTTATCTCATCGGCGTTCTGTGCTTTTTCGCGGCGGTGCTCGTTTACCGCGCCTTTCACAAATACTGGAGCAGACTCACGCTTGTGTATTTCTCTGTTTCGGCGGCGCTTTTTGCACTGACCGCCTTATTCGGCAAAGTGCGCTTCGGTTCAAAAAACTGGATTGTTATCGGTGGAATCTCCGTTCAGCCGAGCGAATTTATAAGAATACTGTACGTGATGTCGCTCGCCGCTGTTTTTACAAACTGCGCGAAATCCGCTTCGGAGGAAGCCTCCCCCGATGACGAAAAACGCGGCAGACGAATCAGGCTCATCACTGCAAGCGCGATTGCATACATAAACTCCGGCTTTCTCCTGCTTCAGCGAGAATGGGGAATTTCAGTGCTGTTCTTCATAATATTTTTTTCATTCCTTTATATATACGGAAACAGCAGGCTTTTCCTTGTGTTCAATGCGCTTGCAGCGGCGGCGGCAGGCTTTGTCGGCGTTAAATATATGAGCCACATTCAGGTGCGCGTTGCAACATGGCTTGACCCGTTTGCCGACGTCAACGGCAAGGGATATCAGCTGGCGCAGTCGCTTTTCGCAATCGGAACAGGCGGCTTCTCCGGCAGCGGAATCGGCAGCGGAAGCCCGTATCTTATACCTGTTGTAAGCTCTGACTTCATTTTCTCCGCCATATGCGAGGAGATGGGAGTTCTCGGCGGAATTGCCGTGCTGATGCTTTATTTCGTGCTTGTTTACAGGGGCTTTAAAATTGCGCTTTCATGCACAAATGCGTTTAACAAAGCCGTCAGCATGGGGCTTAGCGTTATGCTCGGCGTGCAGACGTTTATAATTGTCGGAGGCGTGATAAGACTTATCCCCCTCACCGGAATAACGCTTCCGTTCATCAGCTACGGCGGAAGCAGCATGGTGACAACGTTTGCCGCGCTCGGCATACTTCAGGCTATCAGCGGAATGAAGGGAGAGGTTACGGATGAAATCGAATAAACGAATAATAACCGTTATGGTTTCCGTCTGCTCGCTCTTTCTTGTGACAGTCGTATACCTTACATATTTCACGCTTTTTCAGGCAAAGGACATAATAAAATCGAGCGCCAATCAGCGGATATGGGAAAAGGAAGAAAAGGTTCTCCGCGGCTCGATATATGACCGCAGCGGCGTGCTGCTCGCGGAAAGCAAGCAGACCGAAAAAGGTCAGAAGCGCATATATCCGCACGGCTCGCTGTACGCTCACTCAATCGGCTATAACAGCCGCACCTACGGAAAAACCAACATTGAGCTTAAATTCAATGATTATCTTCTCCGCACCGAATCCGTTATTGATGTTCTGAAACGCGAAACGCGCGATGAAAGCGCATTCAGCAACGGCGCAAAGCTTGAGCTTACGCTTGACCATGGCATGACGGAGCTTGCGCAAAAGCTTATGAGCGGTTCAAACGGCAGCGTTGCGGCGCTTAACCCTGCAACGGGTGAGGTTTACTGCATGTATTCAAACCCCACATTTGACCCGAACGAAAGCAATCTTACAAAAAACTGGGATGATTTGAGCCAAAACACGGATTCTCCATTTTTACCGAGAGTGACCCAAGGCTTGTATGCACCCGGCTCAACCTTTAAAATTATAACTGCTGCGGCAGGGATTGAAAGCGGGTATGAAGCCTTTACAGTGCGTGACAACGGAAAGGTGAAAATCGGCGGCAGGGAATTTAAAAATGCCGGCGGAAGCAGGCACGGCACTATCGGAATATCCGACGCTATCCGCGTTTCCAGCAATGTTTATTTTGCTTCGCTGTCGCAGAAAATCGGTTCGGAAAGGCTCGGAAATTCCGTCGACGCATTCGGAGTTACGAAAAAAATCCCGTTTGACATTGCAACAAAAGCAATTCCGCTTGACTTCTCTTCAATGAGCAGCGTTGACCTTGCTTCAACCTCAATCGGGCAGGGCAAGCTCCTCGTCACGCCGCTGCACATGGCGCTCACTGCGTGCGCGGTTGCAAACAACGGCGTGATTATGCAGCCTTACATGGTGAACAAGGCATATTTCGAGGACGGCGCAACCGTTTACAATGCAAGGCAAAAGGCGCTTTATGAAGCGATGAGCGATGAAACGGCGGCAAAGATCGGCGAATATATGAAAGCCTGCGTTCGTTCGGGAACGGGAAAATCGGCAAATGTCCGCGGCGTCACCGTAGCCGGGAAAACGGGAACGGCGGAAAATGAGAGAAAGGATAAAACCCACGCATGGTTTATCTGCTATGCCCCGGCGGAAAATCCGCAGATTGCAATCTGTGTTATGAAGGAGTACAGCGGCCGCGGCGGCGGCTCCGTCTGCGCACCGGCGGCGGCAAAGATTATCACCTATGCGCTTCAAAACGGACTGATTTCCGCCGACAATAATTAGTTTAAAAGTCCGGAACACAAAAAGGCAATTGTAACCAAAAGCATGTGACCGCAAAACAACAGAGCATACCGGTTAAATCACGAAATGTGAATTTAACCGGTATGCTCTGTTGTTTATTTCAAGTTAAGCTGACCGAGACTCGCTTTTTTAAGATAATCGTTTATAAAGCCGTCAAGGTCGCCGTCCATAACCGCGCCGATATTTCCGACCTCATAATTAGTTCTGTGATCCTTAACCATTGTGTAAGGATGGAAAACGTACGAGCGAATCTGACTGCCCCATGCGATTTCCTTCTGAACGCCCTTAATATCCTCAATTTTCTCTTTCTGCTCCGCTTCGGCAAGCTCCATAAGCTTTGCCTTGAGCATTTTCATTGCCGTGTCCTTATTCTGGAACTGGCTTCTTTCGTTCTGGCAAGCAACAACAACGCCCGTCGGAATATGCGTGATTCTGATTGCGGAGCTTGTTTTGTTGACATGCTGTCCGCCTGCGCCGCTCGAACGGTAGGTGTCGATGCGCAAATCATCGGGATTGATATTGATTTCAATATCGTCCTCAATATCGGGCATAACCTCCACCGAAGCAAACGAGGTGTGGCGGCGGCCTGCCGCGTCAAAGGGGGATATTCTTACAAGGCGGTGCACGCCCTTTTCGCATTTTGCAAAGCCGTATGCGTTCAGTCCCTCAATAAGAATTGTAACGCTTTTCAGCCCGGCTTCATCGCCGTCAAGAAAATCAAGCGTTGAAACCTTATATTCGTGGCGTTCCGCCCACATCTGGTACATTCGGCAAAGCATCTGGCACCAGTCCTGCGCCTCTGTTCCGCCTGCGCCCGCATGAAGCGTGATAATCGCATTGTTCTTGTCATACGGACCTGACAAAAGCGTTTCAAGCTTCATCATTTCCATTTTTTCCGAAAGCTTTTCATAGCCCGTTTTGATTTCATCAAGAACGCTTTCGTCATCTTCGGCGATTGCAAGCTCAACAAGCGTGGATAAATCCTCCCAATCGGAGCAAAGCGCTTCATAACGCTCGATTTTCTGATTGTTTTCCTTGATTTTCTGCAATACCTTCTGACTGTTTTTAATGTCATTGTAAAAGTCGGGGGCAAGCGTTTTCTGCTCAAGCCCCTTAACCTCGCCGCGCGCCGCTTCAACGTTGAGCGCCAGTCCGAGCTCCTCAATCGGCTTTTTCATCGCCGCAAGCTCCGGGCGAATCTGCTCATATTCAACTATCATTAATCAATCATTCCTTCTAAAGCTTACTGCTGTTTGTTTTCTTCCTTCAGCATGCAGCAATTTTTATACTTTTTTCCGCTTCCGCACGGGCATGGGTCGTTTCTGCCGATTTTCTGCTCCCTGCGTCTTTCGGGGCGCTTTGCCTCGCTGTCATCCCCGTGTGACGCAACGGTCGGCGTTGCAACCATTTTTCTTTCTATCTGTGCCTGCGGCTTAACATGGAACAGGTATCGCACGGTGTCCTCCCTGATTGCGGCAATCATTTCATCGAACATATCCGAGCCTGTCATCTTATATTCTATAACGGGGTCGTGCTGACCGTAGGCACGCAGATTAATTCCGTTTTTAAGCTGCTCCATATCATCGATATGATCCATCCAGCGCGAATCAACTGCGCGCAGCATAATCACGCGCTCAACCTCGCGCATGTTTTCGCCGAAAAGCTCCTCCTGTGCGGCGTATGCAGCCTCAACCTTTTCCTCAAGCTCCTCACGCACGGTATCGCGGTCAAGCGTGTTGTAATCGCGCGAATGGAAATCAAGCTCGCCGCGCGTGAAGAACATCGATTCAAGATACTCCTCAAGCCCCGTCATGTTCCAGTCGTCGGGATATTCCGCAACGGCATAGCGGCGCATTGCGTCGTCGAGAACCTCGTCAATCATTCCGTGAATCGATTCGCGCAGATCCTCGCCGTCAAGCACTCTGCGGCGCTCGGCGTAAATCACGTTACGCTGCTGGTTCATAACATCATCATACTGGAGGACATATTTTCTGATACCGTAGTTTTTGCCCTCAACCTTCTTCTGCGAATTTTCGATAACGCTTGTGAGAAGCCCCTGTTCAATCGGTTCATCCTCGGGAATTTTCAGCGTTGTAACCATTTTTTCAATTCTTTCGCCGCCGAACAGACGCATCAAATCATCGTCAAGCGCGATGAAGAAGCGCGACTTTCCGGGGTCTCCCTGACGGCCGCTTCGTCCGCGGAGCTGATTATCGATTCGTCTTGATTCATGGCGCTCCGTTCCGATTATATACAAACCGCCGGCTGCGCGAACCTCCTCCGCTTCGGCAGAGATTTCCGCCCTGTGCTTATCATAAAGCTCGGCGTATTTTGCGCGCGCCTCCAGAATTTCCTCATCATCCGTATCGGCATAACCGGTTGCCTCCGAAATGAGCCTGTCGTCGTAGCCGAGCTTTGCCATTTCGGTTTTTGCCATATATTCCGCATTACCGCCGAGAACAATATCCGTACCGCGGCCCGCCATGTTCGTGGCGATTGTAACCGCGCCCTTTTTACCTGCCTGCGCAACAATGAGCGCTTCTTTTTCGTGGTGCTTAGCATTTAAAACCTGATGGCGGATTCCGCGCGCCTTCAGAACATTGCTGAGCTCCTCACTTTTGTCAATCGTGATTGTTCCGACAAGTATCGGCTGCCCTGTTTGGTGAGCGCGCTCGATTTCATCGGCAATCGCCTTTATCTTTCCGCGGTGATTTTTAAACACCTGATCATTTTCGTCAACGCGTGCAAGCGGTCTGTTTGTCGGGATTTCGATAACGTCGAGCGAGTAAATTCCGCGGAATTCTTCTTCCTCGGTTTTCGCAGTACCCGTCATGCCGCTGAGCTTTTTATACAAACGGAAGTAATTCTGAAATGTGATTGTGGCAAGCGTTTTATTCTCACGCTCAACCTTAACGTTTTCCTTTGCCTCAATTGCCTGGTGCAGTCCGTCGCTGTAACGGCGCCCTATCATTATGCGTCCCGTAAATTCGTCAACGATAAGAACCTCTCCGTCCTTAACCACATAGTTAACGTCGCGGTGCATGATTCCGTGCGCACGAATAGCCTGATTAATATGATGCGACAGCGTCATATTCTCAGGATCTGAAAGGTTTTCTATGTTAAACGCAGCCTCAGCCTTTTTCACGCCGCGCTCCGTCAGCGTAACCGTTTTTGCTTTTTCGTCAACAACATAGTCGGCGTCGTCAAACACGTTTTCCTCCTTGTCGTCAAGCTCCTTGATTTTGACGGGAGTAAGCGTTCGCACAAAGCTGTCCACTATATTGTAAAGCTGCGTTGACTTGTCGCCTGCACCGCTTATGATAAGAGGCGTTCTCGCTTCATCGATAAGAATCGAGTCAACCTCATCGACAATTGCAAACGCGTGGCCGCGCTGAACCATGTTCTGCTTGTATATAACCATGTTATCGCGCAGATAATCGAAGCCGAACTCATTATTTGTCCCGTAAGTAATATCGGCATTGTATGCCGCCTGTTTTGCCGGGGGCTCCATCTGACTCACGTTAAGCCCGACGGTAAGTCCGAGATAACGGTAAAGCTTACCCATCCATTCGCTGTCACGGCGCGCAAGATAATCATTGACCGTAACAATGTGAACGCCATCTCCGGTGAGCGCGTTAAGATATGCCGGAAGCGTTGCCACAAGCGTTTTGCCTTCACCTGTTTTCATCTCGGCAATTCTGCCTTGATGAAGCACGATTCCGCCGATAATCTGCACGGGGAAATGGCGCATTTCAAGCACGCGCCACGCCGCCTCACGCACGGTTGCAAACGCCTCCGGCAGAATATCGTCCGTTGTTTCCCCGTTTGCCAGGCGCGCCTTAAACTCGGCTGTTTTTCCCTTAAGCTCGCTTTCCGAAAGCTTTTTGTATTCTTCCTCGTATGAAAGAACCTTATCCACTATCGGTTTTATTTTTTTCAATTCCCTTTGGGAATATGACCCGAAAATTTTTTCCAGTATATTTGCCACTTTAATCCCTCCAATTAGGATATGCTAAAGCTCATTTTAACATTTACGCATGTTTTTGTCAATGATTTTAGCCCTCTCTTAACCGCGATTTGCAATAAATTCATATATTTTTTCCGCCGCACTGCCGCCAAAGCCGCGCGTCAGCTCGCTGCGCATTGAAGCAAGCTCATCGGGGTTATCCATAATATCACGCACAAGCCGGCATATATCAACGCTTTTTTCGCACGTTTTCGCCATATTGTTCTCCGTCCAGAACTTCATGTTATGCGTTTCGCAGCCCGAAACCGCATGGATAAGCACCATCGGCAGCTTGTTCGCCGCAGCCTCGGTTGTGCTCAGTCCGCCCGGCTTTGTGAGGATAAGCTCGGCGGAGTTCATGTAGTCGGGCATGTTGTGCGTATAGCCCACAACGTGCGCACTCCCCTCGCGCTCATACACCGAAAGGCTTTTGTAAAGCTTGCTGTTGCTGCCGCAGATAACAACAAGATATTCGTCATCCTTTATAATTTCGGACACGGTGCGCGCAATCAGCTTCATCGGACCGCAGCCCATGCTGCCGCACATAAGTATGATAACGCGCTTGTTTTCGGGCAGCCCGAGCGCTTTTTTGCTTTCAGCCTTGGTTTTATCCGTCACAAATTTTCCGCTTACCGGGATTCCGGTCGCTTCAAGCTGCTCTTCTTTAAATCCGTGGCGCATAAATTCAGGCTTAAGGCTTTCGTGCGGAATGAAATAGCAGTCAAGCTTGCTTTCCGAAACGCCCGGACTGCAAGTGTAATCCGTTGCAACAAAATATGACTTAACCCTAACCTTATATTTTCGCATTGCCTTTGTCAGCATCATCCCTGCAAAGGGGTGCGTGCAGATAACGGTGTCGTAATTATCGGCGCTGATTTTTTTTGCAAGCTTCTTTGCACCCTTTGCCATGATTTCGTAAAGCATGGAACGGTTAATTTTGTCGGGCATTGTAAGCTCTACCGCCTTATAGCCGATGCCGAAAAGCACAGGCGCTTTTTTGTACAGCCGCACATGCCATTTGCATATAAATGTTGACACCTTGGGCGATAAAAACGCAAGCGCGTCCGCTATTTCGCAAACGGTCTTTGCGTTGTCAAACTGTTCTTTCACGGCGCGTGCGGCGGAGTTATGCCCCTCTCCCGTGTTGCATGATAAGATAAGTACCCGCATATAAATCTCCTTTTATATGTTTTTCTCTTTTTTTGTAAGCTCGGAAAGCTTGCTGCGCTGCTTTTCAACATATGAACGCAGATGCTCCGTTATCGGACGGGAAGTATGCAGCGCGAATATAAATCTGTATTTTTCTTTTTTCTGCCGCATTTCCGTCTGAATATGCTCCTTAAATTCCTCATAACGCACAAGTATACGGTTCTCATCGGCGAACTTTTTGATTTTCACAACAATTCCGAACGAGTAGAATACATCGATAACAAACACGCCGAAAAACATTCCGATAACAAACGAAAACGCAAGATTCCGCGAAAACCATTCCAGTGCGGACAGTATATGTCTGTGCACGAAAATATAGTACACAGCGGCAAGAACGCCCCAGAAAAATGAAAACAGCGGGCAGATAATGCCCTGAATGTTAAATTTCCGTTTCGAGTAATCCCAAAGCTTAATATGCATTCCGTGCACGAAAATAATTCCGGCAATGTATTCAATCAGGGTGAGAGCCGCCGCCATAATCAGAATGATTATAATTCGCCTGAGCGCAAGCGAATCCGTATGAACAAACCGCTCACAGTCCGCAAGAGAGTACAGAATACAAAGCCCGAAGCCGTAAAGCGGCAGGTAAGGTCCCGTCAGAAATCCGGGGTTGATCCACCTGTGCGACTTGTTTTCGGGCGAAAACCTTCTGTAGACAAGCTCAAGCGTCCAGCCGAGCGTGCAGCCGATAAAAAAAAGAAATGCAAATACAAGAATGCTGCTCACTGCCTATCCCCTTTCTCTTTTTTTGTATATTGTATCACAGAGGTAACAATAAATCAACAAAAATTTGTCCGTCCGCCGCAGTACCGCACACAAAAAAAGCTTGACAATCCGTCCGCCGCGGAGTTTAATGTATAATAGAGATTATTGTTGATTTTCTCTCAAATCGAAAAATTCAAATTTTTTTGAACCTTTGCGCATTTTGCGTCTATAACAAAGTGAAGGAGGAATCCGGATGAACAAATCCGATATCGGGCGCCTCGCCGAAGAGCACGGCAAATATATTTACGGTTTTTGCCTTCGGCTGACGAACGATACATATAATGCCGAGGAGCTTTATCAGGATACCTTTCTCAAAGCGCTCGAAAAAGCGTCCTCAATCGATGAAAATAACAATCCGCGCGCATACCTCGCGGCGATCGCCCTTTCGCTGTGGAAAAGCAGCAAGCGCAAATTCGCAAGAAGAGCAGGCATTGCGCCGACCGATAATATTGACAATCATTATGATATTGCGTCCGATGTGTCGGCGGACGGCGATTTGCTGAAAAAGGAGCTTTGCTCATATGTCAGCCGCGCCGTTTCCGAGCTTGATGAAAAGCTCCGCCTTCCCGTGCTTTTGTTCTACACGGCGGAAATGTCGGTTTCGGACATCGCCGCCGCAATAAAATGCCCCGAGGGAACGGTCAAAAGCCGCCTGCACAGCGCAAGGACGGAAATAAAAAAGAAAATGGAGGTGTATGAGAATGGACGGCAAAATGCTTGAAAGCGCTTTGAAAAATGCACTTGAAGCGCCGGATCTGCCGCAGGATTTGAACGCGCGGCTTATGGATAAAATCAATAAAAAGCAGCGAAAAAGCGCGCTCATTTTCAGCATCACCAAAAAATGCGGCTCATTCGCGGCAGTATTCCTGTGCGCGCTGACGGTTCTGTCCAATTCCGGCGGAGAAATGCAGCAGCTGCTCGGGCGCATTCCCGTTATCGGGAGCGTTTCGGAACGGCTGACGTTCCGCCGCTCGGAGGAAATGCCCGATACTTCCGCGAAAAAAACGCGCCCGGCGGAAACAAAGCAGGATATACAAAAGGATACCGCGGAAACTGCCGGCAATGCCGCAGCGGACAGTGCACAGCCCGAAAGCGGCGCTTCTGCGGAAAGTATTGCGCAGCCGCCGGTAAAAAGCGAAACCGACGCGGCGCACGCGCAGAAACCGCGCACCGATGCCGCCGCAAAGCATAAGGAAGCGGCAGACGTTCGCAAAGCTTCACCGGTTCAGCCCAAAAACGGCAACGGCGCTTCACCGGAAACCTCAAAAATTCAGCCGGAAAGCGGCTTGCAGGATATTCAATCCGCTGAGGGCATTTCCCCGCAGCAGTCCGCCGCACCCGAAAGCGATGAATTTCCGAAAGAGAGCAGCGCCATATCGGCATTTTCACTTGACGCAGGAGATGCTTCCGCGGATAAAGAAAGCGCGGCAGACAGCGGCGAAAATTTTATGCCGAAAGCCACGGAAGTGTCCGGAGGAGGTTCGGCAAACACACGTATGATGCGCAAATCAGCGCTCGGCAGCTTATTTGACGAGGACTATGATTACATTTCCGCGGCAAACGAAATAATCCGCTCACAGCTCCCCGATGGCACAAAGTTTAGCGGAATTAACGGCAGCGAGGATTTTCATTTTTCGGACGGCGGAGATTTGATAATAACCGTCACCCTCCCCGATACGGACGAAAGCCGCGAATTTAACCTCGGCAAGATTGTAAACGGACGTTTTGCCGAATGATATTTAATTTTACTATTTACAAAATGCAAAAAAAGTGTTAAAATGGGCTGTGGCTGAATGGAATCACATTTTGCCGCAGCCCTTTTTCTGGGCAAAAGAAAAACAGTGCATAACAAATTCGAGCACATGCCGTTCAAAACCGCTATGCCGGGAAAGGAACGGCACAGAAAGGAACGATAGATTAATGAACACGGACGTAGCAATAATCGGCGGCGGAATAGGCGGTCTTATGGCTGCCTACAGAATAACGAAGAACCGCCCCGACATTTCCGTTGTGATATATGACAGCGGACATATGATTGAAAAACGCCGCTGTCCGGCAAGCAAAAACAACGGCTGCGTGCACTGCAAAATATGCAGCATAACCTGCGGCTTTGCAGGCGCAGGCGCATTTTCGGACGGTAAATTCAACCTCGGAACGGCGTACGGCGGAACGCTCGGCGAAAGTCTCGGCGATGACGTTGCGATGGAGTATATCAATGAGGTTGACAACACGCTCAGGAGCTTCGCAGGGGATAATTACCCGAAGCTGTTCATGTCAAACGAGGGTTTGCGCCTTAAGTGCATTCAGCACAATCTGCGGCTGCTTGACATGAATGTGCGCCACCTCGGAACGGATAAAAACCTTGCAACCATGGAGCGGCTTATCGATTGGATTTCGGAGCACGGAGTCAGGCTCTGCCCCGACACAGCCGTTTCGGAAATCAAATCCGAAAACGGAGCTCACAATATTATGGCGAACGGTGAAAAGCTCTGCACCGCGAAAAACGTTATCATCGCAACGGGGCGCGGAGGCGCAAAGTTTGTTTCCGATTTTTGCAACACGCATGGCGTTTCCATGAACTCCAACTCGGTTGACATCGGCGTCCGCGTTGAAATGAAGGATATTATCTGGCGCGAGTTTTCCTCCGCCATCTACGAGCCGAAAATTCTTTACAGAACCAAAACCTTTGAGGACAGAACGCGCATGTTCTGCTTCAATCAGGGCGGTCTTGTTTCGGCGGAAAACAATCACGGAATTATAACGGCGAACGGTCACGCATATGCCGAGCCCGAGAAAAAGACGGATAACTGCAACTTTGCAATCCTTTCGTCAATCAATTTCACAAAGCCGTTCAACAAGCCGACGGAATACGCCGAATATATCGCGCGCATGGCTAATATGATTGGCAGCGGCAACGTGCTTGTTCAGCGCTTCGGCGACCTTGTGCGCGGCAGAAGAACGAACGACCACCGCCTCGGGCAGAATACCGTTATCCCAACGCTTAAAGCAACGGCAGGCGATTTGTCGCTTGTGCTTCCGCACAGAATGCTTACAAATATTATCGAAACCATATACGCGCTTGACAAGGTTGCCCCCGGAACTGCCAATGACGACACATTGCTCTACGGCTGCGAAAATAAATATTATTCGATTCGTCCGCAGTCCGATGAAAATTTCATGCTTACGGACGGAGTTTATCTCATAGGCGACGGCAGCGGAATCACGCGCGGGCTCAGTCAGGCAGGCGCAATGGGGCTTTTCGTTGCCGATAAAATCTGCAAATAAGGAGAAAATCCTATGAACAGCTTTTTCCCCCGTCTTAAAATGAAGTATGCCGCCGCCGCGCTTGTTTTGGCGGCTGCGGCAGCAGTATACCTCTATTGCCTGTTTCTGCCCGGTATTTGGCACGGTGACGCATTTCTTTATCTCGATAAAAAGAGCGGCTCTTTTTCCGGCTCTGACAAATATGCGCACTACAGCATGAAAATTACGCCGCATAAGAACGAAACGGATATTGAGTTTTCCGTCAACGGCGAAAAACGCGTTTACGGAATAACAAAGGGAGAAACCACTGTTATAACGCAGAACGGCGAACAGGTTTTTTCGGGAAAGGCATACCCGATGGATAATTATGCCGTTCTCGTTGACGATGACGGAAGCACGGCAAACGAAATCACCGTCACCGCAGGGAATGAACCCCCAAGCACGGAGGAGCTTTTCCCCACTCTCGGAACGCTCTATTCCTGGGCGGACGGAGAAACGGCGGACACGCGCGGAAATCCGTGGCTTGCACTCTTGATTCTTTTGGCGGCCGCACTGCTCGCGCTTGATATTATTTTCCCCGATTTATTCTTCCTGCTTCGCCACAGGCTTGAGGTTGACGGCGGCGAGCCGAGCGCATGGTACCGCGAAATGCAGATTTTCGGAAGATATGCCTGCGCAGTCATAATAGTTGTGCTGTTAATATGCTCATTCACAACCCATTAACCAATATGCACCAAACGGAGGGGCAGTAAAATGTGACTTCATTTTACTGCCCCTTTTTTCGTTGAGTTGCCTTTTGACAATCATTCTTATGCTCTGAATTGTAGCACATATTTTGGTAAAAAGCAATACTTTTTGAGAAAACCTGTATCAATAGACAATGTTTTTTTGATTTATACGTTTTTACGGGATTGAAATTACCTACGTTTCCATGTTTAAACTGCCTTTCTTAGTAAAATTCTCTTTTGTCTGCAAAGAAAAAAGCTGATAATAAACGACCGCACAGCCGTTTATTATCAGCTTTTTTAAGAATAATATCTCATTCAAATATTTTATCGTACTCCGTTTTTTCCTTAAAGCCTTCGCCGAACACCTCGCGCGCGTCCGATGTGATTGCGAAAGCGTTTTTGTCAATTTTCCGCACTGTGTGAATAAGGCGCGGCAGCTCGCGCGGTGCGACAACGCATAAAAGCATCATTCCGTCCTCATCGGTATAAAGTCCCTTGCTGTACACCCCCGTAACGCCGCGTTCGAATTTTTCCATAACCGTTTTTGCAATCTCGTCGCTTTTCTTTGAAATAACATAAACCGATTTTGCCTCGTTTCCGAAATTCACAACGGCATCGGTCACCTTTGAGGAGATGAACATTGCGATTGCGGAATAAAACACAATTGTGTAACTCTTGAACACAAGACCGAACACTATAACTATAATACTGTCAATTATCAGTATAAGCGAGGCAACCGATATATACGGAAGAAATTTTTTTATGATGAGCGCCGCAAAATCACTGCCGCCGGTTGAAGCCTCAACGCGCACAACAAAGCCCACGCCAATGCCGACAAGCGCGCCGCCGATAACGGTTGCGATGAACATATCGTCATCGAAGCGCGGAAGCCTGTTCGTCAGCTCCAGAGCTGCGGATAAAAACACAATTCCGGCAACGGTCTTTACAACCGAACCCTTGCCGAGATATTTATATCCGAAAGCGAACAAAACGGCGTTAAACGCCAGGTTTGTCACCGAAAGCGGAATATTAAAAAGATACAGCAGAATTGTGCCGATTGCACCGACGCCGCCCGATGATAGCTTGCACGGCACCAAAAACAGATTCATTCCCATCGCCATAACAACCGCACCGATTGCAATGCATATATATTCGGATGAAATATTCTTGATTTTATCTTTCATTTTGTAATCTTCCTTTCAGGGCGCTTTCTTCTTATATAAGTTTATTTTTCCTGTTATCAGGGCAATATATGCAGTATATACCGAATTTCAAAAATTGTCAAGCATTGCACAACTGCTGTATAAAAATATCTGATTAGGAAAATATATCATTGTTGGAGGTGCGAGCCGTGAATCTGAAAAAGCTTTTTCTGTACTCTGAAAACGATTCTTCGGATTTTGAATTAAATAATGAAAAGGAAAGCGCCGGCTTCAATCCGCAGATGAATGAGGGCGGTCCGCAGCTTTCGGGCTGTTTTCGGCAGGACATCGACACGCTCAGCCGCGAGCTGATGACCGGGCAAAGCGGCGATCTTAAAACGCGCGAATTTACGGTGCGGATTGCCGGGCGCGAGGTCAAGGCAATAATCTATTTCGTTGACGGCTTGGTTGACAAGCAGCTTGTCAATGATTTTATTCTCCGTCCGCTGATGATAACAAGCCGCAGCATTGAAATATCAAGCTACAAGCAGATTTTCGAAATGCTGATTCCCCAGTGCGAAGCCTCGCAGACAAACGTTCTCGGCGAGCTTGAATTTAACATAAACTTCGGCAGCGTTATTCTTCTTGTTGACGGGATGAGAAAAGCCGTTTCAATCGATGTTAAGGGCTGGGAGCACCGCGGTGTCGATTCGCCGCAGACGGAACGCGTTATCCGCGGACCGAACGATGCGTTTTCCGAACAGCTGCGCGAAAACACTGCGCTTATCCGCCACCTTATAAGAAACAAAAGCCTTGTCAGCAAGGAATTTATGCTCGGCACAATAAGTCAGACGCCGGTGTCTGTCATGTATATCGAAAACATTGCGAACGAATCGCTTGTCCGCGAAACGCTGCGCCGCGTTTCAAACATAGAAGCCGACTATATTTTTGCGGCGGCGGAGCTGGAGCAGTTTCTGGAGGATAAGACGTTTTCCTCGCTTCCGCAGTTTCTTTCCACGGAACGCCCCGACCGCGCGGCGCGCGCGCTTTTAAGCGGACGAATCGTTATCGTTGTTGACGGCTCTCCGTTTGTGTCAATTCTGCCGACAACGGTTTTCGAGCTTAATGAATCGGCGGAGGACAGCTATCTTCGTTTTCCCTACAGCAACATGATAAAAACCATCCGCTGGATTGCATTTCTGCTTTCCATGTTTCTGCCGGGGCTTTATGTTGCAATCATCAGCTACCATGCGGAGCTGCTTCCCACAGACCTTTTAATGTCAATTGTCGCCACGCGCGAAAAGGTTCCCTTTCCCACCGTTGTCGAGCTGATTATTATGGAAATTTCGCTTGAAATAATCCGCGAAGCCGGCGTCAGAGTTCCCGAAGCCTCGGGAACAACGCTCAGCATTGTCGGAGCGCTTATTCTCGGTCAGGCGGCTGTCAGCGCCGGAATCGTCAGCCCGATTCTGATAATAATCGTGTCGATAACGGCAATCGGATCGTTCACAACTCCCAATTACTATCTTGGGCTTGCCGCAAGGCTCCTGCGTTTTATTTATATTGCGCTCGGCGCGCTCGGCGGATTTCTGGGAATCACCGTCGGCGCATTTATCAACGTGCTTTCGTGGTCATCGCTCAAATCAATGGGTGTACCCATGGCTGTTCCGTTTGCACCCGTAACAAACGGCGGAATCCCTGCGGCGCTTTATCAGCCGCCGATATACAAGCAGGAACAGCGCGATGACTATGTTAATGCAAAGAGAAAATTCCGTCAGCCGCATATATCCAGAAAATGGCTGAAAAAATAAACTACCCGGGGGTGTCTTATGAAACAAAAGGACGGATGCCTGAGCATCGCCGTACTATGTGCCGGAGCCGTGCTTGCAAAATATCTTATCGTGCTTCCGGAATATATGGTTAAATACAATGCAAACGCCGCCTGGATAACGGCGCTTCTGAAAAATCTTGTCGCATTTCTTTTCCTTTTTATTATAATCCGCCTGTACGCGCCTTTTGAGGGACAGCCGCTTGAAGCCGTCGCTTCGCTTGCACTCGGCGGCTTCGGCAGAACGCTGCTTAATATAAGCTATGCGGCAGGCTTCATGCTATTTAACGCGGCGCTTTTCCGAATACTGATTGAGGCTCTGAAAACTGTCAATCATCTCGGTGCGGCATATGAATATTACGCGCTTTTCATTGCCGCTGCCGTTGTCTGCGCGGCATTTATCGGCATTAAATCCGTAACGAATATCAGCGCGGTTGTTTTTCCGCTCATCGTCCTGTCAATCGCACTCATTTCAATTATTATGATTCCGCACTACCGGCTATACAATATAATGCCGTTTTTCGGCAGCGGAATCAGCGAAATCGGACACAGTCTCACGTCAAGGCTGTTCGGCTATTCCGAATACTCGCTTTTATTTTTTCTTGCACCGCACATCGGGAAGAACCGCAGTCTCCGAAAGGCGGCGGCAATATCGGTCGGAACCGTCACGTTTTTTTCAGTCGGCTTCACGCTTTTATACTGTCTTTCCGTCCCTTATCCTGCTTCAAAAACATTTTTTCTGCCGCTTTACCAGATTTCCCGCATGATAAAATCCGGTTCGTTCCTTGAACGGCTTGAGCCGCTCATTGTTTTTGTGTGGACGGCGCTTATTCTTTGCAGCCTGAGCGCTCTTATGACTGTCATAACCTCGCTTATGAACAACGGCAGGGAAAAAGGGCGCAGTGCGTTTGTGCCGATTTCCGTTATGATAATGTTCTTCCTTTCGGCGCTTCCGAAAACCGAGCCGGACGCATTTTCGGCATATGATTTTATGCTGAAATTCGGCGGTATACCGTTTCCGCTGATTCCTCTTGCCGTGATTCTGATTGCACGTGCAAAAAAAGCAGGGAGGCAAACAGCATGAAAAAATCAGCAGCGCTATTAACCGCATTAGTTCTCACGCTTTCAGGCTGCGGCTATGCAGAGGAGGTCAACGAGAAAAAATTCCTTATTGCTCTCGGAATTGACGAAGGCACAGAATATAATGTCCGCGCAACCTTTGTGTTCGCGAATCCGTCCGACAGCGGCGGCGAGGAGGGTGCGAAAGCCTCCCCGGGCAGCGATAAGTCCGATATACTGACAGTTGAAGCTCCGGGCATTTTTTCCGCCGTCAAGCAGCTTAACAGAATCATCGGCAAAACCATTGACATGACGCACACAAAGGTAATTATTTTTTCCGGCAAAACAGCAAAAGAAGGAATCGGCGATTATATCTACAGCTTTGCCGCCGCAAGGGATTTCCGCCCAAATACCTATGTTTGCGTGTCACGATGCAGTGCGGAAAAATATTTGCACAAAATTAAGCCTTCAAATGAAATATCGCTTGAAAAATACTTTGACCTGATAATGAAAAAGGTTTCCTCCGACAGAATTGACGAATCCTACCTTTATTATTTTTATTTCAATCTTGCTGATAAAACTGGCGGCAGCATTGTTCCGCTTGTGGACATAAACGCAAACAAGCTGCCCGATTCGTCTGCGGAAAAAAACGCAGCCGATGATTTCGGAATCAATCCTAAGGCAGGCGAGCTTGTCCGCAAAGCGGAAAACAAAACGGAGGTTTGCGGCTCGGCAGTTTTCAGCGGCGGTAAAATGGTTGCGGAAATCGGGGCGCTTTCCTCCGATATTTCAAAAATGATTACGGGAGAATTTTCATCGGAATATTTCACGCTGCGCAATCCAAGCGCTCAAAAGCTGACAAGCGTGCTTCTCTCCCAACGCTCCGCGCCGCGCATAAAGACCGAAATCGGCGATATTACAAAAATACGCGTCACCGTTCCGCTGAATGCAAAATATGTTGACAGCGCACCACCCTCCGATGCAGAGCTTGCGGAATTTGAAAATTACCTTTCCTCCGTTCTTTCAAAAAAGGGCAATCGGATTATAAAAAGGGCGCAGACAAAATATGAAAGCGATTATTTCGGCTTCAACGAAAAGCTGCGCAGCTCTTTCATCGACATACCGGCATGGAACAGCTTCGGATGGAATGAAAAATTCAAAACCGCCGATATCAAGGTTAAATTCATCGTGCAGATAACCGATTTTGAGGAGCTTAACTCCGGCGAAGCCATGAAAGGAGAGAATTAAATGACAGGATTCAAGCTGCTGTTCGTCATCATGTTTCTTTGGTCGCTTGTGTATATGCTGTCCTATTTCACGGATTCCGTTGCAAATAAACGAACCTATCAGGCTGTCAGCTCGATTGCAGTCAGTCTGATAGGTACGGCGCTCTGCGTGGTTTATATTATTTATTGCTGAGAACTTCCTCTATTGCTGCCGCTGCCGCGTCAATATCCTCCTTTGTATTGAAATATCCGACCGACAGACGAAGCATTCCCTTTGTCACCGTGCCGAGCGTTCGGTGCGCCATTGGCGAGCAATGCAGCCCGGCTCGCGTTGCAATGTCATAGCGTGAGTCAAGCAAGGACGAAACCTCAACACAGTCCATGTCGGATAAAACTGCGCCTATCACGCCGACGCCGTGCGTTCCGAGCACGCGCAATCCCTTTATCTCCGAAAGCTTTTCCGCCAGCATATCCGTAAGATACGCTTCTTTTTCACAGACGCCCTCTCGCATAACGAACCTGATTCCCTCGTTCAGCCCCGCAATGCCGCAGGCATTAACCGTGCCGGCCTCATATCTGTCCGGCAGAATATCCGGCATCAGCGCACTTTCCGACATGCTTCCCGTGCCGCCCTCTGTCAATGTATTAAGAGTTATTCCTTCTCTTATGTAAAGAACTCCAGTCCCGAACGGTCCGTAGAGTCCCTTATGCCCGGCAAATGCCGCCATATCGAGCACATCGCCGTTAATCGGCAGAATCCCGCCGGTCTGAGCGCAATCGATAAGCGTAAGGATGTTCCGCGCACGTGCCATGCGGCAAATATCCTCAATCGGATTAACCGTTCCCACAACGTTTGACGCATGTGTGATGCAAATCAGCTTTGTCCGCGGAGTTATTGCCCTCATCACCGCCTCGGCGCTTACAAGTCCGGTATTGTCGGCACGGGCTATTTTCACCGTCACGCCGTTTTTTTCAAGGCTGACGGCGCTTCTGAGAACGCTGTTGTGTTCCATTGATGATATAATTATTTCATCTCCACGATTCACGCTTCCTTTAATTGCAAGATTCAGCGCCTCCGTTGCGTTTTTAGTAAATATGATTCTTTCCGGGTTTGAAACACCGAGCAGCTTTGCCATGCTTTCGCGGCATTCAAACACCTTTTCTCCGCAAAGGCGTGACAGCCGATGTCCTCCGCGCCCGGGATTTCCGCCATAATCCCGCATCAGCTCCGTCATTGCCGAAATAACCTCGGGCGGTTTCGGAAAAGTAGTGGCGGCATTGTCAAGATAAATCATATAACCCTCCGTTCCGATTTTGAAAACAACCGAATTAAAGCCGTTTCACACCATGCGATATTTCTTTTCACCGTCTTCCTCCGTTTCGGAAAAAAACGCGCGTACTTTTATATTAAGCTCCCTTGCACAGTAGGCAATTATTTTTCTGCCGGAATCGTCAAATCGTACACTGTAACCGCAGCCCTCTTTAGTCAAAGCAAGCGGAGTCTGTATAACCGCCGCACCGATTCCGCGCTCCGCAGCACAGCGCTTTATCCTGTTTGCAGCAGTCATTGAAGCCACAGTAGCAAGCATAGCAAAAATCCTTTCATCATTTTTTATAGACTGGTCACAGTAACATCTTATGCCGCAAGCGCCTTGTTTGACAGTCCGTTTTGCAAAAATCGGAGGTAAAATTGCCGATTTAAAAAAATTTTAAGAAAAAACACTAAAAAATGAAAAAAAACATTGACAAACCCCCGTAAATTTGCTATACTAACAAAGTCGCAAGTGCGGGTGTAGTTCATTGGTAGAACACCAGCCTTCCAAGCTGGATACGTGGGTTCGATTCCCATCACCCGC
>OGMF01001719.1_pt1 | contig 20407 bp, 15 predicted proteins | sample 1572921 | NCBI WGS metagenome assembly OGMF01 (sample SAMEA2581919, study PRJEB24529) | metagenome | biome: Human gut stool | place: China | collected 2011 | reverse complement strand
GATCGAACCGCTGACCTCTTGAATGCCATTCAAGCGCTCTCCCAGCTGAGCTATAACCCCATTCAAGTACCTTCAAAAATACGCCATCTTTGAAAGTGATTACATAACTACCCAAATAATTTCAAAATGTCAAGTCTTTTTTTTCGTTCTCCGCCGGGAAAAAGAAACAACGTTTTTCCGCCTTGTATTCCATTATTTTTTCCGACCGGGCGCTGCTTTGGGATTCCGCCATGTCATCAGCAGTTCTTCTTCCCCGGTATTTTCATCGATTCCCTTTTGCTCTTCACGGAATCCGTGCCGGACATAAAACGCCGCCGCGCGTTTGTTTTTGGCATAAACGCGCAGTTTTAAACTCTTCCGCCCGTTTTGCACGAAAGACAAAAGCCCGGAACCGATCCCCCGTCCCTGCCGCGACGGCTCGACAAACAGCGCTCCGATATATTCATTATCAATAATGCTGACAAAGGCAGCCGGCCGGCCGTTTTCCTCCCATACCAGAGTTTTGGCCGCCGGCAGCCAGACTTCTCGGACTTCGGCTGCCCTGGAGCGCCAGAAAGCGTCATTGACAAAGCCATGCGCGCGAAGGCTGGCTGCCAGCCAGATTTCCGTCAAAACGACAGCGTCTTCTTCGCGGTAAGGACGAATCATTTAAATGTCCAGATCATCAACGAATTTGGCGCGTTCAATGATGAACTTGAAGCGCGATTCCGGATTTTTGCCCATCAGGCGTTCGACCATCCGCCGGGTTTCAAAGGCCTCTTCCTTGCCCTCTTCGGTATTGGCCGAGGGAATCAGAACCTTCAAAAGCGTTCGTTTGGACTTGTCCATGGTCGTTTCCTTGAGCTGCTGCGCGCTCATTTCGCCCAGCCCTTTAAAGCGGCTGATTTCCGCCTTCTGACTGCCTTTGACTTCCTTTTTCAGAATCCGGTCCTTGTCGTCGTCGTCCAGGGCGTAAAAATTCTTGCCGGCAGCGGAAATTTTATACAGCGGCGGGGTGGCGATAAACAAATGTCCGTTTTCGATCAGCTTCGGCATCTGCTGATAGAAGAAAGTCATCAACAGCGAAGTAATGTGGGCCCCGTCGACGTCAGCATCGGTCATAATGATGATTTTTTCGTAGCGAAGGTTTTCTTCTTTGTAACCGTCCTTGATACCGCAGCCCAGCGCCTCGATCATGTCCTTGATTTCCTGGTTCTGGGTAATCTTGTCAAGCGAAGCGGAAGCCACATTCAGGATTTTGCCCCGCAGCGGCAGAATCGCCTGCGTCATGCGGTCGCGTCCCTGTTTGGCGGAACCGCCCGCCGAATCGCCCTCGACGATAAAAATTTCGGTATCTTCGGCCGCCGCTTTCGAACAGTCGGCCAGTTTGCCCGGCAGGCGCAGCCGTTTGGTCGGGCTTTTGCGGTTTTGGATTTTTTCTTCCTTTTTCCGGCGGCGGAACTCCGAACGCGCAATCACGTATTCCATCAGCGCCGCGGCGTTTTCGGAATCGGAGGAAAGCCAGTGGTCAAAAGAATCCTTAACCGCCTGTTCGACCAGCCGCACCGCCTTGCTTGACGTCAGCTTGTCTTTGGTCTGCCCCTGAAATTCCGGATCGCGGATAAAGACGGAAAGCATGATGCAGGCATCGCTTAAGAAATCTTCGCCGGTAACCGCCGCCGCTTTTTTGACGTTGGCCATTTCCGCGTATTCTTTCAGTCCGCGCAAAAGAGCCGATTTGAAGCCCAGTTCGTGGGTGCCGCCCTGCGGGGTGATGACGGTATTGCAGTAAGAATGGCAAAAACCGTTTTCATCTTCCGGCCAGGTAACCGCCCATTCGACTTTGCCTTCGTCGCCCGCCAAAAGCGACTCGCCGGCAAACGGCATGCGATTGACGGTGGTGCGGCTGCCGATCTGATAGTTGAGAAAATCGCGCAGGCCGTTGGGGAAATGCAGTTCGGCTTCCGCCGGCGTAACGTCGCCTTCGCACAAAAGTTCCGGCGCGCATTTCCACAAAATATGAATTCCCTTGAACAAAAAGGCCTTTGAACGCGCCATTCTGTACAGCTTGTTGGGCGAAAAGCAGCAGTTGGCGCCGAAAATCTCCGGATCGGGACGGAAAGTGATGCTGGTGCCGCGGCGGTTGGGCGCATTGCCGACCATTTCCAGCTTGTCGAGCGGGCGCCCTTTGGCATAGTGCTGGCGATAGAGTTTGCGGTCGCGGGCAACTTCGATCGTCAGGCTTTCGGAAAGGGCGTTGACGACGGAAGAGCCGACCCCGTGCAGACCGCCCGAAACCTTGTAGGCGTTGCCGCCGAACTTGCCGCCGGAGTGCAGCATGGTCATGATCACTTCCAAAGCGGACTTGTCAGGATATTTCGGATGGGAATCGACGGGAATGCCGCGGCCGTTGTCGGTCACGGTTACCGAATAGTCGGCGTTCAACGACAATTCGATCCGGTTGGCAAAACCGGCCACCGCTTCGTCCATTGAGTTGTCAAGAATCTCCGCCACCAGATGATGCAGCGATTGTTCGTCGGTGCCGCCGATATACATGCCGGGACGCGCCCGGACGGCCTCCAGTCCCTCCAAAACCTGAATATCCTGCGCCGAATAGTTGCTTTCGGCCGCGGCGCCGCCGTCAAATAAATCCGTCATTTTTCCCTTATCCTGTCAAAAAAATCAGGGCTAAAATAGCGCAAAGTCCGCGTTTTGGCAAGTTTTAAGTACAAATTTCCGCCGCTTTTGCCCGGAAAAGCAAAAAACGGGCAGATCCGTCATAAGATCCGCCCTCATTTTCGGGAACGCTTATTTCTCCGGAGTTTCCTTCCGGTACCGAAGCATTTTATACATGGCCAGAAAGGACGACAATATAAACGCGCCGTAAAAGAGATAGTAATATATCTCCATTCCTTCGGACACCCGGTCAAAATCCGGCGCCTCATCGGAAGAGCCGGCCTCATCCAAAGCATTTATGGCGCAGGCTCCCATACGTGCATTGTTTTTTTCTTTTTTATATGCGTTTATATATTTTCCCGCCAGCGGAAGTCTTGACATATATGGTTTATCAACCATTTCATCCCAATGATCAAGATTATCTTTGTATTGATCCGGCTGTTTCAGAATATCCCGAGAAGATATCATGTTATAAATAATATCAGGAATAATACAATCTTTCCGATAACGATTACCGGCATTGCGGGGCTGAAAATATTCCCGATACATGTTTTTTCCGTCATTAATGATATCCGAAAATATGTTCCGTTGATCTTGATACATATTTTCTTTACTGTTTTGCAAAAATTTTAATCCGCAGTTTCTTCAAAATTGCAGCTGTTACTTTCGGAATCGTATTTTCCTTTATATTTCAGGCAAAGTCCCGGAAGCACCTTTTCCAAAACATGATCATGGCATTTTGCATCATGTCCGCACCGGTCCAATGCGGCCAAAACAGCATCATCCAACCGGACACAACCCGTTTTATGCGTCCACAACAGACAATCGTAGCGGCAGCGTTTTGCCTTTTCGTCCCATACCCCGCCGTTTTCCAGACAAGTGCCTTTATGATCAAACAAAAAGAACAAAAACAGGAACGAGATAAAAATTGCCGGGCCGTAAAACAAAAACTTCATCACTATTGCCCTTACCGGTATTTTTCAGGCAGCGCTCTATTTTTCCGTCTATAATCGGAACAGGCAGCCGCGGCCGAAAGATTTGGATCGTTTCTTGCCCGTTCTCTTCCGACAGCATTTACGTTAAGGTCATGCCAATAATCGTTTTGAGTCATGTTCGAATAGTCTGTCATGTTTTTCACCCCGGTTAAAAATTAATACCACTGCATTTAAATTTATCTTAAAATCAAAAAATATTCCCCTTTTGCATTCTTCATTGTCAACAACGGGTGTTAATCACTTCTCCGGTTTTTTTTATTTCAGATTTGCAAGATATATTTCATTTTTAAAAAAACAATCAAAAAAATTGTCACTTTTCAACAATTTTTGTTGTATAAACAATATGTTATCAATTCGGTTTTTCCTTGACAACATTTTGTCGGCGGCGCGAAAACAACGTTTTCGGAAAGCGTCGAAAGGCTCTTTTGACACCCCTTCCGTCAAGTCGAAAAAAGGATTTTTGCGCCGGAAAAAAACGGAACGTTTTGCGGTGGAAACGACATTTTCCCCTCAGGAAAGGAAAAACATTTCCGACGGACAAAGAAAACCCCGTTTTCTTCAAACGGGATTTTCCGATTTTGCGGGAGAAACGGCAATCAGAACGCGTAGTTGACACCGAGGTTGAAATTCAGATCCCGGTAGTCGCCGCCGAAGGTATAGCCGACGTCGGCAAAACCGTTCAGCTGTTTTGTGAAGTCCATGCTGCCGCCGACGATCACCCGTCCCAGCGTCATGTCCTCCAGTCCGCTGACGCTGCCGAGACTGGTTATCCGCACGTCACCGTCGCCGAACGTCTGAACCACGCTCGGTTTGACGAACAGTTTGGCGTAACCGTCGCCGTATTCAAACGTTTTCTCCGCCTTAACGCCGAATTCCAGTTCGGTTTCCGAAACGTCGTCATAACGGGCGGTTTTGCCCAGACCGTCGCGAACGGTATCAAAATCGATATGGACATAACGCACGCCGACCGTCGGCTCAACCATAACGTCGGTTGCCGGCATAAAGACAACGCCGGCTTCCAAAGCGGCACCGTATTCCAGGCCGTCGGTATCGGCTTTAACGCCGTCGTCGGATTTCAGATCGGCTTTCTGCCAGCCGCCGTAAAGCGAGGACATCAGCCATGCGCTGCGGCCTTTGATCTGCGTATCGTAGCGATGGTACAAACCGGCCAGATAACTGTCAATGTCTATGCTGCCGCCGGTCTTGGCGTAATAGTCGTCGCCTTTGCCGGAGAAGTCGTATTCGCCCTGGCGGTAGGAAACAAACAAACCGAGCTTGTGATACGGATTAAGCTGCACGTCATAACCGGCCTCCAGTCCGTAAATATCAGCGTCGAACTCAAACGGAGAATCGACTTTGGCCGAATGATAACCCGGTACCACCCACAGGTTGGAGAGCTTTTTGCCGTCCCAGGCGTGATCGTACAGACCGCAGTTTCCGCAGTTGTCCTTATCGTTTGCCGCTTTGGCGAAAACGTTGCCGACCACGTTTCTGGTCTGTTCAAACGCCGCGGAAGGCAGGCCGGCATAGGCAACGACTTCGCCGGTCACTTCATCGGAATTGCCGTTCAGGTACCAGTTGTTGTTTTCGTGAACGGTACCCCAGTTGTAAGCGCTGCCGTATACCCGGTAAATCGAAAAATCGGCTGCGGTCGAGGCATCGTCGTTCGACGCTTCGACAAACAGGATTTTATTTTCCGGCTTAACATCTTCGGAAACGACATGCGCCACTACACCGGTGCTGCCTTTGACGTCGCCGTCAATTTTCAACACATCGGAAACTTCTTTTTCAGAATCGACGTTGACATGGAGAAGCGCACCGCTTTTTGCCGTATAATCGCCGGCAACGGTTGCCCGGCGGCCGCTTTCCTTACCGTTTGTCAGTGACAAAACACCTTCGTTTTCCACGTCGCCGGAAAGCTTCAGGTTGTTTTGCGCAAAATCAAGGGTGCCGAACCGGCCGATGTTTAAAGTGCCGTCATAGGCCAGGTCGCCGAAGAGCGATACGGCCGCCTGCCGGTTTTCGCTGCCTTCAATACCGATATTGTTCCAGCCGGAAACGGTTGCCAGGCTGCTGCCTTCTTCCGCCGCGCCGCCGGTAATATCGTATTTGCCGTCTTTAAATACCAGATTTTTGCCTTTGGCGTTGTTGATCAGCGTATCTTTGAAAATGTCGTTGATACCGTTGCTGACGGTCAGCGAGGAAATATTTTCCGAAGTAAAGATGGAATTGTAATCAAAACTGCCGCCCATTACCGCCTGCCGGTCGATCAGGATATCGCCCTTCATCACCACGTCTTTGTTGATGTCCAGAATCGAATCCTTTTCGGCCGTCAGATCCGTCAGCTCGGTTTTATAGCGCACCGTCAGCGAACCGCCGGATTCCACCAGCGTGCCGCTGGCAAAGGTTTTGTTTTTGCCGATATTGCCCATGGTAAGCGAACCGCCCTTTTCCACCACCGTATTTTCAAAAACAACGTTGCCGACGGCAAGGCTGCTGCCGGTGACGGAACCGCCGTCTTTGATCACGGTGTTTTTCATGGTTCCTTTCATGTCAAAGCTGCCGCCGTTGACAACCGTGTTGTCGGCCATGCCGCCGCTGACGATACTGACCGAACCGCCGTTGACGATAAGGCCGTAAGTGCTTCCGCCGACGCGCAGCGAACCGCCGTTGACAATGCCGTTTGCCAGCGACGACTCGCCGTCGCGGATATCGACGCTGCCGCCGTTGATAACCATGCCGTCAGCTGCGGAATTTTCAAACGTAACCGAACCGCCGTCAACCGTCGTATTGGTCACTTTCAGGCTGTCGTTCAAATCCAGCCGGCCGCTTTTCAGGTGCGTGCCGTCAACCGCGCCCGAATTGACGCTCAACGTGCCGCCGTCGATTGTCGTATTCTGCGCCAAACCGTCCCTGTCAACGCTCAGACTGCCGTTTGCGGTCAAATAGGCATCGACGGCTTTATTATCGGCAATATTAAAACGATGTTCGTTTCCTTCACTGTCTTTGACCACTACGCCGGTTGCCGTGTTGGTGCTGGAAAGGCTGTAACCGCCGCCGTTTTCAATTGTCAGATTATTTACTTTGCCGCTGCCGTCAACCGTAATCGAACCGCCGGAAGCAACCAACGTGTTTTCGGCCGCGCCGTCCCCTTTGACGGTAAATTTATTGCCGTCGGTTACATGCAAACCTTCCGCCTTTTTATCCGCAATCGAAAAAGCGTTTTCGCCGTCTGCGGACTGTTGTTTGCCGTCGGCAATCTCAACATCCGTGGTCAGATCGAAACGGCTGCCCTCTTCCATCGTCAGGCCGTCGAATTTACCGCCGTCGGCCGTCAGTTTTCCTTCTCCGGCAACGGTCGTGTTATTCAGGCTGCCGCCGGAAACGTTCAGGCTGCCGCCGGCGTTGATATTGGTATTGTCGGCGGTAACGCCGTCAACGATGTCCAGACTGCCGTTAACCGTCGTATCGTTCAGCTTTGCGCCCGACTCCGCTGTCAGCTTGCCCTGATTGACCACCGTTCCGTTGGCGGTGCCGTCGCCCCGCACAATCAGGGACTGGCCGTTATCCAAAACGAATCCGTCGGCAACATGATCCTTGATCGAAATGTTTTGCCCGTTGTTGGTACTGTTGCTTACCGTCGTGTCGGTCGAAATTTCAAACCGGCCGCCTTCTTCTATCGTTACATTGTCGATTGACGTGTTTTTGTCTACCGAAATCAGCTTGCCGCCGGAACCGTACCCGTCATCGGGACCTTTGACGACGCTGTTTGACAATGATCCGTTTTCCGCCACGGTAAAGGAAGAACCGCCGTTGATGACAAAGCCGTCTGCCTTATTGTTTTCAATCGAAAAAGTCTTTTCTTGTGTTTCTCCATAGTCTTTTTCATATTTACCGTTTTTAATCGTCATATCGGTCGAAAAGTCAAAACTCCCGCGCTCACTCATAAACAAGCCATCAATAACGACATCTTTTCCGGCAGAGATATGTCCTCCAGAGGCGACATTGCTGACTGTCGCACCGTCTTTTAAATTCAACGTGCCGTCATTAATTGCTACGGTATTAACCGTTGCTCCCGCTTCCACATTCATGATGCCGTCGCTGTTAACTTGTGTCTTGCTCACATTGCTGCCGGCGGCCGCATTTAGCTCACCGCCGTCCATATTAGTCCCGGAAACGGTCGAACCGGCACCGGCGTTGATTGTTCCCGCGCTAATATTCGTATCATTCAGGGTTCCACCGTCATTGACATTGACCGTACCGCCGGTCCAAAAATCCGTTCTGACGGAAGTGCCGTTGGCAACTCCGCCTTTATTGACGTTCATCACGCCGCCGTTGCTCACTTCATTGCCGTTGGCCGTTCCCCCCTCGTTGACATCCATTTGGGAGGCGTCACCGCCCAAGGAGCTGACAGTATTATTGTTGCAGTTGCCACCCGGACAAACGATCGTTTCCGCCGTCGCATGGTTAAACGACAGCAAAAACGTGCAAACCGTCGTCATGTAAAAAAGTTTTCTGGAAGACATAAAAACCTCTTTTAAAATAAGTTAAAAACAAAAAATACAGAGAAAAACAATCACCCTTCGGTCATGTTCTAATGGTGAAAAGTATTGTACGTTATTTAGATACAAAGTTTTTCTCCGCTTTCCCTTGATTTTTCGTCTTGATTTCTGCCGCATTTTAACGTACCTTTTTTTGTTACCAACGAAAAATAAGATTTTTAAGGGGGGAAAACATATTGATTTTTGCGGCAAAAAAAGGTACCTTTTTTTGTGACAGGCAAAAAGGATAATTTACACCCTAAAATCAACGGAAAAACGGGAACAAAAATACAGACGGCGCAAAAAAAACAGATTCCGCCCGAATGCCCGGCAACCGTTGCAGAAGCGGCCGGTTTCGTATGCTCCGGCCCGAAACGGCGCGACCGCCCGGCCGACATTTTTCACTCAACCTTATCGGCCAATATTCAAACCACAAAAAAAACGACCCGGCAGACATTCGTTTAACGAACATTTACCGGGTCGTATTTGGTATAAAGAAGTCAGTTATTACTTAACTTCCTCAAAATCGGCGTCAACGACTTTTTCGTCTTTCGGCGCTTCGGAAGCGCCGGCATCGGCACCGGCGGCACCTGCGGTCTGTCCCGCCGCGCCGGCATTCTTATACATTGCTTCGCCGAGTTTCAACGACGCCTGCATCAGGCTTTCGCTCTTTTCCTTGATGACTGACAGGTCATCGGCTTCAAGCGCGGTCTTCAACGCCTTGATTTCGGTTTCGATCGCCTGCTTGTCGGCTTCCGAAATTTTGTCGGCGTTTTCCTTCAGGGTCTTTTCGGTCGCATGAACAAGGCTTTCCGCCTGGTTCTTGGCTTCTACCGCCTCTTTCTTCTTCTTGTCGGCTTCGGCGTTGGCTTCCGCGTCTTTGACCATCTTGTCGATGTCGGCGTCGCTCAAACCGCCGCTGGCCTGAATGCGAATCGCCTGTTCCTTGTTGGTCGCCTTGTCTTTGGCCGAAACGTTGACAATGCCGTTGGCATCAATATCGAAAGTAACTTCAATCTGCGGCATGCCGCGCGGCGCCGGCGGAATGCCGACCAGATCAAACTGACCCAGCAGCTTGTTGTCGGCGGCCATTTCGCGTTCGCCCTGGAAGACGCGGATGGTAACCGCGGTCTGTCCGTCTTCGGCGGTGGAAAAGACCTGCGACTTGCGGGTCGGGATGGTGGTGTTGCGGTCGATCAGACGGGTGAACACGCCGCCCAGAGTCTCAATGCCCAGCGACAGCGGGGTAACGTCCAAAAGCAGCACGTCTTTGACGTCGCCCATCAGCACGCCGCCCTGAATGGCCGCGCCGACGGCAACCACTTCGTCCGGGTTAACGCCTTTGTGCGGATCTTTGCCGAAGATTTCCTTTACTTTTTCCTGAACTTTCGGCATCCGGGTCATACCGCCGACCAGAATGACTTCGCTGACTTCGTTGGCTTTAAGCCCGGCGTCGGCCAAGGCCTTGCGGCAGGGTTCGACCGTGCGTTCGATCAGGTCGTCGACCAGCGCTTCCAGTTTGGCGCGGGTGAGTTTGATGTTGAGGTGTTTCGGTCCGGTGGCGTCGGCAGTGATAAACGGCAGGTTGACGTCGGTCTGAGTGGCCGAGGACAATTCGATCTTGGCTTTTTCCGCCGCTTCTTTCAAACGCTGCAAAGCCAGACGGTCGTTTTTCAGATCAATGCCGCTTTCTTTTTTGAACTCGTCGGCCAGATAGTTGACGATGCGCTGGTCAAAGTCTTCGCCGCCGAGGAAAGTGTCGCCGTTGGTGGATTTTACTTCAAAAACGCCGTCGCCGATTTCCAGAATGGAAATATCGAACGTGCCGCCGCCCAGGTCATAAACCGCGATGGTGCCGTTTTTGTTCTTGTCCAGGCCGTAAGCCAGAGCGGCCGCGGTCGGCTCGTTGATGATACGCAGAACGTCAAGCCCTGCGATTTTGCCGGCGTCTTTGGTCGCCTGACGCTGAGAATCGTTGAAATAGGCCGGAACGGTAATGACCGCCTTGTCGATTTTTTCGCCCAGATAGCTTTCGGCATATTCCTTAATCTTTTGCAGAACGATTGCCGAAATCTGCGACGGCGCATATTTCTGTCCCTTGACTTCTACCCAGGCGTCGCCGTTGTCGCCGGGAACGATTTTAAACGGAACCAGTTTCTTGTCCTTTTCGACTTCCGGCGAATCGTAACGGCGGCCGATCAGACGCTTGATGGCAAACAGAGTGTTTTCCGGGTTGGTAACGGCCTGACGTTTTGCCGCCGCGCCGACCAGGCGTTCGTTGTCGGTAAAGGCAACGATCGAAGGCGTGGTGCGGGCACCCTCGCTGTTTTCCAGCACCTTGGCTTCTCCGCCTTCCATAACCGCAAAGCAGGAGTTTGTCGTACCAAGGTCAATACCTATAACTTTATTGCTCATAATCTTTTCCTTCGTAAATTTAACTTTCTAAACTGTTATATAGGAAGCTCGAATTTCATAAGCAATAGGTTAAGATATTTTTTTTGTTTTTTTGTCGCCGCCGCGGCTTTTTCCGGTTGCAAAGACGGGAAACCGCCGTTTTCTCATGTTTTTCCACTGACAGACAAAAGATTCCGGAACAGTCGCGAAACCTGTACTCTGACCGTGCCCGTCGGCACAGAACGGCACCGTTCCGGCGCTAAGCATTCAACTCCGATCAATCCCGGGGCTTTCCGTAAGGCATGTAAAAAAAAAGCGGCAGCTTTTTTTGAGCCGCCGCCGCATGGATCCGAACGGTTTTCTTTATTTGCCGATTTCAAATCCGCTCTTGCCGCTTTCCAGCACCGTGCCGGCAAAAGCGAAATCGTTCTGGTTGCAGGAATAAATCCGGTACAAAATATCGCCGGCGGTAACCTGATCGCCGGTCTTTTTAAATAAGTCGACACCGGCCCCCGGATACTGCCCGCCGCCGCACAAAACGCAAAGACGGGTCATGAAGGCGTTGTCGATTTTTTTGACCGTGCCGTCAACGTCCGCCACCACGTCGCGGGTCAGATGTCCGAGCCGGACCTGCTCTTTCGCTTTGCCCTGCGACTTGATAATCTGTTCCATGGCATCAAGCGCCTTGCCCGATTTGAGCAGTTCGCGGGCGACCACATAGCCCTGTCCGCCCCGCAGCTTGGGATCAAACTCCAGAATGCGGCCGGCCAGAAAGAGCGATTTTTCCTTCAGGTCGTCGGGCGCGTCCTCCTTGTTTTTCAAAACCTTCATCACGTCTCTGGCCTCCAGCGCCGCGCCGAGGCCGAAGCCGATCGGCTCCGAACCGTCGGTAATAACCACGTCGACGTTGATTTCCATCATGTCGCCCACGTATTCGATCAGCTTGCGCAGACGCATGGCTTCCTGAGTGCTGCGGACGCGGGCGCGCGGACCGACCGGAATGTCGATCAGCAGGTGCGTGATGCCGGCGGCCATTTTGGAAGCCAGAACCGAAGCGATGCTGCGCTCAAGCGTTGCCAGACCGTTTTGCTGCTCCACCGCGGAAATGATCTTGTCGGCGGCGGCGATGTCCAGTCCTTCCGGATTGACGATTGCCCCGCGTTTTTCCAGCACCTGTTTTTTCAGGCTGCGGACGTCCAAATCGGTGCCGGCGAGAATCTCCATGGTATCGGCGGCGCCGGTACAGCCGCTCAGGGAACGGGAAACGGTTTTGGGCATCGGCAGGCCGTAGGCGGCAACGATCGCGGTAACAATCAGGTCTGCCTTGTTGCCGGGAATTTCACCCAAGCAATGGTGGTCGGCCACGATTTCCTCGCTGCCCCAGTCGATGATGCGGTCGCCGCGCAGGGCTTCGGTCAGGGAAAGAAGCTCGTTCGGCGTTATGAAAGAGCCGGCCGCCACCAGGAAAGAGGCAATATCCATGTTGGAATAGCGCCGCGCCGAAATGTCGGCGACAATGTCTTCATATTCTTTCGGGCTTAAAATGTTGCCGGCAATTTTGCGGCGGACGGAAGCCAGGCTCGGCGCCGGCGGCGTCAGCGTCAGCGACACCCGGGAACCTTCCGGCAGGCCTATCTGTCTGATCGCTTCGGTATTGAGCCCGAGTTCGTCGGGGCGGATGATTTTGCTGCTGTCGACAATCTGCAGAAAAGCGTAAACCGGCGCCGCGCCGCCGTGGATTTCGATCCGGGTCATGGTTTTGATGTTGTCGATCTTGTAAACCGGACAGTCGCGGTGAATATAGGCGATGTTTTCGTTAAACGAGGATACCGGAAGATGTTTTAATTCAAGCATGACCTTGCTCCTGTAGAAGTTTCGGCCGCCGCGCGGGCGGCCGGTTGCAGACAATGCCGGCAGGAAACAAGCGGTTTATTTCTTGTTTTTGGCCGGTTCGCTCTTCACCATGGCGCATTCGATTTTCTGATGCGTCAAAATGCTCAAGACCTTGACCAGCGTCGGCTTCATTTCCGCACGGGTGACGACAATGTCGACCATGCCGTGTTCGCGCAGATATTCCGCCCGCTGGAAGCCTTCCGGCAGTTTTTCGCGAATCGTCTGTTCGATTACGCGGGGGCCGGCAAAGCCGATCAGGCAGCCTTTTTCGGCAATGTGAATGTCGCCGAGCATGGCAAACGAAGCGGAAACGCCGCCGGTGGTGGGATCGGTCATGACGGAAATAAACGGCAGTCCGTTTTCCTTAACCATATTAACGGCGGAAGTGGTGCGCGCCATCTGCATCAGCGACAGAATGCCTTCCTGCATGCGGGCGCCGCCGGAGTTGGCGACGGTGATCAGCGGAATCCTGTGTTTGACGGCATATTCCGCCGCTTTGACGATGCCTTCGCCGACCGCCATCCCCATCGAACCGCCCATAAAGGCGAAATCGAGCGCCGCCACCACGCATTTGATGCCGCCGATGGTGCCGGTCGCCACCTTGATCGCGTCCTGGTTGCCGGTTGCCTTGCGATAAGCCTTCAGCCGGTCGGTATATTTTTTGGAATCCCTGAATTTCAGCGGGTCTTCCTTGGTTTCCGGCAGCTCAAGCTCGGTATGGGCGCCGTCGAACAGCAGCTTCAGCCTTTTGTCGAGATAAAGGCGCAGATGATGTCCGCATTTGGGACAGACGTACCAGGTCTTTTTCAGTTCTTTAGAAAACAGCAGTTCGCCGCAGCCGGGACATTTCAGCCACAGATCGTCGGCAATTTCCTTCGGCGTGGTTTTCTTGATTTTCGGGCGGACAAAGTCAGACAGCCAGTTCATGTTTCAATCCTTTATTGCAGTTACAAACACCAGAAATCGTCCGATTTCTCCTGTTTGCGTTTAAATAAGTTCGATATTTTTTCCTTCAGTCCGGTTTTGGCCGGCTCTTTTTTGTCAAAGAGAAAAGAAACTTCCGCTTTGCTTTTGGCGTTTTCCAGGTCGCCTTTCAGGCTTTCCACCTTGCCGGCCAGTTCCTGCTGTTCGCGGCTCAGTTTTTTGTTCTGACGCTGCTGAACGCGCAGCGCCCGGCGCAGCGGCGCGTATGAAAGCCAGGAATCGAGCTTGCCGACAATATAGCCGAAAACAATGAAGAAAATAACGGCAACGCTTAAGGAAACGGTAATCTCCATGTTGAACGGCCACAGGCTGAAAACCGCCATGTCGTTGTTAACAAAAGCAAACACCGCAATGATCACGATCAGCGGCAATCCGATTATCATTTTTACAAAACTCATAGCCCTGCCTTTCCCAAAAATATGCCAAGACTGATTTTATTTCGCCTTGTTCAACAGTTCGTACAATTGTTTGCCGGCCTTAAAATGCGGAATGTTGCGGGCATCGACGCTCAGTTTTTCGCCGGTGCGGGGGTTTTTGGCCATCCGCGGCGAACGGGTGCGAATCGAAAAAGCGCCGAAACCGCGAAATTCCACGCGCTCGCCGGAAGAAAGCGCATTGATGATGCTGTCCAGAATGACGGTTACGATCCGGTCGATTTCCTTTACCGTCAGGCTGGGGTTTTTAGCTGCGATTTTTTCAATTAATTCAGATTTAGTCACTTTAATACCTCATTGTTGTTTAAGTCGTAAGTTACCTGTTTTTATTTTATAAATCAATACATCTTGTTGCATAAAAGCAAAATTTATGCGCTTGCCCGGACGGCCGGCGGCTCGGCCGGGGCAGAATTTTCCCCTTCGCCGCTGCCGGCGTCCTCGATCCGTTCGATCCGGCGGCCGATTTTAGCAGAAGAAACCTTAATGTCATTAATATCTTTTCCCGCCTGTTCAAAATGCCGGAACAGACTGTCCACGCGTTCGTTCAGGCGGCAGATGTCTTCGGTCAGGAGTCCTACCTCCCGCCGGATGACGCCGGCCTCTTCGCGCATGCGGACGTCTTTTAACACCGCGCGCACGGTGTTTAAGGTGGCCATCAGGGTGGTCGGCGACACGATCCAGACCCTGGCGCGGTAAGAACAGGCCACCACGTCGGCAAAATTGGCGTGCAGCTCGGCGTAAACGGCTTCGGAAGGCAGAAACATCAGAGCCGATTCCGCCGTTTCCCCGGGAATAATGTATTTTTCCGCAATATCTTTAATGTGTTTGACGACGGAAGCCTTAAAAAACCTTTCGGCCTCGAACTTTTCCCGTTCGCTTTTCGCCTGTCTGAGCGCCTGGTAGCTTTCAAGCGGGAACTTGGAATCGACGACGATCGCGCCCGGCGGGTTGGGCAGGCGGAGAAGACAGTCGGCCCGTTTCTGATTGCCGAGCACCGTCTGAAAAGAATAGGCCGACGGCGGCAGAATCGAGCTGACCAGATCGTTCAGCTGAATTTCCCCGAAAGCGCCGCGCGCCTGTTTGTTGGCAAGAATTTCCTGCAGGGAAACCACCTGTTCGGAAAGCGAAGAGATTTTTTCCTGCGCGGCATCGATTTTGGCCAGCCGTTCGCGCAGGGCGCCGAGGGTTTCGTCGGTTTTGCCGGCAGACATCTGCAAACCTTCGCCCACTTTGCGGGTAATCAGCAGCAGCTTTTCGTCAATCATCTGCAAAACGGAAAGCTTTTGCTCGGCCAGCAGCCGCGCAAGCTTGTCCTGCTCCAGCGCATAATGTTCGGAAAACTGGGCCAGCCGGCCGGAAAGTTCCGACTGCGCGCGCAAAACCGCTTCGTTCGCGCTGCCGTTTCTGGTTTTCAGCAACAAAACCGCGGCCAGCGCAAAAAGCAGAAGCACCACCGCCGCGGTCAGACCGATTTCTGCCGGAGATAAAGTCATTGCCGGATTTTATGCCTCAATGTTGAGGTTGCGTCCCATTTCGAGGAACTTTTCGTTGCGCTGCTTTTTCAGGTTGTCGCGGGAAAGCGGCAGCAGTTCCTGCAAATGTTTGTAAATGCAGTCGCCGACCTTTTCCACCGTTGCCACGGTGTCACGGTGGGCGCCGCCTTCCGGTTCGGGAATAATCTCGTCAATAACGTTCAAGGCTTTCAGATCCTGCGCCGTCAGCTTAAGCGCTTCCGCGGCGTCGCGGGCCTTGTCGCCCGAACGCCAGAGAATCGAGGCGCAGCCTTCCGGCGAAATAACCGAATAAATGGAGTTTTCCAGCATCAGCACGCGGTTGGCCGCGGCAATCGCGATCGCGCCGCCGGAACCGCCCATGCCGATCACTACCGAAATCAGCGGCACTTTGATCTGCAGGCATTTCTGAATGGAAGAGGCAATCGCTTCCGCCTGGCCGCGGGCTTCCGATTCAATGCCCGGATAGGCACCGTCGGTATCAACGAAGCAGATGACCGGCAGATTGAACTTGTCGGCCAGACTCATCAGCCGCTGGGCCTTGCGGTAACCTTCCGGTTTGGCCATGCCGAAATTGTATTTGACGCGGGTTTCGAGGTCGCGGCCCTTTTCCTGGCCGAGAACGACCACGGAAATGCCCTTGAAGCGGCCGATGCCGCCGATCATGGTGGCGTCGTCGGCAAACAGACGGTCGCCCGAAAGCGGTACGAAGTCCTCGATCAGCCCCTTGATGTAGTCAAGGCACTGCGGGCGTTCGGGATGGCGCGCGATCTGCACCCGCTGCCACGGCGTGAGGTTGGCGTAAGACTGCTTGATCTGCTTTTCGAGTTTAAGCTGCAGGCGGTTCAGCTCTTTGCCGATGTCGACATCGCTGTCCTTGGCCAGGGTGTTCAGCATCTTGATCTTTTCTTCGATTTCGTTGATCTTTTTTTCAAAATCCAAAACGGCGGGTTGGTTCTCACTCATAGCAGTTTTCTCTTTCCGATATTTTTACAACTGGTGCTTTGATAACACATTTTATCTTAAATTTCGACTATTATTTTAAAAAACTGTGAATAGCGGCGGCAACACCGGCGACGGCAAAATATTTGATTGAAATGTCGGACGAATGCAATTAGTATGGCAAAATAAATTTTGTTTGAACAAAGGAGAAAAACGCCGTGCTCACTTTCAGCTTTTTTACCGCCGTGTTTCTGACCATTTCGTGGCTTATGTATATCGGAACCTACATTTTTTCGCGTTTGGGCGGGGTTTCGCCGGCGGCTCTCGGCCTGACCGACCTTGCGGTTTATACGGCGCTGGCGGTGGTGCCGCTGTTTGTCATCTGGATGACCTGGAACGGCTTTTACCGTTTCCGTCACGAGAAAAACCTGCAAAAACAGTTCAAAAACATCGAAGCCCAGTTTAAACAGAATCAAGAATTTTTTGAAATTGTCGCGCGGATGCTCTGGCAGGGACAGCAAAACCGGCAGAATCATTTTGTCCTTGAGCGGACCGAACTGTTCGTCAGCGAACTGAACGGCCTTTTGGCGGACATGCTGCAGCGTTACAATTTCATCAGCGATTCCGAAGCGGCAAAGCTGTGGTCGACGGCCGAGAAAGGCAACAAATGGGGGTTTGCCAAGGCATTGATCAGCCTGCAAAACGGCAGTGTCGACTTTGAAAACCGCCTGTATCGCGCCGCCGTCAGGGAAAACCTGCTGCGCGGCACCGTCAACGAGTTTTGCGCCCGCTATGCCCGGCTGCTTGAGCTTTTGAAAATGCACGATCAGGAAAAGATATTCCTTCCCGTCATCGAAACCGGCGCGCTCGGCAAAGCTTTTGCCATTCTGGCGCCGCTGGCCGACCGCCTGCAGCAAAACCAGCCGGCGGCGCCGAAAATGGCGGACGAACCGGAACTGTTCGCCGACGCGGAAATGAGAATCGCTCCGGCGGCGGAACGGGCAGACGACGAAATCGCGGACAATGAGGAAGATCCTCTGGCCGAGCTGGAAGAACTGAGCCTGACGGAAATTTTCGGCGAAGAAATCAACGACGGGGAAGAGCGGCAGCCGGCCGCCGAACCGGACCATGCCGCCGCAGCCGGAAAAAATGAAGCGAACGGCGAAAGCACGACAGGCAAAGAAGAAAAATCAAACGGGGAAGACTTCCTTGCCGCGGCGGAAACCGACACGGAAACCGCTCCAGAACCGGTGTCCGTTCCGGCAGAAAAAACAGCAGCGGAAACGCCCGCCGCCGGCAAAGACGCCGCAACCGCCAAAATCGAAGACGAAATCAGCCGCATGTTTGCCGGTGCCGGCGTCCGCGGAGAAGACGAAGATGATGACGACAACAAAGCGGCCGACAAAGCCCCGTTCTTCCCCAAATTCAGCAACCTGTTCAAACGCAAGCCGGCAAAAGAGCAGCCGCGGCAGCCGGAAACCGAGATCGACCCGCTGACGCTGGCGCTCGAACGCAGTTTCGGCAAGCTGGCGGACGACGCGCCGAACACCGGTTCGCGGCTTTATAAAATGATGAACGAAAATGCGGAGGAAAACGCCGAAAAAGAAGACGCGGCAGGAAACAAGTTCGCTTTTGCCAGCACCAACGAAACCATCATGAAACTGCAGGAAGAGCTGGAAAAGCTGAAAAATTCCGACGACGGGGAAAAGGAAAACGGAAAAAGCGAAAATGGCGAAAAACAAAACGGTTAAGTTTTTTCTGCTGGTTGCCTTAGCGCTTTTTTCCGGCCGGGGACTGGCGGCGGAATCCGACAGCATCGCCCTTTACGGCAGCCCCAAATACGGCGGCGGCTGGCAGCATTTCGACTATGCCGATCCCGACGCCCGCAAAGGCGGAAGAGTGGTGCTGCCGGCCTATGGCACTTTTGACAATTTCAATCCTTTCATTTTCAAGGGAATCGCCGCCACGCAGGTCGCCGCCCTGACGATGGATTCGCTGGCGGTGGTTCCCGACGACGACATCACCACCGCCTATCCGCTGATTGCAAAAAAGTTTGAGCTGACTGACGAATACGTCGGCTTTATCCTTGACGAACGCGCCCGTTTTGCCGACGGATCGGAAATTACCGCCGACGATGTTATTTTCAGCTACCGCAGCCTGGTGGAAAAAGGCTCGCCGCTCTACAAAATCTATTATGCCGACGTGGAAAGGGCGGAAAAGCTGAACCCCCGCCACGTACGCTTTTATTTTAAGAAGGGCAGCAGCAACAAGGAACTGCCGCTGATTCTGTCGCAGATGCTGATTTATTCCGCCAAAGACTGGGAAGGCAAAGACTTTGCCAAGCCTTACCTGAAAGCGCCGCTCGGCAGCGGCCCTTACGTGCTGACGGACTTTCAGACCAACAAGTATCTCGTCTTCAGGCGCAACCCGGACTATTGGGCGAAAGACCTGCCGGCACGCAAAGGATTTTTCAACTTTGACGAAATCCGCTACGACTATTATCAGGACACGACGGTTACCCTGCAGGCGCTGTTTTCCGGCAACATTGACATCCGCGAGGAATACATTGCCAAAATCTGGGCAACCGGATACGACAACGACAAAATCAAAAACGGAGAAATCGTCAAGGAAGAAATTCCCCACAGCGAAACCGCGCGGCTGCAAAACTTCGCCTTCAATCTCCGCCGGCCGCAGTTTGCCGACCGCCGGGTCAGGGAAGCGGTCGGACTGGCCTTTAACTTTGAATGGGCAAAGAAAAACCTGTTCTACAACCAGTACGAACGCTTAAACAGTTACTTTACCAACAGCGGCATGGAAGCGACCGGACTGCCGCAGGGACGCGAACTGGAAATTCTTGAACAATACCGCGGCCGTCTGCCGGAAAGCGTTTTTACCGTTCCGCCGGCCAACCCCGTTTACACCGATTATCTGTCGGCCAGGGAAAACCTGCGGCAGGCGGTTGCGCTGCTGAAGGAAGCCGGGTACGACTTTGTCGACGGCAAAATGACCGATCTTAAAACCGGCCGGCCGCTGAGTTTTGAAATCCTGAGCAACTCGGCCAACGGCAGTTCGTTCACCCGGGTGATGCTGCCGTTTCTGAAAAATCTGGAAAAAATCGGCATCAAAGCCACTTTTCGCAACCTGGAAGTCAACGTTTTCAAAAACCGGCTTGACAATTTTGACTTCGACATCGCCATCATCACCTTCCCCATCAGCCGGCTGCCTGGCAACGAACAGAAAGAGTTCTGGGGCAGCGCCAGCGCCGGGGTCAGCGGCAGCTTCAACCTGATCGGCATCAAAAATCCGGTGGTCGACGAACTGCTCGACGGGATGGTTGCCGCCCAGAGCAAAGAGGATTATCAGGCTTATATCCGCGCGCTCGACCGGGTGCTGCTCAACGAACATTACATGATCATGCAATGGTACGCGCCGCACAAACAGGTCGCTTACCGCAACAAATTCGCCCATCCGGAGACAAGCCTGAAAGTCGGCTTTCAGCCCTATACCTGGTGGATAAAGGAAAACGAATAATGCGCAATTACATCATCAAACGGCTGCTCCTCATCCCGCTGACGCTTCTCGGCATTCTGCTGGTCAATTTCGCGATTATTCAGCTGGCGCCCGGCGGCCCGGTTGAACATACGCTGGCCAAATACCGGGGGATGAACGTCGACGCCACCGCGCAGATCACTTCCGGCGCCGAAATGCGGATGAGCGGCAGCGAAAGCGCTTACCGCGGCGCCGGAGGCGTGCCCGAAGAACTGGTGAAGGAACTGGAAAAGCAGTTCGGTTTTGACAAGCCGGTTCACGAACGTCTGTGGAAAATGATCAAAGACTATGTCCGTTTCGACTTCGGCCGCAGCTATTATCAGGACAAAAGCGTACTGGAACTGATTGCCGAAAGGATGCCGGTTTCTGTTTCGCTCGGCTTGTGGTCGACTCTCATCATTTATCTGATTGCCATCCCGCTCGGCATTAAAAAAGCGGTTAAAGACGGCTCGGAATTAGATCGGAAGAGCGTCGTGTAGGGAAAGAGTGTAGATCTCGGTGGTCGCCGT
>OGMF01001692.1_pt1 | contig 20562 bp, 14 predicted proteins | sample 1572921 | NCBI WGS metagenome assembly OGMF01 (sample SAMEA2581919, study PRJEB24529) | metagenome | biome: Human gut stool | place: China | collected 2011 | reverse complement strand
GTGGGTTTTGTCATACATATTAGATTTTTAATCCATGTTGATAAAAAGTGAAAATCCCTCATCCAAAGGATATTTGCAATTCTCTTCATGTTCTGCACAGCCGCAGTGAGTAAGCACTGTTCGGAAACTCTTTCGTTTCCGCGCATGCGGCAATAGCGCAGACCATGCAGTTCTTTTGATTCTGCAAAGCTGCGCTCGATTTTCTCTTTTCGTTTTGCGTATATTTTCTTACCCTCGTCAGTATGTGTGTATACATATACCTCATCCCTATAATCTTCCCACACATGACGGCGAAGGCTTTTCGTTTTTTGTTTCTCACTTAAACACTCCTCCCGTCTCGGACAATTTGCACATCTGTCATTTTTGCATTTGTATTCCCTGTAACCGTTTCTGTCTGTGGTTACATATTCAAGATAATTTCTTTCGGGACAGATATACACATCCCAATCCGGGATATATTTAAATTTGTATTTTCCGTATTTGCCTTTTTGCTGACATCCTCGTCTTTTTCCCATTGCTGCCTGTATTTTAAAATCTTCAAGCAGCATCTTACATATTGCTGATGTGTTGTAACCTGCGTCAAGCCCTACGGTTTCTACTTTAAATCCGAATTTTTCCATCTGATATTCAAGTCTTTCTCTATACGGTTTTACATCATTTACATTTCCCGGAGTTACAAAGGTATCTGTTATGATATTACACTTTGAATCTACTGTTCTGTGATCAAGGTAAAAAAAGCCTTGCGGTTTTCCGTCTCTGTGCATAAACCCGCTGTCGGGATCTGTTGTGCTTTTCTTAATTGTTTTGGTGGGCGTATCGTCATCAAAGTAGTTTTCATCATCTTCATCGTCAGGCTTTTTAGGGGTTTCATCAAATTTCAAGGGTTTCTTTCCATGCTTTGCTCTGTTTTCGTTAATTGCCGCATTTAATTCTTTTATATACTCTTGCGCTTCGACTTTTACGGTATCTTCGACAAATTTATTTTTGTTTGCATTTGCTTTTAAATGGGTACTGTCAGTGTAAAGTATCTTACCGTCGACGAGATTGTGTGCAATGGCTTGTTTTAAGATGTTTTCAAAAATCCGCCTTGGAATATCTGTGCCGTTAAATCTTCTTAACCTGTTTTGCCATATCACACTTGCATCAGGTATTTTATCTTCTATACCATAGCCTAAAAACCATCTGTAGGCTATGTTTACCTTTACATCTTCTACAAGTCTTGTTTCGCTTCTGATGCCAAACAAATATCCTATGAAAAGCATTTTGAACATTATCTCGGGTTCTATTGCCGGTCTGCCGTTCTTTTCACAGTAATACGGTCTGCACAAATCATTTATGAACGAAAAATCAATATATTTATCTATTTTTCTTAATATATGATCTTTCGGTACCAAATCCTCTATGTATACAAATTCCATTTTCCTTTGTCGGTTTCTTCCTTCCGAAAGCATTTCAACACCCCATTTTTACGCTCTTTTCTATACTTATATTATACCATATTACTCATGTTTTGGAAAGTTTTTTTACAAAAAAATGACCGCTGACAAAATATCTTTCCTGCTCGGGTGAATAATAAATATTAGTCTCCGATTTACAAGTATTATTTGCCACGTATATACCGTTATCACTGTTCGGAATCCTCATTCTTACGGCATCGCATGCCTCCGTATAGGCAATACAAATATCTGAAGCGCCATGTTTAACACTGCTTATACCGCATTCAATACTAAGCTTGAAACGCTCTTTTATAAATTCAATCGCGGTGTGCGCATTATCCTCTGCTAAGGGCTGTGCATCATTTACAACGGATTCATCCGGCGAAAATAGAAATATTATATTACCGTTTCCAACAACATTTACGCTTCCGTGTTTTTCCAAAAGCTCGCTTACAATATTTTTAATAATAAGCTTTGTTGTATTAAACCGCTCCTCGTTTGTCATATATTCATCTGTAAAAAGCATTCGATATGAATGTAAACTAAACACCAATACAACAAAATAATTGGAACGGAACATATTGTCATACTCGCGGTACAGGTCTATGCCAAAGTCGGCATTATCTACCCCAAGCAATAAGTTAAAAATCTTACCCGCGCATATGTCTTTTTCCTGCATTTGAATATCCCTGTCAAGCTCTGCCGTCATATCAAGAATATTTTCTATGATTTCGTATTCATTACAATCCGAAAATCTTTCCTTTGAATATTTCTTCTCTATTTTCGAGATAATATGCGAAAGTGACCTGTAATTGCGCCGTGACGCAATATATATGCAAATCACCCCCAAGACAACCAACAATATAATAATTGCGCCGCTTACATATTTTACCGATATTATTTTTTCCCAAAATACCTTATACGGAATTATTACAGCGTATCTCCACCCGCTTACAGACGATTTGGAATTTCTTATTACCACGCGTTCTTTTTTAATTTTAACTTCATACAGTTTTTCGCTTTTTTCAGATTTTTTAAGCTGAGATTGGCTTGGCAAGTATTTCCCTGCCGTAAAATATCTTGTTCCGTTTACATCATATACTACGAACGAAATATTGTTACTGCCGTCAAAAGCTTCAAATGTATTTGCATATCGTCTGGAATTCACCACTGACACTACAGTAATATTTCTGCCGTTTAGAGGGTATAACGGCAGCGAATAACATATTTCCGACAGTTCTGTCCCGCTGCTGTCTTTATCTTTTTGATGAATAACATTATATCCGGATTTTTTGCAATCAAAAAGGCTACTGTACCACTCGTCATATGACAAATTAGCGTTTTTATAGTAAGAATCATATAAATCTTCCGGTGTGTCCATATACCCTATGGAGCTTAACACAAGATTTTCGTCCTTCATAAAAATGTAAAAATCGTCTATTGCGGGCATCTGATGTTTCATAGACACCATAATTTCCTTTACCCGTATCCTGTTTGATTCAAGCGAGTACCCACGCTTAAAGATTTCCGAAATACTTCTGTCACCATATATTTGTAAAACCGCTTTTTTTGAGTTATTCGCAATTTCATCCATGCTTTTTTGAATATTTGCAAGCTCCAAATATTTAAGCTGCGTTATACTGTCTATAATAAAACGCCTATATACTTGATTTGCCGCAAACACAAGCGATATTATGATTAAGAGTACAAGCATATAAGAACAAATCCATGTTCGCAGCACACTCTTTGATTTCCTGTTATTATTCTTTTTTAAACGCATATAAATCTCTCCAAATATCATCTCATAGTTTATTATATCAGTTCATAATATTACATTCAATGCGCATAACCCCACATTCGTATGTCATTTTCTCATATATATCATACTTTCATCCATTTTTCCATATTTTATTTCCGTTTGCTTTTACAAATTGAATTATTGAAGCCCGGCAAAGCGCCATCTGTTATTGAATAATAAAAATTTATAAAAACACTTGACAAAGTTGGATTTGCATGGTATATTTTCTTGTGTATTATTTGATTTTATTGGAGATGGTTGGATATGCTGGCGGAATCCAGAAGAAAAAAAATATGTGAAATGCTATCGGAAAACTCAGCCGCGACAACAATTTCACTTGCAGAAAGATTTAACGTTTCGGTTGAAACAATACGTAAAGACTTTCTCGAACTCGAAAAAAAAGGAGAACTTATACGAGTTCACGGCGGCGCCGTATTAAAACCGTCTGTAAACTCATTTTTAAATTTCTCGTCAAGGATGGAATCTATGCACGGTGAAAAGGTTGAACTCGCCGAAATTTCGACACAGTTTATCCGTAACGGCGACTCTTTGGCGTTGGATTCCGGCAGTACGGGTATAGTGTTTATTGAAGTTCTTATGAAACACTTTGATACTCTCACTATTGTAACACCGTCGCTTGATATTTTTCAAAAGGCATGTGGATTTAAAAATTTTAACATAATACTGACCGGGGGATTTTTTCTGAAAGGCGAAAATACACTGTATGGTGAATTTGCGCTTAAAACACTGGACAACTTGAGAGTGAAAAAAGCCATTATATTTCCAAGCAGCATTTCGCTTAAATGCGGAATAATGGGTTCCTTACCTGAATTTGTTGAACTGCAGCGCAAAATGATTGAAATCAGTGATGAAGTCTATATCATTGCGGACAGCAGCAAAATTGAAAAGAGCTCGCTTATAAAGACCGCTGCACTTAATCCAAAATATCACTACATTGTTGATTCGAGCGTTTCAGAGGAAGTAAAACAAATCTACGAAAATAACGACATACACCTTATAACAAAATGAGACAGGAAAGGGGAACATATAATGACAGCAAGTTTAAATACATTACAACAAAATCATGGAAAAATTGTCGACAGAAGGGAACTGCGGCATATGTCACTATTGCTGACCTGTCTGTATATAGTAAGTTATCTTACTCGCATAAACTACGGTGCAGTTATATCTGAGATAGTACTATCGGAAAACATTCCGAAATCACTGGCATCCATTGCTCTCACTGCAAGCGCTGTAACTTATGGTTTCGGTCAGCTTATAAGCGGCTTTTTTACTGACAGGATAAATCCCAAAAAGCTTATATTGGCAGGACTTTTAACAACAATTTCAATGAATTTGCTAATCCCCCTGTGTCACACACCATACCAAATGGCAGCAGCCTGGAGCGTAAATGGACTTGCACAGGCTTTTATGTGGCCTCCTATTGTTAGAATACTGGCGGAACTTTTCACCGCTGAAGATTATAAAAAAACCTGCGCTTTAATTTCTTGCGGCGCATCACTTGGGACAATTATTGTATATGCTGTTGCGCCTGTTTGCATCCGTCTCGGCGGTTGGAAGCTGATATTTTTCTCCTCGGCGTTGATCGCTGCAATAATGCTGTTTATATGGCAAAGAAAAGGTCCTGACATATCAGTCTTGAAGAACAAAAGGGACTGTAGAAGCACACCGTTTAAGTTGACTCCGGAAATATTCAGTATTTTGACAGCTATTATGCTTATAATCACTCTCCAAGGAATACTGCGTGATGGCGTTGCAACATGGCTGCCATCTTACATTGCCGAAACATTTAATATTGATAACAAGATTTCAATTTTAACCGGAGTATTTCTTCCACTGTTCAGTATAGCGGTTGTACAGTTTACTATCTTTCTATACAAAAAACTTCAATCCGAGCTTTATTTAACAGGTCTTATGTTCGGCGCAGGCGTTATTTCAGCATTTGCACTCTTTGCGGTTGGCAACATCTCAGCCATTGCCTCAGTTGCTTTTGCCGCAATTTTAAACGGAAGCATGCATGGTGTCAACACAATGATGACATGCATGATTCCGCCCTATTTTAAAAAGTACGGAAACATGTCTTTTATGGCAGGTCTTTTGAATTTTTGTACATATATAGGTAGCGCCATATCCGGATCCGGGATTGCTTTATTCTCTGAAAAATTTGGTTGGAATAATACACTTTTACTCTGGAGTTTTGTGGCGCTCGGAGGATGTTTACTGTGTTTTTCAATTACTCGAATATGGAACAATTTCAAAATTAAATAATTATGCCTTGTTTCCTAACAGCCGAAGGGGTATTTAACAAAAGCTGTATAGCCTATGGAGTCATTGCAATCCCTTTCACCATAAAAGGTAACTACCACAAACATTATCGCAAGCGTGTCTTGGTCTGTCGCTTTGGCTCTCACCGCCATAGGCTGTGTGCAGACAACGATCTATTCAGTTGTCAAGGAACAATTAGGGGCGAGAGGTAGACAACAAAGTTCATATGCTGAATACCCATACAGGTTTTGAAAGCAATTTCACTCTCAAAAATTTACCCCTCTACTTCTATAAGGAATTTTTTTGCCAAGTGGAAACCAAAAATTTAAAAAATTGAAAAAATTTTTCTGTATTAAGAAAAGCCCCGTAAAAACAGGGCTTTTCCGTTGTTTATCTACCTTCTTTCCAAAAGCTTACGCAATTTGTCGCACAGCTTGTCCCATTGCTTACCAAGAGCAGTATGGGATATACCATATTTTTTAGCGACCTCTCTTTCGCTTTTTTCTTCATAGACAAGATGTTCTATGAGTTCAAGTTCATCTTTGTTGAGAGTAGTAAGTATTTTGCGAAGCTCATCAATCATCAGATTATTGATTGCTGTTTCCTCAACATCAACACTTGTATCAGGAATAATGTCCTCTGCCGATAAGCCATCATCCAAACTCTCATAAGACACAACTTTGACCTTATGTTCCTCTTTGTGCAGATATTTTGAATGTTCTAAATTTCTGTAATATTCCTTGTACTCTTTTTCGGACACCTCAAATCCTGTACCACATATGTAAATTTTATATGTTTTATCATCATTATTCATTGCCGTTCCTCCGATTAGATTTTTTTAATTTGTTCTAATCGGTTGTCGGGGGAGAACGGCAATGAAGTTCTATTGCTTCATATAAAACAAAAAAGACATAGAACCCCCATGAATCCTATGTCTTTCATAATTATTTTGTTTTTTATACGGCGAAGATGAAACAAATTGTATTACGCCATATTTATATTTTTATAATCGTTTTAAACAACTCATAAGCAAATAGCCAATGCATTTCTTCTTTGGGATGATTGATTGCATTTGATAGAAGTCCTGAGACATTTATTCCGCTTTTTTCATATTTTTCCATATGCTGTAGCAATCACAAACTTTTATATTATACTTATCACAAACCTTTTCGGCACATGCCATATAAGCATCCATTACGCCGCTGTTTTGGCGATTTGTCGTTTCCTCCATCAGCTTTATAACTTCCGTGTTTGTTTCAAATTCATCAACACAAGTGTTCATCATATTAGGAGTCATAAATATGGTTTGTATTCCGTCTAATTTTTTTAATATCTCTACCAAGGCTTCTTCGTATTCTTGTATACCTTTCATACCTTTATTTACATCATTAAGCCCAAAGCATACTATAACCATATCGGGCTTATGGCAAAGCATTTCGTCCATACGGCTCAGTCCCATAGCCGCTGTGTCACCGCTCACACCATAATTGAGTATATTTATTGGTGTATCGCTAATACAATATTCAAAAATTTATTGAAGTTTTTTTGAATATGCTTCCCACGGTCTGTAAACAGGTTCAAAGCTTTTACTATCGGCAATTCGCAGTTCAAAGCATCCCTGCGTTACACTATCCCCTAAAAAAGCAATCGTAAGCGGTTTCTTATTTTTTATTTTATCTGTTAGTGTATTCATAGCCTTAACTCCTTCTTATTACTATCATTCCGCTTACCGGCACACAAAATCTTTCAAGCATGTTTCCCGAAAGTGTCCCATTTTCAATAACCTTCCCTCTGCAATTTAAAATATCATATGTTCCATCTATATTCTCAGCATTGATATAAAGAAAATTTGTTTGCGCGGCATTTACATATACCGCTTCGTCAATACCGCTTTCTATATTCCATACTGCGCCCGAAAAATCAACCGCTACGGCACGCTTCTCTTTTTTGGCATATGCCATTGAATACAGCATTTCGGGCTGATATATGTGTATACTTCCCTCTAAAAGAACATCACGGTATTTGTCGCAGAAGTTCAAATAAAATTTAAGCATCTCCATATGTTCGGCTGGTATATCTTTAAGCTTAACCGAAATCTGCGGTACGCTGAATAATACATTTGTTATCTGACGCGCCGCATTTTCTGTACTTCCCGACTTATCCCACATCAGCATATCGCTGTGCACAACGCCACACCCCGACATCATTCTTAAGTCAAGAGTTCTCATTCTGTTTGTTAAGGCGTCATACGGGCAATCGCTGGCTCTTAACATATTACCGTAAGTCTGCATAAGCGGTCCAGTATAATTCTGACGAAATTCAATCAATATATCAGGATTTACATCCCTTAACTTTTTCAATACATCACTAAGCAGCTTTTCTATTGCATCTTCAAGCTGTTCCGTATCCATTTCCGAATTGTATTCATTTGAAAATTCCGTCATACGAAAGGAATCTATAAAATCAAGCTTAAATCCGTCTATTCCCCATTCTTTAACCGCATTTTCGTATGTATCTATCAAATAATCTCTGACCTCATTGTATCTTGGATCAAGCACGCAATACTCATTTTCCTCGCTGTCAAGAAATTTCCCTTTAAACCTGTTCCAAGCTTTAGAATGTTTACCCACAAACGGAACACTGTACCACAATATAAACTTCATTCCTGTACTATGTACCGCATCTACAAAAGCTTTCATATTTCCTATTCGTTTCGGCGCGGGCTTCCAATCACCGCAATAAGCATAACCGCGTTCACTGTTATCTGTCTGCCATCCATCATCTACAATAACGGCACGCATACCAAGCTCATACGCTTTTTTACATTCGGCAACAACAGCTTCTGTATCTATATTCTGATGGTAGCTGTACCATGTAGAATACATCGGATATTTTGCAATGTCAGGAACGCTTAATTCAGGCAAATTGCTTACTTTTCTCCACCATGCGGAAATATCACGGATTATATCGCAAACACATATATTTCGCATATCCAATCTTATAATCGTTTCATACTCAGTGCGCTTTGCGGTCATAGTGGTGAAAATTTCTATATTCATCTCAATAGACGCATTTTCTTCGCAAACTCCGCATTTTATCGAAACGGGAGTTTTAAAATCTGCTATTGCACAAGTCAGACTATTAACACCATCAGCTCCATACAGGCATTGTACGGGCGCACCGAATGCGGCACTTGATTTACATTCCGCCTTGCTCCAGTCAAATCTTAGATTTCTTATGTATTCGGCGGCAGGACTCCACTGAGCAAAAACATTCTCGGATTTTACATAAAATTTAACGACAACAGGCTCAGGGTTTATTTTTTCCTTGAAATCCAAGCTCAATTTGAGAAGCTTAACATCAGGTTCACTGCTTATATCATGAAGTTCATAATCATATTGCGTATCAACCTTGATGGTATTTTCATATAATGACTTATTCATATCTGCTCCTTAATAATAAAACTGTTTTTTCCTGTGCGAAGTCTTTTTCCGTTATAAATTACATTTACGTTTTGGAGAACTTCAACACATAAATTTACGACTCCGTTTTCCCGTTTCCATTCCACAGTAACTCCGCCGTATTTGGTATCATAATAACCGCGAACATAACTTAGTTCCTTTACAAAATATGGTTTTACATATATATAACCGTTGATATTGTCAGGCTGTATTCCTGCAATATCAGTCATAAGCCATGCCATAAAATGCGAATACATATGATGATTTTTTGACTCCGTCATATTCCACCGTTCATACAGGGTTGTCGCACCGTTATCGAGCCAGTCAATATATGACGGAAACCCTTCGGCGCTTATTATCTTATACGCATATTCCTGCAAGCCGCACTTGCTCAAGGCTCTGTATAAATATCTCAAGCCGACCATTCCGCAGTCATGATGAAAATTCTGCTTTTCAACAAGCTCCTTAAGCTGCATTTTTAAAACTTCAAAATCGTCGTATATATCAAAATATATAAGCATTGCAACTGCCGTTTGTTTATTTATACTGCATATGCCGTTTAGCAGATATTTTGATTTTACCCATTCAATTGCATCCTTCTCTTTTTGCTTAATTGCATCCGTATTCATTCCGTTAAGCTCTCGGGCAAGCAATAATATTCGTATAAATTTTATTTTTAGCAAAGCGTTTATAAATACCGAATTTACCTTATCATCACTATCCGGAGCAGCCCAGTCGTCAAGACCGAAGGCAATGCTTCCGTCCTTATCCGATTGTGCGTCCAGATAGTCCAAATATCTTTCAAAATACGGTATGCTGTCCGTAAGAGGATTTTTATTGCCCGTATGCAGATACAATCTATACGGTATTTCAAACAGCACGCCGTCCGATACAGGTCCGTTACCCCAATGATAGCCCCAACCTGCCGTTGGGATAATACCCGGCAAAGCACCGTCCTCACGCATTGCATCATAAATATCCGTAAGCCATTTTTCAAATACATGCTCCGTTTCAAAATTCAAAAGCATCTGCTGCACCGATGCCTGTGCATCATTTGCCCATCCAAGCTTTTCACGTGTTGGACAGTCGGTAGGCATATAAAACATGTTGGACAAGGTTGACATTTGTCCTGCTTTGAAAAGCATATTTATTCTTATATCGGAACATTCAAATCCCGTTCTTGGTTTTACATCCTGATGAACAAACACCCCCGATACATCATTTAAGGACGGATTTTTTATTCCGCTGATTTCTATATACCTAAAGCCGTGATAAGCAAATATCGGCGACCATGTGAAAGCTTTGCCGCAGCAGATAAATTCATCCGTTTGAAAAGGTGTCGTCGGATAGTATGTTTCCATGTCATTGAGCTGGAGCGAATAATCGCTGTTTACTTCCTCAGCGTATCGGATAGTCAATTTATCGCCGCTGTTTTGATTTGTATGAAGCCGGATATATCCCGAAATATTTTTCCCTATATCAAAAATATATTTATTATCACCGGTCTGATACATGGTTTTTGCGGGAAACACCTTACATTCCCTTATCGGTTCACATTCGCAAAGCCTAAAAACTCCTTTAGGTGGAGTGCTATCTTCTTCTGCCTGTCTCCATGCACTGTCGTCAAAATTCTGTTTTGTCCATTTTTCATCATATAGCCGTGAATCAAAGTGTTCTCCACACCGAAGTTGATTATATGTAATAGGGGAGTTTATATTGTATTTCCACGAATTATCGCTTTTAACAACAGTATTACCATCCGCATCAAGCTGCATAATAAATTTAGGATTATCGCGCCATTTTGCTTTATCAAAGTCCCAAGCCGATTCAATTCCCTCATTGTACCATCCACAGCCGCATATTATCGCAAGGATATTTTCTCCCTTATTAAGCAGATTTGTAACATCATATGTATTGTACCAAAGCGTTTTGGAATAATTACCCACAGGTGCGATAAATAAATCGGGTGTTATTTTTTTGCCATTCAGCCATATATAGGAATAACCAAGACCGCATATGCTCAATTCAGCCGTTTTTATTGTCCCTGACAAAACAAAATTTTTTCTGAACATCGGAGCATAAAATTTGGTTTTATCAAAAGGGATATCCGGTTTTATAAATGATATTTTTTCAAACATTGTTAGTCCTCTTTGTCAAGCAGCTCCAGTGGATAATCTCCCAAACGCTCTACTTCAAAGTTATTTGCCTTAAACTTTTCATAGTCAAATGCATTAAGTTCGTCAATAGCCAGCTTGTGAAACTCATAAAAATTTGGCCACCATTCATATCCATCGCCAAGATTATGGTTTAAAAATGCATCCGCTATATCCTTACCCATCTGTGGAGCAACATAGAATGCTCCCATTGCAAGCACATTTACTCCGTTGCCCGTGATTGCACGAAGCGCCGCCGGAACACTTTCAACCACTCCGGCATGAACTCCGGGGCATTTGCTTGCCGCAATATGTATCCCCATTCCCGTTCCGCAGAAAATCAGTGCTCTTTCAAATTCTCCCTCAGAGATTTTTGCCCCGACCTTTAAGCCGATACGATGGAACATCTCAGGCTCTTTTTCATCGGCTGATTTTACACCTATATCGGTTACCGTCCATCCCTTATTCCTGAGATGCTCAACAACTGCCTCCTTAAGCGGAAATCCTGCAAAGTCTGCCCCTACAAGTACCTGCTTATCTTTTACCATTTTCATTTTTTTCCTCCTCCTTAAATTTTTTTACTTTTGATACTTAATCCTATATTCACGCGGCGCAAGACCTACGCGACGTTTAAAAAACGCCGAAAAATAATTTGAATCCTCGTACGAAACCTGTTCAGCAATTTCAGAAATTGTCATACTTGTCTTTTCAAGCATTTCTTTTGCTCTTTCAATACGCTTATTGGTGATATACTCCATAAATCCCTGATTCATATAGCTTTTAAAAAGCTTACTTAAATATTTTTGCTCTAAGTAAAAATGCTGTGACAAAACCTTGAGCGAAATATTTTCGCAATAATGCGCATCAATATATTTGACTATATTCTTTATTTTGGTTTGCACTTCTCCATTTAATTCCATTTTATCGTCAATTCTGCAATAATCACATAATTCTACCAAAGAATCTCTTACAGAAAAGTTAAAAGTATTTTTATCACTCAGCTTATCATTCAGTTCTTTCAGTAAATACTGTGCCTGTTGTGTCAAATTATTATTTCTGTTGATAATATCCTGTAAGCTTTGTAAAAGCTTACAGGTCCAATCCTTAATGTCTGAGAAAACAATTTTTTCCTGTCTGAAATGCATATAACAGCGTCTAATTTCAATTTTTGCCGTATCAATATCATTACTTTCCAGCATCATTACAATGTTATTATACACGTCATTGTAAAACTCACCGATGTAACGCACCATATCATCACTGTATTCTCGCTCGAAAATATTTTCTCGTATCGCAAAATTCAACGCCGTTCTTGCATTGAAATATACTTCCGAAAATTTCATCTGACAATTACCGGCTGCATATCCGATGAAAAAAGACATTGATAATTCCCTTTTTAAATTTTCAATTTTATTCGGAACGATAATAATAAGTTCTTTACGATTTATAAATAATGTATATGCTTCGCCTATACTCTCATTTATTTTTTCATAAATTTGCATTTTTTCATCAAAATCCGAAATAAAATTCATTTTATTTTTCACTATATAAAGATAATAATTTTCATAATCTATCAACCCATCTGTTGAAATATCTTCATTGAGCAGTATATCAAGTATATATTCGTTTTTACCTATCTTCTCCATAAGATTGCTATGCTTCCTATGTTGTATATTCGTAAGGCATTTGAGCACAGCAACTTCTAAATCTGTTCTTGAAACTGGTTTTAGCAAATACTGCACCACATTGATGTTTATTGCGCGTTGTGCATATTCAAACAGTGCATAACCGCTTATTATAATAACTTCACATTCGATATGCTTCAGAATTTCTTCTATCATTGTTAAGCCGTCTACATCTTGCATTTTAATATCGGTTATTATAATATCAGGTTTAAATTTTATTGCCGATTCAATTCCGTCAGATGCGTTATCACACATATCAACTACTTTAATATCAAAGCTTTCCCATTTTAAAAGCTTCCCTATCCCTTCACGCGCACTTCGTTCATCATCAACAATAACAAGTTTATACATAACAATCTTTTCCTTCCCTGCTTCTGTTTCAATTCTCTCTGTATGGAATTTCTACCAATACTTGTGTCGATTTATTAACGGTACTGAAAATATCCATAAATATATTTTCACGTCCATAAAATAATACAAGTCGTTTATATAAATTCTGTAACCCTATGTGCTTATCGGAACTATCGGGTTTCTCAAATTTCTCTTTTATTTTCATAAGACAATCCTCGGTTATTCCCACTCCGTTGTCTGTCACATTTATAATAACCCGGTTAAAATGCTTTTGCACTATGACCGTCACAAAACCGTCTTTTCGTTCCATCGGTTCTATTCCGTGCTTGATGGCATTTTCAATTAAAGGCTGTATAATAAACTTGATAACTCTGCATTGTAACAAGCTTTCATCTATATCAAATTCGTACTCGAACTTATTTTCCATTCTCACATACCATATATCAAAATAATTTTTTGCACACTCTATTTCGCTTTCTAAGGTAACCGATACCTCTTGCGAAAGATTATATCTTAAAATTTTTGAAAGATTTATAACAACATTTTCTATCTTATCATTCTCACCGTTAATAGACATCATGCGCACAAGATCAAGCGTATTATATAGAAAGTGCGGATTGGTCTGATTTTCATAAGCAAGAAGCTGTGCATCTTTAACTTGTATTTCCATTTGCATAATACAATTTACCTGCTCGTCAATTTTTTCAATCATTTTATTAAACTCTTTACTGAGCAAACCTATTTCATCATTACCTTCATATTTTACTCTAACCGTCAAGTCTCCTTTTTTTACATTATTCATACAGTTCAGCATTTCGCTGATAGGTTTGCCATGGTGTTTATATATTTTTTTAACAATCAACATCAAAATAATCGAAAAACCTAAAGATATTAACAAGAATCTTAATATAATCATATAAATGCCGTTATTTATTAAGGTTTTGTTCATCAAATATTCATATGTCAAATTAAATTCATTTGACTTTTCATAATATATTTGGTATCTATTTCGCCCATATACACAACTACGGTCTTTTATATCAATTTCTTGTGCATTCTTTCCTTTAAGACCATCATCACTACTTAAAACTATATTATCTGCATCTCCTAAAATTAGAAATATATCTTTATCCTTTTTTGAAGAAGAGCATATATCAATAAGTCTGTTTTCACTTATCATAATGTGTATATATCCTATCGGTTTCATAGCTGAAGAATAAGCATATAATTTTTTGCTTAGTACAATGCTTCCGTTACAGTAATTCCAAACTTCCTGCCCATCCAATTTATTCATTTTCTCCAACTCAGCATTATGGATGTAATGTATTTTATCCTGATCCCATACACCTATTCCAACTTCTATTCCGTCATTATCAATAAAGCATACGCCATTTATCCCGTTCACTCTGTCGGAATAGTTCTGTAACTGCTGCGCCAGATGATAGGCATAAATTTTCTCATTTCCATATTTATCTTTGTTATCAATAACCCTTTCAATATCAGCCGAGCTGACGCTATGCAGTATGTTTAAATATTGGTTCAGTTCAATGTCAATATTATCGCGCACAGCCGTAGCTATATTGCTTACATAATCCCCCGAAACTCTCATAATATTTACCGCATATGAATATACACTGACAAAAAATATAACCATTATTGCCATGCAGAAGGTAATCATGTACACTAAAAACAACTTTTTCCAAAAAAATCTTATCTTATTATTCATGCATATACCTCCTGCATATATTACAATATTAAGTGGAACACAACACATATATGCGTTGTGTTCCGCTTAATTTAGCTATAGAACACTATTTCTTCTTAAAAATAAAGCAATTCAAAATAATGGCAAGGTTAGTTACCGAGTCTTTTCATACTTTCCTCCGCGCATATCCAATTCATCAAGTCCGTAATTATTTTCTTTAGTGAACCTTCCGTCAGACTCATATTCCTCAAGCCACATTTTATAGTTTTCATTCAGCTTCTTTTCCATATCGGCATAATCAAAGTCATCTCCTGAGAGCAGCTGCATAACTGCATCTGTCGGTGTCTGCGCCATTTTATCCGAATCAAGGCACAAAATATTATCTACAGGAACACTACCGCCTTGAAACGCTTCAAATATAGGATCTATATCAAGATCTTTTACAGTAGGAATCTGTTTGGTGCTATCAACAAAAATTTTATACTGTTCCTTTGAGAACATAAACTGTAGAAAATCAATAGCAGCTTCTTTTACAGCAGTGTCTTTTTCTGCCGATTTGGTAATTGTAAGCGACTGAACGCCCCCGATAACGGGGTTTCCGCATACATATTCACTATTATCCGTTGTGAATGCCGGAAGCTTAAATGCACCTATACGCACATTTTCTTCATTTTCCATAAAGGTTTGAAGATCCCAACTTCCCGACATAAGATGAGCTGCTTTACCTGTAAGTAATTGAGATTTTGCGGCAGCCTCGTCAAAACCTGTTGCGTTCTTGCTGTATTTAGCATAATTCTTAACTTCATCCCAAAAACGCTCCTGTAATTCCTTGTATTTGCCGCTCGTCAAATCAATCTTTCCGTTTGAGATTGCCGCCGCAATTTCGTTATTTGAAATAGCACAATCACCGTTTACATTGATATTGCTATCCGACAAAAATGCATCACCCAGCAGTCCTGTATTCAGATACCACATAAACCATACAACCGCATCCTTCTTCTGAGCCATAAATGCAATAGGATTCGTTCCGTCTTTCTCTATAGTCTCACAATTTTGAATAAATTCATTCCATGTTTCAGGCACCTTTAAATTAAGCTTTTCATATAAGTCCATATTGTAATAATACGCTACGCCCAAATCAAACAACGGCAAAGCAACATGCCACGGCTGCGTATAATCGGTTGCCTGTTCAAGCTTTCCATCAACGAAACAATCCTTCCACGTCTTTTTATCATATGGGCTCTCGCTCTCCAGTGCTTCTTTAAGGTCAACCGTCAGTCCCTGCTTATATTGCTCACCTATGATTGTTGCGTGATTGCTTTCAATCGTAGGCGCTTGATTTGACGCAAATCTCGTCTTTATCCATTCCTGATATCCGCTTACAGGCTGAGAAATTAACTCAACCTCTACATCAGGTCGTACAGATTTATAATTTTCAACAATCTTTGCTATTGCATCTTCCATCTCTGTGCCTGTGCTCGGCTCCCAAAACGAAAAGCTTATTTTCACTTTATCTGAATTCTGCCCGCCTCCGCCATTGATGCCGCAGCCTGTCAAAGCCGTTACTGCCATAGCTCCCGCCATTAACATCGCTGTTACTTTTTTTAACATTTTTGATTTCTCCTTTTTATAATATTTTTATTCTTTCACCGCACCCATTGTTGCTCCGCCTATGTATATCTTCATTGTACACACAATCAGCACAATCAATGGAATACTTACAATACAATATGCTGCCATCTGTAAGCCGTAATCTACCCCATACTGACCGGCAAGCTGATTAAGTCCGACCGGAATCGTACGCATTTTGTCTGAACTAAGTACAATAAACGGCCACATAAACTCATTAAATTTTGAGAAAAATGTCTGTAAGAATATTGTTCCCACTATCGGCAGGGATATCGGCAATACCATTCTCAGAACAATACTGACTTCCTTCGCTCCGTCAATCCTTGCCGCCTCGAATATTGAATCAGGAATCCCCTCAAAAAACGAGCGTGACAACACAGTCGCTATAATTGAACCGCTTGCTATTCCGGGCAATATTACACCCAAATACGTATCGCTAAGATGCATTGATAAAATATTCAAATACATCGGTATCAACAGCAAGCCAATAGGAATCATCTGAAACATTAACACAATCGTAAACAGCAGCTCCTTTGCCGGCAATTCAAGCTTTGCAAACGCATATCCAGCAAATACAGATACTGCTACAACACCGATGCATATGGCAGGCGTAATAATAAATGAGTTAACAACATACTTACTTATAACACTCCATGCTTTAGCAAAATTTTCCCAATGCGGTGCTGTGGCAAATCCCCAGAAATTTGTCACTATTTGATTTTGGTCTTTTAAAGATGTAACAATCATTATGTATATCGGCGCAATGGTAAGTATAACAAATATCAAAAGGATAATTTCCAGTATATGCGTGCTTTTTCCGCTTTTTAGCTTTTTACTTCTCATAATTTGCTCACCTCCAATCACATATTTTTTTGACCGTTTTTTCTGATACACAGTCGCTGTAAGTATATCTGTTATCAGCAAAACAATATCCGTCATCAAGCTCAATTTCACATTTTACACCTTCAGAGCGCTGTACTTTCAGTTCGATTTCGTTCCCATTTCTGTGCCACTCGACATTGATATCGCCATCCGGAAGCTTATAACTTGCTTTTACAAAATCCAGTTTTTCAATAAATACAGGCTTTATTAAAACGCTTTTTGAATTTTGTACATTTATTCCGCCCGGATACCTCATAAACCATTGTATAACATCTCCCAAAAAATGATGGTTATATGATATATTCGTATTTGTAAGAATGAAATGCTCCGGAAGTGTTGTCGCACCCTGTTTGATATAATATCCGTAAGAGGGAAATTCATCTCCAGTTATCATTTTATACGCAGTTTCAGCTTCGCCGAACCGAGCAAGTACATGGAATATCACTCTTGTACCTAAAAAACCACATGTAAGTTTATTGTTATCACGATTTAATATTTTCATCAACTGTTTAAAAGCATGTTCTTTTTCCGCTGTGGTGAAAACATCAAAATAGATACCCATTGCCTGAGCGGACTGACATCTGCTCTTAATCGTCATATTGTCCTTATCAAGATATTTTTTCCTTATAGCCGAATACAGTTCATTCCCGAACTTTTGAGCAAATTCCGCATTATTACATAAACCAACCGCCCTAAACATTTCCTCACATTTTCGACACATATCCAGCGTAATCACGCTGTCTGTAAATCCAAGCGGTACAATGTAATCATTCGAGGCCCTTCCGACAGGTATATGGTCGCCAAGCCCTATTGCAACAATACCTTCACTATCTCTTTGACGGCATATATACTCCAAATAAGACATCATTGCATGAGCATTTTCCTTTATAACCTCAATATTACCGCGATATTTATACAACACATACGGCAAATTAAACAATATGCTGTCCCATGCCGGACCGTTTCCCCATTCATAGCCCCACTTGTCTGTCGGCACAATTCCGGGCAAGCTGCCATCAGTGGCCTGTGCCATTCTTATATTGTCCAACCATGTCATCCAGCTTTTTTCCGCATTTCGCGTCATAATCATATGTTCTGCCGAAACTGACGCATCACCCGTCCATCCGTTCTTCTCTCGGTGCGGACAATCGGTCGGGAAATAATAAAAATTTGATTCATCGCTTCGTCTTGAAATTTCAAAAATTTTGTTTGCAATATCATCCGAACATTCAAAATTCCCGATTGGCTCCAAATCCGAACTCATAACAAGATATGTAAGCAAATCATCTTTCGCCTGTTCCTGTGTTATACCTGAAATATAAATATAACGAAATCCGTGATATGTAAACATCGGCTCAAAAATTTCTTCCTTCTCACCGCTGCATATATAAATATCCCGCTGCACATATCCGTCAGGAAAAAAATTAAAATTGCTGTAATCCACTTTTTCATCACTAAGATATTCACCGCACTGTATATCTATTTTCTGACCTGCGCTGCCCTTAATTTTTAATCTGAATATGCCCGCATTATTTTCTCCGAAATCGTATACATATCCGCCCGTTCTTTGGGGAGCTTTTTCCTCTGTTTCTTTTCCGTCAAGCCATCTACATACATCCTCACGCGGAACATAATTAGCAAGCTCTCCCTTATAAATCCGTACAGGCTTTATTTCTTTTATTACTCTTATTGACTCCGCCTCGCATACCCTCGCTTCCCCCCTCGGTCTGTCTGCCAATATGGGACTGTGCCATTTATCATCCTCAATAAAGCCCGCTTCTGTCCAGCCCGTTTCTTTAAGCCGATTGTCATAAAATACTCCCGAACGCAAATCATTAAATATAACTGCACCTTTTTTACATTTAAAATCCTCTGCGTCATAACATTCCGTTTTATCCGCACCTTCAATTTCTACTCGACATGCCAACTTAGGCGAAGCATTAAAGACGTTCTTATAAAAATCCCATACACAAGTTTTACTGTTTCCAAAGCCGTCGCCAAGAATGATTCCAATTACATTTTCACCATTATGTAAATGCGGCATTATATCATATACATCATAATATACTATATGATCGGGATTGGATATGTACGGTGCAAGATACCCTTTGGTTATTTTCTTGCCATTTACGAACAACTCATAAAACCCGATGCCGCATATACTTATATGCGCATATTTTATATCGTTGAATACTGTGAAGCTCTTTCTAAATATCGGCGCTGCAACATGCTTGAAATATGTCGAACGCTCTCTATCCTCACATACAAATTTATCCGACAATATCATTAACTTTCCTTCTTTCTTCTCATAACAATAATACTAAGCACAAGTGTAATTATAAATAAAACAACTGATATTGCACAAGCATATCCATATTGGCTGTTTCCCGATGAAAATGCCATCTTGTACATATGTAGCCCCGGTACAAGCGATGCGTTATTCGGACCTCCGTTTGTTAAGATTAAAAATCTTTCATATTCCTGTATCTGACCGATAAGAGCCAAAGTTACAAGTGTCTTTAATTGCGGTGCGATAAGCGGTAATTCAATTCGAAAAAATATCTTGAGAAAACCAGCCCCGTCAATCTTCGCTCCTTCGATAAGCCCCGCATCTACTCCCTGAAGTGCAGAAGTTACTATGATATAATTAAATCCTGAAATCCATGGAAATCCTATAAGCACAATTGCCCACAGTACAAATTTTTCTGTTCCCAAAACATTGGGAAATGTTGCGCCAAACCATTTGAATATATGAGCAAAAGCTCCGATTTCAGGATAGTATAAAAACTTCCACATCATCATAGTTACCACGCTTGGTATAGCCATAGGCAAGAATAACAGCACACGGAATAAATATTGTTTCTTTTTGCTTTTCACCATCAAAGTCAATTTTGCCGCTATTACCGAAAAGCTAAAACAAAATACCATAGCAAAAAGTAAAAATACCATATTCTTCAATGCTATGATAAACTTACCGTCTTTTGTAAACAAATCAATATAGTTTCGTAAACCTATAAACTCATTTATTGATATTGCATCATATTTATACAATGATTTCACAATACCTGTAACAAACGGCACCAGCATAAACGCCATCATAAAAACAAATAATGGAAGTATGTATAATAGAAACTGCGAAGCCCGTAATCGCGCCGTTTTAAGTGCAAAGTGTAGGA
>OGMF01001687.1_pt1 | contig 20637 bp, 15 predicted proteins | sample 1572921 | NCBI WGS metagenome assembly OGMF01 (sample SAMEA2581919, study PRJEB24529) | metagenome | biome: Human gut stool | place: China | collected 2011 | reverse complement strand
CTCCTTATGCTGGGAGCTTTTGCCCTTTCAGGGCGTATTGCTTGCAACATTCTCCCAGTGCTAGGAGTTTTCCCTTTTCAGGGCGTATTGCTTGCAATATTCTCCTTATGCTGGGAGCTTTTGCCCTTTCAGGGCGTATTGCTTGCAACATTCTCCCAGTGCTAGGAGTTTTCCCTTTTCAGGGCGTATTGCTTGCAATATTCTCCTTATGCTGGGAGCTTTTGCCCTTTCAGGGCGTATTGCTTGCAACATTCTCCTTATGCTAGGAGCTTGTTAGTTTGCTCCTCACGCCCTGAAAGGGCAGAAGCTCCTAGCCCAGGGCAACGCCCTGGGTTGTTTGGATGCAAGCCTTTCGCCCTGTAAGGGCAAAAGCTTTGACATTATCTCAGGTCGATGACTTCTGCTCCTGGGAATTCCTTGCTGTTGAAGACGAAGGAATTGTTGGAAATGCCTTTTGCCTTGAAACCGGAGATATCGATGGTACTCCAGGTAGAGCCCTGGCGCATCTTTACCTGCGATGGCACGTGGGTGTTCTTGTTGATGGTGATATACATCTCTGCCACGGTGCGCTTCTGGTTGTTGGCAACGAGATGCACCTGATAGTTGCTGCCCACAGTCTTGAGGGTGCTCTTATATCCTGTCTTGTAGATGTGGATGAAGGTATAAGGATTCATCGACATCTGCTTGGCCTGGGTAGGGTTGCTCACGTTCACCTCGTTGGTCTTCTTCATATAAGTCCACTGCGTCTTGCCGTTATACCATACGATGGCTTCCGGTGTGCGCGCATTAAACTTGTTACCCTTGATGGTGATGGTACCGCTTGCCGAGCCGTACTTAGGACTAGACAGCTTGAAGTTGGCGGTAGCACCCTTCTTGTTGCCGATAACGGCAGCAGTCTTGTCGAGCACCTGCTGGGCGGTCTGCGCCATGGTGCCCAGGCTCATCATCGCTGCGAAAGCGATAGCTAAAATCTTTTTCATATCCTTACTGTTTATTGTATTATAACTAAACCTAAAAGCTTTTGCCCTTTCAGGGCGTATTGGTTCTTCGCTCATTAACCCAGGGTGTTGCCCTGGGCTAGGAGCTTTTGCCCTTTCAGGGCGTTTGGAGCGAATGTTGTCTTTTGCCCTTTACCTTTCCCTTCGGCCGGTGACCGTTGGTTCAGGGCGTTTCTCTTACGAGTTTCTCAGCTGCATCAGCAATGTATTGAGCTGGTTCTCATCCTGCAGGAGTACCTCTCTTGGCTTACTGCCCTGAGCGGCTCCTACGATGCCTGCTGCCTCAAGCTGATCCATCAGTCTGCCGGCACGGTTGTAGCCGATGCTGAAACGGCGCTGAATCATACTGGTGCTGCCCTGCTGCGAGAGAACGATGGCGTGGGCTGCCTCCTCGAAATATGGATCCAGGTTGCGGGCATCTACGCTGCCGTTGCCTCCTACGCCGCCATCTTCGCTAGCCGGTTCTGGGAGTTCCATCGGTTCGATAGGACCAGGCTGGTTGCAGATGTATTCGTTGATGCGCTCAATCTCCGGTGTATCTACGAAGGCGCACTGTACACGCACCGGTTCGTTGCCGTTGAGATAGAGCATATCACCACGACCGATGAGCTGGTTGGCTCCCGTTCTGTCAAGGATGGTCTTGGAGTCGATGGCCGAAGTTACCTTGAAGGCGATACGTCCAGGGAAGTTCGCCTTGATGTTACCGGTGATGATGCTGGTGGTAGGACGCTGGGTAGCGATGATCATGTGGATACCCACGGCACGTGCCAGCTGGGCGATGCGGGCGATAGGAAGCTCTACCTCCTTGCCGGCTGTCATAATCAAATCTCCAAACTCATCGATAATTACCACGATGTATGGCATAAATTCGTGACCATCAGTCAGTTTCAGTCTGTGGTTCACGTATTTCTGATTATACTCCTTGATGTTTCTGGCTCCCGCCTTCTTCAGCAGGTCGTAGCGGCTGTCCATCAGCACGCAGAGGCTGTTCAGCGTTCTCACCACCTTGGTTACATCGGTGATGATAGGCTCCTCCTCATCCGGAACGGCAGCCATAAACTTGTTGGTGATGCGTGAATATACGCTGAACTCCACCTTCTTAGGGTCGATGAGCACCAGCTTCAGCTCGTTAGGATGCTTCTTGTAAAGCAGGGAAGTGATGATGGCGTTCAGACCAACAGACTTACCCTGACCGGTAGCACCGGCAACGAGCAGGTGAGGAATCTTCGCCAGATCCACCATAAACACCTCGTTGGTGATGGTCTTGCCCAGTGCGATAGGCAGCTCCATCTTGGTTTCCTGGAACTTCTTGGAGTTCAGGATGCTCTCCATGCTCACGATGTTCGCCTTGGCATTAGGCACCTCGATACCGATGGTTCCCTTGCCAGGGATAGGAGCGATGATACGGATACCCAGGGCAGCGAGGCTCAGGGCGATATCATCCTCCAGGTTCTTGATCTTGGAGATGCGCACACCCTCGGCAGGCTGAATCTCGTAGAGAGTGATGGTAGGACCCACGGTGGCACGGATGGTCTTGATCTGTACGCCGAAGTTGCCCAGCACCTCGATGATTCGGTTCTTGTTGGCCTTCTGCTCCTCTTCGTCGATAGACACCTCCTGGTCGTCGTATTTCTTCAGCAGGTTGAGGGTAGGGTACTTGTATCTTGTGAACGGCTCCTTCGGATTGATAGGCGTATTGAGCACCTCGGCATTGCTTACGGTGTTGCTGGTAGCCTTCTCCTCTCCGGTAGCCACAGAGATATCCATTCCGATATGAGCCGAAGCGGCAGCGGCAGCAGCCATCTCCTGGCGCTCTCTTTCTGCGCGCTGTGCTCTGAGTTCACGCTGCTGCTGAATCAGGCTCGGAGCTGCCACGTTCTTGTCGGCATCAGCCTGCTGGCTGTCATCGGCAGCGGCTGCATCGAGGTCGATTGGCGAGGTGGTCTTCTCATCCTCATCTTTCTGCTCCTCAGCCATCTGCTGCAGAGAACTTTCCTCGTTCTGGTCTGCCATTTGGTTTTGGGATGTCTCCTGAGCCTGAGAGTTCTCGTCCGTCTCATCCTCTTCATCTTCCACCGTACCCTGGGCAGCATTCCGGTAAGCTTCATCGATGGCATCATCCTCCTCCTGCTTCTCCTTATGGTTGGTAATCTCGAATTTCACCTTATTAGATATATAGCCGATAGGATTGAGAGCCTTTCTCACGATGGTGATGGTCTCGGTGGTGATATAGGTGAGGAATGCGATCGCCACGAAGAGAAGGATGGCGGTGAGTCCCGGAGGACCGATGACATTCTCCAAGGTCTGGACCACAAACATTCCGTGCTTTCCGCCCGGATTGAAGATGAGACTACCGAAGATAGGAGTAAGGAACTTGGCGAAGGTGACGGATGACCAGATCATCACCACCATCATGCAGAAGAACCACTTCCAGAGATTCACGCGATAGACATTCATCAGCTGGAAACCCACCATTACCACGAAGCAGGGAATCAGGAAGGCAGGGAAACCGAAGTTCACCGCCATCAGCCAATAGGAGAGGATGGCTCCCATGGATCCGCAGTAGTTCTGGAACAGCTGCTGGGTGTTGGTCCATTCTCCGGGCTTCATGTTCTCCAGCAAGCTCTGGTCGGCAGCGCCCGTACTGAGGAAGGATATCATCGCCAGTATCATGACGACAGCAACTACGAGCAAGGCGAGTCCGAGGAAGAAATCGGTAATCGTATTGTTGAAAATATATTGTAAACCAATGGCTTCGCTAAATGATTTAGTTTTGCCTGATGTTCTTTTCTTTGCCATTTTTCTATTTCTTTTTAATATTTAACTGCAAAATTAGCAAAAAAGATTGAGAAACGCTCCTTTTTTTCGGGATTTTTTGCTAATTTTGCAACTTGTAATGAATAAATAGCAGTAATGAAGATAATTTTCACTAGTTTCGAAAAGAAAACTATCAATAGCCTGCCTCGAATTCTCTTTCCTGGCAATATGATAGTGATAGATAAGGCTGAAGATACAGATGCCGCTGTAGAATATCTCCTGGGACAGGATATTCTGGGTGTGGATACGGAGACACGACCAAGTTTCTCCAAGGGTATGCACTTCCAGGTATCGCTGCTGCAGGTGAGTACCCGCGATACCTGCTATCTCTTCCGCCTGCATCTCACGGGTATGACACCAGCCATCATCCGATTCCTGGAGGATAAAAAGGTGCCAAAAGTGGGATTGTCTTGGCATGATGACCTCTTGCAGTTGCATCGCAGATGCGATTTCAAGCCGGGATATTTCATCGAGTTGCAGGATGTGGCTAAGAAATTCGGCATCAAGGATATGAGCTTGCAGAAAATCTACGCCAACCTCTTCCATCAGAAAATCAGCAAGGCACAGCGACTCAGCAACTGGGAATCCCAGGAGCTCAGAGAGGCTCAGTGCAGATATGCTGCCACGGATGCATGGTGCTGCATTCATATCTACGAGGAGTTCAACCGTCTCAGCAAGGCTGACGATTACGAGCTGGTAGAGTTCTAGGTTGATATATTCGATTTTTCGTAAAAGAGAGAATTGATAGAACTTAAAAGACTATATAATATAATAATGTATAAGAACGTATATTTAAAGAAAGGAAAAGAAGAATCTCTCAAGAGATTCCATCCATGGATATTCTCCGGCGCTATCCAGCGCATGGACAATGATATAGAGGAAGGTGAAACCGTAAGGGTGTTCACTTCTGCTGGCGACTTCATCGCCATCGGTCACTATCAGATCGGTTCCATCGCCGTGAGAGTGCTCTCTTTCAGCGATGTGGATATCGACAACGAATTCTGGTGCGCCCGATTGGAGTCGGCTTACAAGATGCGTCTGGCGGTAGGTATCGCCGGAAATCCAGACAACAACACCTATCGACTGGTGCATGGCGAGGGAGATAACCTGCCGGGTCTCGTTATCGACTGCTATGGTCCTACTGCCGTGATGCAGGCTCACAGTGTGGGTATGCATGTATGCCGTATGGAGATTGCCAAGGCGCTGAAGCAGGTGATGGGCGATGAGCTGCAGAACATCTACTACAAGAGCGAGACCACCCTGCCATACAAGGCAGACCTGCGCCAGGAGAATGGCTTTATCCTGGGTGGCGATGCCGATGACGTGGCTGTGGAGAACGGATTGAAGTTCCATATCGACTGGCTGCGCGGTCAGAAGACCGGTTTCTTCGTAGATCAGCGTGAGAACCGTTCCCTGCTCGAGCATTACGCCAAGGGCAAGAGTGTGCTCAACATGTTCTGCTATACCGGCGGTTTCTCAGTCTATGCTATGCGCGGCAATGCCAAGGCGGTTCATTCCGTGGACAGCAGCGCCAAGGCAATCGAGCTGACCAATGAGAACATCGCTCTCAACTTCCCTGGTGACCCACGCCACGAGGCATTCTGCGAGGATGCGTTCAAGTATCTGGATGAGCACGACCAGCAGTATGATCTCATCATCCTCGATCCTCCAGCCTTTGCCAAGCACCGTGCAGCGCTGCGCAATGCGCTGAAGGGATATACCCGCCTGAATGTAAAGGGCTTGCAGAGAATCAAGAAGGGTGGAATCCTCTTCACCTTCAGCTGCTCTCAGGTGGTTACCAAGGATAATTTCCGCAACGCAGTGTTTACTGCAGCAGCCCAGGCAGGAAGAAAGGTTCGCATCCTGCACCAGTTGCATCAGCCAGCCGATCATCCTATCAACATCTATCATCCTGAAGGCGAATACCTGAAGGGACTCGTGCTTTATGTGGAGTAAGCTCTGACAGCGTAAAAAGAGTAAAATCTCTATATCAGAGTATATACGATGAAGAATGTAGAGTAAAAATACAATGAAGAAATTTTCAATTATGATATGTCTGGTTTCAGCACTTCTGCTGGGAATGGCCAGTTGCGGCGATTCACAGCAGAAGCGACTGCGACTGAGCAAACAGGAGAAGGCCCGACTCGACAGCATCGACCGGGCTTCGCTCAAGGTGGGTGTGATGCCTACGCTCGATTGCCTTCCGGTATATCTGGCTTACGAGGACAGCATCTTCCTGAAGCAGGGAGTAACGGTACATCTCTATCGCTACAATGCGCAGATGGACTGCGATACAGCCATCGCCCGAAAGAGGGTAGAGGGTACGGTGACCGACCTGGTGAGAGCTGCCCGCCTGCAGAAGCAGGGTACACAGCTCTTCTATCCTGTCTCTACCAATCTGTACTGGCAGCTTATCACCAACCGCAAGGCGCGTATCTCGGAGCTGAAGCAGCTGTCAGACAAGATGATAGCCATGACCCGTCATTCTGCCACCGATTATCTCTCTACGCTTGTCATCGACAGCGTGAAGACCAAGTATGACGTATATCGCGTGCAGATCAACGACCTGAACATCCGTCTGCGCATGCTCCTCAACAATGAGATGGATGCCGCCTGGATGCCGGAGCCTTACGCCACACAGGCAAGAATGGCTAAGCATGTGGCACTGGCGGATAGTAGAGACAAGAACCTCCAGTTGGGAGTGATTGCCTTCCGCAGCAAACTGAAGACGGAACCCCGAAGAAAAAATCAAATCGACAGATTCGTGAAAGCTTACGACATCGCTGTAGATAGCATCAATAAGAATGGCGTACACCACTATGCCGCTTTACTGACCAAGTATTATGGTATTGATGCCCAAACCGTTAGCAATCTGCCAAAATTAAAGTACAGTCACGCTATGGAGCCTCGCCAGCGAGATCTCAAGGTGGCAGATATTAACAATTAAACAACTACAATTATGTCAGAAGAAGTAAATTTGTCAGAAGAGTCTAATAGCCAAGAAGAAGAAGTTTTGGATCAGGATTTTTTGTTGGAGAAGGTAGATGAAATGCGTGATTTGATTCATCAGCAGCGTTTCGCCGAATGCAAGCCAATGCTTGTAGCAATTTTTGAAAACTGTCCGAACCATAAGCAGTATATGCGCCGTCTGATGCATGGTTTGCTGACAACCGTTCTCGCCAACATGAGCCTCTTGCAGCGCAAGAAGCTGCCTGATGATATGCTTGGCATTCTCAAGCAGTATGTCAAACCATCAGAGGAGCTTGATATCCCGGAAATGACACCCGAGGCTAGAACGAAGTTCGTCTTCGGCGCTGTTTCTGAGCTTGACCAGCTTCTGGAAGATATCGAGATGGATATCCGTTCAGAACAGGGTATTTTCAAGGATTTGAAAAAGCAGGGCGAGGCGATAGATATTAAAGAGGTGAAGCCAACCCTCGAGAAATTCGTTTCCCGAGAGGCGATGCTTTTCCTGAACCACGACCTCTCGAAGGAGGAGCAGGATCAGGCTTCAGCCCGTCTGTATCAGGAATGGGAAGAGTGTCGCGAAAAGATTTTCGGCAGATTTGTCTCTTCTGGATATTGGAACGATGAGGAACGTGCTGTAGTCAAAGACACCATCCTTTCGCCTACAGTTGATTCCTTGACCTCTCAGCTTCTGGTGAGTGCCATCACGCTCTCTGCCGCCACCGTTTTCGATATGGGTAAATTCACTTTGCTCTACGATATCTACCGCCTGGCAGATGACGATGAGGTGAAGGTGCGTGCCCTCCTGGGATGGCTGCTGGTTTCTACGAATTGCGGCTGCTACGAACAGCAGCCTGACTTCCGTAGCTTTGCAGAGCAGTTGACCGAGGATTGCAAGAATGATCCAGACTTGCTTGCCGAAATCATAAAAGCCCAGAAGATGCTTGCCGTGACTGTATTCAGCGAGCAGAAGTCTATCGACTATACCAATGACATCATGGCATCGCTGTCAAAACGTTTTCTCGGCGACCTGAAGGATAAGGTAGCCGATTTGCTGGAGGCTGATGAAGATATGCAAAATATCTTCGGAATTGAGGATGACGAGGAAACTTCGGAAGAGAGTCCTATCCGTTCTGTCGATATCAATACCGACGAGGATGGAATCCCTAATCTCGACGTGGATATGGAGAGTCCGCTCTCTATGGATGAAATGATGGATAAGGGTATTGACATCCTCTTGCCGCAGTTTAAGATGTTACGAGACCAGACTGATTTCTTTACTCATCTGTACAATTGGTTCATGCCTTTCTATCTGAAGAATCCTCATATAACCGAGGCTCTCGGATTCGTAGATGAGAAGAGAAAGTTCTGCAAGGCTTTCTGTTCTACTGCAAGGTCATGTCCTGCCGATGCCTATTCCCTGGCAAATCTGATCGTCTCTCATCCTAATGAGATACCGGAGAATATTGTTGACTGTTACGATGACCCTGAGGATGAGGGAGATGGCAGCGAGCCTGCAGATGAGGAAGAGATTGTTAATGAATTTTTTAAAGAGCCTGGAGAGCATCGTGCAAAGCGTATCCGTATCAACTACATCCGCAACCTCCTGCGCTTTTCCAAGTTCTATACAGCGAAGGATGAAATCTTCAATATCCTCGACGAGCTGGATGATGACAAACCTGCCTATGCCGTCTTGGCGGGTCCTCTTTTCCAGGATGAATTCTTCGATAAGTACCGCATGGCTATAGCCCGCTATTCCTTCCGCCGCGAGTTCCCTGACCTGGTTGAAGTGATGCTGGAAGGTGTACCATGCGACACGTTGGAGATGCACTTCATGAAGGGATGGGTATGTATGCAGAAGGGAGACGATCATAGTCTCCGCATGGCTGTCGATCACTTCAAGAAGATGCTGAAGATAAAGCCTGACATGAAGCAGGTATATCTCCAGCTGGGCATCTGCTATCGTAATCTCATCCAGGTGGATGAGTATCTGGAGAATTTCGACAAGCTGATGGAGTTCAAGGATTCATTCTCAGAAGAGGAACTCTTCGAGTTGAAACTGGATAAACTGAAGTTCATCGTCATGAACAACAGATTTGAAGAGGCGATGCCGCTGGCTTACGAGCTGGATTATACCCACCCGGAGAATCAGATGGCGGGAGCCTTGCTCACACAGCTGCTTATCAAGATAGGTGGCGAACATGCGGAAGAGAACTTCCAGAAGGCTCATCAGCGCCTGGATGAATATTTCGCCGAAGCGAACGAGCTTTTCGGTAGTTTCGAGAAAATGAAAAAAGAGGGTAAGGATACGAAGAATATGATGATGCAGGCGATGGATCTCTTCTTCAAGATGATGAAGAATGATAAGGCTGCCGAAGCGTACAACAACTATTCGCTTGGTCTCCTGGCATTGATAGAACATCAGCCGAAAAAGGCTATGGGACCTTTCTTCAGGGCTTATGCCTATTATGTGGAAAAGGATGAGAATGTATTCTTTGAAGCCCTTAAGGAAGACTATAAATGGTTGAAGAACTATGGATGTTCTTACACAGATTTGATGATTATCTATAATCAGGTAGTGGCTGAACACCAGAAATCGCAAGAAGAAATAAAGAAGTATGCCGATAAATCAGAATAGAAATATCAATAACAAGACACAGATAGATACCAACTACGCCCACCTGCAACCGCAGGCGGTGGAGTTGGAAAAGGTGGTTCTGGGTGCATTGATGATTGATACCGATGCTTTTTCGGTAGTATCCGAGATGCTGAAACCCGAAACCTTTTATGATCCGAGACATCAGAAAATCTACGAGGCGATTCAGACCATGAATATGGAGGAGCGCCCCGTGGATATCATGACCGTTACGGATGAACTCACCAAGATGGGCGCCATCGAGAAGGTGGGTGGAGCCGGTTACCTGATGGAGATTTCCTCGCAGGTGGCTTCGGCTGCCCACATCGAGTACCATGCCCGAATCCTGGCGCAGAAATATCTGCAGCGACAGCTCATCCATTATGCCGGCGACATCGAGACCCAGGCGTATGATGAGGGTGTGGATGTGGATGAACTCATGCAGCATGCCGAGGGTGAGCTTTTCCAGCTCTCTCAGGGTAATATGAAGCAGGATTACACCCAGATTGATCCGGTGATCAAGGATGCCGTGGATATCCTGCAGCGTGCCGCCCAGAACAAGGGCGGACTCACGGGTATTCCTACCGGTTACCAGCAGATGGATGATATGACTTCCGGTTGGCAGCCTTCCGACCTGGTAATCATCGCCGGACGTCCTGCCATGGGTAAGACTTCCTTTGCGCTGAGTATTGCCAAGAATGTAGCGGTAGATCACGGGGTGCCTATCGGATTCTTCTCGCTTGAAATGAACAACGTTCAGCTGGTCAACCGTCTTATCTCGAATGTCTGCGAGATTTCGGGTAAGAAGATCCTGAACGGTCAGTTGGATCCAAGCGAGTGGGAGCGACTGGACAAGAAGATCCGTTCTCTCACGGGTGCACCTATTTATATAGATGATACTCCGGGACTCTCCGTCTTTGAGTTGAGAACCAAGGCGCGCCGACTGGTGAGAGAGAAGGGGGTAAAGCTGTTGATGATTGACTACCTCCAGCTGATGAATGCCAACGGTATGAAGTTCGGTAGCCGTCAGGAAGAGGTTTCCACCATCTCTCGTTCCCTCAAGGGACTTGCCAAGGAGTTGAATATCCCGGTACTCGCCCTCTCTCAGCTCTCGCGTAACGTAGAAAACCGTGAGGGTCTCGAAGGAAAGCGACCACAGTTGAGCGACCTCCGTGAATCCGGAGCCATCGAGCAGGATGCCGATATGGTACTCTTCGTTCATCGTCCGGAATACTATCACATCTATCAGGATGAAAAGGGAAACGATCTTCATGGTATGGCGCAGATCATCATCGCCAAGCACCGTAAGGGTGCCACCGGAGATGTACTCCTGAACTTCCGTGGCGAGTTCACCCGCTTCCAGGATCCTACCGATTCCTATACTCCAGTACAGGAGGGTGGCGAAATCATGGGTTCCAAGATGAACAGTGGGGCTTCTGATGGAATGATTGCCAGCGGTGCCATTCCACCTCCGCCTATGACAGGACCTGACGGTCCGTTACCTTTCTAGTTGAAAAGAGAATAATTTCGTACCAGAACGTTCTTTTTCTGAATAATCTGGCATAAAAACGGCACATTTCTCTAGATTTTGGGTAAAAAATAGGTGGAAAATGGCAATTTGATAGATTTTCTATTAAAAAAGTTATAAATTGTTTGCGTATATCAGAGAAAATGATTACCTTTGCCAGCGATAAATGTATAACGTATAAAAATAGAAAAATATGAGAGCATTAGCGTTGAATATTACAAGCATTATTATTATTCGACTTCGACTGCAGCATGTAGGCGGAAGTGATAAGGTGTGCGTATAGTTCAGCGGTTTGGATATATTGAGCCTTTCTACACTTCCGTATATGGGAGTGGGAAAGGCTTTTTTAATTCCCAGCTCTTTACGCCCTTGCCAAAAGTAAGGGCGCAATGTTGCCCCTATAAGGGCAAAAGCTTTAATTAATAAGAGAAATAAAAATATTTAAGAGATATGAGTGACAGATTATTTATTTTCGACACAACCCTTCGTGATGGCGAACAGGTTCCAGGATGCCAGTTGAATACCGTAGAGAAGATTCAGGTAGCTAAGGCTCTGGAGCAGTTGGGCGTTGATGTCATTGAGGCTGGATTCCCTATTTCAAGCCCGGGTGACTTCAATTCCGTAGTAGAGATTTCCAAGGCTGTAACATGGCCTACCATCTGTGCGCTGACCCGTGCGGTGGAAAAGGATATCGACTGTGCTGCCGAGGCATTGCAGTATGCTAAGCATAAGAGAATTCATACGGGTATCGGTACCAGCGATAGCCATATCAAATATAAGTTCAATTCCAACCGCGAGGAGATCATCGAGCGTGCCGTGGCTGCTGTCAAGTATGCCAAGAAGTATGTAGAGGATGTGGAGTTCTACGCTGAGGACGCTGGTCGTACCGACAATGAGTATCTGGCTCGCGTGGTAGAGGCTGTCATCAAGGCAGGTGCTACCGTAGTTAACATTCCTGACACCACCGGCTATTGCTTGCCGGATGAATATGGTGCCAAGATCAAGTATCTGATGGATCACGTTGACGGCATCGAGAATGCATGCATCTCTACCCACTGTCACAACGATCTCGGTATGGCTACGGCAAATACCCTGCAGGGTGTATTGAATGGTGCCCGCCAGGTGGAGGTTACCATCAATGGTATCGGTGAGCGTGCGGGTAATACATCGCTCGAGGAAATCGCTATGATTCTGAAGTGCCACAAGAATATCAATATTGATACCAATATCAATACCACCAAGATTGTTCCGATGTCTCGTATGGTGAGCAGCCTGATGAACATGCCTGTTCAGCCTAACAAGGCGATTGTGGGCCGCAATGCCTTCGCTCATTCTTCTGGTATCCATCAGGATGGCGTGCTGAAGAATGTTCAGACTTACGAAATCATCGACCCTAAGGATGTGGGCTTGGATGATAACGCTATCGTATTGACAGCCCGCTCGGGTCGTGCTGCCTTGAAGTATCGCCTCCACGTAAACGGCGTGAACATCGAGGACGAGGAGAAGCTCGACAAGATCTACAAGAAGTTCCTCCAGTTGGCTGATAAGAAGAAGGAGGTTACCGACGAGGATGTATTGATGCTCGCTGGTGCTGACTCTGCCGATAAGCATGGTGTTCAGCTCGACTGGTTGCAGGTTACCACCGGCAAGGGTGTGAAGAGCGTGGCAAGCATCGGTTTGAACATCGCTGGTCAGAAGTTCGAGGCTGCTTCATCGGGCAATGGTCCTGTGGATGCTGCCATCCGTGCCCTCAAGAAGGTCATCACCAAGGAGATGAACCTCAAGGAGTTCACTATCCAGGCGATTGACAAGGGTTCAGACGATGTGGGTAAGGTTCACATGCAGGTAGAATACGATGGCCATGTATATTATGGCTTCGGCGCAGATACCGATATCGTGACAGCTTCCGTAGAGGCTTACATCGACTGTATCAACAAGTTCAAGGTAAGATAAAGTATAATTCAGATAAATATATAACAAACAGGATATTATGAATACATTATTCGACAAGATTTGGGACAAGCACGTTGTCCAGATTGTAGAAGATGGCCCTACACAGCTTTACATCGACCGTCTCTACTGTCATGAAGTAACATCACCTCAGGCATTCGCCGGTATGCGAGCACGCGGACTCAAGATGTTCCGTCCAGACCAGATTTTCTGTATGCCTGACCACAATACTCCAACCCACGATCAGGATAAGCCAATCGAGGATCCTATCTCAAAGAAGCAGGTAGATACTTTGGCAAAGAACACTGCTGATTTCGGCGTAACTCACTTTGCCATGAACACCAAGGACAATGGTATCATCCACGTGGTTGGTCCTGAGAAGGGTCTTTCTCTTCCAGGTATGACCATCGTTTGCGGCGACTCTCATACTTCTACCCATGGTGCCATGGGTGCCGTAGCCTTCGGTATCGGTACTTCTGAGGTCGAGATGGTGATGGCTTCACAATGTATTCTCCAGAGCAAGCCAAAGTCTATGCGCATCAGCATCAACGGCAAGCTCGGCAAGGGTGTTACCGCCAAGGATGTAGCTCTTTATCTGATGAGCCAGCTCACTACTTCGGGTGCCACCGGTTACTTCGTTGAGTACAGTGGCGATGTAGTGAAGGATATGTCTATGGAAGGTCGTCTCACCCTCTGCAACCTCTCTATCGAGATGGGTGCCCGTGGTGGTTTCGTAGCTCCTGATGAGACTACATTCGAGTACATCAAGGGTCGTGAATATGCACCTAAGGGTGAAGAGTGGGACAAGGCTGTGGCTTACTGGAAGACCTTGAAGAGTGGCGATGACGCAGTCTTCGACAAGGAGTTGACTTTCGAGGCAAAGGATATCGAACCACGCATCACCTACGGTACCAACCCAGGTATGGGTATCGGCATCACCGAAAGCATCCCAACGCTCGATGAGATTCCAGAGGAAGAGCAGGCTGGTTTCAAGAAGAGCCTGAACTACATGGGCTTCCAGCCAGGCGAGAAACTGGAGGGTCATCCTATCGATTATGTATTCCTGGGCGCATGTACCAATGGTCGTATTGAAGACTTCCGTGCTTTCGCTTCCCTGGTTAAAGGAAAGAAGAAGGTAGAGGGTGTAACTGCTTGGCTTGTACCAGGTTCTTGGTTGGTTGACAAACAAATACGTGAAGAGGGAATTGATAAGATTGTAGAGGCTGCCGGCTTCGAAATCCGTCAGCCAGGATGCTCTGCCTGCTTGGCAATGAACGATGATAAGATTCCTGCAGGCAAGTACTCTGTAAGTACATCCAACCGTAACTTCGAGGGTCGTCAGGGACCAGGTTCCCGCACCATCCTTGCCAGTCCATACGTAGCAGCTGCAGCCGCTATCACTGGTAAGATTACCGACCCAAGAGAGTTTATGTAATTTTTAATTAATAATGTACAATTAATAGTGTACAATTGATAAGTACAGTTATGAAACAGAAATTCAATGTAATTACATCAAGCTGCATTCCTCTTCCATTGGAGAATGTAGATACAGACCAGATCATACCAGCCCGTTTCCTCAAGGCTATTGATAAAGAGGGTATGGGCGACAACCTCTTCCGCGACTGGCGCTACAATGCCGACGGAACTCCAAAGCCAGACTTCGTGATGAACGACCCTTCCTACAGTGGCGTCATCCTCGTAGCTGGCAAGAACTTCGGTTCTGGTTCTTCCCGTGAGCACGCAGCCTGGGCCATTGCAGGTGCAGGCTTCCGTGTAGTCATCAGCTCTTTCTTCGCTGATATCCACAAGAACAACGAGTTGAACAACCTCGTATTGCCAGTAGTGGTAAGCGAGGAATTCCTGAAGGAACTCTTCGAGAGCATCGACAAGGATCACAAGACAGAGGTAAAGGTAGATCTTCCTAACCAGACCGTGACCAACCTTGCTACCGGCAAGAGCGAGCACTTCGAAATCAATGGCTACAAGAAGCACTGCCTCGAGAACGGTCTGGACGATGTGGACTTCCTCGTTCAGAACCGTGACAAGGTAGAGGCTTGGGAAGCTAAAAACAAGTAATTATGAACGTTAACGCAAAGAGAGATAATTCCCGCATCAAGGAGATTGAGATCATGGACTGCACGCTGCGCGATGGCGAGCAGACCAATGGTGTCAGTTTTCTCCCTCACGAGAAATTGATGATAGCAAGAATGCTGCTGCACGATATCAATGTAGATCGCATTGAGGTGGCTTCAGCACGTGTGTCGGAAGGCGAAAAGGATGCTGTCGCTCGTATTTGCCGTTATGCCAAGACCATAGGTAAGCTGGATTCCGTTGAGGTATTGGGATTCGTGGATAACAACAAGAGTGTGGATTGGATTGCCGAATGCGGCGGTCATGTCATCAACCTCTTGGCGAAGGGTAGCTATAAGCACTGCACCCAGCAGCTCAAGATGTCGCCTGAGGAGCATCTCGCTCATATCAAGCAGACTATCGACTATGCTTTGAGCAAGGATTTCACCGTAAATCTCTATCTGGAGGACTGGTCGAGCGGAATGCGCGACAGTCGTGACTATCTCTTCACGATGATGGACGAGCTGGTGAAGTTGCCTATCAAGCGCTTCCTGCTTCCTGATACTTTGGGTATCCTGAACCCATTGCAGTGTGTGGAGTACATGCGCCAGATGGTTCGCCGTTATCCGAACTCTCACTTCGATTTCCATGCCCACAACGACTACGATTTGGCTGTGAGCAACTCGCTGGCAGCCGTATTGAGCGGTGCCAAGGGTCTTCACGTTACCGTGAATGGTTTGGGTGAGCGCTGCGGCAATGCGCCATTGGCGAGCGTACAGGTGATTCTGAAGGATATGTTTGGGGCAAAGACCAATATCAAGGAAGACCGCCTGAACGATATTTCCCGATTGGTTGAAGGATACAGCGGCATCGCCGTGGCTCCAAATACCCCTGTGGTGGGCGATAATGTCTTCACTCAGGTAGCTGGTGTGCATGCCGATGGCGACAACAAGGACAAGCTTTATTGTAACGACCTGGTGCCTGAGCGTTTCGGCAGACATCGTGAATATGCATTGGGTAAGAATTCCGGTAAGGCGAATATCGTACAGAACCTTAACGAGCTGGGCTTGGAGTTGACGCCTGAGCAGACCAAGGCTGTGACCAAGCGTATCACCGAACTCGGCGACCGCAAGGAGCTTGTAACCCAGGACGACCTGCCATACATCGTGAGCGATGTGCTGAAGCATAGCACACCTGAGGATAAGGTAAAACTGGTCAGTTACATGGTGTCCACTTCTTATGGTTTGAAGCCTATCGCCAGCGTGAAGGTAGAAATAGAGGGTAAGGAGTATGAAGACCGTAGCTCTGGTGATGGTCAGTATGATGCCTTCGTCAAGGCGCTTCGCAACATCTACAAGGTGAAGCTCGGCAAGACCTTCCCTACGCTCGACAATTATCAGGTAACCATCCCACCCGGTGGTCGTACCGATGCCCTTGTCCAGACCGTCATTACCTGGCGTGAAGGCGACCGCATCTGGCGTACCCGTGGCTTGGATGCCGACCAGACGGAGGCTGCTATCAAGGCAACGCTCAAAATGCTTAATATGTATGAGGCAGATAAGAGCGATGAACAGCCAGCGTCGCCTCGAAATTTAGATATGGAATAAAAACAATTAAAAAATCAGATAAGATGAAATTAAACATTGCAGTTCTCGCCGGTGATGGTATCGGACCAGAGATTATGAAGCAGGGCGTAGCAGTTATGCAGGCCATTGCAGAGAAGTTCAACCACAAGTTTACTTACAACGAGGCAATCTGCGGCGCTCACGCTATCGACGAGGTAGGTGATCCATTCCCAGAGGAGACCTTCAAGACTTGTATGGATGCTGACGCAGTGCTCTTCGCTGCCGTTGGTGACCCACGTTTCGACAACAACCCTACAGCCAAGGTTCGTCCTGAGCAGGGCTTGCTCGCTATGCGTAAGAAGTTGGGCCTCTTCGCCAATGTCCGCCCAGTGGCTACATTCGATTGCCTGCTCCACAAGTCTCCATTGAAGGATGAGCTCCTGAAGGGAGCTGACTTCGTAGTCATCCGCGAGTTGACTGGTGGTATGTACTTCGGTGAGAAGTATCAGGATAACGACAAGGCATACGATACAGATATCTACACCCGTCCTGAGATTGAGCGCATCTTGAAGGTAGCTTTCGAGTTTGCCATGAAGCGCAACAAGCACCTCACCGTGGTAGATAAGGCAAACGTATTGGCATCTTCCCGTCTCTGGCGTCAGATTGCCAAGGAGATGGAGCCACAGTATCCTGAGGTAAACACCGATTATATGTTCATCGACAACGCTTCTATGCGCGTATTGACTGAGCCTACTTTCTTCGATGTTATCGTAACAGAGAATACCTTCGGCGATATCCTGACCGATGAGACTTCTTGCATCACCGGTTCTATGGGCTTGCAGCCATCTAGCTCTCTCGGTGAGCACACACCATTGTTCGAGCCTGTTCATGGTTCATGGCCACAGGCAGCTGGCAAGAACCTGGCTAACCCTGTAGCTCAGATTCTTTCTGCAGCCATGTTGCTCGAGCACTTCGGTTTGAACGAGGAGGGTGCTTTGATCCGCAAGGCAGTAGATGCTTCTCTTGATGCCAATGTCCGCACACCTGAGATTCAGGTTGAGGGCGGTGCTCACTATGGCACAACAGAGGTTGGCGAGTGGATCGTTAACTGGATCAAGAATGCTTAATCTAGATTGATTTTTAGAAGTATTCTTACAAGATTGAATTTTGATTTGAATAGCCTTAAGGGAAAGAATATTTTTCCTTAAGGCTATATATATTTATCCTTAAGGGAAATTATTTTTTTCCTTAAGGATAAATTTCGTATCGCTAAAACCCGGAAAAACAAGGAGTTTTGCTTCTGTTTATTTTATTTTGAAAATTCTAAACATCTTTTATCTTTCCTTTTTTGGCTGATTGCATAACTATTTGTATTTTTGCAGCATGAAAAAGAAAAGTATCATATTATATATAGGTTGTTTGCTGGCTACACCTCTGTTTGCCCAGCAAAACAAATTGACGGCTGATTCCAAGGCTCAGAACAAGGCGCTGCGCGATTCCCTGGCGGCTGCCACGAGTGTGCTTGCCTATCATCCTGACAGCATCGATCTGCGCCTGAAGAAGGCTGCGTGGAATATCCAGCTGGAACAGTGGAGTTATGCCAAGGATGACCTGGATAAGGTGTTGTTCCTCAACAATACCAATATCGCAGGTCTTTTCTACCGTGCATTCGTTAACGAAAAGCTTCTGCGCTATAACTTTGCCCGTCTTGATTATCAGAACCTTCTGGTTCTGGTTCCTGGCAACTTCCAGGCGCAGCTTGGTCTGGCGTTGCTGAATGAGAAGGACAAGCACTATACCGAGGCGTATGATGGCATCAACAATCTGATAGAGCAATACCCGGATAGTGCAACGGCTTATGCAGCACGTGGCGGTATGGAGAAGGAGCGTGGTCAGCTGGAACTTGCCGAGTATGATTACGCCAAGGCAATTTCCCTCGATGAGGATAATGCAGATTACCGCATCAACCGCATCGATCTCCTCATTATGCTCAACAGAAAGTTGGATGCCTATCGCGAACTGGAAGCCTTGCAGAAGAAGGGCGTTGCGCCTGGTCGTCTGCAAGACTTCTACCGCAGATTGCGTCGCAAGAAATAATCGTTGATGAGCTGTGCTACCCGGATGACTTCCTCGTCTCTCATCGTAGAGTTGCAGGGAAGGCTCAGTTCCTGGCAGGCGATATTCTGGGTAATCGGCAGTTGATAATGTCGAAGCTCAGGATATCCCAGTTGCTCATTGGGTGGAATAGGGTAGTGTATCGCAGTTTCTACAGATTCATCCATCAGAAACTCCCTCAGCTTCAACCTTTCTTCGGTCATGAAAGGGAAGATATGGAGTACATTGCTGAATGGATCTTCCAGTAATCTCTTCGGAATGCAGCGTTCCACGATGGCAGGGTGAAGATAATCCATATAGAGCATCGCCTTCCTGCATCTGGCGATATGCTCATCGTGGGGATGTCTCAGCTTTACATTGAGCACAGCTGCCTGAATCTCATCCATTCTGGAATTGATACCCTGATATTCAAAATCAAATCTGCTGGTTCTTCCATAATCGTGGAGGGCTCGGATAGCCTCTGCCAGCTCTTCGTCATCGGTTGTCACGGCACCGGCATCGCCCAATGCTCCCAGGTTCTTGCTTGGGTAGAAACTGTGGGCGCCGGCATCTCCGAGAGCCCCCGTGTGGCAGATGCTTTTCTGGATGGCGTTATTGCTGATGATATCTATCTGGTCTTGATAGGTGATATTCTCGTCTATCTGATTTTGATAGGTGATATTCTCGTCTTCTTGATTCAGCTTTCTTCTGATAGCCTCTCGTGCAGAGCTGTTGACGTATCCGCATCCGAAAGCCTGTGCGTTGTCTTCGAATATCAGCAGATCGTTCTCCTTGCAGATCTCCTGGATTCTTTCCGTCCAGGATAACTTGCCGTAGAGATGTACCAGTATGATGCCCCTGGTTTTATAGGAGATGTTGCTCTCTATGAGGTTCTCGTCGATTTGCAGTGTCTCTGGGTTGGGTTCTACGAGGATAGGAACCAGCCCCACACTCGTGATGGAAAGAATGGTGGCGATATAGGTGTTGGCAGGCACCAGGATCTCATCACCCTGATGGAGCTTGCCAATAGCCATTTCTCCCATCAGAATCAGTTTGAGAGCATCCAGTCCGTTACCGCATGATATGCAGTACTCGGTGCCGATGAAAGTGGCATAATTCTTCTCAAACTGCTTCACGCATCTTCCCTGTAAGTACCATCCGCTACTTACTACCTGATTGATTTCCTTCTTGATCTCTTCTTCGTATGGGGCATTGATAGCCTTCAGGTCAAGATACTTGATGGCTTTCTTTTCGTTTTCTGTTTCCATTTCCTTTATTTTTGATGAATAGTAAGAAGCAGGGAATGCTCGGTGCTGTCAATTATGCTGCTTTTACAAGCTTCCCGCAGAATCAGAGCCTGATTAGGACGGGTGAGCTTGAGGGTTCCTTCTTCCATAATCTGTATGGTGATTTCACCTGCCAGCGCAATCAGCATCATAGAACAATGTTCAAGTTCCATAGGAGCATCGGAATGAATGATGCCGATATGCTTCCATTCCACCTTTTTTATTTCGAAGGGGATATGGCTGCTTTCCTCGGCAACGGTAAGACAGCCGCGAGGATCATATATCTTGGGAAGTTCTATGATTTCTATTTTCTTCATATATATTAGAACGCAGGATAGCGGGCGATATTGTATGAATTGAAAGGAAAAAGTAAGTTGTTGGAAAAATAGGGGGAATATAAAAAATAAAGAGCAGCTATCTTCTCAGACAACTGCTCTACATTCAATAGGTATTAGTTTTCTTTAAGGTAAAAAGATTGTATTCAGGATAACGTTTGCAAAGGTAGCAAAAATATTTGGTTTAAAAAAATAATTTCTAAACTATTTTTAAAAAAAATGCTTTTTTCTTCAATTTGCTCTGTTTTTCTTTAGTTTTTCCCCATCAATACTACATTTATTTAATAACTACTGTGAATGGGATTCGGTAGGGAAGATATGGAAAACAAAAAAGGAAGATATGGAAAACAAAAAAGGAAACCCTTTTTTTTAAAGGATTTCCTTTTTGCGAG
>OGMF01001684.1_pt1 | contig 20661 bp, 18 predicted proteins | sample 1572921 | NCBI WGS metagenome assembly OGMF01 (sample SAMEA2581919, study PRJEB24529) | metagenome | biome: Human gut stool | place: China | collected 2011 | reverse complement strand
GTCAGCGCCGCCGATGATACCGATTGAAGCGGTTCCCCAGAATATCGTGGCAACAGTGCCGTCAGCGCCGAAGCCGCCGATGCCGAACGCACCGAGCAGAATTGCTCCCATGAACGTTATGAACACGCCGAGCTGTGCCGCAGCGCCCAAAAGAATGCTTTTGGGGTTTGCGATAAGCGGCGCAAAATCCGTCATGCATCCGATGCCGAGGAAGATAAGCGGCGGATAGATGCCGAGCTTAACTCCGAGATAAAGAATATCCAAAAGCCCTCCCTCATGCAAAACCTTACCGTAATCAATATCTTTACCGAGGAAAAGATCGGGATGCATAACTCCGCCGAGCGGCAGATTTGCCAGAAGCATTCCGAAAGCAATCGGCAAAAGCAGCAGCGGCTCGAATTTTTTAACGATTGCAAGGTACAGAAGCACGCAGGCAATCACTATCATTAATACGGTTTTCCACCATGCAACGTCGCTTCCGGCAAGCATATTTGTAAGACCGGTATTGCCGATGAATTTTGAAAAGCCGTTAAGCAGTTTCTCCAACAATTTCAATCACTCCATTCTTAATTTAAAAGATGTTAAGAAAGAGTAACCAAAACGTCGCCTGTGTTTACGGCAGCTCCCTTTGTTGTCACAACCGTAACAGTTCCGTCGGACGGAGCCACGATTTCGTTTTCCATCTTCATTGCTTCAAGGATAATAAGCACATCGCCGCTCTTTACGGCTACGCCGCTTTGAACCTTTATATCAAGAACGTTGCCGGGCATCGGAGCTTTTACGGGCGTTCCGCCTGCCGGGGCCGCAGCCTTGGGAGCTGCTTTGGGAGCTGCCTTCGGTGCAGCCGCAGCCGCCGGAGCAGGAGCTGCCGCCGGAGCGCTGACGCCTGCTCCAACCTCTTCAACCTCAACCTCATATGAATTTCCGTTTACGTTTACAATAAATTTTCTCATGAAATTAACCTCCTTAAAATCTGTTTTCGAGAGCTTCGCGGCGGCCGGCATTGTTCCATGCCGCACCCGATACCTTTTTATATGACCTGATTAAAAGCCCTGACGGACTTTTATGCATTGCAGCCGCAACCGCAGCCGTGATAACTGCAACAAGCTCGCTTTCATCGGCGGAGCTTTCCTCAGCCGCCGGAGCAGGCGCCGCTTCGGGAACGGGCGCCGTTTTTTCAGCTGCCGGAGCTTCCTCCTTGCTGAAAAGCGCCATTGCCTTTATAACGAGCATGATTATAATAAGAACCGCAAATACGACAAGCATACCCATAACCGTATATGCAAGACCTTCCAGAATCAGATCGCTTGCAGAAAATTCTTTCATCTAACATTCACCTCTCAAAGGGGCATATTGTCATGCTTGCGCGGCGAGCTTTCCGCTCTTTTGCCCGAAAGCATTTCAAATGCGCCGATTACGCGCTGCCTTGTTTCAGCCGGGTCGATAACATCGTCAACATAGCCCGCTGCCGCAGCATTGTAAACCGATGCGTCCTTTTCGGCATATTCCGCGCAGAGTGCGTCTCTGTTTTCGCCCTTTTTCAGTCTGTCGGAGTAAAGCATGCCAACGCCTGCCCCGGGAGCGAGAGGAGCAATCTGTGCGGACGGATATGCAAGCACAATGTCCGCTCCGCCGCAGTTCATTATAACTCCGGCTGTTGTATATGATTTTCCGATAATAACATTCACCTTCGGAACGGTCGCTTCGGAGAAAGCATATGCCATGCGTGCACTCTTGCGTGCAAGACCCCAGATTTCTTCATCTGCGCTGACCTTAAAGCCGTCCGTGTCGGTTATCGAAAGAACGGGGATATTAAAGCAGTCGCAGAATCTTACAAAGCGAGCCGCTTTTTCGCACGCTCTGCCGTCAAGCACATCTCCCGCGCATGCAACAGCGCCGACTGCCGCACCGTTCAGGCGGATAAAGCCCGTAACGATTGCTTCGGCATAACCCTCCTGCATTTCGTAAAACGCTTTATCGTCCGCAATTTCGGCAATTACCGCACGAACATCGGAAACGGAATCAATATCGCGGAGCTGTTCGCTCGTCCTGTTGAGATCATCGCCCGTTTCAAACGCAAATGCGTCCGAAAGATTGTTGGACGGAAGATAGGTAAGAAGCAGTCTTGCCTTTTCGATGCACTGCATATCGTCAGCGCCGATAAGGTGCGCACTGCCGTTTTCATTCACGCTTGCCTTTGCGCCTGCGTCAAGCTTTTTTCCCGTTGAAGCTTCAACAACCTCGGGACCCGTTACGAACAGTCTGCCGTTTTTCTCGTTCATGATAACAAAATCGCTCATGGACGCAAAAACAGCGCTGCCGCCGGCACAGTTTCCGAAAACAATGCTTACGTTCGGAACAACTCCGCTTGCCTTTGCGGCAGCATTTATAAGCTCGCCTGCCGCCTGCTGCGCAAAAATGCCTTCCTCAAGTCTTGCGCCGTTCGAATCAAGCATTCCGACAACCGGGGCGCCCATTTTAAGCGCAAGGTCAAACACCTTTGTGATTTTCTTAACATTCATCTCACCGATTGCGCCGCCGAGAACGGTTACATCCTGAGAATATACGTAAACAAGCCTTCCGTCAGCCGTGCCGTACCCCGTCACAACGCCGTCGGAAGCCGTTTCGCGGTTTCTTGCCGATACAAACGTATCGAGTTCGATGAAGCTGCCCTCATCAAGAAAAGCCGCAATTCTTTCCCTTGCGGTAAGACTGCCGTCCTGCCGCTGCTTGCCGTCCTCTCCTCCGAGCGCGATTTTCGCTCTCTTTTCAAGAAGCGCGGACACCTTTTCCATTGAATCCATATTGTGTACCTCCTGCTTTGAATACATCAAAATTACCCATTATACACTATTATACTATATATTGAAATAATTTCAATAGCTATAAATTATTTTTTTTAGTTTTTTGAACAGCACGGCTTGAAAAAATCGGGAATAAAAACCTCCGCCGCACCGTCCTTTTCGGAAAATCCGAGCGCAAGTAAAAAAGGCACCAGCCGCGAAACGCGGCAAATGCCCCTTTGCACATTTCTTAAGTCAAGATAATTAAGCGCGCTGCGCACAAGCAGCTCGCTTACGTTATCCGAATCGTTTATTTCGAGAATTTCGCCGTCGGCGGAAAAAACGCAGTATCCGCATTTGTTTTCGTTTTCCTGTGCCCACGCAATGCGCGTGCCATCGTCTGCGGACGGATAAACCGAGCGCATAACGTCAATATTGTCAAACACGGTTACCTTTATCACTTTTTTTCCTCCTTGTACCGCGCAGCTTGTTCACCTCCGCGGCGGAAAGCTGTCTCCACTTTCCCTCCGGCAGGTTTCCGAGCGTAAGCGCACCGACTGAAATCCTTTTCAGCCCGAACACCTCTGCGCCCACTGCGTCAAGCATTCTGCGCACCTGACGGTTGCGCCCCTCATGAATGGTTATTTTGACTTCAAATCCATATTTAGCGCTCTTGATATTTTCCGCTTTTGCAGGCGAAGCTTTACCGTCCTCAAGCTCAACTCCGTTTCTGAGAACCGTAAGCTGCTGATCGGAAAGCGGTTTGTCAATGCGCGCAATATAAGCCTTGTTCACCGCATGGCTCGGATGCGCAACGGTATTCGCAAAATCGCCGTCGTTCGTCATTATCAGAAGCCCCGAGGTGTCAAAATCAAGCCTTCCCACCGGATAAATGCGCGCGTTAATATCACGCACAAGCTCCATAACCGTCGGGCGGTCAAACTCATCGCTCACCGTGGTTACATAGTTTTTCGGCTTGTTGAGCATTATATAATATTTCTTTGTCTCGGCTTTGATAATATTACCGTCCAGCTCAACCGTGTCGCGCTGAGGATCAACCGTGAAACCCATAAAATCTATGACATTTCCGTTCACGGAAATTCTTCCGTCGGTTATCAGCCTTTCCGCCGCTCTTCTTGACGCAACGCCGCATTCCGCTATATATTTCTGAAGTCGCATATCAATACCCCATTTCTATCAATTTAACACTCTAAAGCGCTTTTGTCAACAATTCGACCTCTTTTTCGAAAGATATTTGACAAAAATCAAAATATTTAACACATCATATAAGCGCTCCGCTCTCAGGCATAGCCTTTAAGCAGATGTGTCAGTATCCGAACTCGTTTTTTTGAAGTCTTTTCCGGCATTACAGCGCAAAAATGCTCGCAAATACGAAAGTATTTGCTCCGCTTTTTGCTTGTACTGACGAAAAATCCAATCAAAAAAATCTGAAAGACTCAAAAAGTCTGAAAATCAGGATTTTTCAAGGCGTAAGGGCGCAGACATACTGACGTATATCAAGCCCGACAACACAGAAAAAGACGATTTTCAGGTCTTTTGAGCGGGTTCGGATATTAACACATCTGCTTAAACATATTGAACTTGTCCCAAACATATTTATAAATTGGAGGCGGTCCCTATGAAAGTAAAAAAGAGTGAAAAACTTGTTGTTAAGAGTGTTTTTAAATCAGAGGATATTCAAATGAGAAAAAATGATTTTAATAAGAAATATGAATTATATATAAATTTGTGCGAGAGCAGAATTTGAAATCCGTTTTGAGCTTATGCTACAATATAGGGGCACAAAAACGGTTACACCTAAAAAATAGGAGGTAACTATGAGGAATCTAACGGATATATATGTAAGATTATCGGATGAAGACAGAAATAAGAGGTGCAAAGCGGATGAAAGTGAGAGTATTCAAAATCAGAAGTCAATGCTTATTAACTATTGCATTGAGCAAGGCTGGCAAATCCACAAAATCTATTGTGACGAGGATTACAGCGGCGCTGACCGCAACCGACCTGAATTTAACAACATGCTGGAGGATTGTGAACAGGGGAAAATCGATATAGTCCTTTGCAAAACACAATCAAGATTTTCAAGGGATATGGAAATCATCGAAAAATACATACACGGGAAGTTTTTGGAATGGAACATCCGATTTGTAAGTATTGTTGATCATGCGGACACAAATATTGCGGGAAATAAAAAAGCAAGACAGATAAACGGGCTTGTTAACGAATGGTATCTTGAGGAATTATCGGACAACATTAAGAGAACACTTCATCATAAAAAAATAAAGGGTGAGTACTGCTGCCCTTACGCTCCGTACGGCTATATGCTTGATCCGGAGGATAAACATCATTTTATTATAGATCCTCCGGCGGCAGAAGTAGTCAAGAGCATTTTTGAAATGTATAAGTCGGGAATGGGGTATATCAGAATAGCAAAGACTCTTAACGACAGACAAATTCCGCCCCCCGGGATTTATAAACAAATGCAGGGCTTAAATTATAAAAACGCTTATGCTCATCGGACCACAGCGCAGCAATGGCGTGATTCTACCGTATTCTATATATTACGTCAAGAGGTTTATACAGGCGCCGTAATACAAGGGAAGTCGAAAAATATTTCCTACAAAAATAAGAAACGAGTGAAACTGCCAAAGTCGGAATGGATAATTGTTCGGGATATGCATGAAGCCATCATTGAACCTGATTTGTGGAATTCGGTTCAGGAGCTTTTGAACAATCACAAATTAAGAGATAAACAGTTTAAGTCAGACGAAAATGCTGAAATTAATCCCTTGAAAGGGAGCGTATATTGCAAAGAATGCGGCGCCGGAATGTGGCGAATGAGTTATCAATGCGCCAAAGAACGCTATAAATACTATCGCTGCAAGACAGTGAAAAACAGCAATGGAATTTGTGACAATGTGAACAGCATCAGACAAATTGATTTAGAGGCAGCAATTCTGGCAGAATTGAAAAATGTTATAAAAAGCTATATGGATTCCGATAAAATTGAGGTAACCGGCAATACAAGCTTGTACAAAAAAACAGAAGCTTTAAAAACCGAAAAAAATCAGAATGAGAAGAATATTTCCAAGCTTCAAAATAACTCCTTTCAACTGTATAAGGACAAAATCAGCGGATTATTCGATGATGAACAATTTAAGATGCTGAATGATTCATTTAACAAGGAACTGAAGCAGTTGCAAAAACGAATGGAAGAAATAAACAAAGAGCTGGATAAATTGGAAATACAGCGAAATGCAAGAAAGAGCAAGGATGAAGTCTTAGAAAAGTACAAAAATGTTGAAAAGCTGACATTCGAGCTTGTGCAGGAGCTTATAGAAGGAATTTACGTAGGCAAAACAGATGAAAATAATCAACGTGAAATCGATATCAGGTGGAAGTTTTAAAGTATTAATATAACGCTCCGTGACCGGCGTCGATAATAACCGTTTTGGTCATCCTTTGCGAAAGCACCTCCGTCCGTGCGGAAAAGAGCAGCGGCAGCGCCGCAGCCAAAGCCGCCGCAGCGGCAATTATCACGGCTCTGCGCCTTACAACAAAAATCAAACGAACACCGCCTTTCTTTATTCCATAATAAAATATACTGCGGATGAGATTTGCATATTCATTTATTTTTAAAACTTGTAATAGAATTGCATTTTTCCGAATATACTATTTTAGAATCACAGTACATAAAAAGGAGTTGTAAGCCTTGGAAAATAATGTTATAACACTTACGGGAACGGTTGAATCGGAGCCGCAGCTCAGTCACCGCGTCCTTGATGAAAATTTCTATATTTTTATGCTGCGCGTGCCGCGTCTTTCCGAAACGGAGGACGTGCTGCCGGTAACGGTTTCCGAAAAGCTGTACGATTCGGAAACGCTGCACCCCGGAGCGTCCGTTAAGGTGAGCGGACAGCTCAGAAGCTACAATAAATATACGGAAACGAAAACGCACCTTATCCTGACGGTTTTTGCCAAGGCGATAGACGTTCCCACCGATGAGGACGAGAATGACCCGAACGAAATCTATATAAACGGATTTATCTGCAAATCGCCGGTTTACAGAAAAACGCCGTTCGGGCGCGAGATTACCGACCTGATTGTTGCGGTCAACCGCGCATTTAACCGCTCGGACTATATTCCGGCGATAGCATGGGGACGAAACGCCGTTTTTTCGGAATCGCTTGAGGTTGGAAGCAATGTCATGGTATGGGGGCGGCTTCAGTCAAGAAATTACAACAAAAAAATTTCCGACACGGAAATTGAGGTGCGCACGGCTTATGAGCTTTCGATAACGAAAATCGAAAAGGTTTCGTAGAAAGTATCAGAAAATCATCTGTATGCGATGCTGAAAAAGCCGCATTTGAATAAAAAATGCAAAAATGTATTGAAAAATTCCTCCGAATGTAGTAGACTTATACCAAGAAAATTTGAGAGGAGAAAAAATATGTGCGGAATAGTTGGCTACATCGGAACGGAGGACGCTGCCCCGATTTTGCTTGACGGACTGTCAAAGCTTGAATACAGAGGTTACGACTCCGCCGGAATAGCAGTATACGACAACGGGAAAATAGCCATTGAAAAGGCTGTGGGCAAGCTTTCCAATCTTATTGATAAAACGGACGGCGGAAAAAGCCTGCACGGAAATCCCGGAATCGGTCACACACGCTGGGCAACGCACGGCAAACCGACGGAAATAAATGCGCATCCGCATCACAGTAAAAGGTTTGCGCTTGTTCACAACGGAATTATCGAAAACGAGGCGGAGCTGAGGAAAAAATACCTCAGCGGAGTTGATTTCTGCAGCGATACCGACACGGAGGTAATTGTTCAGCTGCTTCAGAAATTTACAGATGATAATGAAAGTGTTACGGTTGCGATTCAGCATCTTATGTCGGAGCTTGAGGGCTCGTATGCGCTTGCGATTATCGATGCCGATGACCCCGATACAATGTATGCCGTTAAAAACAAATCGCCGCTGCTTATCGGCAAGGGTGACGGCTTTAATATGATCGGGAGTGACGCAATGGCGATGATTGCGCACACAGATTGTTTTTATGAGATTCATGACGGTGAATTTGCCGTTGTAACGCGTGAAAGCGTGGAAATATTCACTGCATATGCAAAGCGCGTTGAGCGCGAGCCTTTTCATGCCGAGATTGATTTGTCCGACACTGAAAAGGGACCATATCCGCATTTCATGCTTAAGGAAATTGAGGAACAGCCGTTTGTTATCCGCCGCATTATGAAGGAATATTCGGATAATGACGGGAATCTTGTTATAGATAAGGCTATTCTTCACGACCTTAAGGAATGTGACCATATTTATATAATAGCCTGCGGCACAAGCTATCATGCAGGGCTGATCGGTCAGAATTTCCTTGAAAAGCTTGCGGGAAAGCCGACGACCACATGCATTGCAAGCGAGTTTGTTTATAACATGCCGCTTCTGACAAAGAAGCCGTTCTTTGTGTTCATTTCACAAAGCGGTGAAACGGCGGATTCACGCGCAGTTCTTGTCAAGGTTAAGGAAATGGGCTATAAATCGCTTACGATAACAAACGTTAAGGGCTCGACGCTTTCGCGCGAGGCTGACCACACGCTTCTGCTCTATGCCGGACCGGAAATAGCGGTTGCCTCCACCAAGGCATACACGGCGCAGATTGCCGTGCTTGCGGTTGTTGCAAACGCACTTGCGAAAAACGCGATAAATCTTCGCTATGAGCTTGCGCTTGTTGCAACTGTCATGGAAAGCCTTTGCAGCCAGCGTGACGAGTTTAACGAGCTTGCAAAGGAATATCTCGGTACAACTAGAAGCTGCTTTTATATCGGCAGAGCAATGGACTATTATGTGTGCATGGAGGGCGCTCTTAAGCTTAAGGAAATTTCCTATATCCAGACGGAGGGCTTTGCAGCCGGCGAGCTTAAGCATGGGACGATAGCGCTCATTGAGAAAGACACTCCTGTTGTTGCGATAATCACGCAGGATCGTATAAATCTTAACACGCGCGGAAATGTGCGCGAGGTTGCGGCACGCGGCGCAAAGGTGCTTACGATTGCGTCCAAAAAACTGAGCGCGCACAGCGACAGCATTGTTATCGGCGATGTCAACGAGCTTTTAACGCCGCTCGTGTCCGTTGTTCCGACGCAGTATCTGGCTTACTATGCGGCGCTGTACCGCGGATGCGACATTGACAAGCCGCGGAATCTTGCAAAATCGGTTACGGTTGAATAGAGAGCGCCGGAAAGCAGAAATAAAATCCGCAAAGGAGTGCAATGTAAATGGAAATAACAAATGATATAGCTTATATCGGAGTAAACGATTACGATATTAAACTGTTTGAAGCGCAGTACGCTGTTGAAAACGGAATGGCTTATAACTCATATGTGATTACGGACGACAAAATTGCGGTTATAGACAGCGTTGCTGCCGGGTTCGGAGAGCAGTGGCTTTCAAATATTGAAAAGGCAACAGGCGGAAAAGCCCCCGATTATATCATCGTTCAGCACATGGAGCCGGATCATTCCGCAAATATAAAGCTGTTTACCGAAAGATATCCAAACGCTGCGCTTGTCGCTTCCGCCAAGGCGTTTGCGATGATGAAGCAGTTTTTCGGAACGGATTTTTCGGACAGGCAGATAATTGCCGGAGAAAAGGACGCACTTTCGCTCGGTAAGCACACACTGACATTTATAACCGCGCCGATGGTACATTGGCCGGAGGTTATCGTAACATATGACAGCTGCGGCAAGGTTCTGTTTTCAGCCGACGGCTTCGGAAAGTTCGGCACAACCGACGCAAAAGAGGACTGGGCATGCGAAGCAAGGCGATATTATTTCGGCATAGTCGGGAAATATGGCGCACAGGTCCGGAATCTGCTGAAAAAAGTTTCTGCATATGAAATTGAAAAAATCTGCCCCCTGCATGGGCCGGTACTTTCGGACGATATCGGATATTATATTAATCTTTATGACACATGGTCATCGTACAGACCCGAATCCGACGGGGTTGTTATAGCGTATGCCTCGGTATACGGAGGAACTGAAAGCGCAGCAAAAAAGCTTGGCGAAATGCTTAAGGAAAACGGCTGCTCCAAGGTGGTTCTGACAGATCTGACGCATGACGATATGGCGGAAGCAGTTGAAGACGCTTTCAGATACAACAGGCTGGTTCTTGCAGCAACAACCTATAATGCCGACGTGTTCCCGGCAATGCGCAATTTTATTTTAAGCCTTACGGAACGCAATTTCCAAAACAGAACGGTTGCGTTCATCGAAAACGGCAGTTGGGCGCCGATGGCGGCAAAGGTTATGAAGCAGATGCTGTCGGAGGCTAAAAACCTGACATTTGTTGAAGATGAGGTACATATAAAGTCCGCGCTTGACAGCGAAAGCACAGCGCAGCTTGAAAAGCTTGCAAAAGCTTTGGTGTAATGACTGTAAAGAAAAGCCCGAAATCAAAACGATTTCGGGCTTTTCTTTACAGTCATACTTTTTTAAAGCGTTTTCCGATAAACGGAATTGCGCTGAGCTCCTCGCGCCTGAACACGCGGAGAAGCGCAATCATTGCAAAGTACACAGCCGCACCGACCAAAATTGCACAGAGCGTTGCCGCGCGCCCCATAAAGACACGAAGCAGCTTTTCCGTGCCGAATGCGCACACGCCCATAACAGCGGACGCGATAAACGGCTTAATAAAATATCGCATGGGATCGAGCTTAACCTTAAGGTTTTTGCGCAGAACGGTGAAGCTCACGAAGAATGCAACCGCCTGGCAGACAACGCTGCCGATAGGGGCGCCGTAGATATTGATTGACGGAATCGGAATCAGAACCAGATTTAAAATGAGCTTTGCAATTCCTCCGCATAAAACGCTGAGAGCCGGTGTGAAAATCTTTCCCATGCCCTGAAGACTGCCGTACATCGTTTGGCTGAGCGCGGAGAAAAATACCGTTGGCGCAACCATTGCGAAAATCAGTCCTCCGTCGCTTGCGGCAGGATAAATCATGCTGAGAATCGGCTGTGCAAGCGCAATATATCCGGCTGTGCACGGGGCGGCAATTACAACCGATATAAGCATTGAAAACGAAACCTTTGAACGCGCCGTTTCATTATCATGCAGCGCAAGCGCCGCGGCAACCGTCGGCACAAGAACCGTTGCAAACGCTGTGTTCAGCGCAAGCGGAAGATTGACAAGGATATCCGTCTTGCTGAGGATTCCGCTCAGGCGAACCGCCTCCTCGCCGAGCTTTGCCGCATTCGGAAACGATGCCGAAAGCGCCGTTTTGACGCCGCGGACAACCGTCACAATATCGATAACGCGGTTGAGCGATGCGACTATCGAACCGAGCGAGATAGGAATTGAAACCATAAGAATTGTTTTTGCGGTGCTTAATGCGTTGGTTTTTATCTTGACCGGCGGCGCTGCTTTTATATTTTCGGAAATGGATTTTTTGTGCGCTCCGAGGAAGCAGAACAGGTATGCGCAGCTCAGAAATGTTGAAAGCGTTGTCGAAAGCGTTGCCCCTGCCGCCATATATTCGGGCTTTGCGCCTGCCATTGCGAGCACGATCAGAATTGTTGACACGCTTTTTAAAAACTGCTCGAGCACCTGGCTTGTGTTTGTTGCATGCATATTCTGCTGCCCGGCAAAGAAGCCGCGGATAACGCTTGAAACAGACACGAATATAATCGCCGGTGAAAGCGCGCGGATTGTATAGGCGGTGGGCGGCGTGTCGAACACAACATCGGCGATAAAATCCGCAAAGAAAAACATAACGCCGCTGAAAAATAATCCGACAAACGTAAAAAGAACGAGCGCGGTTTTAAAAACCTTTATCGCTCCGCGGTAATCGTCAAGCGCACAGCGCTCGGCAACAAGCTTTGATATTGCGTTCGGAATACCGATGGAGCTTACCGCGAGCAGCAGCGTGTAAATCTGATACCCGAAATTATAATACCCGTTTCCGATGTCCCCGAAGCCCGGAACGTTTGTTATTACCATGCGGTAAGCAAAGCCCAGAAGCTTAACTGCAATCTGGGCAAAAATAATTGTAAGCACATTCATCAGAAATGAAGGCTTTTTTGTGTTTAAGCTCATAAATCTGCCTCCGAAATCAGAAATTGTATAAATGTAGAGTACAGACCGGCACTTACTGCTTGCAGCTGCGCGTTACATATCTTTTTTTCTTATAGCAGCCGAATAACATGTTCCGTCCTGTGTTAAAAGCGGCAGCAAACGGATTCTGCATCTCTGCATCTCTAAAAAGTCTGTAATGCCACTTTATCAGATCAAGCGGACGGTGCGAGCTGATACTGCCGATTCTGCCGCGGCGGTATTTTGCCAAATATTCATCTAACAGAAAACAATCGGACAGCTTGCAGACCTTAAGCCACATCGCATAATCATTGTTTTTTTTGATGTTACTAATCTGAATCAGTCCTACTGTTTCCGCATCGTACATAACCGTCAGGCATCCCGGCCAACAATAATTAAACATTCCGGTTTTGGAGATTTTTGCGGGACCCGTGACCGATATTCCGTTTTCAATGCCATTTTGGTCAATTTCATAATAGTTTGTGTAGGAAAATGCGTATCCGTTGCTTTTCATGAAGTGCAGCTGTTTTTCAAGCTTTTCGGGAAGCCACAAATCATCACTGTCCAGAAATGCAATCCATTTGCCCTTGGCTTCCTTCAGCGCACGGTTGCGCGATACTGCAGCGCCGCTGTTTTTTTCGTTTTTCAGATAAATAATTCTGCCGTCATCAATGCTTTTCACGATTTCATCCGTGTTATCGGTTGAGCAGTCGTCAACAATTATCAGTTCCCAATTGGTATATGTCTGATCAATAACGCTTTGAATTGATTGCTTTATGTACTCCGCTGTATTATATGACGGCATTATCACAGAAACAAGCTCTTTCACGTTATGCCCTCCGGTTTCAATTTATTTAAGGAGCAAAAGCGCTTCCTTTTGTTTGCTTTCGTATTCTTCGGGAGTGACGCTTCCGCTGCGCAGCAGGTAGTCGCCGAAATCCTCCGCCGTTTCCATGTTTTCCTCGGTGATTCCCTCGCGCTTAAAAACCTTAAACACGGTTGTGAAAAGAATCTTCACGTCACCCAAAAAGGAGATATTGTCAACATAGCGAATATCGCAGGCGAGCTTATCCTCCCATGTTATTGCGTTGCGGCCGCTTATCTGAGCAAGCCCCGTAAGCCCCGGGCGAACGCTGTGCCGCCGCCGCTGTTTATCTGTCATAAAAGTCATGTCGCGCACAAGCTGCGGCCGCGGTCCGACGCAGCTCATTTTCCCCGTAAAAATGAGCCACACCTCCGGCAGCTCATCAAGAGAAGTGCTGCGAAGCCATTTCCCGAAAGGCGTCATGCGTTTGTCGTCCGGCAGCAGCTTGCCGGATGCATCGTGCGCGTCCGTCATGGTTCTGAATTTGCACATGTAAAATATTTTCTCGTTCATTCCCGGGCGCGGCTGTTTGAATATTATCGGCTTTCCGATTTTTATGTAAACAAGCAGGGCAATAATTGCATACAGCCAGCAAAATACAATCATAAATGCCGCCGAGCATATGATGTCAAACAATCGCTTGACATATTTTTCGTAGATACCGCGGTTATGCATTTCCCCTGTCATTCCTTTCGGCATAAATTATTCAAAGCAGGCTCTTATCACTTCAATGATTCTTTTCTGCTGAGCTTCCGTCATTTTGTTGTCACTCGGCAGACACAGACCGCGGCTGAAAATATCCGCTCCGGCATCGGCAGCGCTGCCGCTTATATAGGCGTTTGTGGCGGCTCTTCCGTTCCCTGTTTCAACAATAAAAGGATTTAAGCGATAGACAGGCTGCATGTGCATTGGCTTCCATATCGGGCGCCCCTCGGCATTGATTGAAGCAAGCGCTTCAAGAATCTCGGTCGGGCAGGTTTTCTGCGGTTCCTTTATATAACAAACATCCCGGTCGCCGCGCACCTGTCTGCACATCGCGCCCCTGTCGATTATCAGGCATGACAGCCAGTAATTGGGCTTGGAATTTTCAAAATCAATCGGATTCATTGAAACAGGAAGTCCGCTCAGTCCGGTTTTGTATCTTTCGTATATTGCTTTTTTCTGAGCTATGTGCTCTCCGAGATACGGAAGCTGACCGCGAACCACACCTGCAATTACATTGCTCATGCGATAGTTGTACCCGATTTCCTCGTGCTGATACCATGCAGCATTTTCACGCGCCTGCGTTGACCGCTTGCGCACCTTCTCGGCGGCGGCTTTATCATCGGTAAGGAAGCATCCGCCGGAGCTTCCCGTAATAATCTTATTGCCGTTGAAGGAAATTGTGTTGTATTTTCCGAAGGTTCCCGTCTGTCTGCCCTTGTATGTTGCTCCCATCGATTCTGCCGCGTCCTCGATAAGAATTGCCCCATGTTTTTCTATAACCGCGTTCAGCTCATCTATTTTGCCGGGTGTTCCGTAAAGATGAGCCGTAACAACAACTCTGGCATCCGGGTAAATTTCAAAGGCTTTTGCAAGCGCATCGGGGTTCATATTCCAAGTGTCATACTCGGTGTCAATAAAAACCGGTTCTCCGCCCTCGTATACAATCGGATTGACTGTTGCGGCAAATGTCATGTCGGAGCAGAAAACCTTCTTCCCTTCCAATGCTCCGTGCCCCGGCTTCGGCATACCGTATGCTTCAATTCCCGCAAGTATTGCCGCCAGATGCAGCGACGCAGTTCCCGAGGAAAGCGCAATCGCATATTTGCAGCCCATATACTCGCGGATTGATTTTTCAACTTCGTTTATATTTTCACCGACGGTTGACATCCAGTTTGTTTCGTACGCCTGCCGCATGTATTTTATTTCGTCTCCGTGCATGGTAGGTGAGCTAAGCCACACTTTTTCGCGGAAACTGTCAAAATCTCCTTGTCTTGTAAACATTATTCCGGCACACCTCAGTTCATTACATTATTAAGTTATATTATAGCACAATTTTCATGTGTAATCAAGATAAAAGTGCAGCACATCATTGAAAAGCTTGCAATCTGCGAAAATATTTTTAAGGTTTTAGCTGTATCTTAGCCGCCCGGATGTTATAATTGTGTAGGTCTTAGGCAATACATAAAATTGAATTTTTGGGGTGTAAAAATGAGTATTTTCGATGTGTTAACCCTTATCGGCGGTCTTTGCCTTTTCCTTTTCGGCATGAGCGTCATGGGCGAAGCTTTGGAGCGCCGCGCCGGGGGAAGTCTGAAAAAAATCCTTGCCAAGCTGACAAAGAACAAAATCACAGGCTTTCTGACGGGACTTGGCGTAACCGCGGTCATTCAAAGCTCATCGGCAACAACGGTTATGGTTGTGGGCTTTGTAAACTCGGGTATAATGTCGCTGAGGCAGTCAATCGGCGTTATTATGGGTGCAAATATCGGAACAACGGTCACGGCATGGATACTGAGCCTCGGCGGAATTTCGAGCGATAATTTATTCATGCAGCTGTTAAAGCCCACTTCCTTCACGCCAATACTGGCACTAATCGGCACCGTGCTTCTGATGTTCGGAGAATCCAGCAGGAAAAAGGACACGGGCACAATTCTTCTGGGCTTTGCAACGCTTATGTTCGGAATGGACACGATGTCGGGCGCTGTATCGGGGCTTGCCGATGTTCCCGCATTTCAAAACATGTTCATTATGTTCCGAAATCCGGTTCTCGGCGTGCTCGTCGGTGCAATTCTTACTGCCGTAATTCAGTCAAGCTCCGCCTCTGTCGGGATTCTGCAGGCGCTTTCCGCAACGGGGCAGGTTTCATACGGTGCGGCAGTGCCGATTATCATGGGGCAGAACATCGGCACATGCATCACAGCAATTCTTTCCTCATTCGGAACTAACAAAAATGCAAAGCGTGCGGCGATAGTGCATTTGTCGTTTAATGTTATCGGCACGGTTATATTGCTTTCGGTATTCAGCATTATATCAGCAATTCTCAAGCCCGCAATCCTTGACGCTTCCGCTTCCTATCTCGGGATAGCGGTTGCACATTCCGCGTTTAATATCGCCTGTACCGCGCTTCTTCTGCCGATGTCATCGCTTCTTGAAAGGCTTGCGGTTAAGCTTGTTCCCGATTCGGACAAAAAGGAAAAGGTTGCAAAGCTTGACGAACGTCTCCTTGCCACTCCTCCGATTGCACTGGAGCGCTGCAACGAGCTTGTGCGCGAAATGGCTGAAATTTCCGTAACCTCATTAAAAACCTCTCTTAACATGCTGACCGGATATGATTCCGACACTGCGGATAAAATCAGAAAATCCGAGGACAAGGTTGACCATTACGAGGATATTCTGGGTACATATCTTGTTAAGCTGAGCAGGCATCAGATAAGTGACAGCGACAGCGCAGAGGTTTCGAAGCTGCTTAAAGCAATCGGTGATTTTGAGAGAATTTCAGACCACAGCGTAAATATTCTTGAATCGGCAGAGGAGCTTACAAAAAAGGATATACATTTTACCGCCGGCGCACAAAAGGAGCTCGATACTCTTTGCAGCGCCGTGAGTGAAATTCTCACCCTGTCATTCAGAGCTTTTGTTAATACCGACCTTCAGGCAGCAAGAGATGTTGAGCCTCTTGAGCAGGTTATTGACGGGCTTAAAGCAAAATCACGCGATGATCATATTAAACGCCTTAAAAACGGAGAATGTTCCATTGAAGCAGGTTTTGTGTGGGCGGATTTGCTTACGAACCTTGAAAGAACCTCTGACCATTGTTCAAACATTGCAGTGTGTGTTATTGATGCAACGCAGCATAATATGAATGTGCATCAGTCGCTCCGTACCATGAAAAGAGAGGATCCGTATTTCGAAAAGAGATACCTTGAATATGCAAAGAAATATATAGCACCCGACAGGGTATGAAAAAGAGCCGCGGTAAAATGAAATTTCATTTTGCCGCAGCTTTTTTATGGGCCGGATGCACTCTGAAAAAAATTTCATGAAAAAACACATTGAAAAAGGGCTCTGTTGATTGGTTACCCCAATAGATATATAAAGCCTATAATTATTATCGGTGCAGCATATCGGAGAAGATAAGCAGTCAGGCTTGCAGAATATGACTGCTTACTGCATTGCGGAAATTTTTTAATATTAAATCCTTTTTTTAATGTTATTTTAATGTTTGCGCTTTACAATACCGGTAAAAGGAGATGAGAAGCATGGCAATCGAGGTATTTAACAGGGCGCGGGGCGGAAATCTGACCGTAAGCCTTTCGGAGGCTGCGGCATGAATTTACTTTTTGTTCACAAACGGTACATATTATAAAAACAACCTTTTATTATAATACAATATGTAGGTTAATAACTTACATAGGTCATGCGGAAAAAAAGTTTTACATTTTAAATTTTTATGCTATAATAATATGTATCAAATAACAGAGGTGATTCCTATGAAAAGCGCTCAGAGAATACTTATTGCGGACGATGACGCAAACATCTGCGAGCTTGTCCGTCTTTATCTTGAAAAAGAGGGTTATGAAACCGTTGTTTGTTTTAACGGCGAAAAGGCGCTCGAAATTTTCCGCGGCGGCGGAATAGATCTTGCAATACTTGACATCATGATGCCGAAAGCAGACGGCGTGACCGTTTGCCGCGAAATAAGAAAAGAAAGTCAAATGCCCGTTATCATGCTCACTGCCAAGGGCGAAACCTTTGACAAGGTGCTTTGCCTTGAGCTGGGCGCCGACGATTATGTTGTGAAGCCGTTCGAGGGCAAGGAGCTTGTGGCGCGCGTGAAGGCTGTGCTTCGCCGCACTGCCAATACGAAAAACGAGGAAGCGGAAAAGGTTGTTTCCTATGATAATATAACGGTTAATCTTACGAATTACGAGCTTATCCTCGGCGGCAAAAGCATTGACATTCCGCCCAAGGAGCTTGAGCTTTTGTACTTCCTTGCATCGCATCCGAACAGAGTGTTCACGCGTGAGCAGCTGCTCGAGGACGTGTGGGGCTTTGATTATTTCGGAGATTCGCGCACGGTTGACGTGCATGTTAAACGCCTGCGCGAAAAGCTTGAGGGCTATGATGAAAAATGGCAGCTCAAAACCGTGTGGAGCGTGGGATATAAGTTTGAGGTGAAAGAGGGTGCATAAGAAATCAACTCTCTTTACCAAGCTGTTTCTGATGCAGGTTGTCGTTGCGCTGATAACAATTCTTTTGATTATCCCGACAATATTCGTGCTTGTCGGCGATTATTTCGTCGGCTCGCAAAAAGGGGATATTCTCCAGGAGGCACAGCGCGTTGCAACACTGAGCGAGAAAATTCTTGAAATAGGGGACAATGCCTCGGTCTGGAATTTTTATAAAATGACGATTGACCATGCCGGTCAGGGGAGCATGGTGCTTGTACTTAATGCAAACGGTGAAATTGTGGCTGCGCCGAATAACACACCGTATGTGAATAAGGAATATATCGGGTCGGACTTTATAGACCCTGTGCGTGACGGGCACGCATTTACAAAGCTTTACGGCAAGGGGAAAATGTTCAGCGAGCAGATGCTTGCCGGCATGGCGCCGATTATGAAAACGGACGCGGTGACGGGCAAACGCGCTTTTATCGGCGCGGCGGTTGTTCTCAGAGCAATGCCGCAGATAAACAAGATACGCGCAAGCCTGACGAACATTATCTTTTTTGCGCAGCTTGTTTCATGGTTTATGGCGTTTATAATTTCATCGCTTCTGACGCGGCAGATTACAAATCCGATTAAAAAAATGCGCAATGCCGCAAAAAGCATTGCCGCAGGGAATTTCAACGAACGGATTCCGATTACTTCGAATGACGAAATCGGGCAGCTTGCGGAAAGCTTCAATCAGATGACGCGCTCGCTGAGCGAGCTTGAAATAATGCGCAGCTCGTTTGTGTCGGACGTTTCGCACGAGCTCAGAACGCCGATGACAATAATCAGCGGCTTTGTTGAGGGCATTGTGGACGGAACGATTCCCGAAAGCGAGCACGGAAAATATCTTAACATAGTTCTCAGCGAAACCAAGCGCCTCAGCCGCCTTGTGACGGAGCTGCTGGAAGCGTCGCGCCTGGAGCAGGGCAAGGTTGTTCTGAACAAGGAAAGCATTGATATGAACCGGATGGTCACCGAATCAATCATAACCTATGAACAGCGGCTCACGGAGAAAAATATTGATGTCAATCTTGACCTCGACGGCAGCGAGTGCTGCGCGTTTGCGGACAGAGATTCGATAAAACGCGTTCTGATAAATCTTATCGACAACGCAATCAAATTCACGCCGGAGGGCGGCAGAATCAGAATCCGCACGGAGCATGCCGCGCGCAAGGTTCGCGTTACGGTTGAAAACACGGGCGCAGGAATTTCACCGGAGGATCTTAATCACATATGGGAAAGATTCTATAAAACCGATAAAAGCCGCGGAATGGATAAAAAGGGCGTCGGGCTGGGGCTGCATATCGTTAAAACGATTATAATGCAGCACGGCGGAGAAATAAACGCCGAAAGCGTTGAGGGCGAATATGCGAGATTCATATTCACGCTTGACGAGTGCAATAAAGGCGATGCAGTAAATGAAAAAAGAAAGGATGATAAAAATGAAAGCTAAAAAGACATTTTTGGGAGTAATTTCGGGTGCTGTTGCCGGAAGCGTTATGTCGGCGGCAATCACAATCGGTACAATGAGTTATATGTCGGACAAAAAAACCGCTGTGACTGACAGCGCGGTTTCGGGTGCAAATCAGCAAAGCGTGCAGCTTCTTGCGGAGGGCAGTGAAAAAACGGAGCTGTCAACCGAAGAAATTGCAAAGCGCGTCGGTCCGTCGATTGTCGGTATTTCGTGCACAACGCAAACGCAGAGCTATTTCGGCGTTCAGACGGGAACCTCGAGCGGCAGCGGTATAATTATCAGCGCCGACGGCAATATCATGACAAACTATCATGTTATCAGCGGCGGCACAAATATAAAGGTTAAGCTTAACACAGGTAATGAATACGACGCAACCGTAATCGGCGGCGATGAAAAAACCGATGTTGCGGTTATCAAAATAAAGGCGAACGAGGAGCTTCATGTTGCCGCACTCGGAAATTCTGACGAGGTTGAGGTCGGCTCAAAGGCGGTTGCAATCGGAAATCCGCTTGCAAGCGAGCTTTTCGGAACGGTCACACAGGGTGTTATCAGCGGCGTGAACCGCACAATAACAGTCGGTCAGCGTGAAATGAATCTTATTCAGACGGACGCGGCAATCAGCCCCGGAAACAGCGGCGGCGCACTCATCAATAAGTACGGCGAGGTTATCGGAATCAACAGCGTTAAGCTTGTTTCCGACAATGCCGAGGGGCTCGGATTCGCAATCCCGATTAATGAGGCAAGCACAATCGTGAAAGACCTTATCGACTACGGCTATGTAAAGGGCCGCCCGGTCATCGGCGTAAGCGTTCGAGAAATAACAAAGGAGCTTGCATATTATAACAATCTGCTTACCGATCACGGCTTGTATATTATGAGCGTGTCGGAGGGCAGCTCGGCAGAAAAGGCAAGACTTGTGCGCGGCGATATAATCGTGAAGTTTGACGGAAAAACAGTTAATTCCTCAACTGAAATGAACAAGTTGCGCGATAAGCACAAGGCAGGCGACACCGTTTCAATCACATTCATGCGCGGAACACAGGAAAAGACGGTCAATCTAACGCTTTCGGAGGATACCTCATCGAAAAAGAACTGATTCGGGCATGTGGCTCAAAAAGACGAAAGGGCTGCGGCTTTAGCCACAGCCCGGTAAGGAAGTATCGCCCTGCTAAACATCTTTTTTGCGAATTTCAGCGTTAAAAAAGGCTCGAAATCCG
>OGMF01001676.1_pt1 | contig 20707 bp, 13 predicted proteins | sample 1572921 | NCBI WGS metagenome assembly OGMF01 (sample SAMEA2581919, study PRJEB24529) | metagenome | biome: Human gut stool | place: China | collected 2011 | reverse complement strand
CCTTTTGTCCATTTTGCGGTGGCGTCGGCTTCATCGCTGCAGTTTTGCTCCGCTTTGCCCCAAAGATATTCTATATACGGTACTCCACCGTCACCTCTGTCAACATCGGTCACATGATCGGAAATATCTCCGCGCATTTTGCCGCCTACAGCGTATTCGGGGCTGCGGCTGATATATATTGAGTCATTAATTGTTCCGGCAGAACCGTTCCAGCTGTAAAGTACATTTCCCTTGCTTTCATATGTATGAATATTATCCACATAGCAAATGACGGGATTGTCAAAATAACAATAATCCCCGTTGATATTTACAACTGAATCTTTTCCTGCGTAGGCCAACTTTTCATCCAGTGTTTTTTTATCCCACTCGGTTTTTTTCAGTCTCGGAGCCGCTTCCGTGCTGAAAATTGAAAAGCGAATGTCGCCCCTTTTACCGTCTAAAGTGAGAGAATCCGTCCGTGTTCCGACAAGTACGCCGTTAATATAGGTGTGCACGGTTTTTTTGTCACCGTTCTCTCTGCATTCAATGATATAGGAAACCCTGTTCCAGCCGCCCTCTACCCACGGATTTTGGTCTCCCATTGCAGCCAATGATGCACCGGTAACTGTTCCGCAGCTTATAAATGCACCCCCATCTGATGTGAGCGCTATCTGACCAAGTTTTTTATAGTCTGTTTCCACAAAAAGATCATATTCCGCATTATAATAGCCGACATAGCTGGAATTCTTCGCATTATCCCATGCTTTGATTATGTTGATGCACGGTCTGACGTTATAATTAAGCTTCAGTGCATAATCATCTGCTGTTTTTCCTCCGATGCTGCCGTGGCAGGCGCCAACTCCGCCGATAATCGCCGTCCCCTTATAATTTTTGTAGTTATTAGTCGGAGCGTTGCCCAATGTGTAACCGGATAATGCCTTGTCGGAAAAGTCCTCGGGGATTCCCTCGCCGAACGCATTGGTGTCTGTCTCGTAATAGCAAAGGTTATCCACATAGAACTCGCCTGCCGAATTTGCCGGCAGCGTGAAATGCATGCGAAGGTCATTTCTTGCTCTGAAGCTTCCCGCCGAGCCCCTGTTATCGCCCAAAACTCCGTCCGTGCACGGCTGCCCGAAAGGAACTCCGTTTACATATGCCTGCGTACTTTCTTTTCCGTTACCGTAACAATCGATGACAAAGGCAACATGGTACCATTTGTTTGCCTCCAGCCCGGTAATATTATTGGAAACCTTAGCGTTTTGGTCGGTGGCAAGCTTAACATTTTCAAATCCGTCTTTGGAATAGATTTCCGCCTCGCAGATAACATAACCGTCGTAGCTGCTCTTATACCATACGTTGTTTGTGTGCTGAGAATTGTCCCCCCACGAGGCATAGATAAACCCGGATTTCGTACCGACAATATTCATCTTTATGTATGTGTCGTTTTCATCCTTTCCCAATCCACCCTTCGCGGAAACTGCCGAAACCGAGGTGCCGCCGTCCTTGCCGATATGACCATTCGGAAGATTATCTCCGTCAGCCGAATAAATTACGGAAAATGCACTTTCCTCAATTGTTACCGCCATACTTGAGAGCGGCAGCAGCATTGTCGTAAAAAGAGCAATTATCGCCAATGCCGCAATCCTTTTTTTCATTTTTTTCATTCTACTTTCCTCCTCATATAATATGCTGCAGATATTTTAAGAGGTGCAGTTCCTCTTTTTAAAATTGATTTTGGAATTAATTTTCAGATACCTTTCCCTTATCGGCAAAGAACGCTGCCCGCGCCGATACTCAAAACTTTAATTCTCGGTTATACGCCGCTGTCAATAACCAAAATATCATTACCGATGAACTCCGGGTGTTCTTTTGTGATATCATATATATATATCTCAACCTTTGCATCGGGAGAAATACCGGCGCGGGAAATACTCCCAAGATTATTTTCTCCGCCTGCCGGAACATCAATAATGCAATAATCGGTTTCACAAAGCAGATCGCCGTTCCATGCAGCAAGGTATGCAAGAATCCGTTTGTCGGTTCCCTCCGAGTTTTTTGCGTTAAAGGATATTTCGTTTTGTGATATCTTTGGCGTTACAGATACGCTGCGCGGCAAAGTTGTAAATTCCGCCGACACAGAGTCAAAATGAATTGAGCCTGTCACATCCAGGTCAAGAATCTTTATTTTGTAGGAAGAATCTGCCTTTAAAACCTCTCCCAGCTTCACCGCCAGCCGTCTTTCTTCCGAATTGAATGTAAATCCGCCGAGAGTTACAGCGTTGCCCGCTCCATCCGAAATTTCTATATTTTCGGGCAGTATACTGCTGCTCACAATCGGAGTGGAAAAATATAAATCCAAGGAATCGGCATCCGGCGGAATCTCTCCCGGTTTTCCTCCGTCAGCGCCGACAGCGTCTATGGATGTACGGAATAAAAACTTAATATAGGCGATATCGCCTTCTCCCACGCCGTCCTTAATCGGGTCAAAGCGTATGCCTCTTACATTGGAATCTTTCCAGCCTGGAATTTTCGATGTTTCCAGAAAATAAGTTGAATATTTTCCATCGGTAGTGTAAAGATTATTTTCCGACCTGGTTGATGAAAGCGTAAATATATACGAATTTGTTCCGTTGATGTCAAAAGAAGTTCCGTCACTTTTTCTGGTTCCCGAGAAATAGAGCGACGCCATCGGCATCGAGCCCTTTCCCTCCAGCCCGTCGCCATTGAAATTAGCTCCGTCATGCCGCATTTTAATTTCAATCGCAAAGCACTTTGCTCCGTCAAAAGGCGTTTCAAAATTTTTGGTCATGAAAGGAAAGCTCCCTCTTCGTCCTGTCGAAGTATCTGTGAAATGAGCTCCATCATTCCCCGGCTGAAAAGCTGACCCGTCTCCGCTGGTCCGAAGTTTAAAGTCGTGCGTATTTCCCGAGGTAAAATCAAACTCAATGTTTTCCTCAACCCCGGATTCCGCCGCAGCACAGCTGAGCAAACTGCAGAAAGCAATTGAAAACGCGCAAATAACAGCAATCAATTTTTTCATATAAAATCACCTCATTGTTTTAATTTATTATTAATCTTTCACATATTGTTTTCATCCCGGAGCGACCACTCGTCAAGTTTCCCGACCTTTGTGACCTGTGGAATATATGCCGGAGAAATCTTAACAACAAGACTTGACGGAACATCTTTCTTAAGATTGAACTTCACCGCCACCTTACGGTATTCCTTGTTGGGATTCTGTTCGGGCACAACCGGGCTGTTTGGCAGCGGTTTTGCTTCCATTTCAATAAACTCAGTCGTTCCGCCCTCCATCTCCAGCTCCAGCCTCACTGTCTTTCCGTTTTTCGTCAGATATGCCATCCCGTTCTCTATGAGTATTTCCGCTTTCGTGTGCATGAACCAATAGCTTTCGGCTTCTTTGTTTGCCGTCATTTCCGCACGCATTGTAACCGTCTGCAGATTATCCCCTATGTAATATCCCAGTTTCATATCCGGCACGTCTTCATACAGCCCTGTCAGATCGGTCACAACATACGAAGAATATTCATTCCCTTCGCTTCGCCCTATCGGATAGAAGTCGCCTCCGGTCTGGTTATATCCGCTTCCGTTATTAAAGGTAAATGTATTCTGTCCCTCCGTGCGGTAGCGGTACAGCTGACTTGCTTTGTACCCTTTTTCGTTCTGCAGGTTATAATTATCGCTTCCGAGTTCCTCCGCCCAGCGTTCTCCCATCATATCCAGCACGAATGTGCCTTCATCGTTCTGGCTGTGATAGCATTCTCTCGGCCCGAAGTGCGTGCCGAAATACAATCCGTCCTCCGCATTTGTATCATAAGTGCTGCGAACCGTGTACATCTCGATACAGTCGACCCTTATCGTCTTATCCATGTCCTTGAGTATGTTTTTGTAGTCTTCATATATCCCGGCGTCATAATATAACATAGTATATATATCCGCCTTTGCTCCGCGTTCGGCAAGGTCATATGCACGCATCGCTGCGGCTCCGCGATTCTTCAGCTTCTTCGCAAGATAGCTCTGACAGTCGTAAGAATAATCCTGCGTCGTTGCTCCGTCATGGTAGCCGATTGTTCCCTCAAGTCCGAAGCACGCGATTGCATAGTTCAGCGTTTCCTTAAAGCCCTGGCTCCTTTCAAGTCCGTATGTGCTCCCGAGCGCCGAGTCGCAGCCGCCCATCAGCACATCTATATACTGCATCGCATATTCCCAGTAACTGATGGATTCTATCCATGCTCCTCCGGGCATAAGCAGCTGAAATGTATTTTCAACGCTTTTCAGACTGTCGCTGATTGCCTGCGCACAAAATTCGGGATCCGCCTCCATAAATGCAAGCGCCGCCGTTACAACTCCTCCGTTTACAACCGCGTTGTAATTTGTCGGTCCCATAAACGCCACATATCTGTTGCTGCCTCCCGACCCGGCCGTGATCCCTCCGTAAAGTCCTACTGCCAGGCTCATAAACGCTTTGTTATAAAACGTGTTTAAGATAAAGTCTCTCTGCTTTTGCGTGAATCCCTCATACATCCAGTCGTATCCGATTCCGAAAGCGTGAACAAATTCTCCCGTATCTATAATATGGCAGGTGTTGTAGTCAGGAAATGTTGCCGCCGCCTGAAACTCAAGCCATGCACGGTCAACATACTTTTTATCTCCCGTTATCTGGTATGCGTACCCCCATGCTCTCATCCGTGCCACAACCCTCCTTGCCACGGTAAGGGCGCGCATTGCGTCATCAAACCTGTAGGCGCATACGTCCTCTTTCAGATAAGCGTCTGCCTGTTCAATGTATTTGTCCGCATAGGCTTTGTATCTGTTGTCGCTTTGATACAGTTTCCTCAATGCGTCAAAGTCTTCCTTGTTTGCCATAACGCGCGGATGACTGCCGGTTCCTCCCGACTTTTTCTTGAAGTCCGCAAGGATTTGTTCCCTGTCGGGGCGTTCATACGTCATAAAACTGTTTAAAAAGTCTATCCCGTTGTACACTCCGCGGTTTGCCGATTCCCTCAGACTGTAGTATTTCCATTCGTCTTTATTTATCATCAGCTGACGGTCGTAAAAGATAATCAGCCCGTTGTCCATCGAAAACACATGCTTATTCAGCGCGGTTTCGCAGAATTCCTTTGCCGGAATGAGAGTCTCTCCGCCGCTGTCTGTCTTTACTCCGTTCTTTGCGTTAAATGTGATTCCCTTATATGTGATGCCGGAAGCGCTTGCCGAAATACTGCCGTTCGGAAGATTGAACGCCTTTTCAACCGTTTCGGCGGAAACATACAGTTCGTCTTTACTCTTGTCATAGACAGGTTCGGGCGACATAAGGCTTTTCTCTCCGTTTGCAAATATCTGCTTGCCGTACGCATGCATTGCAACCTTATCATTTAAATATTCCCGTTCCGTCACCTCATCTGTAAACACTCCGGTGCGGTAGGTGCTTATCTGCCGATACGGCTTTGCCAATCCCGACACCCTGAAGTTTTTAATATACATATCCGATTTCCCTGTATTTTTGTTTATGATACAGCGCACCATGGTAATCTCGTTAAAATTCTTATCGCATGCAATACCTTCGGCAACCAATTCGCCGTTTATGTAAACATCCGCGGTAAATTTAATCAAATCGATGGCAAGCTTATAGTTAAACCATTTGCCTTTCCTGATATTGACCGAAAGAGTTCTTCCGTCCGAAGTCCGAGCCTGCCCCTCACCCGTAATCAGGAAAGGATAGAAATTCTGCTGCGGTGTTCCGGAGGAATCCCGAATCCAGAACAGTGTGTCGCGGCTGCCGAAATTCTCCTTCATGAAATTGCCCTCAATTAAATAATATGAGTACTTTTTCGGAGTCCATTGTGAAAATCCCGGCTTCGGCATATTGATATCAAAATAGCAGTCCTCGCCCGGTTCATCAAAATTATTCATATAGATATGGTCTTCTCTGTCCGGGCTTTGGTAATTAATCAGGCGGTTTGTCTGAACATGATTCTTCGGACCTTTTTTGAACCCCTCGTAAATAGCCGTTCTGCTGGAATTTATAATCTTGCATTCGTCACTGTTGAAATATGTGTAGTCTCCGAACACGCTGCTTGCTCCCAAGTCTATGTTATCGTCAAAATTACTGTTATAGGGCTTGGCAGGGAAGTCCTTTCTGATCTTTTTTCCTTTATATACTTTCACATTATCAAAATACAGCAGTGAATCGGATTTCTTAGACTTAACGGATATTGCGCCAACCGAAGCGCCGATATTAATCTTCCATCGCTGAAGCACCAGCGTATCATTAAGATAAACATCCATCATCCTGCCTTTATTTACAACAACGGTTACATTTGTATTTTGATATGTGCAAACAGCTCCGACAAAATTATTGTTTGCAGTGTAAATTTCACCGTTTTTAACCGAAAGCAGAACAATATCGTTTGATGAAGAACTCACGCCGGAGTTTAATCCGATAGTCATTACGGGAGCGTCTCCGCTGTATTTAATATCAAGACCAAACACAAACGTATCACCCAAATTTTCGGTTGCCTGCCTGTAGCAGGTGATTGGAGCGGAGGAAACATCAATCAAAAATGCCTTGTCTTTAGGAGAAACTTCCGCAACTTTTCCTTTTCCCCCGGAAAGCGTTATACTCTCCGGCACATTATTGGTAGGATAATCGTTAAATGTTTCGTAAACGGCAGCTTGCTGCTCTTCTGCCGCAAATACGGCAAACCCGCAGGGAACTGCCGATAACGCAAACGCAATAATTAAAGCAATTGATATAATTCGATTCATTAGCAATTTCCTCCTTTCTATCTGATAACAAAGATTGCATCGTTACCGTCTTCCCTGTTTCTGAGAATCAGAAAATCTGCCTCTGCTCCGCTTCCCCTGTAGGTGTTAATCTGATTAAGGGACATGGGCGTTAATTTTTTCAGTTCACGGTCGAAGCATACAACTCTGGATGAAGCATGAGAAAGTCTCAGGTTGGAGTACACAAAAACAGAATCATCTGCAACGTTGTGTTCTTGGCTCAAGCCGACAAATAACCGCCCCGAACTGTTGTTATATGCATACCCCTCCATATAGCATAAGGGAGCCGAGCCGTAATAACTTTGGTTTTTCGAATTTTGCGCAACGGACAAATTGGTAAAGAATCTGTTGTCGGTTCCGTTTTTGTTAACATATGTATAATTACCGTTATCCGCTGAATATTCGAAATCAACAAGAAAGTTTTTAACCTCATCCCCGGAAACATCCACACTGATAATATCTCCGACGCTTACATATTTTGTTTCTAAACTGACCGTCATCTGATCCATCATATTATTCATAACTTCATCTTTAATGGTATAACGCACAAATGAACCGTTGCTCCACCCTCTGATTATCCAAATATCTTCGCCGTCATCGTTAACGCCGCGCGCAACATGTTCCAGTATCATAGCCGTCCATTTTCTCCTGTTGACGCTGTTAATTTCCTTAACGATTGTTGCAGCGCCTGCCGCGCCGTTTAGATTTATGTCATATAATGTCCAATTATACGACACGCCGTTATTTAAGTCGCCCGCGGAATAAATTTCATATTCCTCATCATCATTAATATCCCTGGGAATTGCAAATATAGTTGTTGAAGAAAGGTGTGCAAAGCCTACCATTCCCCTGAAACCGCTTCGGTATTCGGAAGATGACGACGGGCGGCTTCCGTAGTTAATGAGGCTGTTATCCATGGGAAGATCGTCCCCGAATACATAACCGGGATTTTCCGCAACATAATCGTTATATTTCATTGCCGTGTCAAGCTTGAGCAGCGTTCCGTCAGCGGTGGTTTTGTATCTGATAACCTGAGGAGTGAAAGCAGCCCCTCCCAATGCTTTTTCAACATCTTCGGCTGTTTTTCCCTTTACGCCGTTCAGCATAATTTTGCCTTTAATCCCGACTGTTTCAAATTTGCCGCTTGCGGTATATATCTTAAGCTGCAGTTTTTTTGATACGGTGCGTTTATCATATGCAAACTTCTGCAAAAAACCATACTGCAGGGTGTCCTTTCCCGACGTCATGCAAACGATCAAATCGCCGCCGGCAAGAATAACATCAATACTTGTTCCCGTCTTTAACGCGGACAAATGCTTGTTCCGAAATGCTTCGGACATAGTGTATTCCACCCCGTCAATTTCCAATATGCCGCTGCTTTCATCAAATGCGGTAACAGTTCCCGAAAGGGTTTTATCCAAAACATTCACTTCGACCATCCGCATATCATGGGAAGCCTTCACTGCAACTGCCATACCTTTTGAAAGCTGAAAAACTTCCAGCGGATTTCCTTTGTTGTCATTAATCCGGTAATACACATTTTCGTCAAGATTAATATACATGGCATTCGGCTCTGTTATTGAGATGGAGTTATAGGAATCGTCAACCGTGTCAATGATACCGTATACGTTTGTTTCTATTTTAATCACTTCGTAAGCGCCGTCGGAATCGTTGTCCAGCAGTGTGATTGTTCCGTTTGCATCCTCCGTCATTTCATCTGTAATTTCCGAAACTCTTCTTCCGTTGTAAACCACAATATAGGAATTATCCAAAAGGTATCTGCTGTTTTTTCCCGCTATATCGGCGCATTTAAGGTACATATCCTTAATTCCGCCGAAATTTATCTCATAAAGCGTAACCTCTTTATTTTTTTTGTTCTCCCAGCAGCAAAGAATTTCATCATTTTCGTTATAAACTGCCATCACATTTTTCCCGAGCAAATCCGCCGTTATTGAGCTGCATTTATAACCGCTGCCGTTTATTTTAACTAAGTCGTTATCTTTTATTTTATGGCTGATATCGTAGGAATTATACGGGGTTTCAGTGACAATTCCCTCTATATAGTCATACCCGTAATAATATGACAGATAATTATTTTTACCTACCGAGTATTTCCCGGCATATTTTCCGGCTGCATTATCTTCCCATATGCTTTCCATCTCCACTGCGTCCGCAAACATATAGTTGAACATCATAATCGCGGCATCCGCAAAGCACAGCTGCCCGCGTACCGAAATGTTGTCGGTGAGCCCCAAATCGTTTGCAACAAGCAGATAACCCTGAGGGTAACCGCCCTTCCTCTCCGCTTGATAGGAATAGCCCGCTGACGCAACCGTCATCTTCAAAGCCTCGTTCCCGCTAATTGCGCGATCAGGCTCAAATGTATCGGATTCGGAAATCGCTCCGATTTCACGGAGCGCCTTCACGCTGCCGTAATACGGGCTGTCTGTTCCGACATCGGAAAAATCCCCTTCCGTTCGTGACTCGGCGTTGTCCTTTGTGAAGCTCAGATTGCATTGCTTCGCAAGCAAATCGGCAAATTCTCCGCGGCTGATTGCCGCTGCCGGCTCTCCTTCGGGAAGCTCCCCGGTCAATGCCTTTATCAGAGTGCACGCCTGCTTATAATATTTTTCGGAATAAGCCGCGTCTGCTGCGGATGAATTATCGGCAGCCTTTGCATAAACCTGACAGGTTGTCATCAGAATAATTACCGCAAGTAAAACACTTTTTATTTTTTTCATTATATTTTTCTCTCCACACTTATTTGATCATACTCATAAATCTGTAAAGCAGAGTCGCCGCCTCCGCCCTTGTCAAGTTGTCTTTCGGTTTCACACACTCATTGTAACCGGTCATCATATTTGCATTGGAAAGCGCATTAATTGCTTCCTGCGCATAATCGGCAATCTGTCCGCTGTCAGCATAGCTCACAGGCGATATATTTGTTGAAACCGATTGTGCATCCAAAACACGTTTAAGAATAACCGCTGCGTCCTCGCGGGTAATTTTACTGTGCGGAAAAAATTTTCCTCCGCTGCCATAGATTAAATTCTTCTGATATGCTGCCTGAATATAGCGTGAAAACCAGTCTGTTGACGAAACGTCCTCAAAAGAACTTTCCGCAGGCGCATCTATATTAAGAATCCGGCAGATAACGGCAATAAATTCAGCACGGCTGACAGCCTCATCGGGGCGAAAAGTTCCGTCTTCAAAACCTTTCAGATACTTTAATTTCACCATATTTTTTATAGTTTCTTCCGCCCAGTGCCCTTGTATATCCTTTAATTCAACGTTAGTTTCAGATCCTTCCCCGGGGCGGTTATTTGAAATATTTCCGATTGGGACGGTGTTTGTGCGCTTTCCGCCACCGGATCCTCCCGAACCCTTTCCGCTGTTTTTGTTATCTTCATCTTTTTTCTGATCTGCATAAACCTTTTCCGTTTCTTCGTTAAAGTCGTTTATAATAACATCGGCTGAAACCAAATCTTTTTTTACATTATACAATGCGGTGATTACTTTGTCGCGGTTATACGAATTCAGCGAATCAAATTCAGGAACCGGATCATTCTCAAGACCGTTTATATATTCAAGCAGATTGTTTTTAAATTCATCTATTTCTTTAGCCGAAAAATACCGTGCCGCAAATATATTTGCTTTAAATTCCTTATCAATAGGTCTTCTTACGATATTTTGTTTAAACAGCGTCTGCACGTGTTCCTTTACGGTTTTGTCAGGCAGCGCATTATAAGCATTGATGCTTTCATTGCCGATTACATCGGCGTATTCACTCAACAGTACGGCAAAATCAATATTCTCCGCATGAAAATGATAAATGCCTTCGGCAATCAGGTATGCATTTAAAAAGCTGTCCGCCCCATAACCGCCGTTGGGCTTTATGTTGTTGATAACCTCCGCCATATAGGAAATGTCTTTAGTTTTTCCGTCATCCATCATGGCGTAAATTTCACCGCCGTCGGAAATAAGCTTTTCAATGGCATCCTTGCCGTCGTTCATAGCCTTTTTTATTTCCGGGGAGAGCTTTTCGGTATCAAGCAGCACCAGTGTTCCGCCCGTGAGCCATTCCTTGTTGTTTCCGACATCATATTTATAGCGTCCCTGCGGAATTTTCCCCGAAGGATCAAGTTTAATATTTGTTGATATGCTTCTGTCTTTACTGCCGGTTACTGTCTTAAAAAGTACGGGTTCTCCGGCATCGACCCGGTTATTTTTATTGGTATCGGGTTCATTGCTGTACACATTCAAACCGTTATATTTGCATATTCTTACAGTTATAGCCTCGCACGCTTTTTCAGTGATTCCTTTAACTGATAAAATGCGGTTATCACTGTCATAGTTTGCGGTCAGCGATGTATTTTCCTCTGCGCTGACCGGAACTTGGGGCATCGGCGCCGAAAGCACAGCGGCAGCCAGTGCTCCGGATAACATAGTTTTCAGAAAAATTTTCATCTGCCAATTCTCCTCTTGAAATAAAAATTTGCTGCTGTGGGTTCGGATACCGGCATTAACCTTTCACAGCTCCGATCATAACACCTTTTTCAAAGTATTTCTGTATAAACGGATAAACACACAGTATCGGAACTACCGATACAATGATTACCGCATATTTAACGGTTTCACCTATGAAGCTTGAATTGCCGGCGTCTACCATCTGAGTCATTGAGCTTGTGTCGTTCTGAATAAGGATTTCGCGCAGCACCAGCTGCAGCGGAAATAATTCTCTGTCCTTTAAGAAAAGCATTGCATTAAACCATGCGTTCCAGTGCTGCACCGCATAATACAGAGCAACAACCGATAACGAAGCCTTTGAAAGCGGAATAACAATCTGAGCCATTATCCTCCAGTGCCCGGCGCCGTCAAGCCGCGCAGATTCCTCCAATGCCGGGGGAATGGAAGCGAATGCGGTTCTGAGCACAATGAGGTTAAATGTGTTTACCGCGCCGGGAATTATAAGAGAAAACAAGCTGTTTTCCAGCCCCAGACCCTTTACGGTCATATAAAACGGAATCATTCCGCCGGAAAAGTACATTGTAAATATTATCAGAAGCGTTATCGTGCGGCAAAACATTACATCTTTTCTTGATGTGAAGTATGCACCCATGCACGTCATAACCATGTTGATTACCAATCCCACAACAAGCACGAACAGGGTGTTTCCGTAGCCGCGCAGAATCATCGGATTTTTCATCATCAGGCGGTATGCTGCCGTACTGAATTTCAACGGTTTGAATAAAAATCCACTGAATGAGCTAAGCTCGATGGCATCACTGAAGGATGCCATCAGTACGTACCACAGAGGGTATATCATAACAAACATCAGCGCTGCTATAAAAGTATAATTAAACACGGAAAAGATAATTTCTGCCGGGCTTGTTTTTATGTGATTGTTTATATTTTCATTCATTGCAAAATCCCCTTTCCGCTTACCACAGCGACGTATCGCTGACTTTTCTGCTTATTGTGTTTGCCAAAATAATAATCACGAAATTCACAACGGAATTGAAAAGTCCGACTGCCGTTGAATAGCTCCAGTCCATGGATTCAAATCCCATTCTGTAAACATAAGACAGAATAACGTCGCTTGTGTCATATATAAGAGGATTATAAAGCAGAATTATTTTTTCATATCCCACACTCAGAATATTTCCGAGCTGCAATATAAGCATAATGATAATTGTCGGTGCAAGCCCCGGAATGGTAACGTGCAGCACGCGCTTCCATCTGCCTGCGCCGTCGACCTGTGCGGCTTCATAAAGCTGCGGATCTATTGATGAAATTGCCGCAAGGTATATTATTGAATCCCAGCCGATATTTTGCCATATATTAGATATTACGTAAATCGGCAAAAACATCTCGGCGCGGTTCAGCAGACTTCCGTCTTTTCCGTCAAACGCATGAACTATCTGCTGAATGATACTCCCATCCGCAACAAAAGTTTTAATCAGTCCGCAGATTACGACCAGTGAAATGAAATGCGGAATGTAAGAAACTGACTGAGCCACCCTTTTGAACTGTTTATTTCCGATTTCATTAAACAGAAGCGTCAGTATAATAGGCGCCGGGAATCCGAATATTATAAGCGACAGGCTTATTCTCAGTGTATTTGACAGAATCCTTATGAAATCGGGATTGCTGAAAAAATATCTGAAATTATCAAGTCCTACCCACGGACTTTTCCATATGCCGAGCCCGGGTGTGTACTGCTTAAATGCGATGATTGCACCGTACATCGGTTTATAGCAAAATATCAGATAAAATGCCAGCACCGGAAGCACCATAAGATACAGTGACCAGTTTTTTCGCATGTTATCGCGAAATTCTTTTTTAAAGTCATAAGACTCTGCCCTTCTTGTTGTTTTCATGTTCTGCCCTTTCTCCCCTCAAACACACGTTCAAAATTTCAGCCTATCTGCTGTTATAGCGCTCATACGCTTCACTCATAAGCTTGAGGTAGTCATCAATTCCGCGTTCCTTAAGTCCTTTAACAAAATCATCAAATTTGCTGAGCGGTTCCGCGCCGGTGATGAATTTTACAAGCATCTCATCTTTGTATGAATTTACCGCACTGATTTTCTTTGCCATTATATTCGTATCCTTCGGAAGCAGCGATATATTCGGAAGCAAATGCTTCTCCATATCCGTATTGCTCCAGGTCTTTATTGCAGCTTGCTGCTGCGGACGTGCCGCATACTGCTCCATATAACGAGCATCCTGAACGAACGGCCCCGCATTGTACGCCTGTATGTAGCGTGCCATTGCTCCGCTCATTGAAAGTCCGTCGGGGTTCTTTGTGATAAGCTCTGTGTATGTCGGATATCCGTCAACCATAGTGTAGGACTCTCCCTCAATGCCGAAATTGAAAAGCATTTCACCCTCATCCGAGTATCCGTAATCGAGAACTTTTATTGCAAGATCAACATTTTTGCAGTCACGCGACAGAGCCGCATATGTTCCGGGAAGGCGGTTATCCATCTGTCCGAACTGAGGGCGCTGACCTTTTTTCAGCGTAGGATACGGCGCTCCTTCAAGAAGATAGCCCTCGGTCTTTGCAGCGTCCGTAAACTTTCCTATTCCGCTGCCAACGCTTCCTATTACCGCTCCCGCATTTCCGTTTATCATATATGAGTCGATAAGACTGCCGTCCATTGTTGAAAAGTCCGGCGGCATAAGACCCTTTTTGTACCAATCGTTCATTTTTGCAACGAATTCCTTGTAGCCTGGCTCAAGCGCACCGTATTTAACCTTGCCGCCGTCAACATACAATCCGTCCACCGTTCCGAATGCTCCGGAAAATACGCCCCACACTTCCACAAACGTTCTGTAGCACAAAGGATACTTCGCACCCTTTTTTGTTTTGAAGGCTGTGAGCACCTGTTCCCACTCATCAATTGTTTCGGGCACAGACATTCCGAGCTCATCAAGCCAATCCTTGCGGATTATCGGGCCAGCGCTTGTTTGCAGACTTCTCTCTCCGCGAATAAAGGGGAATGAGAAATATTCACCGTCATCCGTTTTCATCATTTTCTCAATTTCCGGATTTTTCTTTATATAAGAGTAAAGATTCGGAGCTTTTTTCGGAATATCAATTGGCTGTATAATATTATCCTTTATTGCCTTTGACGGACCGCCCGGATAATTAGCCCATATATATTCAATAATATCCGGAAGTGAATCCGAAGCAACCAAAAGATTGAACTTCTCAAGCTCGCTGCCCTGCGTTGGGTGCTGATATTCTATTTTTACATTTAATCTCTTCTGCAGCTCCTTTGCAAAAGGCGTGTCGCCGTAATTGCTTACGCTTGTCGCCGCATTCGGATTAAGCGGCACCCAATATGTGAGCGACGAGTCGTTGCCGTTTCCTTTTTTTGTTTTCCCTCCGCCGCATGCGGCAAGGCTGAGCGCCAGTGTTGCGCAGCATGCAACAGCTGCTGCATTCTTAAAGTTAATTTTCATTTTTCTTTCCTCCCGTTTTAATTTATTTTTGCTATTTCCGCGCACATCAGCAAGAATGCCCCGCTTCCGTGCAAATCATTCACACATTTCGGACGCTTTATGTATCCATCGTAATCAAACACACATGTTCCTATACATACGTTTTCAATCAAAAGATCACTGTCATTTCCCGACACAACGTTTCTCACCGCTCCGTCAAAGGATTCGTTTGCAAATTTCTTGCAGCTTTCATCAAGTATTCCCATCCCTACGGCACGCGCAATTGCCGCTGTGAACAGAAAGCTGCATGAGCTCTCAATCCAGTTATCCGTTCTGTCACCCTTATCAACAATCTGATACCATAGCTTTGTCTTGCCGTCGCGGTATTTCATAATATTTTTCAGTAATTCTTTTTCAATAGTGACAAGTCTTTCTCTCATCGGGTGTTTTTCAGGCATAAACGAAAGTATGTCCAGAATAGCAACAACATACCACCCCTGTGCCCGACCCCATACTTCAGGCGAAAGTCCGGTCTGCTTATCTGCCCATTTTTCTTGTTTTGATTCGTCCCATGCGTGGCGCATCAAACCCGTTTCGGGATCACGCATATTCTCATACATAATCACTGCCTGCACTGCCGCTTCGTCAATAAGCTCGGGGAACCGAAAGCTTGCGCCGTACTCCGCCATAATCGGCGATCCCATATAAAGAGAGTCAAGCCACATTTGATTTTGGTGGATTTTCGAATGCCAGAAACCACCGGCTTTGTTCTTGCTCCAGTTCCTTAAAATACCAATCAGATAATCAAGTGCTTTTTTATACCTTTCATCACCTGTCTTTCTGTAAAGCGGAAACAGCAATATTCCGGGCTGGATATCATCAAGCCAGTTCTGGGGTTCATTGCTGTTAATATTTCCTTTTTCATCAATAATTGAATCAACCCATTTTTTCACATATTCAAAATACTTTTCATCGTTACATAGCTCATATGTACGGAGCATTCCCGAGAGAAACACTCCCTGGTGATAGAAGAATCTGCCCTCTATCGGCAGATTTGCAGCCTCCGGAAACTGCCGCATCATTGTGTCGCACAAGCTTCTCGCCGCGTCTATTGCCTTATTATTCATGTTATCTACCTTTCGCATTATTTCATTCCTTTGCATAATCCTTTGATTCTGTACCGTCTTTGATTCCCGTTACATAAGATTTCGCAGGAACTTTACGAAAACAACCCTTTGCTTTCCGGCACGTTTCTTTGTGAGTATTATACAAAACTCTGCACATATTTTCATTACAATACTTGTGATTTTGTCAAACAGCTCTATACAATTCTTGTTTTTCTGCCGTTTTATTATTCCCCACCCGGTACATTTTTCCTGTATTGCACGGGAGCAACGCCTGTAATCTTCTTAAACACACGCGCAAAATTTGAGGAACTGTTAAAGCCTGCAAGCTCAGATATCTGAGTTATTGACAGCGAAGTATCAAGCAAAAGTTTTTTTGAATTTTCAATTCTCACTCTTGTCAGATATTCAATAAACGATATTCCGACATTTTTTGTAAACATGCGCGATATTTCATATTTACTGATATAAAAACGCTTGGCAAGAGTGTCGAGAGTTATTTCCTGCGCGTAATTTCTCTCCAGATAGTCAACGATCTTATCGATCAGGATATTATCATTGTATACAGTTTCTTTTTCCGATTTTTTAGCAAAAAATGTCAACAGGCTGCATAAAAGCAGTCGAAACACCTGAACATCACACGAATTTTCCGCATTGTTGTATTTTTTCATTTCCATCATTATATTTTTAACAAAATCCGCTTCTTCATCGTTAAGCTGAAAAAGCACTTGGTTCCGCTGAAAGGCAGAAAACACGTCAACTTCCATTGCCGTCTGAAAATTTCCTATAAAGTCTTTTGTAAAATTTATCATGTATTTCCTATACTTTTTTTGCTTATATTCGGCACTTTCAATTGTTTTATGCAAAGTATACGGCGGCACAAGCGCAACGCTGTTTTTATTTAGCACATATTGCTTTTTTTCCGCAATAAGAATCCTTTCCCCGCCAAAAATATACAATATTTCATAGTGAGAATGGTTATGCATATTCCTCATCGTTATATTGTCAATATACTGCTCAGAAATATAATGCGTATAAAATTTATTCTCCCCGAGAAGAATATCGTATACATATTTTTTCATTTTTTCCCTCCGATCCGTTATCAGCGAATATACTATCTGATTTTATTTTATACAACATTATTGCCATTTTCATTACATTATTTGCGTTTTGTAATATTTTATTATACAATTCTTGCATTTTGTAATATATTCTGGTCGCCTTTACCAAATCTGCCGCGCATCGTTTTACTTACCGTCCAGTTTAAATCAACGCTTTTTATTTTGATTGCTTTCTTATGAGCCTGTCAAAAGCATATATTGATAATGTCTTATTAGTAAAAGCTCGGTTTTACAACGTAACCGAAGCCGCGCGAGGTTGTGATTACCACGTAATTTGCTCCGCTTGCGCAATGGATTACAATTACATTGCCGTTCGAATCCCTGCCTGCGATAATGCCGATATGCGAATTATCGCTGTAGAGCGCCAAATCATCCGGGGTTGCCGATTCCCATGAAATGCGGGCGCCTTTTGTTGCCTGCGCCCTGCACCGTGACCGATCTGCGCTGCCGTATAGCCCGAATTAATAAACGACCATGTTACAAAACCGGAGCAATCAGGTCCGAAAGGTCTGATTGCTCCGGTGCTTCTGTTTCCGGGAGCCGTAACGCGCTTCATCGGATATTGCAAGGCTTTGAGCCGCTCCTATGAAACCGTCCGCATTCTCAAGCAGCGTTTCAAGCGCTTCCTTTTGTTTTCTTGTGAAAGCGTATTCCTCATCGTCCTCCATTGCTGCGGCATTTTCAATCATAAACATCAGCATTTCAAAATTCTGTTCTTCCGGAGGAGCTTCATGCAGCAGATAAAGCATCAGTGCAGTATCCGGCGCAATTTCTGATTTTTCCCAAAACGGGTCGTTCTGCTGTGCATTTTTCGGAGTGGTATTTTGCGTCTAATTCATAATTAGTTTTATCATATCTTTGTTGTTTCTTATATATTGTTGTTCTGCTTGCCAAGCGCTTCGCATATACTTTTACAGGCAGAAGAATATTTCTTACAAAATGCCTTTACAAAGCCATTTGCCGACATTTTTTGCGCACAAAAAACGGTTACATTTTTTCTGATTTAAAGCATAACCTATATCCCCCACACGGCTTCCCGGACGGGGGCGCTGTCGGCATGCATGGCAGTGTTGAAAGCACGCTGAATCTGAAAATAGCAAAAAAAACTGAAAAAATACTTAAAGACAAGGGATTTCATGTCATTATGACTCGGCGAAAAGAGGACGGCATACATTCCTGCGAGGGAAGCGTTGCGCAAAAAAAGAAAGACGACATGCGCAAGCGCCTTGAAATTATAAATTCGGGAAAAGCCGATATTTTTGTGAGCATTCACATGAACAAATTCACCGATGCGCGTTACCGCGGCGCTCAGGTAATATATTCCGCAAATTTTAAGGAGTCGGAGGAGCTTGCACAATTGCTTCAGTCCGCTTTTTGGAAGGTTGACAAATCATGTGCTCACCGCGAAGCGATGCGTGCGCCGTCGGGAATATTTCTTTTAAAAAACGCGAAGATTCCGGCAGTTATTGCTGAATGCGGCTTTCTTTCAAACGCTGACGATGAGCAGCTGCTCGGCGCTGACAGCTACCGCAGCGCCGTTGCCCGGGCAATTGCGGACGGAATTGAACATTATTATCGGGAATCGGAGGTTAATTAATGAAAATTTTTGTGACTGACAAATACAGAATAATAACCTTTTTGATGATATGCGCGCTGATAGGAACAGCCGCATTCTGCGCAAAAAACTACGATTCGCGCGAAACTGCGGCAGAGGTGCGGAAAGTTCCGATATACAGCGTTTCACGCGATGACAATCAAATTGCCGTGACATTTGACTGCGCATGGGGTGCGGATGATATCGATTCAATCATTCAGACTCTTAAAAAGCATAACTGCCCGTCAACATTTTTTGTTGTCGGCACATGGGCTGAAAAATATCCCGAAGCCGCAAAGAAGCTGGCGGAGGCAGGGCATGAAATCGGAAACCACAGCTATAATCATACATACTATACGGAACTTTCGGAGAATGAAATCATTGATGACCTGAATACATGAAATGAAGCCGTAAAAAACGCCTGCGGCTTCACGCCCGTGCTTTTTCGCGCGCCCGCCGGGGAGTACAACAATACCGTCGTATCGGTTTCGGAAAAGCTTGCAATGCCATGTATTCAGTGGGACGCCGATTCACTGGACTGGAAAGGGCTTGACGGGGCGCAGATGACGGCGCGGCTTCTGCCAAAGGTTAAAAGCGGCAGCATTCTGCTTTTCCATAATGACACGGCGCACACCGCCGAAGCCCTTGACTGTATTCTGACCGCACTGCGCGAAAAGGGCTTCACATTTTCAACGGTCGGCAAGCTTATCTATAAGAATAATTACATAGTTGACCCGACAGGACTGCAAATAAAACGGTAAAGAGGCTTGCAGCAAAATTTGCTGCAAGCCCCAGATTACTGTTGAGAATTGCCCGTCCTTTAAACACGGCTGTATTTGCGGAAGTTAATTATCGAAATCGTGCCAGAACGAAATAAGCGCGCGCTCGTAACCATGGGGGTTCACATAGCAGCTGCCTGCATGGTCCGCGCCAGGAACGATAAACAGCCGCTTCGGTGCGGAGCACGCCTTGTAATTTTCATAAGTCATTTCAACGGGAACAAAGCTGTCGTCCGACCCGTGAATAAACAAAACCGGAATATCTGTGCGGCGGAGCGCGTCGAGCGTTGAATATTCGTCAGATTCCATGTTTATTCTGCTTTTACAGAAATAATCGGCAATAACGCCGTGCAGCCCGAAAAGTATATGCAGATTTTTGTGCGCAACATGCCGCCAGATTGCCTTGGGGGATGTGAAGCCGCAATCGGCTATTATTCCGCGAACACTTGGCGGCAAATCAAGAGCGGAAGCCATCAGCACTGTTGACGCGCCCATTGAAACGCCGGCAAGATAAATCGGAACATCGGTTCCGCAGCGCCCTGCCGCCCAGTTTGCCCACTGCACGCAATCGAACCGCTCCGTCAGTCCGAAGCCCATGTAATCGCCGCCGCTGTTATTCTGACCGCGCTGCTCTGCATAAAGCACACTGCATTCGTTTCGGTGCAGAAAATCGGCAATCAGCCCGTAATCACTGCTCCAGCTTGAGCGCCACCCATGAAACGCAATTATAACTCTTTTTGCATTTTCACAAGGATAAAAATGCCCGATGAGCCGAACACTGTCATCCCCCAGGATTGCCACCGTTTCATGAACGCGCGCTTCAAGGCGCGTTTGTGCCTTGAAGCGTGCTTCCTCAAAGCCCGGATCGATTCTTTTGCCTGAGATACGCTTTTCTCTTTTTTTCATAATCTGCGGCGCTTCCCTGTCAAGAGCGGTTCTGACAAGCAGCCGCGTTGTCAGAAATGCAGCTGCTGCGCATGCAGCCGCAGCACCTGCAAATGCTGATACTGTCAATGCGGTTTTATTATCTTTCATGATAGCCACACTCCTTTTCAATCTATTGGTAATATTATTCCGCACAGTCAAAAAAACATACAGGTGGCTTCAGCAAAATGCACAGAACGCATAAAGCAAAGAAAAAATCGGAATAAACAGTCGGGAAACAGATTGTGGAAATTCGTTATGCAACGAATTTCTGTGAAATAACGCTTTATGCTACGAACAAACTTCACCTCTCAGCGTACTTTTGTACGCCTTCGGGTTCAGTTTGTCCGTTCTGCACTATTTTTCTTTTGCCACCGGGCTTCAGCAAAATGCACAGAACGCATAAAGCAAAGAAAAAATCGGAATAAACAG
>OGMF01001653.1_pt1 | contig 20955 bp, 21 predicted proteins | sample 1572921 | NCBI WGS metagenome assembly OGMF01 (sample SAMEA2581919, study PRJEB24529) | metagenome | biome: Human gut stool | place: China | collected 2011 | reverse complement strand
AGGGCGCACGCTGCATGGACTGCGGCGTCCCCTTCTGCCAGAGCGGCGTTCAGCTGGGCGGCATGTTCAGCGGCTGCCCGCTGAACAACCTGATCCCCGAGTGGAACGACCTGGTCTATCAGGGCAAGTGGGATCTGGCCGTGCACCGGCTGATCGCCACGAACCGATACCCAGAGTTCACGAGCCGGGTCTGCCCCGCCCTGTGCGAGGCGGCCTGCACCTGCGGCAACGTCACGGGTGACCCGGTCACGGTCAAGGAAAACGAGCGCGCCATCGTGGAATACGGTTACGAGAGCGGTGCCATTCATGCCGTGCCGCCCCCGGCCCGCACGGGCAAGACCGTGGCGGTCATCGGCGCAGGTCCCGCGGGCCTGTCCGTGGCCGACCTGCTCAACAAGCGCGGCCATCGCGTGACCATCTATGAGCGCGAGGACCGCGCGGGCGGCCTGCTGATGTACGGCATCCCCAACATGAAGCTGGAAAAGTGGGTCATTGACCGCCGCGTGAAAATTTTGCAGGACGAGGGCATTGAGTTTGTTTTTAACGCCGACGTCGGCAATACGGTCAGCGCCGAGGAACTGAAGGCCCGCTATGACGCCGTGGTGCTGTGCTGCGGCGCGAAGCAGGCCCGCGACATCCAGGCCCCGGGCCGCGACGCGCAGGGCATCTTCTTTGCGGTGGATTACCTGACCAGCGTGACCCGCAGTCTGCTGGATTCCAACTTTGCGGACGGCAAGGCGGTTTCCGCCGCGGGCAAGCGCGTGCTGGTCATCGGCGGCGGCGACACCGGCAACGACTGCGTCGGCACGGCCATCCGCCAAGGCTGCGAGAGCGTCATGCAGCTGGAAATGATGCCCTGCCCGCCCGCGGCCCGCGCCCCCGGCAACGACTGGCCCGAGTGGCCCCGCGTGCTGAAAACCGACTACGGCCAGCAGGAGGCCATTGCCAAATTCGGCTTTGACCCCCGCGTCTACCAGACGACGGTCAAGGAGTTCTACAAGAACGAGGCCGGGCAGGTCTGCGGTGCGCTGATCTCCAAGCTGAAAAGCGAGGTCGTGGACGGACGCCGCCAGATGGTGCCCACGGGCGAGGAGTTCACCGTGGACTGCGACCTTGTGCTGATCGCAGCAGGCTTTACGGGCTGCGAGCCCTATGTGGCCGATGCGTTCGGCGTCGAGCGCACGAAGCGCGGCACCGTGGCCGATGTGAAGTACGCCACTGCCGACCCGAAGGTGTTCGCCTGCGGCGATATGCGCCGCGGCCAGAGCCTTGTCGTCTGGGCGCTGCGCGAGGGCCGCGACACCGCCGCCGTCGTGGATGAAAAGCTGATGGGGTATACGAACCTGTGACCTACTTTCTTTGAAAAGAAAGTAGGCAAAGAAACTTTAAAACCTTAACCCATACATGGGCCGCCCCGTAGGGGCCGGGCATGCCCGGCCCGCAGGCTTTAGAGGGGCTACCCCTTTAACCCATACATTGTAGGGCGGGGCACTCTCACCCCGCTGCAGTGGCCTGAGGGCAGGCCGCTCTACATACTGCCCTGCGGGGCGTCGAGGACGCTGCCCCCTTACAACATACAGCATAGCACAAAAAGGCACCTGCCCACACGGACAGATGCCTTTTTATATCGTATTACCGCTCGCACTTCCAGAAGTGGCAGCTGTACGGCTCCAGCGTGCTGCCGCCGCCAAAGTCGTGGTCTGCGCCTGTGATGAGGTCCACCGCGTGGCCGCAGCCCGCGTCAAAATGGGCATCATACGGATTGCCGTCCGCGTTGATGGCCACCAGCACCCGCTCACCGTCGGCGTAGCGCTCAAAAATCAGCTGCTTAGGCTGGACCAGCACATTGCGGTAGCTGCCCCGGCACAGCGCCTTGCTGCCCGTGTGGGCGTGGGCCAGCGCCGCGATCCAGGCGGTCAAGTCGTTCTCCTCGGGCTTCTCCACCGCCGGGCGCAGCGTCGGGTCGCCGTTGCGCTTGTCGCCCTCCATGCCCCATTCACTGCCGTAGTAGACCGACGGCACACCGGGCATACCGAACAGCAGACCGTAGATGGGGCGTAGGCAGCCCTTGTCCGTCAAAATTGTTGCAATGCGCGTTACATCGTGGTTATCCACAAAGCTCAGCAGGTGCTTGCCCGTGTACAGGCACCACTGCTCGGAGCCGAACTGGCGGTTCAGGCTGTAGCTGACCTCGTGCATGTTGCCCGTGTTGAAGCTCGAATACAAGCCCTTGTAGCACTCGTAGTTCGTTACGCTGTGGCAGGCGTGCTCGTTCATCCAGCGGTTGTAGTCGCCGTGCAGCGTCTCACCCACCAGTGCGAACTCCGGCTTGATGCTGTCGGCCAGCCCGCGCAGCTCGGCCAGAAAGCCGAGGTCGAGGCAGTAGGCAACATCCAAACGCAGGCCGTCGATGTCGTAGTCCCGCACCCAGCCGCGAACAACGTCAAACAGGTAGTTTTTCACCGCCGGGTTCTGCAGATTCAGCTTGACCAGCTCGTTGCAGCCCTCCCACGCTTCATACCAGAAGCCGTCGTTGTAGTTGGTGTTGCCGTCAAAGCTGATGTGGAACCAGTCCTTGTACGGGCTGTCCCAGCGCTTTTCCTGCACGTCCTTGAACGCCCAGAAGCCACGGCCCACATGGTTGAACACGCCGTCAAACAGGATTTTTATGCCCGCCGCGTGCAGCGCCGCGCAGACCTGTCTGAGGTCGTCGTTTGTGCCCAGGCGGCAGTCCACCTTATTGTAGTCGCGGGTGTCGTAGCCGTGGGCGTCGCTCTCAAACAGCGGGTTGAACAGCACGCAGGTCGCGCCCAGGCGCTTGATGTGCTCCACCCAGTCCAGCACCCGCAGAATGCGGTGCTCGCCCGCCTGCGCCTGGTCACCGTCGTTTTGCAGCGGTGCGCCGCAAAGCCCCAGCGGGTAGATCTGATAAACTACTGCCTCATCGTACCACATATTGTTTTCCTCCCCGAATTAGAACTTCTTTTTCAGCTTTGGCTTGAGTATGACGTGGTAATACCGCGTCAGCGCCGCCAGTGCGCGGTCACACAGCCAGAACGACAGGTTGCCCGCGGCCAGCAGTGCTGCCAGCATCCCGATGCCGTCGGCCAGCAGCTCGTCCAGCACGGCAGGCCCGAGCAGCGCAAACAGCAAAAGATACACCAGCACCGTGCCCGCGTTGAACACCGCGAACTTCAGCACCCAGCGCAGGAGCGTGCTTTTTACGCCGTTCAGCTTGACGCGCAGCACGGGGTAATACCCCATGACCAGCACGTAAAACAGCGCCAGTTCGGTCTCCGGCACAAAGAGCACGGCCAGAATTGCCACGCAGACGTAGAGGGTCAGCGCGTAGCGCGTGCCGTATTCCTCGAGCACCGGGATGAGCAGGAACGCCGCCAGCATCGGCGCGGCATAGGTGCCGATCTGCAGTGCACTGCCCAGCAGCAAAAGCACCACCGAAAGTGCCCCCAGCATACCGCAGAGGGCTATCTTCTGGCTTTCCGTTTTGCGCATCGTTCCGCCTCCCACCGCTTTTCGATTCTTGTACATTATACCCTATTTTGTTTCACATTGCAAGGCATCCATCTGTGCAACCGTACAAAAGGTGTAGCCCTGTTCCCGGAAATAGGCGATCATATCGGGCAGGGCCTTGACGGTCTGACCTGTTGCTTTTGTATCATGCAGCAGGACGACACAGGTGTCCTGACCATCGGCATCGCGGCGAATGTTGCGCAAAATCTGCGCGGCATCCGGGTGGCTGGCGGTGGCGTCCTCGGCGCAGACGTTCCAGTCGATCCAGTGGTAGCCCTTGTCCTCGGCCTGGGCCTTCAGGGCCTTCATGATGCCGTTTCCGCCGTAGCGGTGGCTGACTGTGTTTGTGCTGCCGCCGGGGAAACGCAGCCAGTCGATGGCCGCCACATCCACATACGGCTCCAACGCCTGGCGCAGCGTTCTGATGTCCTGCCAGAATGCGTCGGTGCTCGCATAAATTTTGGAGTATTGATGCGTCGCGCTGTGCAGCGCGATCTGATGCCCCGCCGCCGCGATGTCCGCCACAAGGGGCAGATATTTTTCGTTGGCGTCCTGCGCGCAGACAAAGAAGGTGGCCGGGACCTGCTCCTTATCGAGAATTTCCAGAATTGGCCGGGTGTTTTTGCTGGGGCCGTCGTCAAAGGTCAGGCAGACGATTTTGGGCAGCGCCGTCTCCCCCGTCGCCGCCGACACCGCAAAGCAGTCGTTGGGGGTGTCGGTCTCGGCGTACTCCCGGTGGTACAGCAGATGGATGATGCCGGACAGCATCACCAACATAGCCGCCAGCACCACGCCCGCCAGCAATCTTGCGTTTCGTTCCTCTCTGTCTGCATCCCGCCGCATGGCAAGCCCCTCCTCTGTTTTGGTCTGGTACAAGGTATGCGGGCGCGGCGGGAAATAGACATAGGCAGCGGTGTATGGTATAATAGAGAAAACACTGTGGGAGGCCCGACGCATGAAGCTGAAGATCACCAAATCCGACAAGAAGGCGCTGCTGGCGGCGCTGGCCGTCTGCGGGATCGGCATACTGTTTTCCATCCTTATTGTGCTGGGGGTGGATATTTACCGCAAGCATACCTACACCAGCGTGATTTTGCCGGACGCCTACCGCATTACCGACATGAAAGCGAAGGAGCACACCTCCTACTCTGTCAATGGGGACAACACCGATTACGTCTACATCATCACGGTCAAATATGAGATCGACGGCACCAGCTACACGGACACACTGCAAATTTTGCAGGGCACCCATTTCGCCACCGAGCTGCACGCGCGCTACCTGGCCGACAACGCCCCGGAAGAAGTGCTGGGCAATTTGTATTATTCCGAGAAAGACCCGTCCCATATTGGGCGGTATGGGGACGATTCGCTATTCGTAGAGTAAGTAACAAAACGCGGGAAACTGCCCTTTTACCGGCAGTCACCCGCATTTTTCTTTATTTGTTTGGAGTTCTTTTCGGTTCCTTTTCTTGCAAGAAAAGGAATAAAACTCTCGTACTTACTTCGCTCTCGCCTCGTGCATCGCATTGATGCGCTTGCGCCAGAGGCGCGGGGCAAAAAGGGCCAGCATCGGGTAGAGCTCCAGACGGCCCGCCAGCATGTCAAAGGCCAGCAGCAGCTTGGCCGGAGCGGAGAAATCCGCAAAGCTGCCCATCGGGCCGACCATCTCAAGGCCGGGACCGACGTTGTTCAGGCAGGTCGCGACGGATGTAAACGTCGTCACCAGATCGAACCCGTCCAGCGAGAGCAGCAGCACCGACAGCGTCAGCAGCAGCATATAAATGTTGAAATAGTTGTGCACACCGCGCAGCGTCTTTTCGTCCAGCGGTTTGCCCTCAAAGCGGACCGTCGTCACGGCATGGCTGTGCAGCATCTTGTTCAGGTCCTGCCGTGCCGCCTTGAAAAGGATGATGACGCGCGATACTTTCAAGCCGCCCGCCGTCGAGCCCGCGCATGCGCCCACAAACGTCAGGATCACGATCACGGTGCGGGAGTAGGTCGGCCAGAGGTTGAAGTCCGCCGTGGCGTAGCCGGTGGTCGTGACGATGGACGACACCTGGAAGAACGCCGTGCGCAGCGCCGTGCCGACACTGTCGTACATACTCGCGATGTTCGCCGTGATCGTCAGCGTCGAGAATGCGACGATGCCTAAGTAGACGCGCATCTCCTCGGAGGCGAACGCCGCACGGAAATGACGCAGCAGCAGGAAATAATACAGGTTAAAGTTAATGCCGAACAGCAGCATGAACACGCCGATGACGATCTCAAAATACGGGCTGTTGTACGCGCCGACGCTCAGCGCCTTGTTGCTGAAGCCGCCCGTGCCCGCCGTGCCGAACGCATGAATGAGCGCGTCAAACAGCGGCATACCGCCCGCGCAGAGCAGAATCGTCTCGATGACGGTCATGACCAGATAAATGGCATACAAAATCTTTGCGCTGTCGCTCAGCTTGCTGGAAATTTTTCCGCAGGTCGGGCCGGGGACCTCGGCGCGCATCAGGTGCATGGCACGGCCATCGGTCATGGGCAGCACGGCCATGGCAAAGACCAGCACGCCCATGCCGCCGATCCAGTGGGAAAAGCTGCGCCAGAACTGCGTGCCGTGGCTCAGCGCCTCGACGTCGGTCAGAATTGTCGAGCCTGTCGTCGTAAAGCCCGAGACCGTCTCAAAAAAAGCATCGGCAAAGGACGGTATCTCGCCGGAGATGACAAACGGCAGTGCGCCGAAAACCGACATCAGCACCCAGACAAGCGCCACGATGGCCAGGCCGTCGCGGGCGTAGATTTTCGTGTTTTGGGGGGTGCGCAGGCTGGTTATCAGGCCCAGCACCAGCACGATCAGCGTCGGCCACAGGAAGGAAAGCACAACGCTCCACTCGCCGTAGATGGCGGCGCAGCCCATGGGAAAGAGCATCAGGGCTGCTTCGATCAGGAAGATGCGCCCCAGCACAAACCCTACCATTTTATAGTTCATGGCCGCGCCCTCACTTTACAATGTCGCGCAGCGAGTGCAGCGTTGTGTCGGTGGTGACGATGACGACATCGTCGCCCTCCTGCAGGGCATCGTTGCCGGACGGGATGACTGTCTGGCCATTGCGGCGCACGATGCCCGCCACCAGCAGCCCCTTGCGCAGGGTCAGATCCTTCAGCGGCACGCCGATGAACGGCAAACCCGGCGCAACGTTGAATTCCAGCGCCTCCACGCGCCCGCCCACCAGACGGTGCAGCGTCTTGATGTTCTCCGACTCAAAGCTGTTCTGCATGGCGCGGACGTACATGGCAATGGACTCCGACGTGACCGACGCCGTGGAGACGACGCTGTCCACCATCCCCTTGGCAGCGGCCAGCTCGGCGAAGGACTCGCGGTTGATCTTGGCCACGACCTTGCAGGAGTTTATCTGGGAGGCGTACATCGCCAGAATGATGTTTGTTTCGTCCAGGCCGGTCAGCGCCACAAAGGCGTCCATATCGGTGATGCGCTCCTCACTCAGCAGCTCGGCATCCGCACCGTCGCCGTGGATGACCAGCACGCCGGGGAACTTCTCGCTCATCTCCTGGCAGCGGGCCGCATCACTGTCGATGACGGTCACCCGCTTCTGGATGTCCTGCAGCTCCTTGACCAGATAGTAGGTCATCCGGCTTGCACCGACGATCATGACGTTGCTGGCCTTGGCCTTGAACAGGTTCAGCTTGCGGAAGAAGGATTCCAGATCCCGGGCCGAGGCCGTCAGGTAGATCTTGTCCCCGGCCCGCAGCGTAAACATACCCGTGGGGATGATCGTCTCGCTGCCGCGGGCGACGGCGCAGATCAGAATTTTGACCCGGATGTTGCGGTACAGGTCCGACAGCTGCAAGCCCACCAGCGGGTTGTCGTCGGCCAGGCGGTACTCGATCAGCTCAAACCGCTGGCGGCAGAACTGCTCACGCTTGATGGCAGACGGGAAACGCAGCACGCGGGCGATCTCACGCGCCGTGGCTTTTTCCGGGTTGACGAACATCGACAGACCAAGGTCATCGCGCATAAAGCGCAGCTGCTTCTCATACTCCGGGTTGCGAATACGCGCAATCGTGTGCTGCGTGCCCAGCTTTTTGGCGACGAGGCAGGCCAGGATGTTGATCTCATCACTGGACGTTGTGGCGATCAGCAGGTCAGCGCCGTCCTCAAACGCCTCCTTCTGCACGTCATAGCAGCCGCCGTTGCCGGCCAGACCGCGCACGTCATAGATATTGACAATGTCCTCGATCAGGTCAGAGTTTTGGTCGATGACGACGATGTCGTTATTTTCCGCCGTAAGCTGGGCGGTCAGGGCACGGCCAACCTTGCCGAGGCCGACGACCACGATTCTCATACGAATGCTCCATTTCTCTTTTTCAAAGCGGGAACACATGTAGGGGCGACCATTGGTCGCCCGCGCAGCCTTATCGCTGCCCTGCGTTCCCCCATCGTTTCCTGCATGGCAAGCGGGCAGCGGGCGAGCAATGCTCGCCCCTACTAGCGCCGCGTCCGGCTATGCAAGCAAGACTTGTACATTATTAAGCCCATTATAGCAAAGCGGGCAGAAAAAGCAATAGGACACTTTTACGGAACGTCCAGGTTTTTTTAAAAAATCCGCAATTTTGTGCTGTGCAGGGCAAATTTTGCGTTGACAAACGCGGATTTACTTGTTATAATTAGATGCTGTGTGAAATCACACGGTTATCCTTGTCTTTTCCGTTAAAAGAGAAGGCCTAATGTCCAAAAGGAGGTGCACAGAATATGGCTAAGTACGAAACCATGATGGTTACCACCGCGAACCTCGACGAAGAGGCTTCCAACGCTCTGATCAACAAGTTCAAGAACCTGATCGCAGCGAATGGTACGATCGATTCTGTTGATGATTGGGGCAAGAAGCGTCTTGCTTACCCCATCAACGATGAGACCGAGGGTGTGTACACGGTGATCAGCTTCACCAGCGAGCCCGATTTCCCGGCTGAGCTGGACCGCGTTTTCAAGATCACCGAGGGCGTTCTTCGCAGCATGACTCTTGCTGTTGAGGAGTAAGGAGTAAACCAATGCTGAATGTTGTTGCAATCATGGGCCGCCTTGCCGCGGACCCGCAGCTGCGCCAGACTACGACGGGCAAGAACGTTGCGTCGTTCCGCATCGCCTGTGATCGCGGACGCCGTGACGCCAACGGCCAGAGTCAGGCTGACTGGCTGGATGTTGTCGCCTGGGACCGCACGGCAGAGTTTGTCTGCAAGTATTTCCAGAAGGGTTCTCTGATTGCCATTGACGGCCGTCTGCAGAGCCGCAGCTATCAGGACAAGAACGGCAACAACCGCACCGCGATTGAGATCGTGGCCAACAACGTCAACTTTGCCGCTCCCAAATCCGCAAACGCCGCACCGATGGGTGATGCCGGTTACGGCGCACCCACGGCAGCCCCCGCTCCCCGTCCCGCTGCACAGGCCGCCCCTGCGCCGAGCTATTCTGCCGGCAGCAATGACGACTTTGCACTGATCGAGGATGAGGGCGACCTGCCGTTCTAAAATCGAAAGTATCATTCTAACAAGGAGGTTTCCACAATGGCTATGGATCGTTCTTCTCGTCCGATGCATCGTGGCCGCAAGAAGGTTTGCTCCTTCTGCGTTGACCGCGTCGAGCACATCGATTACAAGGATCTGCCCCGCCTGCGCAAGTACGTGAGCGAGCGCGCCAAGATCATTCCCCGCCGTGTTACCGGTACCTGCGCTTTCCATCAGCGTGAGCTGACGGTTGCCATCAAGCGTGCCCGCTACATGGCTCTGATGCCCTACGTCAGCGACTAATCTCGCCGCGTCGGCATTGCCTGAAATGCACTGAAAAAGAGCAGTCTCGCAAGAGACTGCTCTTTTTTGTTTTGCTTCGCCTTCCCCCTTGGGGCTGCGCCCGCAGGCGCGTGTCGGAGCGCAACCGCCGAAGGCGGCTCTTAGCGCGTAGACTGAAAGGTGGCCCCGCAGGGCCGGATGAGGGGCGGCGTTCCTGTGGTCACCCGTTAGCGGGGTATCACGGAAAACCTGCCCCTCATCAGTCACCTTCGGTGACAGTTTCCCCCTCAGGGGAAGCCGAATTGCTTTCTGCCGCATTCCCCGTCTGCGCCACCAGCGTGTCATCACGCTCCCCGGCGATGCTGACGATGACAGTCACATTCTCGGTGTTTATCTTCGTTCCGGCCTTGTAGTCGGTGCTCGCCACACAGCCCGCGGCCATCGTACCGTCGTTATCCACCATGACCATCTTGTACTGGATGCCCAGCGCGTCCAGCTTTTTGCTGGCATTGGCCTGGGTAAAGCCGATGATGTCCGGCATCTCCACAAGGCTCGGGCCGCTGCTGACCGTGATCTGGATGATTTGGTCGTCCATCAGCTTCTCTGTGCCTGCAGGCGGGTCTTGGCTGATGACGACGCCCTGCGCCACGGTGTCGGAGCTTTGCTCCACCATCACGATGCGGTAGTCGTCGTAGGCGCTGTTGCCCTTGATGTCAGTAGTGTAGCGCAGGCCGACCAGGTTCGGCACGGTCTCGGCGGTGGTCTCCCCCGCCGTGCCGGCTGCTGTCGGCTGCGGCGTTGCGGCAGGGGTGCTGTCAGCCTTGCTGCCGCCTATCAGGCTCCAGAGCAGCAGCACGACCAGCACAAAGATGACGACGAGCGACACGGCCATGATCTTGCGGGTGCTGATCTGGTTGTCGCCCTTCTCAAACATCGCGTTTGCGACATTCGGGTCGGTCAGGGCACTCATCAGCTCGGGCACGGTCTGCATCCGCTTGGCGGGGTCCAGCCGCAGCGCGCAAGCCAGCACCTGCGAGAACCATGTAGGCACACCCGCCTCGAGGCTGTGCGCCGACTCGAGGCTGTCCCGCACCTTGCGCTGGGGCGCGGCGACTGGCGTCTGCCCTGTGACCATCCTGTAGCAGACCGCGGCCAGCGCGTAAACATCGGTGTAGCGCCCGCTGAACTCGGCGGCAGAGTACTGCTCCGGCGCGGCGTAGCCCGGGTAGAGCTGGCTCTTCAGCTCGCTGCCGCCGGTGCGCAGCGCCAGCGTGCCGTAACCGGTCAGGCGGGCCGTGCCGTCGATGGGTAGCACGATGTTGTCCGGGCAGATGCCGCGGTGGATCAGCCCCGACTTGTGCAGCAGGGCCACGCCCTCCATGATGGGCTGCAGCAGCGTGCGGGCCTCGGCGGGGGTCAGCGTGCGGCTGCGCAGGTGCAGGTAATGCGACAGGGTCATGCCCTTCTCGCTCTCCTCCACGGCGTAGACCGTGTTGTTTTCCTCCATAACGTCCAGAATCGTGGACAGGCCGGTGGCCGGGGTCAGGTTTTTCAGGTCGTCGTACAGGTCCTTGAAGTCCATCCGGCTCGTCTTGAACAGGACCTCCTTCTCCTCCTTGGGCATCAGCGCACCGTCGGCGCTGCGGCCGTTGCAGAGTGTGACCGGGAAATATTCCTTGATGAGGACGAATTTCTTTTCGTCGTTCAGCACGCCGCGGTAGGCAAGACCGTCACCGTCGGCGCTCAAATAGGTGCCCACCGTGTACCTGCCGCCCAGCTGGGTGCCCAGAGGCAGCGCGCCCTCGGGGTTGCGGTTTTCCAGCGAGCGCCCGCAGTGGGGGCACTCGCCGCGGTATCCGCCATCCAGCGGCTGCAGGCAGTGCGGGCAAAGGAGTTTTGGCATAGTAACGCTCCTTTTCAATTAAAAACATGCTTGTAGGGGCCGGACATGTCCGGCCCTGAACTTTGCGGCAGCCCCAAAAAGCGTCCCCTTGGGGGAGCTGGCTTTGCGCAGCAAAGACTGAGGGGGTATCCCCGGGAGCTGGCAAAGCCGTCAGGCTTTGACGGAGGGAGTCTCCTCCTCTTCCACCATCCGCTCATAGTCGGCGGTAAAAAGGCGCTGGGGCAAAGCGCTGGTCATGGCAAGGGCGGCGTTCCACTGTTCCTCGCCCGTCAGCTCCCCGCTCACCGGCGGGAAGTGCGCCAGAATGGCGTCCAGCTCCTGCTGCACCCGCTTTGCCACCCAGATGCCGCGGTCGGTCAGGTAAATTTTACCGTAGTATTCCTTTACGATCATGCCCTGCTCCATAAGCAGGTTCAGAATGCGCACCACCGAGGGCTTTGTCACCCCCAGCTTTTCCGCAATGCTGCGGGAGCTGATGTCCAGATGGGTGCGGCTTACCTCGTAGATGGCCAGCAGATAGCGCAGATGCGCTGCGGTCAGCTGCATACCGGTCACTCTCCTTTTTGTGCGCCGGGGCTTGCCCGGTGTTATCATAAGCTAACTTTATTTTGCTTAAAAAAGAGCGCGAGCCGAGAGGTTCAGCCCGCGCCCTTTGCGGATCATTTCAATGCTCAGTGACAGCCGCTGCAACCGCTGCAGCTGCCATTGCAGCCGCCTTCGCCGCAGCCGCTGCACCCACTGCAGCCGCCGCCATGCTTGTGGGAGTGCCATGTGATCCAGCCCACACCGCCAAACACGATGACTGCCACAATGATCGTGGGCAGATTAAAATTTGCAGCGAGGAATTCCATCATACAAAACACACCCTTTCACAATGTCATGCGGTTTGATCAGATCTTGGTCACATCGATCTTGACTTCGTTGTTACCCGCATACTTATTGGGACGCACCAGCAGGTAGATGAACGCTGCCAGCACCACAATTGCCACCACGCTGAACAGGCCGAAGTGCACCTCGCCGGTGATCAGGCCGCCCAGCTGATACACCACCAGCGCGGAGCAGTAAGCCAGCAGGCACATATAACCGATGGCGATACCAGTCCACTTGCCGTTGTTCATCTCACGCTTGATCGCGCCCATAGCAGCGAAGCAGGGAGCGCACAGCAGGTTGAAGATCATAAAGGCGTAAGCGGACAGAGCGGTGTAATCCTGCGCAACGGCTGCCCAGATCTCATCACCGTTCTCAGACAGCTCGCCGCCGAAGTGATACAGAACACCGAAGGTGCCAACCACGTTCTCCTTTGCGATCAGACCAGAGACGGAAGCAACGGTTGCACGCCAGTTGCCAAAGCCCAGAGGAGCGAAGATCCAGGCGATCTTGGTAGCGATAGCGGCCAGGACGGAGTTGTCCTGATCCTCGACCATGCCGAAGGCACCATTCTCGAAACCGAAGCCCTGCAGGAACCACAGCACAACGGTAGCTGCCAGAATGACGGAACCGGCGCGCTTGATGAAGGACCAGCCGCGCTCCCAGGTGGCACGGAAAACGTTGCCCCATGCAGGCACATGGTAAGCGGGCAGCTCCATAACGAAGGGTGCGGGGTCGCCAGCGAAGAGCTTGGTCTTCTTCAGAATAACACCGGAGCAAATGATGGCAGCCATGCCGATGAAGTAAGCGGAAACAGCCACCACAGAGGAACCACCGAACATTGCACCTGCGATCAGGCCGATGATGGGCATCTTAGCGCCGCAGGGGATGAAGCAGGTGGTCATAATGGTCATACGGCGGTCACGCTCGTTCTCGATGGTACGGGAAGCCATAACACCGGGCACGCCGCAGCCGGTACCGACCAGCACGGGGATGAAGCTTTTACCGGACAGGCCGAACTTGCGGAAGATACGGTCCATGATGAAGGCGACACGGGACATATAGCCCACATCCTCCAGGATGGACAGCAGGAAGAACAGAACCAGCATCTGGGGAACGAAGCCCAGCACCGCGCCCACACCGGCCACGATACCGTCAAGGATCAGGCCGCTGAGCCACTCGGACGCACCGGCGGCCTCCAGACCGTTGCCGATCAGGACGGGGATGCCGGGGACCCACACGCCGAAGTCGGCGGGATCGGGGGCGTCAAAGCCGTTTTCGGAGAGGTAGCTGACCGCGTCGACGTAGGTCATCTGAACGACGTTGTCCATCTTGTCCGCGCCCTCGGGCAGCGTGTCATAGTAGGCGGTCATCGTGTTCATGGCGAGGGTCTCCTCGTCCTCGACATCGACGGTCGCGGTCTTGCCGGCGGGCTGGAAGCCCTTCATCTCGGCCAGCAGAGCGTTTGCGTCAAAGTCGTCGGCCTCCGCGTCGATTTCGGTACCGAGGAACGCATCCACGGCCTCGACAGCGGCGGTATACTCATCGTTCGTGTCGTTATAGGCGCTCGAGCCGATGCCCAGCAGATGCCAGCCGTCGCCGAACAGGCCGTCGTTGGCCCAGTCCGTGGCCGCGGAGCCCACGGTCACCATGGAGATGTAGTACACCAGGAACATGACCGCGGCGAAGATGGGCAGACCCAGCCAGCGGTTGGTGACGACCCGGTCGATCTTGTCGCTGGCGGAGAGCTGACCGGCGTTTTTCTTCTTATAGCACGCCTTGATGATCTCGGCGATGTACACATAGCGCTCGTTGGTGATGATGCTCTCGGCGTCGTCGTCCAGCTCCTTCTCGGCGGCCTTGATGTCCTCCTCGATGTGGGCCATGACGGTCGGGTCGATCTTCAGCTGATCCAGCACCTTATCGTCGCGCTCGAAGATCTTGATGGCGTACCAGCGCTGCTGCTCCTCGGGCAGGTTATGTACGGCGGCCTCCTCGATGTGGGCGATGGCGTGCTCCACGGGGCCGGAGAACGTGTGCATGGGGACGGTCTTGGTGGACTTGGCGGCCTGCACGGCGGCCTCGGCGGCCTCCATAATGCCCTCGCCCTTCAGGGCGGAGATCTCCACGATCTTGCAGCCCAGCTCACGGCTCAGCTCGTCCACGTTGATCTTGTCGCCGTTCTTGCGGACCACGTCCATCATGTTGATGGCGATGACAACGGGGATGCCCAGCTCGGTCAACTGGGTGGTCAGGTACAGGTTACGCTCCAGGTTCGTACCGTCGATGATGTTCAGGATGGCGTCGGGGCGCTCGGTGATGAGGTAATTACGGGCCACGACCTCCTCCAGAGTGTAGGGGGACAGGGAGTAGATACCGGGCAGGTCCATGATGGCCACGTCATCGTGCTTCTTCAGCTTGCCCTCTTTCTTCTCCACCGTAACGCCGGGCCAGTTGCCCACGAACTGGTTGGAGCCGGTCAGCGCGTTGAACAGGGTGGTCTTGCCAGAGTTGGGGTTACCTGCCAACGCGATCTTTATCTGTTTTTCCATAGTGTCTCTCCTTCCGGTTAATCTTGTTGAACCTATATACAGATGAATGTAAATAACGGACGCATTTCCGGCACCGGAACACGGCGCCGCAGGTCATCACTCGACCTCGATCATTTCGGTGTCGGCCTTACGCAGACTCAGCTCGTAGCCGCGGACAGTGACCTCCATGGGATCGCCCAGAGGGGCAACCTTGCGGACATAGACCTCCACACCCTTGGTGATGCCCATATCCATGATACGGCGCTTGACAGGGCCCTCGCCGTGGAGCTTGACGACCTTGACGGTCTCGCCGATCTTGACTTCACGCAATGTTTTCATGCTTCTGCTCTCCTTCTATGTGATATTTCTGTTTCTCAAATGCAATAACCGCTTGGCGCGGCTATCAGACCATGATCTTGCGGGCCATTTCCTCGCTGATGGCCACGCGGGACTCCTTGACCTTCACGATGACGTTGCCGCCCATGGCGGACACCAGCGTGACGGTGCTGCCAGGGGTGAAGCCCAGGTCCTCCAGGTGCTTTTTGACCTCCGGACTGCCGCCCACCTTATGGATGAGCTGCTCCGTTCCGGCGTCTGCCAGTATCAAAGGCATCATGTGTATCCCTCCGTTTCACGGTTAGCTTGCGCTAACCCTGTGTCTGAAAAAAGCGGTTCTGAAAGGACTTTCCCGGTCCATAGCGGACCACGACGGTTAGCCCTCCTTAACCTATGGCACAGTTTAATACCTCAAACCCTCTTTGTCAATAGGGAGAACGAAATTTTTTTACCGCACTTGTAAGTTTGTGAAAATTGTGGTATGCTGTTAAAAGTGTATTGGGGAAAGTTGGTGATACTTTTTATGCAGATACTGCGCGCTTCCGAGGACTATTTAGAGACGATGCTGATGATGCAGCAGCAACATGGATATATTCGTTCCATCGACGTAGCCGAGCATCTGGGCGTGACAAAACCCAGCGTGACCTATGCCACCAAACGGCTGCGGGAAAACGGCTATATCACGATGGACAAGGACGGACTCATCACCCTGACGGCCAGCGGTATGGCCATCGCCGAGCGTATGCTGGACCGGCACCACACGCTGACGAAATTCCTGATAGCGCTGGGCATCGACGCCGCTACGGCGGAGACAGACGCCTGCAAGATCGAACACGACATCAGTCAGAAGACCTTTGACGCCATCTGTGCCCACGCAAAGGCGCATTTGTGACAAAAAAGGCCACCCTATCGGGTGGTCTTTTTGTATGCCCGCCCGCAGAGGCGGGCATTTTCGCGTTTACGCTTCCAACGGCAGGCGGAGGGTAAAGGTGGTGCCCTCCCCCTCACGGCTGTCCAGCGTGACGGTGCCGTGGTGATAAGCCACGGCGTGCTTGACGATGGACAAGCCCAATCCGGTACCGCCGGAGGCCTTGGAGTGGCTCTTGTCCACGCGGTAGAAGCGCTCGAAGACGCGGCCCTGGTGCTCCGGCGGGATACCGATACCGGTATCGGCTACCGTGACCACGGCGTTGGGGCCGTCACGGCCCACGGTGACGGCGACGCTGCCGCCGTCCTTATTGTACTTGATGGCGTTGTCGCAGAGGTTGAAGACCGTCTCGGTCAGCAGGCGGCGGACGCCAGGGACCGTAACGGCCTCGCCGGTGACGGTCATGGTGATCTGGCGCTGCTGCGCGGCGCTCTCCAGCGACTTGACCGTGTCGGTGCAGAGGGAGAGCAGCTCCACCGGCTCGGTGGGCAGGCTGCCGCCCTCGTCCAGCTCAGACAGGCGGAGGATATCGTTGATCAGCGTCACCAGGCGCTGGGCCTCGCCGCGGATATGGCCCACGAAGCGGGGCACATCGTCAGGCCGGACCATGCCGTTCTCCAGCAGCTCGGCGCTGCCGATGATGCCCTGAAGCGGGGTCTTCAGTTCATGGGAGACGTTGGCGGTGAACTCGCGGCGGTTGCGCTCGGCGTAGGCCTGCTCGGTAACGTCGAAGGTCAGCAGCACCGCGCCCACCACCTCGCCGTCGGCCTGGATACGGGTCATGTCGAACTGGTACTCGCGGCCGTCGCGCTCCATACGGGTCTCGCCGTGGCCGGTGTCCATGGCATCGTGGAGGGCGTGGCTGACGGCGCTGCCGCGCTCCACGGTCAGCAGCGGCTGGCCCACGCAGGCCGCGTCGGTGTGGAACACGGCGCAGGCGGCGGGGTTCATGCTGAGGATGGTGCCGCCGTTATCCACCAGTACCAGGCCCTCGGTCATGCTGGCGGTGATCTGTTCAAACTCCTCGGACCGGCGGCGCAGAGAACGCAGCTGATCGTCGATCTGACGCCGCTGGTGCTCCAGTCGGCGCAGCAGGGGCGAAAGCTCCTCGTAGGCGTCGTTTTCCAGGGGGTGCTCCAGGTCCAGGGTGTTCAGGGGGCGGGTGATGCGGCGGGACACGCGGCCGGCCAGAATGCCGGAGAGGATCAGGGCCACGGCGATGACCGCCAGGATGGCGGGGAGCATACTCAGAAGCAGCACGCCCATGGTGACGCGGCTGGCGGACAGGCGCAGGACCGTGCCGTCCGGCAGCCGGCGGGCGTAGTAGAGTGTCTTTTCCAGCAGAGTGGCGCTGTAACGGCTGGACTCACCGGCGCCGTTGGCCAGGGCCTGACGGACCTCCTCGCGCTGGGCGTGGTTCTCCATGGCCGCGGCGTCAGCCTTCGTATCATAGAGCACCGTGCCGTCGGCGCGAAGCCAGGTGATGCGGTAATTGTCGGAGTGCAGCTTGGACAGATAGGCCTCGCCGTCGCCGGACTCCATGGCCGCAGCGGCGATGGACAGCTCATCCCGGAGCTGCTGCTCCTGGACATGGCCGAAATAGGTGTACAGTGCGCCCATGATAATGACCAGACTGGCCAGCAGCACCGCAAGCCCCACCGCCACGGTGGAGCGAAATATCTTTTTTGTCATATGGTCTCCTCCCAACGGTAGCCCACGCCGCGGACCGTGGTGATGTGTGCGCCGGCCTTGCCCAGCTTCTGGCGCAGGGTACGGATGTGCATATCCACGGTACGGCTCTCGCCGCAGTAATCCATGCCCCAGACCAGCTCCATCAGCCAGTCACGGGTGTAGGCCGTGCCGGGGTGGCTGAGGAACAGGCGCAGCAGCTCATACTCTTTATAGGTCAGGTCGACGCGTTCGCCGCCGGACAGGACGGTGTGGGCACGGGTATCCAGCGACACCTCGCCGCTGCGGAGGATGGAGCTGTCCCCCTCCGGCTGGCAGCGGCGCAGCACCGCTTTGACCCGGGAGACCAGCTCGATGACGCTGAAGGGCTTGGTCAGATAGTCGTCCGCGCCGCCGTCCAGCGCCCGGACGCGGTCATACTCCGCGCCCTTGGCGGTGGCCATAATGACCGGGATGCGGCGCAGGGACGTGGAGGCGCGCATACGGCCCAGCAGCTCCGTGCCGTCGATGCCGGGGAGCATCACGTCCAGCACCACCAGGTCGGGCTTTTCGCTTTGCAGGGCCTGCCAGAAGGCGACGCCGTCGGTAAAGCCCTCGGCCTCCAGCCCGGCGGAGCGCAGGGCGTACAGCTCGATATCGCGGATGCTGGCGTCATCCTCTACACACCAGATCATGTGGGGTCCCTCCTTTTGGCTCAAGTGGCCTCGGTCTTGTGCACGCCGGTGACAGAAAACATCACCCACTCGGCGATGTTGGTGGCGTGGTCGCCGATACGTTCATAATACTTGGCGATCATCAGTAAGTCAAGTGTGGCTTCGCCGTCATCCACATCCTTGGCGATACGGTCGATGAGATGGGCCTTGATCCGGTCAAAATAGCCGTCCACCTCATCGTCAGCGGCGATGACCTGCTGGGCCAGGTCCACATCCTGCCGGACATAGGCGTCCACGCTCTCGCTGACCATGCGGATGGTGGCCCGGGCCATCTCCCGCAGGGTGTCGCCGGCGCTGAGAGGCCGGCCGGCGCGGCAGAGCAGGATCTCGGCAATATCGTCGGCCTGGTCGCCGATACGCTCCATGTCCGTGATCATCTTCAGGGCAGCGGAGATCTGCCGCAGGTCGCTGGCCACCGGCTGCTGCTGAAGCAGGAGCCGCAGGCAGAGGTTCTCGATGTCGCGCTCCTTGCGGTCGATCTCATGGTCCAGTGGCGCGACCTTCTCCGCCAGGGCGGTATCGCGGTTGGTGAGGGCCTGAGAGGACAGAGCGATGACCTGCTCGCACAGGGCGCCCATCTCGATAAGCTCGCGGTGGAGCTGGGCCAGCTGTTTATCGAATTGACTACGCATTATCCAAACCTCCCGGTGATGTAATCCTCGGTGCGCTTTTCGCTGGGCGTGGAGAACATGGTCTCCGTGTCGCCGTACTCCACCAGCTCTCCCAGCAGAAAGAAGGCGGTGCGGTCCGAGATACGCAGCGCCTGCTGCATATTGTGGGTGACGATGACGATGGTGTAATGCTGCTTCAGCTCCACCGCCAGCTCCTCGATACGGGAGGTGGAGATGGGGTCCAGGGCCGAGGTGGGCTCATCCATCAGCAGCACGGTGGGCTCCACCGCCAGGGCACGGGCGATACACAGACGCTGCTGCTGGCCGCCGGAGAGGCCCAGGGCATTCTTTTTCAGACGGTCCTTCACCTCGTCCCAAATGGCGGTACGCCGCAGGGACTGCTCCACCAGCTCGTCCAGCTTGGCTTTGTTGCGGACGCCGTGGGTACGGGGGCCGTAGGCCACGTTGTCGTAGATGCTCATGGGGAAGGGATTTGGCTTCTGGAAGACCATGCCGATCTCGCGCCGCAGCTCGTTCACGTCCACGGATGGTGCGAAGATACCCTGTCCATTATATTTGATCTCGCCCTCAATGCGCACGCCCGGGATCAGATCGTTCATGCGGTCGAGCGTCTTGAGAAACGTCGATTTTCCGCAGCCGGAGGGGCCAATGAGGGCTGTGATGCTCTTTTCCGGGATGTCCATCGACACGCCCTTGAGTGCCTTCGTCTGCCCGTACCAAAGCTGCAGATCTTTGACTGTGATAATATCGTTCATACACGATTTCCTTTCAATACAGGCTCGAAGGCCAGTCCGTACCAGTGGCCGGGCTGCCGCTTGGCCGTTTCATGGATACAGCTGTCGCAGAAATCCGCTGCGCGCAGCAGCGCGGACTCTGTGCGGCCCGCATCAAACCGCAGGGGTTGACAGATTTCATTGCTGGCTCCGTTTCTGGATCTGTTTTCCGACGATCCCGGCGGCAAGATTAATCAGAAGCGTCAAAATCATAAGAATGGCCGCGATGGCGAAGGCAACGTCAAATTCGCCCTCCTCCTTCGCGTAGGCGTACAGCGCGACCGTCAGCGTTGCGCCGGGGCTGGCAAGCCCAATCACAAATTTGTTCAGCGTGTGGGCAAAGCCAGCCGTGAATAAAAGCGCGGCGGATTCACCCAGAATACGGCCCGCAGAGAGAATGCAGCCGGTTACAATGCCATCGATGCAGCCCGGCAGCACGACCGTGCGCACCACGCGCCATTTGCCCGCGCCAAGACCGAACGCACCCTCGCGGTAGCTCTGCGGAACCGTCCGCAGACTCTCCTGCGTCGTGCGCAGGACGGTCGGCAGGTTCATAATGACGAGCGTCAATGCGCCGGCGAGCAGGCTCGTCTGCATACCGAGAAATTCACAGAAGAACAGCATACCGACCAGACCGTAAATGATGGACGGAATGCCGGAAAGCGTCTCAGCGGCGTATTCAATGGCTGCGACAAGTTTCTTGTTCTGTGCATATTCCGTCAGATAGACTGCTGCGCCCACGCCGAGGGGCAGGACAATCAGCAGGGAAGCAAGCAGAATCTGCACCGTGTTGCAGATATCCGGCAGAATGCCGATCGCGCCGGTGATGTAACTCGGCTTTGTCGAGATCAGGTGCCATGTGACATACGGCAGGCCCTTATAGAGTACATACACAATCATGAACACGACCAATGCGGCCGTCAGCACGGCGGCAAGGAGCAGCAGCGCACGCATGACGGCGGTGTACACCCGCCTGGACGCGGATAGCTTGTTTGTCAGCATGGTTTTACTCCTTTTTGCGCTTCAGGAAGAAATTGAGCGCCGCATTGATGAGCATGATGAACAGATAAAGAACCAGAGCGATGGAAAACAGCGCCTGCCGCTGCAGGCCCGACGCGTAGGACATTTCACTTGCGACTGCCGTGGTCAGAAAACGCACGCTTTCAAACAGCGACGGCATATTCGGCGCGTTGCCCGACACCATCATGACGGCCATGGCCTCGCCGATGGCCCGGCCCACGCCGAGCACGACGGCGGCGGCAATG
>OGMF01001645.1_pt1 | contig 21031 bp, 17 predicted proteins | sample 1572921 | NCBI WGS metagenome assembly OGMF01 (sample SAMEA2581919, study PRJEB24529) | metagenome | biome: Human gut stool | place: China | collected 2011 | reverse complement strand
GGTGACCTCTTGCATGCCATGCAAGCGCTCTCCCAGCTGAGCTAATCCCCCATAATTTTCCAGAGGTGGAAACCCCTGGAAAAGAGATGCTCAAATAAGAAATGCTTTATGAAGTTCAGTTGTGGGGGTGCGTGAGCGCACTGCTTGGGCTCCCAGCTGAGCTAATCCCCCATAGCTGGCGTGTCATTCCTGACGACGCATATTATTATACCAGCCAAAAGGAGAGTTGTCAATAACTTTTTTATTTTTTGTGAGCGACGCTGCGGCGGGTGCTGCGCTTGTAGTAGAACAGGTACTGCTGTACGATGCCAGCCTGCTGACCATAGGAAGGAAAAGGGTCGCGGCCGCCGAATTCCTCATCAATGAGTCGCTGTATCCAAACATCAATGGGAGCCATCGCGGTACGGCCATAGCCAAAGAGGCAGACGCAGTTTGCTACCTTTTTGCCGACGCCGTCCAGCTCGAGGAGGCGGGAAAAGAGAGCGTCGTCGGGCAGCGCCGCCAGAGCACCGAGGTCGAGTGTGCCGCTGGAAGCCTGTGCGGCAGCGTTCTGGATGTAACGGGTGCGGTAGCCCAGACCACAGCCCATCAGCTGCGCTCCAGAGAGGCCGCAGAGCTGCTGCGGGGTGGGGAAGAGGAAGACTTCATCGCCTTCGGCACTGAGCGGTTCGCCGCAGCACCGGGCAAGGCGTTCTACGGCGGTGCGGATGGCCGGAATGCTCTTGCGCTGGGAGATAAGAAAGGTGATGAGCATTTCCCATGGGTCCTGATGCAGGATTCGGATGCCCTGCCCAAATTCGAGCGATTTGTCCAGATAGCTGCTCTGTCCCGCCAAGCTGCACCGCAGCGCGGCATAGTTCCGGCCCAAATCAAAGTAGTTGGCCCAGCACTCCCAATCTGAGCCATACCATGCAGCGTCGTATTGCCCAGCGCCCAGCGGAGTCAGATAAAGGAGTGCGCCGCCGGAAAGAAAACGGTAGCGCCCGTCGGCCAGTTTCTGCGGCCGGAAGCACTGGCCGCTTTCGATGATTTTGTCGAGGTCAAAGTCGTCCTGGATGGTGACGAGCTGATGGGTAAGGGGAACGGTATGCATGGAAAACTCCTTTTTGGAAAAATTGTGGCGATGCCCGATTCGAGGTGGAAACTGATTTCTATCCGTACCCTTTGCGGGGAGGGCAACCTTGATGCTGAAAAGACCGGCGTGGTTGTGACAATTTCTATCTGCGCCCTCGGTGAAGAGGACGTCTTGGTTACGCCTTTGAGAACCGCGATATGATTATTATGTTATTCTATCCACACCCCTCAAATAGGAGCGACTTCAAGTCGAAGAATGCACCGGGGAACACAAACTGATTTCAACCAACGTCTTTAAGAGACGGAATTGTAGGTCAAAATACTCAGTTCCTTAGAGAGCGCATGGCAACAACTTAATAAGAGTTTACCATATTTTTGTGTCGATTTCTACCTGCGCCCTCCGCGAGGAGGGCGACTGCGTGATGGCGTTTTCCAGTGGGGTTATGCGGTATTTCTATCCACGCCCTCCGCGAGGAAGGCGACGTGAGAACATCCAGTGCGAAGCCAAACTTCTTGCCATTTCTATCCACGCCCTCCGCGAGGAGGGCGACGTCAGTCCTCCTTTTTGGGGTGCAGCAGGTTCTTATTTCTATCCACGCCCTCCGCGAGGAGGGCGACCGGCAGCGGAATCGCTGGCAGCACTGACCGACGTATTTCTATCCACGCCCTCCGCGAGGAGGGCGACCACCCGTATTCCTCCTGGGAGCGGGGCAGCAACGAATTTCTATCCACGCCCTCTGCGAGGAGGGCGACCATACCCCGTCCGCACCTGCTTTGCTGGCATCATGATTTCTATCCACGCCCTCCGCGAGGAGGGCGACGGCGTGAGCGAGGAGGGCTGAGAGATGACTGACAAATTTCTATCCACGCCCTCCGCGAGGAGGGCGACCCTCTACAATCACCGCCATGCGCACTGCTGTCAAATTTCTATCCACGCCCTCCGCGAGGAGGGCGACAGAGTGCGCTTTCTCAGGTCATCGCAGCGGCACAATTTCTATCCACGCCCTCCGCGAGGAGGGCGACCTGTCCGCTTCCTACTACTACACGTTCAGCAAGATTTCTATCCACGCCCTCCGCGAGGAGGGCGACCAGCGACAGCCCTGCATCGTGGCAAAGCTGCTGTATTTCTATCCACGCCCTCCGCGAGGAGGGCGACCTTCTGGAGGTTTCGCAATGGGCTATGTGACGAAATTTCTATCCACGCCCTCCGCGAGGAGGGCGACGTGTTTTTCTTGACGAAGATCAGTCCGATATTCTGATTTCTATCCACGCCCTCCGCGAGGAGGGCGACTCCAACCGGATTTTGCTTACTGGCTCCTTGTCGGATTTCTATCCACGCCCTCCGCGAGGAGGGCGACTTGGGTGAGCTGCACAAGCAGCTTCTTCAGCTCAATTTCTATCCACGCCCTCCGCGAGGAGGGCGACCGCCGCCGGGTGTTTTGACGGCACCGACAAAACGTATTTCTATCCACGCCCTCCGCGAGGAGGGCGACAGCTACCGGAGTATAAAACACCGCCCTTGGACTCATTTCTATCCACGCCCTCCGCGAGGAGGGCGACCCGGCAGCTTGTCGATGATATGCTTCTTGCGGTCATTTCTATCCACGCCCTCCGCGAGGAGGGCGACGCCGGAGCGGCGTATTCAGCGACTACAACAGCCTATTTCTATCCACGCCCTCCGCGAGGAGGGCGACCTGAGGGTTGCCATGTGAGCTCCCGTCCGTGGGTATTTCTATCCACGCCCTCCGCGAGGAGGGCGACTTGACCTGCCTGCACCGGAGCGGCGCAGCGCACAATTTCTATCCACGCCCTCCGCGAGGAGGGCGACGGCCGTGCGCGCATTGTTCCCCTTTGGGCGGGAGAATTTCTATCCACGCCCTCCGCGAGGAGGGCGACGAGGGCCGTGGAGGGCAGTTTTGCAGTCTCGATATATTTCTATCCACGCCCTCCGCGAGGAGGGCGACGTGGCATCACAGGCACGTCTACGGCCCTCAGCGAATTTCTATCCACGCCCTCCGCGAGGAGGGCGACAATACCTCCAATACGACAACAGCGCCAGCCAGAAAGATTTCTATCCACGCCCTCCGCGAGGAGGGCGACGGCAGCAGCAGCAAGGGCAACGGCAAGGCCTGCAAATTTCTATCCACGCCCTCCGCGAGGAGGGCGACGTCACCGATACCGACCTGGAGGATATGTGACCATATTTCTATCCACGCCCTCCGCGAGGAGGGCGACCCCGGACACGGCGACAAAAGTGGTGCTGTACGAAATTTCTATCCACGCCCTCCACGAGGAGGGCGACTGCTCATTGCACACCCGCCCTGCACCTATTTGACATTTCTATCCACGCCCTCCGCGAGGAGGGCGACGCGCGGCACCTCGATGAAAGCGGCCACGAAAACGTTATTTCTATCCACGCCCTCCGCGAGGAGGGCGACCGGCGCGGCGAGAGCCGCTGAAAGGAGCCGCCAATATTTCTATCCACGCCCTCCGCGAGGAGGGCGACGCCTGCGCCAGTGTTTAGGCTGCTGAGGCTGTTATTTCTATCCACGCCCTCCGCGAGGAGGGCGACACGAATGGAGCTAGAGGCATACGGCCATAGCAAAATTTCTATCCACGCCCTCCGCGAGGAGGGCGACCAAAGATGGCAATGCGTAAGCGTTGACGGCCTTGGATTTCTATCCACGCCCTCCGCGAGGAGGGCGACGGCAATCAACCTGGGCAGCGGAGCAATGCGAGGAGATTTCTATCCACGCCCTCCGCGAGGAGGGCGACCTGGCAACACACAAGCGCAGACAAGGCGTTCAACATTTCTATCCACGCCCTCCGCGAGGAGGGCGACGACGAGCGCAACGGCGATTTCGAGGAAGCAAAGGAATTTCTATCCACGCCCTCCGCGAGGAGGGCGACCTGGACAGTTGGCACTACGGCGACAACTATACAATTTCTATCCACGCCCTCCGCGAGGAGGGCGACCACTACCGTTCAGAGCTTACGTCATGATATGGCAAATTTCTATCCACGCCCTCCGCGAGGAGGGCGACTACGATGGCGTATCGCTCAGTAAGTAATTTCAGAATTTCTATCCACGCCCTCCGCGAGGAGGGCGACAACTCAGCAGAAGCGGCAACAAACAGAGCATGGCAAATTTCTATCCACGCCCTCCGCGAGGAGGGCGACAACCGGACATCGGGGGCGGCATCCAAGACTACACCATTTCTATCCACGCCCTCCGCGAGGAGGGCGACCGTAGAAACTGGCAAAAAGACGAAAACCGAGGTATTTCTATCCACGCCCTCCGCGAGGAGGGCGACTGATACGGTCGATTTTCCATACGAGGATATGCGTATTTCTATCCACGCCCTCCGCGAGGAGGGCGACGGGATGTAGTCAGGGCATTTGCTTCGGTAGTCGATTTCTATCCACGCCCTCCGCGAGGAGGGCGACTGCACGCAGGCGCTTTCACTGCGGTCTCGGTCAGGGATTTCTATCCACGCCCTCCGCGAGGAGGGCGACACAGGGCGAGCGCGTGAGCTTGGCCAACAGTGAGATTTCTATCCACGCCCTCCGCGAGGAGGGCGACTTCTGCCCCTGCATCAGCGCGACGTTGGTGCTGTTATTTCTATCCACGCCCTCCGCGAGGAGGGCGACCGAAGCGCAGGACTATCCGACAGCCACAGACTGTATTTCTATCCACGCCCTCCGCGAGGAGGGCGACCCCACGTCTCCTTCCCGTGCTTCCATGCCCGATTATTTCTATCCACGCCCTCCGCGAGGAGGGCGACAGGAGAGATGTTCAACCAGATCACCCGATCAGAAATTTCTATCCACGCCCTCCGCGAGGAGGGCGACCAGCTACAGCCCTTCACTGCTCTTGTGGAATGTGATTTCTATCCACGCCCTCCGCGAGGAGGGCGACCAGATCATCGTTAAGATTTCCCGCGAGCAAATCAACAATTTCTATCCACGCCCTCCGCGAGGAGGGCGACGATAAACTCAACGAGTATCTTTCCGGCAAATCTGAATTTCTATCCACGCCCTCCGCGAGGAGGGCGACTGGTACAGACAAGACGGTAAATCAGCGGCTTCACGATTTCTATCCACGCCCTCCGCGAGGAGGGCGACCGCCTGCTGCCTTGCATCGTCCGGCAGCTCTCTGAAAATTTCTATCCACGCCCTCCGCGAGGAGGGCGACGCCAGCAGAAAAACAAAGACAGCTTTATCAGCGTATTTCTATCCACGCCCTCCGCGAGGAGGGCGACGGCAATTCGTGTACGGGCTTCGGCGACGGTGCGATTTCTATCCACGCCCTCCGCGAGGAGGGCGACTAAACGTTTGGAAAGGCACCTCAGAGCGTCCAAATTTCTATCCACGCCCTCCGCGAGGAGGGCGACCTCCTAAGGTGTTGTATCCCATTTGCATAAGCATGATTTCTATCCACGCCCTCCGCGAGGAGGGCGACGGCAGCGGTCTGCCGCCTGTGTATGCGTTCTGGAATTTCTATCCACGCCCTCCGCGAGGAGGGCGACTTCCTTTGGCTCACTTCGGCTTAATGGCTGTTCCATTTCTATCCACGCCCTCCGCGAGGAGGGCGACCGAAAGTATTTGACTACTACACCGGAGCATTGCCAATTTCTATCCACGCCCTCCGCGAGGAGGGCGACTTGCGGCGCCGTTTTTCCTAATCTCGTCGATCTTATTTCTATCCACGCCCTCCGCGAGGAGGGCGACCCGACGTACTGGAAAATGCCCTCGGCCTTGTTGGATTTCTATCCACGCCCTCCGCGAGGAGGGCGACCATGCCCGGAACCCGGAGTATCCGCAGGATGAGGAATTTCTATCCACGCCCTCCGCGAGGAGGGCGACCTTCGCATGGGCGTTTCTCACCTTTTTGTCATGCAATTTCTATCCACGCCCTCCGCGAGGAGGGCGACTCCGCTTCGCCGTTACTGCAAAAAGACGAAAAGGATTTCTATCCACGCCCTCCGCGAGGAGGGCGACGCAGCCAGCGAGCTGCACACCTTCGACTACTGGAAATTTCTATCCACGCCCTCCGCGAGGAGGGCGACCAAAGATTTCCTTCGGCTGCTCTGCGGCCATTGAAAATTTCTATCCACGCCCTCCGCGAGGAGGGCGACCTAAAAATTGTTTCCGATATGGTTACAGAACTTATTTCTATCCACGCCCTCCGCGAGGAGGGCGACCGGCTCTCACGAAGTTTGTTCAGCTTCACGTTGGATTTCTATCCACGCCCTCCGCGAGGAGGGCGACCGGGCTTATTTTGTTTTAAGGGGGTGAATATCTTATTTCTATCCACGCCCTCCGCGAGGAGGGCGACTTCCTCGCATTCTCCCCGGAATACCGAACCGAGTGATTTCTATCCACGCCCTCCGCGAGGAGGGCGACCAAAACCTGTGGACTACAAAAAAGAGGACATCCCAATTTCTATCCACGCCCTCCGCGAGGAGGGCGACTTGCCGACAAGCGCCTCTATTCCCCGGTATACGATTTCTATCCACGCCCTCCGCGAGGAGGGCGACCAGAAATTCCAAAAAGTTTGTATCCAGCATTCAATTTCTATCCACGCCCTCCGCGAGGAGGGCGACTGATGAGGCCTGACCCATGATCGCACCGTACAAAGATTTCTATCCACGCCCTCCGCGAGGAGGGCGACAGCAAAAACAGAGACAAAATCTCTATTTTCAAACAAATTATACAACATTCTGCACGAATTTAGAAGAGCCTTGATTTACAACGGGTCAAAGAGCTATCCAAATCATGCAAAATGACACAAAAATCCGGTGCGAAGGCGCCGGAAAAATGCTGAGAACTCGCCCTTCGCACCGGGGCGGGAAACTCAGAACAACAGCAGGCCGTCCTGCTCGAAGGGCGGATGAACGCCGATATGTTCCACCTTGCTCTTATAGTTGTTGCCCAGCTGGTAGAAGCGCAGACTGTCCAGCGCAGGGTCGATGAGGGCCGTCAGCTCCGCCTTGAGAACGGCATACTGCGCGGCATCCAGCAGACACTCGAACACGGAGTTCTGCACCCGCTGGCCGTGGTCCACACAGCGCTTGGCGACTTTGCGCAGACGTTTGCGCCCGGCAGGAGTTTCGGTATTGACGTCGTAGGTGATAAGGACCAGCATACACATCCCTCACTTCCAGAAAAATGGCGGGTAAAGCTCCATATCGCCCCGCAGGGTGCGGGCCAGAAGCAGAGCCTGCACATAAGGCACGAGGCCCCACGGAAGCTTTTCGTTCAGGAACGGGTGGGTGATAGTCTCCTGCTTACGGGTCTGCCACCCGCCCAGAAAGGCGCGGCGGCCCTCATCGGTGAGAAGGACGGCCCCGTTCTCCTGCTTCTGGAAATGCTTCGGCGTCATGATTTTCTGGTTGATGCAGGAGAGCACGAAGCGGTCGGCATAAACTGCACGCAGCTCTTCCATGAGGTCGAGGGCGAGGCTCCTGCGCCCGGGCCGGGCGCGGTGGAGAAAGCCGACGTAGGGGTCGAGGCCCACACTCTGAAGAGCCGCCGTGCAGTCGGAGGCCAGAAGCGAATAAGCGAAAGAGAGCAGGGCATTGGTATTGTCCAGCGGCGGGCGGCGGCTCCGGCCTGCGAAAGAAAAATTATCGTGCTGCTGCAGGATGAGTGAATCAAAGCAGTCGAAATACCGCTGTGCCGCCTCGCCCTCCAGACCGCGAAGCTGGTCGAGGTCGTCACACTGCTCGATGAGGGGCAGCGCCGCCGCCAGCTGGGCGCTGGTGTGCTTGAGCTGTTCCACCGGCACCCGCTGGGGGTGGTCGCGGGTGGCCCGTTCCAGCACCCAGCGGGCGTTATAGACTTTGCCCAGGATGAAATTGCGCGCATAGAGACAGCTCTCTGCCTCGCTGTCTGCGATGCGGTACTGGGTCTGCCGCAGCAGGACGTTGCCCCGCTCTTCGCCTACGGCCCGGGCCAGAAAGCGGCCCTGTGGGCTGAAAAAGCTCAAATCGACCCCGAGGCTGGTGCATTTACCCATCAAGGCAGGGCTTGCGCCGGGATAGCTGAAGCAGACGATGCCTTCCAGCGTGTGGAGCGGGACCCGGCCAATTTCAGCCTTGTTGCAGAGCAGGACAATGTTCTCCCCCTCGAGGGAAAGGTAGGCGTCCTTGTTGAGGACGTAGAGCGTGTTCAAAAACTTTCTCATGGCGCGGCCTCCTGCATCTCGTCCAGATGGGCGCGGAGATAGGCTTTCGGGTCGGCACGCTGATACAGCACGGGGAGGCAGAGCTCTTTGAGGGAGCAGGCGTTGCAGTGGGTGCCGGGCTTCGACTTGGGGGTATAGCCCCGGGCAAAATAGGCGTGCATCTCGTCGGCCATCTTCTGGGTGGCCTGGCGCAGTTCTTCGGTCAGCGGCACGACCTCCCGCCGCCGCGTTTCCTCGTAGAAGAGCGCACCCTCCGGGATGCTGCACACCAGCATCTCTTCCAGCGCCATGGCCTGTGCGCAGAGCTGCAGCCGGTCAGCGTCGCTGGCCTTGGCGCGGCCATGCTTGTACTCGACAGGCATGGGCTTCCAGAGCCCTTCCGTGCTTTGCAGGGGGATGCCCTCCGGGTCGGCCCGGAACTCGACGACATCGCAGTTTCCGCTCAGGCCCAGCCGACGGCTGACCACCTGCATCCCTCGGGTGATGAGCAGGCCGCCGCGCCGTTCGGTCTGGTTTGCGTCATGGCAGCGGGCGTGGTCGAGCTGGCCTTCGACGGTGCGGCGGTTCTCCGCCCACTGCTGTTCCAGATGGATGAGCGCCCACTGGCGGCGGCAGAAGCAGAAGTGCTGGATGCCCGACAGGGGCAGCCAGTCGTCTGCGCCGCCCATCAGGACAGCCTCTCGCAGGTGACTCCTTCCGGCAGAGTGTCTGCCACCGTGACGGTGTAGTCGCGGTAGCTGCGAGCGGCGTCCACATCGGGCTTGCGCTGGACGGCGACGGAGTCGAAGAGCTTATAGGCCGGGGCATTGCCCAGCTCAGAATCGTGCTTGAACACGATGAGCTCCCGCACGGCCATCTTGCCCCGGGCAGCGCTGTGGTCGTTCTCGAACATATTCAGAATGGCAGTCCACAGAAGTTTCAAATCATCCTCGGAGAAGCCGGTGGTCTTCCGGGCGAGGTTGGCCGAGACATAGCCCTCGGCGCGGTAGAGGGCGTAAGGCACGATGTGCTTGCGGCCCATCTCAGTACCCTTCTTCTCGGCATCGGCCTCGGTAGTGATGGCCACGCGGGTGATGGTGACTTCCTGCGGGACGATGGGGTCTACCGAGCGGGCGAAGCTCAGCTGGACGGGGCCGCGCACCTGACCGCAGTTCAGCGCACCCTTGACGAAGGTGGTCATGACGGCACCGAAGGTGCGGATGTCGAAGTAGTTCTCACACATATAGTCCCGCAGCTTGGCATCGATGTCGGGGTCGGCCTTTTTGGCAGCTTTCAGGTCGGGGTCGATGCCCAGCGTGCTGATGGCCTCGGCGTCGCTGCGGTTGAGGGGAACGCCGTCCTTGATGTAGATACGATAGCCTTTTTCGTCCTCTTTCAGGGTCTCGACATAGTTGCGGATCTTCCGCTTGAGGCAGACATCAGTCACCAGACCGTAGCCCGTCTCGGGGTCGATGCGGGGCATATTGCCTGCATCGGGGTCGCCGTTGGGGTTGCCGTTCTCGACGTCGAACAGGATGACGAAATCATAGCGGTTCTTAATGGGCTCAGACATAGTTTATTCCTCCTCATTCTTTTTGGCGTAGCGTTTCTGGGTCTGGTGGTAGTAGCCGATCTCAAAGGCACCCTGCTCCGGCAGGCTGAGCCGCGCCGGGAAGCCTGTCTCGGGCAGCTGGGCCATCAGCTCGGTGAGCTGTTTGTTGAAATGCACCTCGTTGGGGGTGCTCATCTTCTGCAGATGCTTCTGAGCCAGCTTGACCAGCGTAGGGAAGGCCGTTGCCGGGGTGGCACAGGCCGAGTTGAAGTACCGGTCTTTGATGGTGGCGTTGATGCCGGGATTGGCGACGCTCTGGATCGTCTCCAGCACAGAGAAGAGACGCCCCAGAACATAGGGGACATTGCTGCTTTCGTTCAGGCTCACGGTAAATACCTCCTTGTTGAGCTCAGTGGGGTAGTTGCGGAGATAGTAGGCTTTCAGGATAGCGGCGCGGCCCCGGGTGACTTCCCGTTCGGCCCGGATGCGGAGGGTCACGCCGTTGAGCAGAGTGGCGGGGTACGGCCCGCCGGTGAGGATGGCCCGGAGCAGATCGCCCACCAGCTGGGGCGATGGATTTTTGTCCCGGGATTTCTGGTTGACCGTCTCCTGCGCCAGCGCCCAGACCGACAGGTTTTCCCGCTTGTCGAAGGCGGGGCGGGTGATGCTGAGCCGGTCGGCGTGGTCCTGCAGATTTTTGGCAAACTGTCCGAAGCTGCTGTGCAGGAAGAACCGGACGGAGAGCCGGGCCGCGTTGGGCGAGATGCCCAGCACATAGAAGTTCTGATTCGGGTCCAGCTTGTCGTCGAGGAAGGAGACGGGGCGTCCCTGAGAAAGGGCTTTCAGTGCGGCTGCAAGGTCGCTTTCCGAGACGCCGCGCGCCTCGGCACCGCCGCAGAAAAACATCAGCATGGCATTTGAGTAGGCGGGAGCGGCGTTTTCGGCCCAGCAGACGATGGTGGTGTCGCCGATGCGCTGGCAGCAGTTCCGGTCAGCCAGCAGCAGATTGAGGGCCGTGGTGTAGGCGAAAGCTGCGTACTCGCTGACAGGGGCGTTGGCACCCTGCTCATGGCCATAGGAGCAGAAAGCGGGCGCGTTGAAGGAGACCAGTGCCGCACCGGCGGCCTGTGCGCCCATCACACCTTTGATGGCGGGGTGGATGCGGGCGATGCCGGCTTCTTTGCCGGTGATGAGGCAGCGGGCCGTCTCGGCGTCTGCATCGGAGGTGTCAAAGGCAGACTGCCATGCGGTCCGGATGGCGTCATCTGTGGTGGCCAGCCAGTGGGCGCCGTCGGGGGATTCGTAGCCGAACACAAGGTTCGCGTTGTTGTTCAGGTCGGCCCACTGCTCTGCCAGCAGCGGGTGGGTGGGGGCTGTATCCGGTACCCAGCTGTCAAAAAAGGCGAGGATGGCTTTGGCAGCAGGGGAGTCCACGCCGTCGAGCACTTTGTGGTGGAGGGCGGCACAGGCTTCGAAGCACTGGCGGGAGCGCTCGGGCTTGCCCTTCTCGTCTGCGCCCAGCAGATAGGACGTATTGTCGCACAAAAAGTTCGCGGCGACGCCGGAGGCGCGCTTGACCCGGTGGGGGACAGGGAGCTCACGGGGGGCGATGACGGTCTTTTTGCCCTTGGGGACTTCCTGCCGCAGGTCGTTGAGGGCGAGGAGCTGGCCGTCGGGGCCGAGGCGCAGTTCATAGCTGACTTTGAAGCGGCTGTCCCAGCCGGGGGCCTCCACCTTGCCCTGCTTCAAGAGCTGTTCATAATAGGCGGTGAGTGCTTGGAGTATCATGTGAACACCTCCACGTCCCGGCATTCCATCACGCCGTCCACCAGCTTTGCGCGGAAGAACTGGCTGCGGATGTTAGCCGAATCAGAGTAATCGAGGCTGTGGAGCATGAAGCCGAGGTCCTGCGTGACCTTCAGCGCCGGAATGCTGCCGCCCGGCCACTCCCGGAAGTTGGCCGGGAACTCCCGGCACCCGAAACAGGGCTGGTGATAGCACTGACCTTTGCGCAGGCGTCGGCGCAGGATGTCCTGGAACTTGCCGGGATTGTCGCTGGGGGCGGCCTTGTCCGTCAAATCGAAGTGGCACTCGATGACGTAGTGGACGTCCTGCAGGACCATCGCGGCCCGCTGCTGGATGTCCTCCGAGGTGTAGAGCACCGGCGGCGTGCCGCCTTTGGCCGCACTGAGGGCGGCGGAGGACAGCAGGGTGGACTTGACCTCGTTGCGCCGGATGTTGGTGAACCGGATGGGCCGCTGGGTGTATTCCTCGGTGAACGCTTCATCCTCGGGGTCAAGGCCGAAGGGCCTGAGCAGATAGATGCGGTCAACCGTATAACGCAGCCCGGGGTGCCAGTAGATGGCCTCCACAAGGCCCCGCGCAGCGGATGGAGTGATCATGTCGTAGCTCACACGCTCGGTCTTCATTTCCGGACGAGTGAAACAGGCATAGTCGCCCCATACTTCAATGAGCATGGACATCAGCATCGCCTCCTTTCCGGGTGAAGTTGAATTTTCAGACTAAGATGAATGTTAGCCATTGCAACCACCTCTTTCAAAAATTATTTCATTTGTTTAGTTCAAATGCGTTCGATATGTCTCCATGACTTCAATATAGCACTTTGTAGAGGGCTTGTCAATAAAATGTGCAAAAACATGTTGCGGACAGGTCGGTGCTGACCTATACTAGTTGTGTCGTTGGCGGTATTTATGCCGCCGATGCGGGTTGAAATATTTGATTAGTGTCAAATGCGTTGAGAGAGAAGCGGCAAGGCGGCGTATGCTTTGCCGCTTCTCTCTTTTTAGAAGTAAAGGCCGATGCCGGTCTCCACATCCATGGCAAGGCCGGTCTTTTCACTGTAGCAGCTGGTGTCGGTGAGGATGGCCGAGCCATCGGGCCGCAGTTCCAGCGCCCCGGCGGCGTCGAGCTTGTCGAACTGGTCCTTATAGCAGGAGACACTGTAAATGCCCAGCTTCCGCAGCAGCGTCCGGGTGACATGACCGCTGCGCAGCTGTTCACAGAGGGCCGCGCCCTCGCCGACGGGCAGATAGACCGTGCGGGCAGCGTTCTCGATGAGGCGGAATTCCTCCGCCACCTGTGCAAAGGGGAACTGGCAGCCCCGGATGCCCCGGAGAAAGGCATCCAGAATGCCGTGCTTGTCCACGGCGTCGGGGCCGCGAAGGTCGGAAAGCTCGTTGAAGTAGAGCTGAATGGCCCGGGGCGTGTCCAGTGTGTCCTGATGCCGGGCGGTGTAGTCCAGCGCGCTGACGTTTTGCCTGAGCATCTGGGGCGTGGAACACTCGTCCAGCCGGAACCGGTAGACGATGCTTTCCTCTGCGCCCCGCCGCCCCTCGCGGTTGCAGCGCCCGGCAGTCTGTAAGAGCGAGTCAAGACCGCACTGCTCGCGGTAAGCGACGGGAAAATCCACGTCCACGCCCGCCTCGATGAGAGAGGTGGACACCACCCGGCAGGGCAGACCCTCTTTCAGTCGCTGGCGGATGTCGTCCAGCTGACGGCGGCGGTCGGCGGCGCAGAGCAGGGTGGTCAGGCAGTAGCTGCCCTCGGTGGGCAGAGCAGCGTAGAGCTGCTGGGCCGTCTTGCGGCGGTTGACCACGCAGAGCATCTGCGGGTGCCGGGCCAGCCGGGCGGCGAACTCCTCCTGCGGCAGGGTGCCGAGGTCTTGCAGTGTGGTGCGCCGGAGCACTTCGTAGAGGCGGGCCGCGTCGGGCGTGATCTCCTGCGGGTGGAGCTCAGGCGCAAAGCGCCGGAACAGCGGCTCAAGGGCAGGCTGGGTGGCCGTGCAGAGGACAGCCGTGGAGTGGTAATGCTGGATGAGCTGGGCGATGGCACTGACGCAGGGGGCAAGGTAGTCGCCCGGGAGGGTCTGCGCCTCGTCGAAGATGATGACACTGTCGGCGATGTTGTGGAGCTTGCGGCAGCGGCTGCTGCGGTTGGCGTAGAGCGACTCGAAGAACTGCACCGCCGTCGTCACCACGACGGGGGCGTCCCAGTTTTCGCTGGCCAGCATCTGGCGGTACTGGGCGGGGGTCAGGTCGTCCTGCTCAACAGTCTTGTACTCGGCGTTGGAGAAGTCGGCCAGAACATTTTCTGCGCCCAGCAGGCCCGAGAAGACGGCGGCGGTCTGATCGATGATGGACATATAAGGGATGACGTAGATGACCCGCTTCATCTTCTGGGCGGCGGTGTGCTCCAGCGCAAAGGCGAGGGAGGCGAAGGTCTTGCCGCCGCCGGTGGGTACGGTGAGGGTGTAGAGCCCCTGTGGGCCGTGCGCGCCTTTCTCGAGGCAGGCGCGGAGGACGGTGTTGCGCTGGACGCTGACGGGTGAGGGAGACTCGGCCCTGAGATAACGCTGCGCCTGTGCCGAAACGATGTCCCGCAGCGCGGCGATGTCCGTGCCGCTGCCCCGGGGTGCGGCCTTGCCGTCCATGAAGGTCTCGGTGTCGATGAAGTCGGCGTCCACGAGGCAGGAGTGGAGCATCCGGGTAAAGAACGCGAGGCTCAGCGGGTCGGCGCAGGCCCACGCGGGCGGCGTCGAGGCGGGGAGCGTTACTTCCTGCCAGCCGTCGTAGGGGGCTATCGGCTTCTTGCTCCGGCCAAACAGGGTGGCGTCGCCCGGGTCATCGGCGGGGCTCCCACCGTCGGGCAGGCCGCTGTGGTGTCCGGCCACGGCAAAGGCAGTGTGGAGATGTTGGCGAACCCAGGCCTCCTGCGCCCCGGCGGTGGAGTGGTCCACCTTGGGGCCGCCTTTGAGCCGCAGCTGGAAGGCGTCGCTGTATTTGCCGACGTCGTGGAGCCACGCGGCAAATTCGGCCTCACTCTGTGCCCCGAAGGGGGCTGCGAAGGAACCGGCCAGTCTGGCAGTGCCGGCGAGATGGTCGTAGACGGTCTGGGTGCGGGTGCCGTCCTCGCTGATGTGGGCAAGACGTGTGGAGTGCTCCATAAAATGACCTCCTGACTCTGGTTTGCAATAAGGATACGCTTTTCAAAAAGTGGCTGTCAACAAAACGCGCTTTTCGACGAAAAATTCTGGGACTTTGCACAAAAAGCAGACGGAAAAATCTGCAATGTGCCAAAGAAGAAAGAAACGAGTATTTTCATGTTTTTATAATAATACAAATAATGTCCAATAAACTGGACTTTTACTGATTTTTCAGGCAAAAATGAAAAGAGAACTGCGTTTGCTGTACTGCGGGAGGAAGACCGCCCATCAGCAGAGAAAAAATGAAGATGTTGTGTACAACAACACCGCATTAAGATGGAATTAAGGCAGGGTTAAGAAAACTGCAAGAAAAGTGCTGAGTTATTCCATCTGGGAATGGACTTTCGGGAAAATCGAGGCGAATATCCCCCTTTTCATTTGCTGAAATCTGTTGTATTATGAATAACAGATATGGAATCAGAGAAAAAGCGCCGCGATGAAGCGCAAACAGAAATGATAAAAAAATAAAGGGCAATAGGGGGAGAGCTACGATGGACGAAAAAGATTACGAGCTGCTGCACGCACTGGACGAGACGCGCAACATCACCCACGCAGCGGACAAACTGTACATGACCCAGTCGGCACTTTCCAAGCGCATCAAGGCGCTGGAGCAGGAGCTGGGGGTGGAGATCGTGCTGCGCTCACGGCAGGGCATCCGCTTCACGCCGGCCGGCGAACAGGTGCTGCTCCACAGCGCCGCCGCCGCCCGCGAGATGGAAAAGATGCGCCGCCAGCTGGCTTCCATTCAGGGCGAAGCCTGCGGCACCCTGCGAGCAGGCATCTCGGTGAACTTCTCCTACTACCGCCTGCCCGAGGTGCTGACCGAGTACCACAAAGCATACCCGAAGGTACGCCTCGACATCGCTACCGGCCACAGCCGGAACATCTACCAGCAGATGCTGGACTCTTCGCGGGACGTGGCAGTGCTGCGGGGCGAGTATCCGTGGGACGGTACCCAGTTCCTGCTCTCGCAGGAGAATATCTGCCTCATCTGCAGCGAGGAGAATAAGGACAGACCCATCTCCGATTACCTTTATATCGACCACAGCAGCGACGCCACCATCAGCGCCCAGATGGCCCGCTGGCGCTACGAGAACGGCGTGACCAACGATGCGGGTAATTTTGTGGTGGATAACATCATGGTCTGCCGCGAGATGGTGGAGCGGGGCCTTGGCTGGGCGCTGATGCCGGAAGTGGCGCTGGATAACTTCAAAGGATATGTCAAGCCCTGCACCTTCGAGAACGGCGAGCCCTTCGTCCGGCGCACCTATATTTTCTGCCAAAGAGACGCAGCCGCCCTGCCGCAGGTGCAGCTCTTTATGGACATGCTCAAAAAGCACCGCTGAGAGGAGAAAAACATGGAAACGACTGTTTCGCTGGTCCAGATGCTGGATGCACGGGAGCGTCGGGTGCAGCATCAGCAGGAGCTGTTAACCCAGTACCACAAGCCGCTCATCTGCTTTACCATGAATATCTGCGGCCCGATAAAGGATTCGCCCCTCATCCGGCGGGGCTTTGCGCGGGGGCGTCAGTTGCTGCGCCAGCAGTTTCTGCGGGCAAAGCTGACGCCGCTGTATCAGGACGCCGTCCGGGAAGTGACCGGCTGCGAGGCGTTCTATGTGCTGGACACCGACCCGCTGACCATCAAGAAATTCACCACCGACATCGAGGACGCCACCCCGCTGGGGCGGCTGTTCGACATGGACGTCATCCGTCCGGACGGCCTCAAAGTGGACAGAGAAGAGCTAAACCTCGAAGGCCGCCGCTGTCTCATCTGCGGCGGGCCTGCTAAGGTGTGCAGCAGCCGCCGCGTCCATACCGTGGCCGAACTGCAGGAAAAGACGACGGAGATCTTGACCGAGGCCCGGGACGCGCAGGACATTGCCGACGCGGCCCGTCTGGCCGTCCGCGCCCTGCTCTACGAAGTGACCACCACCCCGAAGCCCGGCCTTGTGGACCGGCGTAACAGCGGAAGCCATAAAGACATGGACGTCTTCACCTTCATGGACAGCGCCGCGGCGCTCTACCCCTATTTTGAAGCCTGCGCCCAGACGGGCCGCGAGACGGCGGAACAGCCCGCGCCCGAGACATTCGCGGCCCTGCGGCCTCTGGGTTGTGAGGCCGAGGGCGAGATGTTGGACGCCACCGGCGGCGTCAACACCCATAAGGGCGCGGTCTTTTCAGTGGGCATCGTCTGCGCGGCGCTGGGACGCCTCGACCGCTCCCTCTGGGCCGAAGCAGCCCGCGTTCTGGCGGAAGTATCCACAATGACGGCGGGCCTGACCGAGAAGGATTTTGCAGGCGTCACTGCCGAGAACGCCGCCACCGTGGGCCAGAAGCTTTATATTCAGTACGGTATCACTGGTGTGCGGGGGCAGGTGGAAGCTGGACTTCCCACGGTGCTGAATGTCGGTCTGCCGGTGCTGGAAGAGGGCCTTGCCAAGGGTTACGACTTCGACCGCGTCGGCGGCGGCGCACTGCTGGCCATCCTGGCCAACAGCACCGATACCAACATTATCGCCCGCTCGAGCCGGGAGCGTCAGCTGGCCCTCACTGAAGAGCTGAAAGCCCTTCTCGCCCAGACACCTTACCCGGATAAAGATGCGCTCGCGGCGCTGGATGACCGGTTCATTGCGGAAAATCTCTCGCCCGGCGGCAGTGCCGACCTGCTGGCGCTGACCTGGCTGCTCCATTTTGTTACTACTGAGGGGAATATCGATGAGTGAATATACCATTTCGCAGGTCTATCCGACCGATAAAACCGTTCTGGCCCAAATCGACACACTGCTGGGTCAGGAGGGCATCCGCCGCGACGGCAATCTGGACTACATCTGCGCCATGTTCGACGAGGAATACAACGTCATCGGCACCGGCAGCTGCTTCGGCAACACCCTGCGGTGCTTCGCCGTCAGCAGCGCCCATCAGGGTGAGGGTCTGCTGAACCAGATCATCACCCACCTCATCGAGGTGCAGTGCGCGCGGGGGAATATGCACCTGTTTCTCTACACCAAGGTAAAAAGCTCCAAGTTTTTCGGCGACCTCGGCTTCTACGAGATCGCCCGGGTGGAGGATACCCTTGTCTTCATGGAAAACCGCCGCGACGGCTTCGGGGCTTATCTGCGCGATCTGGAAAAGACCAGGACCGAGGGCAAAAGTGCGGCCCTCGTCATGAACGCGAACCCTTTTACCCTCGGTCATCAGTATCTTGTGGAAAAAGCTGCTGCCGCCTGCGACACGCTCCACCTGTTCGTGGTCAGTGAGGACGCCAGCCTCGTGCCTTTTGCCGTGCGCAGGAAGCTGGTGGAGGCGGGCGTGGCTCATCTGCCGAATGTGGTGCTCCACGACAGCGGCCCCTACATCATCTCGAATGCCACCTTCCCCAGTTACTTCCTGAAGGATGAGGCAGCTGTCATCGACGGCCACGCCCGGCTGGACCTCGCCGTCTTTACGAAAATCGCGGCGGCGCTAAACATCACTGCCCGCTATGTGGGCGAGGAGCCTACCAGTCAGGTGACGGGGCTTTACAACCAGATCATGTGCGAGCAGCTGCCCAAAGCGGGTATCGAGTGTGTCGTTGTACCCCGCAAAGAAGCAAACGGCAAGGCCATCAGTGCTTCCACCGTCCGCCAGTGCCTGCAGAGCGGCGACTGGGATACCCTCGGGACGCTGCTGCCCAAGACCAGCCTCGACTATTTCCGCAGCCCGGAGGCAGAGCCGGTGCTGGCACGCATCCGCAATGCGGGCAATGTCGTGCATTACTGAGAAAAACTTCCTCTCTCTTTGTGGTCATGACAACAGAAATAGGACGAAGCATCTGTTATAATAGGCCCATCAAGAAAAGGAGAGTGTGGATATGATACGTAAAATCATTCATATAGACGAAGAAAAATGCAATGGCTGTGGTGCCTGTGTCACTGCCTGCCATGAGGGTGCCATCGGCCTCGTGAACGGAAAGGCCAAGCTCATGCGCGACGACTACTGCGATGGCTTCGGCGACTGCCTGCCCGGCTGCCCCACCGGTGCCATCACCTTTGAGGAGCGGGAGGCCGCTGCCTACGATGAGCAGGCTGTGCTGGAAAACAAACAGAAAAAGGCTGCTGCCGCTGCCGAAAAGCCCGTCTTCCACGGCTGCCCGGGCAGCGCCATGCGCCAGTTTGACCGCCAGCAGGCCGCACCGGCTGCAGCTCCTGCCGCCGCCCAGCCCTCGCAGCTGGCCCAGTGGCCCTGCCAGATCAAGCTCGTGCCGGTGAATGCACCCTATTTTGATGGTGCCAAGCTGCTTATCGCCGCCGACTGCACCGCCTACGCCTACGCGAACATCCATCAGGAGTTCATGCGCGGCCATGTTACCCTCATCGGCTGCCCCAAGCTGGATGCCGTGGACTATAGCGAGAAGCTGACCGAGATCATCCGCAATAACGACATCAAGAGCGTTACCGTCCTGCGGATGGAGGTGCCTTGCTGCGGAGGTCTCGAACACGCCGCCGTCACTGCCCTCAAGAACAGCGGTAAGTTCATCCCCTGGAATGTCGTCACCTTCTCGGTGGATGGCCGTATCCTCGACCGGTAAATAATCGCAAACCAAAAAAGCAGACGCTGCACAAAGCGTCTGCTTTTTTGTATCATTCAGTTTGTGGTCTGGGTGGCGGACTGTATCATCTTCCAGACAGACTCGAGGCTCTGGCGTATCTGAGCCAGCGTGGCGATGTCCTCGTCACTCATCCGGGAAGCCGGGGGAGAGAGCACCGTCTTGGCAGAGGTCACCGTGCCGGTGAGCTGGATGTGGACGTTGTGGTCCGGGATGGTCAGCAGCACATGGATGGGCGTGGTCTTCGAGAAGAGAGCGTCCGTCGAAAAGCCGAGCACGAGGGTCGTGCCGTCGGCTGCGGCGGGGAACTGATAGTAGCGGTAGCCGTCCCGTGCGGCAGAAGGAGAGACTTTTTTCAGCCCCTTGAGCGAGAGGGCGAAGCCGGAAAGCTCCTGAAGCTCGACCTTGTTCGTCTCGACGCCCAGCACGGCGGAAGCCTGCATCTGGGAGATGTAGTCTCCGAGGCTCCACTCGGGCAGAAGAACGCTTGCGATGGAGAGTTTATCGGTGACAGCCTGACGCAGAACGGTGTAGAGCTGCCCGATGTCGAAGAGCGTCTCTTCCGAGTCGATATAGACCCGGGTGAAGGGAGACGTCTTGACGGAGTCGTCTTCGTTGAGCTGGTAGAAAGAGAGCTGCAGCTTTCCGGGCGCATACTGGCCGCTGACGCTGCCGCTGGAAGCGTTCACCCGATCGAGGATGTTCAGCAGCGGCGGCTTATCCGGGCTGTTGGGCGTTATCTCATACCGGAAGGTGAAGGATGCACCGGTTTGCAGAGCCGAGATTTTGCTGTGCAGCTGGAAAAAGACCACGCCCACAGCGACCACTACGGCCACCAGCACGACCGCTAAGGCAACAAAAAGCGGATTGACACGTTTTTTTGGAGATGCCATCTGCAAGACCTCCTGTCATAGACTCTATGATTATAGCATACGAGCAGGTGGACGAAATGTCAAGCCGGAACTTGACGTTATCAGACGGTCAGCGTATACTGTCTGATACATCTTATATAAGGTAAAAGGAGGCAGAGATGAAAATAGCGATACTTGGTACCAGCGGCAGCGGGAAATCCACGCTGGCAAAGCGCCTGGGGGAGAGATACGGCCTGCCGGTGCTCCATATGGATACCGTGCATTTCTTGCCCGGCTGGGTGGAGCGGCCCTTCGCCGAGGAAGAAGCCATTGTCCGGCAGTTTCTCGACGAGAACGCAGGCGGCTGGGTCATCGACGGCAATTATAGCAAGACCTGTTATGCCCGTCGGCTGAAAGAAGCGGATAAAATCATCGTGCTCTGGTTTTCACCGCTGGTCTGCCTTTGGCGGGCGATACGGCGCTGGCAGCAGAACAAAGGCCGTGTGAGGGAGTCGTCTGCGCCCGGGTGCGAAGAGAAGATAGATGCCGAATTCGTCCGCTGGATCCTCCACGATGGGCGCACGAAGCAAAAGTGGGCGCAGTTGGAGAGGATCAGGGAAAAGTACCCGGAGAAATATGTATTGATTCGGAACCAGCGGGAGCTGGATGGGTTCTTAAAGGAACTTTGAACTGGTTGTCGCGCCGGTGGCGCGGGGGTAGAGCGCGGTTACGCGAGGTTAAGTTCTCTTTTGCGTGCCAAAAGAGAACCAGAAAAGCACCCGCTACTTTCGAGGCG
>OGMF01001637.1_pt1 | contig 21085 bp, 20 predicted proteins | sample 1572921 | NCBI WGS metagenome assembly OGMF01 (sample SAMEA2581919, study PRJEB24529) | metagenome | biome: Human gut stool | place: China | collected 2011 | reverse complement strand
GAACATCAGACAAAACGGGAGTTAAAATGAAAACGGTTTCGTATTGATTCATACTATTCGTTAATTAAATTAATTAATAATGATTTTTTATTTGCGCGGCAAAGGTACGACTTTTCAATTAAGAATCCAAGACTTCTCATATATTTATGCAATAAAGATTCTTAAAAAAAGAGAGATTTATCTTCCAAACTCTCCTCTCCCTACTTTATATATAGATGAAATGTCGTATATTTGCAAAGTTGTTTAAACAATAATTACATGATAGAACAATTCAATTTTGACATTCAGCTGATATTTGCCATTTTAAACGGAAAAGTATCGGCCGCCATTAACAGAAAACTGAGCCGGAACTTCCGATTAAATGACATGGAAATTACACCGGAGCAATGGACCGTGCTACTCTACCTTTGGGAAAAGGACGGAGTTACCCAGCAAGAGTTATGCAATGCAACCTTTAAAGACAAACCCAGTATGACCCGTCTGATCGACAATATGGAAAAACTGCACCTAGTCATACGTGTATCAGACAAAAAAGACCGCCGGACCAATAAAATTCATCTGACAGAAACTGGTAAAAAATTAGAGGAGAAAGCACGCTTTATAGCCAACAAGACATTAAAAGAAGCTTTGCACGGACTAACATTAGAAGAATTGAGAATTAGTCAAGAAGTACTTCGAAAAATCTTCAATAACACAAAAGACTAAAAAACGGAAGTTTTTTACCTATCTGGCATTTAATAGAAACATAAAAATCATTTCATTTGTCAAGCTTTTATAAAACGACCTACATATATGCTCAAATTTCCGTTTTTTTTCACGAAATAATTTTTCGGATAAAAGAATTATGCTTTAATTTGTAACCATGAATAAATAAACCATAAAAAAGAAGACACACATGAAAAGCTTATTACAGAATTTAGGAGTGATATTGGTTATCATCGGTGCTGTGATTCTCATTGCAAGCTATGCAACAGGTAATGTGAACAACAACGCAGTATTGGGAGTTTCTTTGTTACTCGTTGTTGCCGGATTGATTTCATATATCATCCTGAACAAAAGAATTACAGATTGATTTTTCAATCAACAGCAATAAAAAAGCCTGAATTAAACATTCAGGCTTTTTTATTGCTCACTTCCGAAAAGTCTTTATTCACCTTCCGGAGTAATCAATTTATATCCCTTTCCGTGAATATTGATAATTTCAATTGAATCATCTTCTTTCAGGTGCTTACGCAATTTTGTAATATATACATCCATGCTTCTTGCATTGAAGTAATTGTCATCAATCCAGATAGTTTTCAATGCAAAATCTCTCTGAAGAATTTCATTTGCATGTGCACAAAGTAAGCCTAACAATTCAGATTCTTTTGTAGTCAACTTAGTCTGTTTGTCACCAATTGACAAAATCTGTTTCTGAGTATCAAAGGTAAAACGACCAATCTTGTACACTGTACTTTCACGGTTACGTTTTCCACGTACACGACGCAAGATAGCTTCAATACGGAATGTCAGCTCTTCCATACTGAAAGGCTTCGTAATATAATCATCCGCACCAATCTTAAATCCTTCCAGAATATCTTCTTTCAGCGTTTTAGCAGTCAAGAAAATAATAGGAACTTCTGCATTTGCCTGACGAATCTCTTGCGCCAAAGTAAAACCATCCTTTCTAGGCATCATCACGTCAGTTACTACCAAATCATATTTACTCTTCAGAAAAGCCTTGAATCCAACTTCTCCATCTGGGAAAAGATCAGCATTGTAACCTTTTGCCTGCAAATATTCTCTCAAAAGCATGCCAAGATTCTCATCATCTTCGCACAGCAAAATACGCAATTTGTCGTCCATATCTTATTCTTCTTTAAATAATGGTATAGTAATTATAAATTTTGTTCCTACATTCAATTCGCTTTCAGCCCGGATAGAGCCCTTATGATCTGCGATTATTTTTTTCACATAAGCCAAGCCAAGTCCAAAACCTTTCACATCATGCAAGTTTCCGGTATGAACCCGATAGAACTTGTCGAATATCTTTTTCAAATTTTCTTTTTTAATCCCGATACCGTTATCCTCAATAGAAATACATAGTTTTCCACTTTCATTCCACGTACGGATTTTCAATGCAATGTCACGATCCGGACTCTTATACTTCACCGCATTATCTAATAAATTGAATACCACATTGGTGAAATGCATCTCATCCACAAAAATCACCGGATCCTGCGCATTTAATTCCGCCTCTAACGTACCATTGTTTTTCTCTACTTTCAAACGGAAAGTATTCACAACTCCATTGATCAATTCATGCGCGTCAATCTCCTTTTTCTTAAGTGTTACACTCTGCCTTTCAAACATAGACATCTGCAACACCTTTTCTACCTGAAAACGCAAACGCTTTGTTTCATCATTAATAACTCCTGATATATGCTTAAACATTACAGGCGACTTACCTACAGCCGGATCATTCAGCATTTGAGCAGCCAATGATATGGTAGAAATCGGAGTTTTAAACTCATGCGTCATATTATTGATGAAATCATTCTTAATTTCAGTCAACCGTTTTTGACGGAAAATAATATAGATCGTAAAAATGAACGTAATCAACAACACGACTGTAAAGATGATAGACGGAATCATAAACTTCACAGAACTGAATATGTAATTATCCAGTGTGGGGAAGAAAATATTCACAAAGCCCATCTTCGCAGGAGGATCTTTTTCAAAGAGCAAACGAGAGTAGATTTTTTCATCGTCATGCACATAATCCGAACAACGGTACACTTCTTTCCCATCCCGGTCTGTCACCGAAAAGTGATAGGGAATATCGATACCATTATTAAATAGTTCTGTTTTCAGAAAATGATCAAGCTGTTTAAAGTTGACTCTTTCTTTCAAAGGCTTGTCATTTGCCGTATAAAGAATATTGTACACTACCTCATCCAGCAATGCACGTTGATATACATAACGTTCTTTAAGGACCTCCTGCAATGCACGTGATGTCTGCGGAATAGTTCTTCCTGTAGAGATGACCACCTTCGGCACATTTGATGGCCGATTCATAATAGTCTTCAACTCAAAAGTAGAGTAAGTAGAGCCATCAGGTGCCGTAATCGTATACTGATGATGTTCTACCACATTTTCACCGGCTTCATTCTTTTCCTGGTATTGCCTGGACAACAACGCAGCACGTTCTTGTGCCGCTACATCCTTCTCCAAATATTTTTTTGTTTCAACCAGTTCCAAGTTATGCACAGCCTTTCCCAAACTGCGGTTTACATTCTCTTCAAACTGACTACGCCGCATTTTGACCATCTCCTCAATATAGCTTACCTGCAAATAGAGCAAGCTCAAGAAAGACAGTCCCATTACAACTCCTAATATCCAAATAGTCGATTTTTTCATATGGACAAATTTAACAACCTGACAAATACGACGCTAATAGATTAACAAGCTTTAAATAAGATTTTGTCGCATATTAACCATAAATCAAATTTTACCTAATAAAATCTTCACTATCTATTATTTTAAGCACCTATACATTACAAAAATAATAGAATTTTAGATTAATAACAAATAAACAGAGGGTTTTGTTTAAGCTAAGTTAAACAAAAAAAGCCGTGCTTTTTAAGAAACACGGCTTTTTTATCTATAAAAATCACAACTAATATTATGCTTCGTCCTTTTCTTGCTCTTCAAATTCCTTCATCAGCTTGGTCTGTACATCCGTCGGAACCAGTTCATAGCTGGCAAATTTCATAATGAATGAAGCACGACCTCCAGTCAATGAACTCAAAGCTGTAGAGTAATTCGACATTTCTTTCAATGGAACTTTAGCGCTCAACTTTTCATATCCTTTTTCACTGGTCATACCCATAATCATACCGCGACGACCTTGCATGTCACTCATCACGTCACCCAACTTGTCACTCGGAGCGAATACTTCCACATCATAAATCGGTTCCAAAATCTTCGGACCTGCATTCTTAAATGCTTCACTAAACGCATGGCGACCAGCCAGCATGAAGGAAATTTCATTCGAATCTACCGGGTGCATCTTACCGTCGTACACAATAACACGTACATCACGTGCATACGAACCAGTCAGCGGTCCTTGTTCCATACGACTCACGATTCCTTTCAAAATAGCTGGCATGAAACGAGCATCAATTGCTCCACCAACTACACTGTTGACAAACACGAGTTTACCACCCCATTCCAAGTCAATTACTTCCGTACCCTTCACGTTCATCTTATACTCCTGACCGTTGAACTTGTACACTTCCGGAGCAGGCATACCCTCATAATAAGGTTCTACAATCAAGTGAACTTCACCAAACTGTCCGGCACCACCCGACTGTTTCTTATGACGATAGTCTGCACGAGCCGACTTAGTAATTGTTTCACGATATGGAATCTTAGGTTCATAGAACTGAATCTGCAACTTTTCGTTGTTTTCCAGACGCCATTTCAATGTACGCAAATGGAATTCTCCCTGACCGTGTACCAGAATCTGACGCAATTCCTTAGACTGTTCTACAATCCAAGTCGGGTCTTCTTCACGCATACGGTTCAATACCGCCATCATCTTTTCTGTGTCGGCTTCATTTACTGGCTTGATAGCTCTCGTATACTTCGGATTCGGATATTTAATGAAATTGAATCGGTTCTCACAATCCTTGCCATTCAAGGTATTACCCGTCTTCACATCTTTCAATTTTACTGTACAGCCAATATCTCCCGCACGCAGTTCGTCCACTTTTTCACGGTTAGCACCTGCACATACATAAAGCTGTGCCATACGTTCTTTCGAACCTCTGTCAGCGTTGCTCAAATCATCACCTTCATGCACCACACCACTCATCACCTTAAAGTACTGTACATCTCCGATATGAGGTTCCACAGCTGTCTTAAAGAAGTAAAGTGAAGTAGGACCATTCGGATCGGGAGGAACAGGAACACCACGTGTATTGTGAACTACCGGCATTTCATCCACGAACGGTACCACATTACCCAAGAATTCCATCAAGCGACGTACGCCCATGTCTTTACCTGCACATACGCAGAATACCGGGAACATACCTCTGGCAGCCAAACCCTTACGAATACCTTCACGCATTTCATCTTCTGTCAGCGATTCAGATTCAAAGAATTTTTCCATCAGGCTCTCGTCGTGTTCAGCCGCAGCTTCCACCAGCGTCTTATGCCATTCCTGCGCTTTCTCCATTTCTTCTGCCGGAATGTCTTCAATGGTTGGAGCACCGCCGTCCGGTCCCCAAGAATATTTCTTCATTAAAAGTACATCAATCAACGAATTGAAGTCGGGTCCTGTACTAAGCGGATACTGAACCGGAACAACTTTAGAACCATAATTCTCTTTCAACTGTTCAAGCACATGGTCAAAATCACATTTTTCACTATCCAACTGGTTTACCAGGAAAATCACCGGCTTACCCAGTTTTTCAGTATAACGGAAGTGATTCTGTGTACCCACTTCCGGACCATATTGCCCGTTCAACAACAAAATGGCTGTATCAGTCACATTCAATGCGGTAATGGCAGCTCCCACGAAGTCATCACTTCCCGGACAGTCGATAATATTCAACTTCTTTCCGTTCCATTCTACATGATATACAGTAGAAAATACCGAATATCCGTATTCCTGCTCTACCGGGAAATAATCACTCACCGTATTCTTGGCAGTAATTCTTCCGCGACGTTTTATAATACCACTCTCATAGAGCAAAGCTTCTGTGAGAGTGGTTTTACCTGAGCCATCATTACCGAGAAGGGCAATGTTCTTGATTTCGTTTGTCTGATATACTTTCATGGTATTTCAAGATTTAGTTTAGTAACGAAAGGATATGCTTTTCATATCTCTTATTTTTTAACGAAGCGCAAATTAGAGATTATAATTCAGAAAAACAATAAAAAGTTTCGTGTTACTAAACTATGTTTTCAGACATACAAAATCTGTATTCCTTCTTTCCTCCCATAAATTATCCGTATCTTTACACCCGTAAAACAACTTCTTACAGTAGATTAATTATGGCTGGAATCTATCTTCATATCCCTTTTTGCAAACGACGTTGCATTTACTGCGACTTCTTTTCTACAACAGAAAATGATAAAAAAAGCACATACGTACAGGCTCTGTCCAAAGAACTTGAGTTGCGGAAAGCCTATCTGGATGGAGAAATTATTGACACCATCTACTTTGGTGGAGGTACGCCTTCACAATTAGAAGGAAAAGATTTCATTCAGCTTTTTGAAACCATCTATAAGATATATACTGTAAATCCGGAAGCCGAAATTACAATTGAAGCAAATCCCGACGATCTGACACCTGAATACATAGCCATGTTGCGTACCCTCCCGTTTAACCGATTAAGCATGGGCATACAAACCTTCAAGGAAGACACTCTTCGTCTGCTTCACCGCCGGCACACGGCTGCTCAGGCTCAACAAGCATACCAACATTGCCGAGAAGCTGGTTTTCAGAATATCAGTATCGACTTGATGTACGGACTACCTGGAGAAACATTAGAAGACTGGCAAAAAGACCTTCAAACAGCCCTTCAGATGCATCCGGAGCATATTTCAGCCTATCATCTGATTTATGAAGAAGGTACTCCTTTATGGAATTTGAAAGAAGCACATCAAGTGGAAGAAACGGATGAAGATTTAAGTGTCTCCTTATTCAAAGAGTTGATACATACCCTCAAGAGCAACGGATATGAACATTATGAAATATCCAATTTCTGTCTCCCGGGATTCCATTCACGTCACAACTCCAGTTACTGGACAGGCAAAAAATACCTGGGCTGCGGTCCTTCTGCCCATTCGTACGACGGGACTTCCAGACAATGGAACGTAGCTTCTCTTTCTCAGTATATACAAGGTATTCAAAAAGGAACACCTTATCAGGAAAAGGAAGAGCTTGATCTGTATACGCGCTATAATGACTTTATTATTACCCGTCTGCGCACTGCTTACGGTATCCCCACCCATATACTGAAAGAGACATTTGGAGAAACCTTATTCGATTATTGCATGCGCATGGCTTCTCCCCATCTGAAACAAGGATTCCTGACACTCGACAATCACGTCATGAAGCTCACAGAAAAAGGGATATTTATTTCTGATGGAATTATGAGCGACCTGTTATGGGTAGACGATTAGATTATTTAACACTTTTCAGATAGGGGGATATTCATATTTTGGCGTTTTCATTATAAATCCCTAAAAACAACGCATTATGGAAACTCAAAAAGTTATTCTGCCCTTCTTTTACGCATTATTCCATGCTGGTTTCTCGTCAGAAGAAAACTCGTCCCCTATTCTTTCACCACAAAAAGAATCAGCATTACATTCAGAATTAATCCCCATCCCTTCAGAAGAATCTGAAAAGGAATAACCCTACACACATTTTCTCTATCACACATTCACAAGAAAATTCCGGAATGAAAACCAGCTAACCGCTTTATTTCATTCCGGAATTCATTTTATTTTCAGAAGAATGCGCTAACGCCTCTCTTATTTAGCCAGACTGTATACAATGTCCATAATCTGCTTACCGATTTCATCAGCAGCTTCCATTGTAGAAGCTTCTGAGTATACACGAATAATCGGTTCTGTGTTACTCTTACGCAGGTGAACCCACTTATCAGGGAAATCAATCTTCACACCGTCAATGTCATTGATTTCTTCATTCTTGTAAAGTTCTTTTACCTTCGCCAAAATAGCATCTACATCTGTTTCCGGAGTCAGATCAATACGATTCTTCGCAATGAAATAGTTAGGAAAAGTAGCACGCAATTCGCTTACTTTCTTTCCTTCGTGTGCCAGATGACTCAAGAACAAAGCAATACCCACCAATGCATCACGTCCGTAGTGAGATTCCGGATAAATCACTCCACCATTACCTTCACCACCGATAACCGCATTAGTAGCTTTCATCTTGGTTACTACATTTACTTCACCCACTGCAGAAGCATTGTATTCCATGCCATATTTGCGAGTGACGTCACGCAACGCACGAGTAGAACTCAAGTTAGAAACTGTATTTCCCGGAGTATGCTTCAATACATAATCAGCTACTGTTACCAGCGTATATTCTTCACCATACATAGCTCCATTTTCACAGATAATAGCCAGACGGTCTACGTCAGGGTCTACCACAAAGGCTACATCACAAGTACCTTTCTTCATCAAGCCCATGATGTCACCCAAGTTCTTTTCCAGAGGTTCTGGATTATGCTGGAAGTCGCCAGTCGGTTCGCAATACAACTTTTCCACATGCTGTACGCCCAGCTGCTCCAACAACTGAGGCAGTACTACACCACCTACAGAGTTCACACAATCAATTGCCACGCGGAAATTAGCCTTACGGATAGCTTCTACGTCTACCAGTTTCAATGCCAATACGCTGTCAATATGTTTCTGGTTGTATGTATTATCTTCACGATACTTACCAATATGTTCGATATCTGCAAATTCAAATTCTTCTGCAGCAGCAATACGCAAAACCTCATTACCTTCGGCCGCATTCAGGAATTCACCATGCTCATTCAACAACTTCAAGGCATTCCATTGTCTCGGATTATGGCTGGCTGTCAGAATGATACCACCACATGCACCTTCCATAGTTACTGCAAGTTCTGTAGTCGGAGTAGAAGCCAATCCGATATTTACTACATCGAATCCCATTCCCATCAACGTTCCGCAAACCACATTCTTCACCATCTCACCAGAGATACGCGCATCACGGCCTACTACAATCTTATTTGATTTATTGGTCGTAGTCTTACGAATCAATGTAGCATACGCTGAAGTGAATTTCACGATGTCCAAAGGATTCAATCCTTCGCCGGCATGGCCGCCTATAGTGCCACGAATTCCGGAAATAGATTTAATAAGTGTCATAAATAAAGGTTTTTAATTATTTAGGTTATCTTGTCATGTTATAGGTCAATTCATAAAAACATGGATATACGGACTGAGTAGCCGAAGAAGTACCTTCACTATGCGGCACAATCAATTTCACACGTGCTATTTTCTCTGCATCATTTGTTCTTCCCGGTTTCAGATAACGCAGCGGAATCAACCACCCAGAAGGAACAGCTACTGTTCCATACATGCCATACATACTATAAGAATCATTACGAGTAAACGAAGCCGAATAAGAATCACCGCTAATTGTCAGTTTAAAATCCTCGCCCTTGATTGTATAAGAAGGATTGGCTACGTGAAAATTAGCCAGCAAAGTATCTCCAGCTGTCATACCTAAATCAGTGCGCGTCTGGAGTGCCACTTCCACAAAACGGGCTACCATATCATAGGTTCCATCTCCCAACACAGCCTGACCAGCTCCTCGATTATCCACATGCATATAGACTCCACTTTCGTCCAACAACACATATTCATTTTCTTTCGTCGTAGAATCCTGTGCAGCAAAATCAGCCTCAGAAATAACTTTTATGTCATTTTCCAAAATATACTTATTAATGGCATCTGCCTCCTCTTCTTTCATTTCAGCATATGTCTTTCTGTTATTACAACTTTGCAGCGCCAGCATTATCAGGGCAGTTACAGCCCACAGCAAATAATTCTTTTTCATCTTAATAAGCATGTTTACACGGGCAAATGTAGTAAAATGTCTATAAAACATCCTTCCTATTTTGTCCAATTATGTCTAATATTGTTCAAGAATAAAAATTTCTCACTAATTTTTCAATAACAAACTCTCATATTTCACCAAGGCCTGCTTAAATAAATCCACAGCCTCATCCATTGTACCATAAAACTCTCCTCCAGAAGCATTCAAATGCCCCCCTCCGTTAAAGAATTCTGTCGCAACCTGATTACATGGGAAAGCCCCAACCGAACGAAGTGAAACCTTAATCATATTCTTTTCCGTATCTTCACGCAAGAATACCGAAAAGCAGATTCCCTTCATCTGAAGAGGAATATTTACGAATCCTTCCGTATCTCCTTTCACGTAACGGAATCTACCCTGCTCTTCCTTTGACAGACAGATTAAAGCCGCACGGAACTGAGGATATACTTGCATTTTTTCATAAAGCACATACCCCATCAAACGAAGACGACCTTCTGAATATGTATTGAATACTTTACGATAAATATCATCCTTATCAATGCCTTTAGACAGCAGTTCACTTATAATGAAATAAATTTCACGGTTATTGGAATTATAAGTAAAACCTCCCGTATCCGTCATCATTCCGGTATAAATACATTCTGCTCCTTCCAATGTAATGTCATCAAAACATCCCAGACGGCATATCAGCCTAAAAATCAATTCTGAAGTAGAAGATATTTCCGGATGTGAAATAGTCACCCTACAGAATGGTTCCGGATTCAAATGATGGTCAATCATGACCTTTCTCCCTTGAGCTGTTCTGACGGCTTCTGCCATCTGGTCAATACGAGACAAGGCATTAAAATCAAGACAACAAATCACGTCTGCTTCTGCAATCAGTTTATCGGCAAACTCAGCATATTTATCATAACGGATAATATCTTTTGCTCCAGGCATCCATCGTAAAAAGTCAGGAAACGCATTAGGCACAATTACATTTACAGTCTTGTCATGTACAGACAAAAAATGATACAAGCCCAACGAAGAACCCAACGCATCTCCGTCAGGAGAAACGTGAGTCACAATCACCACTTTATCAGCCCGTTCAAAATAAGTCTCAACTTTATCAATATGGGCCTGAAGAATTACTTTTGACAACATATTCTTTTTCTTAAACTTACACTTTTGAAAGGAGCAAAAGTACAAATTTATTTTTAGAAACTACAGCACAACAGAATAAGAACCGTGAATAGAAAGGTCTGTATAAGATATTTTAAGTAATTGACATTCCCTTATAAGCTTTTCTCGGAAAGCATCACTCAATGAACTGTCCAAAATAACCTGCCGAATAACAAACAGTTTGTCCAACTGTAAAAGACTCCCCTTAAATCCCCTACAGATATATGCATATTCCAAAGGTAAACGTAATGAAGACTCACATGTTCTCCAGCGAGCATCATCCAGTACTGCAATATGCACATTTCTGATACATAGCAATCCCGTTTCAGAGCGATGAGTAGAAACACAATCTCTTTTACGGGTGTATACTTCCGAGCGGAAAAAGTACAACTGTTCCGGAGCTTCACCTGTATATTCCACACAAGACACCACTACAAACAGATTGCAAACCATCAGTAAACGAATCCAGTCAGAAGCCTTACGGTGTATACCGGATGCCCAGCATAAATAGAAGCAAATAATTACCGCAGTCAGCAGACAGGCCTGAGAAGAGGATAAATAAACAGAAGTAATCTGAGACCCGTCCAGTTGCTGAACCCACCGGGTGGATTCATTCAAAACCGATGTACACCATTCCAATAAGGTCATCACCGTACTTCCCACCATAGGTACGGAAGCTACACATAATGCAACCAGCGTCAACATCAGTATTCCACCTGCCAATATAACAACAACCAGATTGGCCAGTAGAAAATAAGTCGGAAAACTTCCGAAATAATACAGAATAAAAGGTAGCGTACCTAACTGAGCCGAGATAGATAGGCTGAGTGTGTTCCACACATAACACAACACACAATTTTTTATGCATAACCAACGTGAAAACAAAGGATAAAACGCCAAAATAGAAAAGACAGCTGTAAACGAGAGTTGAAAACTTATATCAAAAAGAAAAAACGGATTATATATCAACATCAGAAAAGCAGCCAACACCAAGGAATGCATACCCGAAAAACGCTCCTCTGAACAAAATGAAGCAAAAGTATATAAACTATACATTACTACTGCACGTACCACCGACGAACTTAGCCCGGAAATAAAGGCAAAAAGCCATAACAAACAGACTACCAGAAAAGCTAAAATCTTACGCCCATGCTTTAAATAAGTCAACGGATAAAACAACCACAAAAGAATACACGAAAGAATACCCACATGCAGTCCTGATAACGCTAATACATGACTGCCCCCAGCTGCACTATACATTGCTTTTAATTCAGGAGTCAAATCCGTTTTCTCCCCAATAGTCAACGCCGATACTACAGCCTGCACGTCCTGATCAAATCCCCAACTCCGATATACATCCACAACCTGTTGTTGACACACCTTTGCCAACTGGCTGACAGATAATGAACGAGGTTTTCCCGTACAACGCCAATTCCCGGCATAAGCCAAAGCCGTTCCGCTAATACTCTTTCGTAAAAGATAGTCACCGTAATCGAATCTTGTCAGTTCTTTCTCAGAAAAAGGATATGAAACTTTTGCATAAAAACACACACTGTCTCCACAAGCCAAAGGTTTTGATAAAGAATCCGGCATCCATGACAAAAGAATATTCCGATCTATTCTTTTCCAGTTTCCGTTTGACAACCGTTGGACATCTACACGCACTTCCGCCCGAAATGTTTTCCCCCTGACTTCCGGCACACTTTCCACTATACCTTTATATATAGCAGGCTCTCCATCCCAATCATATTGCACCGTTTCTCTTTGATGGACTACCGATATTCCTCCCCATAAGAAAAAAGCCATGCCAGCCATCACTCCAAAGAGCCAGCGCCATCTCCATCGGGAAAACCAAAACACTCCTCCGCAAACAATCACCAAAAGTAACCATATCGCAACCCAATATGACCATGAAAAATTTTCCGGCCACAATGTGTCGAATAAAAAAATTCCGGTTGCCAGACAAATAGTCAACCGGAACAATGGGTATGCTATTAAAGAATGCAAGGCTCCCAATACTTACTCCACATATTTCAATTGCTGAATAGCTTTAATCATGTCTGGAGAATTAAATACAGAACTGCCGGCCACCAGCACATCTGCTCCAGCGCGCCGCAGAAGAGGGGCATTTTCCTGATTAACACCTCCATCCACCTCGATAAGGGCAGAAGCCCCGTTACGCGTTATCATTTCGCGAAGCTGCGCAATCTTTTTAAATGTATTAGGAATAAATTTCTGGCCACCGAATCCTGGATTGACACTCATCAGCAACACCATATCCACCTCTGTGATAATATCCTCCAATACAGATACCGGAGTAGCCGGATTCAGCGTAACTCCCGCCTTCATTCCAGCTTCCTTAATCTGCTGGATAACGCGATGCAGATAAGGACAAGCTTCATAGTGTACATTCATCATCATGGCTCCCAAATTCTTTACTTCACGAATAAATTTTTCCGGCTGCACAATCATCAGATGCACATCCAACGGCTTCTGACTAATTTCAGCCACATATTTTAATACAGGAAAACCAAATGAAATATTGGGCACAAACACACCGTCCATAATGTCCAGATGCAACCAGTCCGCCTCACTTTGATTTATTTTTTCCAAGTCACTCTTCAAATCAGCAAAATTTGCAGAGAGCAAGGAAGGAGCTACCATAATTTTTTCCATCGATTTATTTTAGTTAATCAGATTCTTTTCAACAAAGATAAGCATCTTTTCTAATAAATCAACTATAAAAACTTATTTGGTCACATTGAAGCGTAAGCCTAACTGCAAATTAAAATTAAGAGGGTGTTCTTTTCGTATGGTTTCTACTCCGCTATGGTCATCAAAATAATATGCAATTCCGGGCTCTACATATAATCCAAAACGTGAGGTAAAATTCACTTGCGCTCCGGCTGCTGCAGTCACTGACCACTGAAGCGGATCCACATCCAATGATGTATTCTCAGACGTACGATTACCTCCATTCGTCACGGTAACAGTTTCCCGGTTACCTGATACACATTTCTCCATTACTCCTCCGGCAGACGCATATACAGAGAGCCAGCTATTTTTCCAAATAGAACGATGCAGTTTTACCGGTATACCCACATAATGCAATTTCTGAGTTTCTTCCACATACGATTTGGAACCGGAATGAATATCTGAAGATAAAAGTGTATAATTTAATCCTGTTTCCAATGCCCAGTCTTTATGAAAATGCCAGGCAACTGTCAGCCCCACCGTGACAGGCATATGATGTTTCACACTCGTCTGAGGAGTTTGTATCGCATTCTCCAACAAAACCTGACTGTAAGCCAGTCCTCCATTACTTATTGGAGACATATTCAAATCAGAAGAAGTATAATAAGCCGAACGAGCCACAAAACTACCCATTCCATCAAATGTATTCAACGAGCTATAAGGCGTATTGCCTGCTCCAACTCCAACCGAGAATCCAGAAGACTTATCCGACTTATTTTTCAGTGCCATGGCATTACGTTCCATACGTTCACGATCAGCTGCCCGATTTTCTTTCATGCTTCTGCTTCGTTCTGTTGGTGTTCTGGTAACCTCTTGTTCTACATTCACATTCTCTTTCGCCACTTCTTCAGGTTCTTCCTGATCCATTTCCGAAATAGCAGAAACTGGATCTACCTCTTCTTTATTCTCCACAGACTGTATAAGCGGAGTATGAGCTAAGAGAGAGACTGATTTTTCAGAAGATGTTTCTACAAGCTCAGTTTCTGCCATCCGCTCCTCTTGAAGAGGCACATACTCTGGCAAAGGAGTATCCTTCACCTTTACGGCCAGTTCCTGATTACGAAAATCAGCCTGCGGAGAAGACCAGAACCAATATGTCAGTGAAGACACCAGCAGCACCAGCACCGCCGCAGCCACTTGCCAACGTTTCCATAGAGGAATTAACTTCGGAACTTTAGATTCCTCCAGCTCCTTGGACAACTTATCCCAAAGCCCCTCAGGAAGAGGTTCAGAATAGCCCTCCATCTGGTTACGTAAATTATCTATCCATTCTTTCTCGCTCTTCATTGCCTATAATTTCTTTCTATATTCATTTATTTTCTTTGCTAATAAAGTCTTTGCACGATAAAACTGAGAAGAAGAAGTATGCTCAGTTATTCCCAGCATCTGCGCAATTTCCTTATGACTTTTATCTTCAAACACATATAAGTTGAATACCGTACGATACCCATCGGGAAGTCCAGCAATCATCTTCATCAATTCAGCTTGAGGAATATCACCCACTCCCTCATCATCCTCTTCCGTATCAGGCAACTGCTCCATCAAAACTTCCTGCTGAGCCAGTTGATTGCGTTTTCGCAAATACCCCAACGCTTCATTGACCATCACACGCGAAAGCCAAGCTTTTAAAGAACCTACACCTTGATAAGTAAACTGCCCGATTGATTGGAATATCCGGACAAACCCATCATGTAACACATCCTCTGCAGCCTCTCGGTCCCCGATATAACGAAGACAAATAGCCATCAGCGAACCGCCATACAGCTCGTACAACTCCTTGCGAGCCTGATTATCTGCCAGCTTGCATTTCGACGCTAATTCTTCTTCTGTCATATTCAGCTTATCGTGCTTTGGTTAATAAATGATGAATACACAAAAATACTGCACCTTTTTCTAATTAAAATCGTCATTAAAATGTTTTTAACTAAAAAAGGTGCAGTATCCGAAAATCATTTCATTTATTTACATGAAAAATCCAACTAAATTATGAGATATACAAAATACATCACATACATACTTTTACTTCTACTATACGGACACTTTTCTTCTTGTTCTGTTGAAGAAGAAGACCAACTTCTACTATCCTCAAGCAGTGGCAGCTTTTCCACATTGGGAACTGTAGTAAACACCGAACAACTCACAATAGACTCTGACACTTATGGTGCTTTACTTCCCGTTAACACCCATATCTTTACAGACAACAAAGTGAACATCTTAGGCCAAAGAGTTTTACTAGAAGTTTTATTTCTTGATAAAAATAAACAAAACAATAATTCTGAAGCTAAGAAAGTAGAAATCATCAGCCTTTACAAAGTACTGACAAAAGATGCTGATTGTATAACTCCTGAAGAAACAGTTGAATCAATCAATGATATATTCGGCACAGCCCCGATATGCATTACTTCTTCCAGTATCAGCAAAGAACACCTGAATATCCAATATGAAATTGGAGGAAATAACAGCAACATCAGCCATCGTATCAGTTTACTGGTTCCACAAAATGCCCAACTGGATGAAAATGGATTGCTGCCGGTAGAGTTACGCCATAACCCGGGAGCAGACTTGCAAATCAACTCCTATTGGGGAGTAGTTTCCTTTACGCTTTCCAGCATTCCGCAATATCAGGACTCTGCTTTCAAGGGCTTCCGCATTCTATATAAAATTAAAGAGGGCGACGATATACATACCGTCACCCTGCACAAATAAATATTGCCATATTCTTTATTCTACAAAGGAATTTTCCACGTGGCGGTACCCGCGAAGGAAGTCAGCTACCTCCATTCGTTTCTTACCTGCCAGCTGCAAAGACAGCACTTTGACAAACCCGTCAGTAGAAGCAATCTGGAAATATGTCTTCTTATCGGTTACAATGCTGCCGGGCTTCAGATTATGTGCGACAAAGACTTTCTCCGTTTCAAAAATCTTCAATGCCAACGGAGCAGCATCACCCTGATGCAATTCCGTCCATGCAGCAGGATATGGAGAAAGACCACGTACAAAATCATATACCTTTTTCACTCCGGCCTGCCAGTCTATACGACAAGTTTCCTTGAAGATTTTAGGAGCCGGACGAAGTTCCGTAGCAGCAGCCAACTGTTCCTGTGGAATGGTCTTCACATTTCCTTCCAGAATGTCATCCACTGTCTTCACCACCAGGTCTCCCCCTAAGTGCATCAGCTTGTCGTACACAATCTCCACATTATCCGTATCCGCAATGGGCACACGTACCTGATCAATAATCTCACCCGTATCAATCTCATGCTTCAGGAAGAAAGTAGTAATACCTGTTTCTGTTTCACCATTGATTACCGCCCAGTTGATAGGAGCTGCGCCACGATACTGCGGAAGCAAAGAGGCATGCAGATTGAATGTACCCAAACGCGGCATGTTCCATACCACCTCCGGCAGCATACGGAAAGCTACCACAATCTGCAAGTCTGCTTTCAAGTCTCTCAGCTCGGCCAGGAAATTCTCATCCTTCAGCTTTTCCGGCTGAAGTACCTTCAATCCTTGCGACACGGCATACTGTTTCACCGGGCTCGGCTGAAGCACGCTGCCATGCCGTCCCATCGGCTTGTCGGGCATGGTGATGACCCCCACCACCTGATAGCCTCCTTCCACCAGCCGCTTCAAACTCTCCACGGCAAATTCAGGAGTGCCCATATATACAATTCGTAAATCTTTCTTCTCCATATTTCTTTTCGTTGTTTATTCTGCTGAAAAATCCACCATCACCTGACGATAAGTAGAAAGGATGCGCGATTTGGATACAAAACCGATATACTTGTTGTCTTCGTCTACCACCGGCAAATTCCAGGAGCCCGTCTTATCAAACTTATCCATCACGTCTTCCATTGAATCTGTCGTAATAATGCAGGCTTTTGGAGTGACCATAAAATTCTCTACCCGGTATTTGTGATACAATTCCTGACGGAACATGATATTACGGATATCATTCAAGATAACCAATCCGATTAACTCATTGTGTACATCTACCACCGGAAAAAGATTACGGCCGGATTTCGAAATGGCCTTCACCATCTCTGCCAAATCCATATCCGGACGAACTACCTGAAAATCTGTTTCAATGACAGTTTCCATGCTCATCATGGTTAAAGCCGCCTTATCTTTATGATGCGTAATCAATTCTCCACTCTTCGCCAGACGCATGGAATAGATACTGTGCGGTTCGAACACGATAATGGTAAGGTACGCGCAGACCGACACAATCATCAGCGGCAGGAACAAACCGTATCCACCGGTCAGCTCGGCTATCAGGAAGACTCCGGTCAAAGGGGCATGCATGACGCCCGACATCAGTCCCGCCATTCCCATCAGGGCAAAGTTCTTTTCCGGAATGTATGTACCTCCCAACTGGAACTCATTGCACACATAGGAGAACACAAAGCCGGCAATACATCCCAGGAACAAGCTCGGTGCAAAAATACCACCGCAACCGCCACCACCGTTGGTCGCACTCGATGCGAAGACCTTAAACAAGATAATCAACAGCAAATATACCACCAACAGCTGTGAATTTCCGTAGAAAAGAGAGTTGTTCATTACCGTGTCCCATTCGGCATTCGACCGGCCGTTGAGCAACAGGGAAATGGTGTCATAACCTTCACCATACAACGGCGGGAACAGGAAAATCAATATACTCAGCATGGCTCCTCCAATCAGGAACTTCACATACGGACTGTTGTAACGGCGGAAAATATTCTCAATCCAGTTCATGGAACGGGTAAAATACCAGGCCACCAGTCCACAGAAAATGCCCAATGCAATGGCATACGGAATACGTTCCAAAGAGAACGGATAATCCAGGTGAAACTGGAACATGGCTTCCGTACCTGTGAGCAGATAAGAAACAGAAGCTGCCGTCACACTGGTAATCAGCAAGGGAAGCAAAGAAGCCATGGTCAGGTCAATCATCAGTACCTCCAGCGTAAAGACCACACCGGCAATCGGTGCCTTGAAGATACCCGAAACCGCCCCGGCGGCTCCACATCCCACCAGCAGCATCAGCGTCTTGTGGTCCATACGGAAAATACTGCCCAAATTCGAACCAATGGCAGAACCGGTCAGCACAATCGGTGCCTCGGCACCGACAGATCCACCACAACCGATGGTAATGGCCGAAGCAAATACAGAAGACCAGACATTATGTCGCTTAATACGGCTTTGCTTACGCGAAATGGCATACAGAATTTTGGTCACACCATGACTGATGTCGTCACGCACCACTTTTCGAATGAACAGTCCGGTCAGGAAGATACCTACCACCGGATACACCAAGTACAACCAGTTTACTCCTGTAGAATCAAAGTTTTCTGTCAGGAACTCCTTGATATACTCTACCAGGAACTTCAACAGACAAGCGGACAGCGCCGTGCAGATTCCCACTAAAAAGCTTAAAATCAATACAAACTGCTTGTCCTTTATATGTCTCTCCCTCCAACGGAGAAAGCCCTGGAGCAAGCTGTTCTTCTCGTCTACAACTTTCATGAAAGAAAAAATTTATTCTCTAATAATTTTTACCACGCCCCCTTTGCCTAATTTGACAATGCTGGAGGGTTTGGGGTGACCGGTTTCTTCCCGACGGTAATCCACCACATAATCTACCGCCTGCTTGATTTCTTCCGTAATTTCACTGAACACGGCCGGTGCAGGTTGTCCGCTGATATTGGCAGACGTAGATACAATGGCTTTGCGGAAACGGAAGCAAAGTTGTTTGGAAAACTCTTCCGAAGTGACACGAATACCTACACTGCCGTCGGCTGCAATCAGATTCGGAGCCAGATTTCTCGCTCCGTCGTAAATAATGGTCAAAGGTTTCGTAGTCATTTCAATCAAGTCCCATGCTACGGAAGGCACATCCTGTACATAAAAATCCACCTTCACCGGACTGTCTACCAGCACCAGCATCGCCTTGCTGTCAGCCCGCTGCTTTATTTCAAAAACGCGTTTCACCGCCTCTTCATTCGTCGCATCACATCCTATTCCCCACACGGTATCCGTCGGGTAAAGAATCACTCCCCCCTTCTGCAATACCTCGCAGACTTTCTTAATCTCATCTTTCATCATATTTCTTTATTTTTTGCTGTCAAAAAAGTCATCCAAACAATTTTACAAACAGCAAAAATACAAATGATTTTTAGGATATCCCAAGAATGTTTTGTTTTTTTGCAGAAAAGCTATCCACTCATTCATGCACACCGAACGAAAAATTATCCACATTGATATGGACGCTTTCTATGCGTCGGTCGAACAGCGCGACCACCCGGAACTACGCGGAAAGCCCATCGCCGTGGGGCATGCAGAGAAACGAGGAGTGGTAGCTGCCGCCAGCTATGAAGCCCGTAAATTTGGCGTACGTTCGGCCATGTCTTCACAGAAAGCGAAAAAACTGTGTCCGCAACTGATTTTCGTGGAGGGGCGGATGGAAGTTTACAAAAGCGTGTCTGCACAGATACATGAAATCTTTCACGACTATACCGACCTCATCGAGCCTATCTCGCTGGACGAAGCGTTTCTGGATGTCACGGAAAACAAGAGAGGAATTCCATTGGCGGTAGATATAGCCAAAGAAATCAAGCAACGTATCCGCCAGGAACTTCATTTAGTGGCCTCAGCCGGTGTATCCTACAATAAATTCTTAGCTAAAATCGCCTCCGATTACCGAAAGCCTGACGGACTTTGCACCATTCACCCCGACCAGGCCGATGAGTTTATCCGCCGGTTGCCTATTGAAGCTTTTTGGGGAGTGGGACCTATTACAGCTAAAAAGATGCACACCTTAGGTATTTATAACGGAGAGACCCTGCGTAAATGCTCGTTGGAAATGCTGCAACGGCAGTTCGGGAAAAACGGATTAATTTATTTCAACTTTGCCCGTGGTATGGACGACCGTCCGGTAGAAGCTGTACGCATCCGCAAGTCTATCGGCTGCGAACATACATTGGAAAAAGACCTTTCGGCAGAAATGTCACTCATCATTGAACTGTATCATGTGGCACGCGAACTCACCGACCGACTGAAAGCCAAAGAGTTCAAAGGGAATACCCTCACGCTGAAAGTGAAGTTCGACGACTTCTCCCAAATCACCCGCAGTGTGAGTGTGGAACGGCCGTTCCAACGCCTGGACGACATTCTTCCACTGGCTAAACAGTTATTGAAAGGAGTGGACTACAGTCAGCATCCTATCCGCCTGTTAGGCTTGTCGGTATCCAACCCGAAAGAAGAAAATGGTATGAATGAGCACGTCAGTTCCGGACCTGTTCAGTTGGAACTGGAATTTAAAGATGATTATATTTAAAATGCGGCCCACGTAGAGAGTAACCCATACATATAAATCCAACCGATAACTATTTCGAACTTTTAAACAAATCGGCAGGCAAAAAAACGCAAGTGCGTTCAATCTAAAACGCAAGTGCGTTTGACTTGAAACACAAGGACATTTGACCTTAAACGCAAGTGCGTTTTAATTTGAACGCAAGGGCGTTTGAAGTGTACTGAAAATAGTTGTCAGTTTGAAGATTAATTCCTGACAAAGTT
>OGMF01001615.1_pt1 | contig 21351 bp, 13 predicted proteins | sample 1572921 | NCBI WGS metagenome assembly OGMF01 (sample SAMEA2581919, study PRJEB24529) | metagenome | biome: Human gut stool | place: China | collected 2011 | reverse complement strand
CACTGCAAAAATAGAACCGCAATTCAACAAAACATGCTTGAAACGGGGCGGTAACGGCCTTAAAAAACGACCCGCACATTTGAGCATCGTTGAGAGGCTTGGCGGGTTCTCGTGCTGCAAAGATACGAATAGTCTTTGATAATACAAACTTTTGAGCAAGAAAAAAACAGCCTACCTTCAATAGCATATTTGAAAGTTGGCTGTTTTTCATTTATAATATAAAGAAAGTGACGATAGCACTGTATCGGTCCCATGCGTAGCGGTGTAATCAGTACCATGCTATCGTCATTTTACAGGCTCGAAAAGAAAAGGTAGAACCGAAAATAGAACAAATTACAATACAGTTTAAGCAAGGAAACGCAGACAATGCTAATCTTGCCAAGAAACAGCAAACATAAAGAAAGCAGCTCGACGATATTGACATTAAATTACATGAAAATAATAAGAAGCAGGTAAGATTGGTTATATAGTATTACCAGCCTTACCGAGAGTGTAAACTAAACTGTGTCAAGCTACAATAAAAAGTAGTTTAACACAGTTTTTATATTATGGACAACTTAGAAATTGATTACAAGAAAGCAGCTCAGCAGTTGCGTAGTGGTGAAGCCTTATTTGGCAAGGACGGAGCATTAGCTCCATTGTTAGAGCGTATTCTCAACTCAGCTCTCGAAGGTGAGATGGACGCTCATTTAAGTGAAGAGGAACGCTCTTCCGGCAACCGTCGTAATGGTAAGATGAGTAAGAAGGTTCAAACAAAATATGGTGAGGTCACTATAGAGACTCCTCGTGACCGAGACGGAACTTTCCAACCTGAGACCGTAAAGAAGCGTGAGACTATTCTTGCCAATGGCATGGCAGACCAGATTATTGAGATGTACGCCATGGGCACCAGCACACGTGACATCAGCAGCTACTTTGAGCGTGAGTTCAACACAACTCTATCAGCCGATACTATCAGCTCTATAACAGACCGTGTATTACCCGAAATCACCGCCTGGAAGTCTCGCATGCTCGATCCTGTATATGCCATTTGCTGGCTTGATGCTATCCATTATAAGGTAAAGGATGAGAATGGCAGAGCTGTCACACGAGCCATTTACAACATTCTTGGTATCAACAAGGAAGGCCAAAAAGAACTGTTAGGTATGTATGTGTCTAAGAGTGAAGGAGCTAACTTCTGGCTAGAAGTTCTTACGGATCTTCAGAACCGTGGTGTTCGAGACATCTTGATTTGTTGTATTGATGGTCTCAAAGGCTTCCCAGATGCCATCCAAAGCGTATTTCCTGAGAGTTCTGTGCAGCTCTGTATTGTCCATCAGATACGCAATTCTATCAAGTATGTTGGCAGTAAGCATCAAAAGGAGTTTATCAAGGATTTAAGAACAGTATATGGTGCAGTAAACAAAGACTCCGCTGCTGCTAATTTAGACCTGTTAGAGTCTAAGTGGGGAGAGATGTACCCAATTGTCATCAAGTCATGGCGTGACAATTGGGAACGTCTGACAGAGTATTTCCAATATACTCCAGCCATCCGTAAACTCATTTATACGACCAATACGGTTGAGGGGTATCACAGACAGGTACGAAAGGTCACAAAGACTAAAGGGGTCTTTCCTACGGATAATTCTTTGGAGAAGCTTGTGTACTTAGCTTACCGCAACATCCGTAAGAAATGGACTATGCCACTGGCAAATTGGGGACAAATTTCTCAACAATTGGCAATAAAATTTGGAGATAGATTTAAAATTATGTAACTTTGCAGCCGAAAAGGCTTCCCTGCTGGGGGCATGCCCCCAGCAGGGAGTGGGAATGAAAGTTAAGAACAAGCCTTGACACAGTTTAAATTACACCCCCGCCTTACCTATTTCTAATTTCAAATACACTTCAACAATGCTTGGAATTTTTCACTATTGTTACCTTCACAAGTATAGACTACCGAAATTGTATTCTTTGAAAATAGAAGTTTATCAAAATCTATTCCATATACTTTCATATTTTCTTTTAGCTGTTGTAACCCCTTTCTATCATAAATGACGAAATATATGTTTTTTGGAACAAAATTACCCTCTATAAGATATTGGAAAAATAGTCCAAAATAGTCAGAATCTGTTATTGACAAAGAATGACCGTAGAAGACTATCGTTTCTGCCTCTTTAAGTCCTTGTAAAAGATTGTCTGTCTCGGAACTATTTCGGCTTTTAACCATGACCTCCAACTTGCCATCTTTAGTAAGATTATTGTCATCCATCACACGTTTATCCACACCTAATTGAAGTTGAGTGCCAGGATATGCTCTATTTAATTCACCATGTACATAATGGATTTCCGGCTCAATAAAACCTTCTCTTTCAAATGGGTTGGTATAATTGAACGTAAATATTACCGAATTACTTATTGACTCCAAAAAACTAAATGCACAACTGTTCCTGTTTGTCACAAAGCTATTGATGTTTTCTTTCAAATATTCCCCAAAAAAATTTGAACACATTTGCCAGAACAAGTTTAATTCGCAGACTTTATCTTCTTTTACATCAACCAAGCATTTTCTCAAATATCCTTCAAGATTATACCAATACTCTCCGTTTATCATTGCTGCAATGTATGATAATCTATTGTATTGGTCAAACTTTTGCCTTTTAGCTTCATAAAAATCCTTGAATGAAGTTTTCCATCCTAAATCCAAGTCAAACCCATTTCCTAAGATCACTAAAGTCTTCATAATCATGTTGTATTTTCAAATTCTATTCCCGAATAAGTCTGTCTGTTTAAATCTCTTTATTTTTTGAAGTTGTGCATTAACAGAGGCTTTGAACCTCGCATCTTCTTTATACCACATAGAATCTTTTATGGCAACAGTTCCTTCCATCATTTTCTCAATTTCGGTTACTGCTCGCATGATAAGTTCTGTACTACAAATCGGAATTTCACCTTTTGGGGCATAAGAGGCCAAGTACTCTTCCGAGGGATTGCTTATGCCATGTCTTTTACACATTAACCAAGCAACCGTTTCAGCCTCAAACTCTTCTTCCTTCAAGGTGAGTTTGCGCTTTTTCTTTTTATCATAGCATTGATGATTACAGAAAAGATGACCAAGTTCATGGCAAATCGTATGAAATTTAACCGCATTAGTCTGTTTTTTATTGACACTTATCACGAAACAGGAAGGAACTTCCATATAATAATCTTTGTCTATCTTAACCTTCAACTTTTGGTCATGATAAGGCATAATATACCCACCATAAGTATTTGCCGCCAAAAACTTATCATCAAGGTATATTCCATATACAGATAAGTTTACCATCAATGTTTCCATTATTTTGTCAGCCAAATTCCCTTGCGCTTGCTGCAAACTCTCTGTGTACTTCTGCATTAGCTCAGTCTCTTCCATAACCTTAGTAGCATTTGGAATAGGCTCCGTATCATCAAAGTCAAAAACGCATTGGACTGGTCCGAAAGGTTTCAGGACTATCAACTTTTGTCCATTCAACTTCGGCTGTCTTCCATATTCCGCCCATTTCTTACCTGTAAGTACGAAAGTAGCTCCCGGCTTCTGCATCTGAACAATCATAGCATTATAAGGAGCAAGATAAGGGAAACGACCTATAAAGTCCAATATTATTTTGAACTCACTGCTATTACGATAGCTCTTTACCAGAAATTGCAACTCATCTATGTTTTCCTTAAATTCTTTCTCTCTTGCATGATCATCTTGCTGTAACAGAAAGTTATTGTAAGCATCAAGGATGACATCAGGAGTTATTTCTCCCAATATGTCATCCTTTTCAAATGTCACAGTTGGATAAGACAAGCCTCTCAGCATGGCATACACAGATTTACAATATGGAATAAAATCTTCTCCCATATAGTCAACCAAGGCTACAGCAAACTCAATAAAGCTATCTGTCTCCATAATTATATGTGAAGCATACTCTATTGCCTTTGGCATTTTATTTTCAAGAACTTCTCCTATTTCCATCTTTTATTTTTCGGTTTTGTTAATCGACACATTAAATGCTTTACAACGGCGATTTCTCTGATTGCAGCGGCTCAAAGAGAAACGACCAAATTTCTCATAGATGTCCAATCCTCGACCAAGAGCTATTGCCCATCCTGTATCTGTTTGGATGAAGCGATCATGGTCTGCCTTGAAATCAAATGTAAACTCGATACCCATAGGCGATAACTCATCTGCCAAGTCATTGAAAGAGTCTATAACCTCCGCCACCTTCTCATCATCATCATTTTGCGTACTCAGATGAATTTTGACAGTATCTTGTACCATAGAAACATCTTTTACCATCTGGATGAAATCGACAAGATTGTCTATCTGATATGGCTGACGAATGAAAGGGTCTGTCACATTGATTTCCTTTGCTGTTCGTAAATATTCACCAAAGAGATCTTTATAGGTAACACCACCTTGATTCTCACGGATGGAGATGGTCTTTGCCATGAGTTTTGGAATACGCGGACGAGAGCCAGAACGTTTCACCTCCTGATTTTCTTGCTCTTCTTCAACTTCGTCATCCATCTCATCTACCATTTGTGCCTGTTGGTGTTCGAGGCTTTCCAGTGTTTCCACTTTTACTGTCTCTCCCGACTTCAACCAAGTATATTGAAACTTAGCTGGCTCGGCACAAAATGTACTGTCGATGATATATAGTTGGTCTTTCACTCGCTTACGTCCCTCTGCGGCAAAGTCTATAAGTTCCTTAGCTTCCTCTTCTGTCATGTTGCCATCAGGATAAATTAATTTCATCATACCAGAGAAAGTCTTACAAATGGCAAGATGGTCTCGCTCAGAAAGCGAGCCATCAAACTTAGCATAGTCCTTCAATAGTGCGGTTCGGTCATCGTTTCGCAAAGCGTGCAGTACAGCTGCAATATAGTCTGTAATAAGACCATAACCCTTGGAAAAGCTATCCTTCTTCAGTATCTTGATTTCCCAACCAGGATTGTAAAGATGCATACGGTCAAGGAACGCTCCTTTGATGAATGCCGTCGGAATACTCTCAAAGAGATGTGAGTTCTTCAACATATACGGAACAGTATGCTTCGTATTGCCAACGAATGACATGGAAGCACTTGCCTCGTGAGTACCCTTTCCTCGGTTAAACGACTTATTGGCAAGATAATTCTGCATGGTGTCGATAAGCACAGCATCCACATTACGTCCTTTCTGCTGTTCAAACTCATCCCAAGCCACTACATCCCAATATCCAACGAGTCCGAGGATTTCCTTGTTTCCTTGAATTTTCACAAAAAGTCTGGCACTGGTTACGTCGCCTCCACTCACAAGCACGCCGTATGGAGATAACTCTTGAAACACATGAGACTTACCAGTTCCCTTTGGTCCCAGTTCCATGAAATTAAAATTGTTCTCCACATGAGGTAGAAGACGAGCCAAGGTAATGAACTTCTCACGACGATTCATCACCTCTGGATTCAATCCCACAGTATGCATCAGGAAATCTATCCATTCTTCAGTAGTGAAGTTCTTGCGCTGGTCGATATATTCCTGTAGATCGATGTTTGAAATCTGTATAGGCTTCATTGTCTGAATCTCCCATCTTACCTTGATGTTCTCGCCACTAATATAGCCCAGTGTAATGATGCACCACACACCGTTGCCACTCAGTAGTTTCGGATTTTTGCGCACATAGTCGGTACCGATAGGAACACCTGTCAACCCAAGGTTGGCAAAAGTCGCCTGATACTCATCGTTCTTCTCATTAAGAACAACAGTAACCTTGTCAATTATACGATGCTTACCATTCTCACGGATGAGTCCTTTTACAGACTCCGCCTCCGCACGATGCACATAGTTATTCTGGATAACTTGCTTCACCTTTTCCAAGCCCTCATTAATGATTTCCTCGTCATCGCTGGCACAATACTGTCCCAACAGATATTCGAGCACGTAAGTTGGCACAGGAAGGCCTCCCTTTACAAGGAAAGCCAAGTCCTTTCGTACCACTTTGCCTATGAAGGCATCCATTACTTTTTGTTGCAAATCCATATCTTTAGAAGTCAAAATCATTTTCTATCAAAGTGTTATTGGTCACATTCTCCTTGATAAGAGGATTCAGTTCGTCTGATGCGTCAAATACTTTCAACTGCAACACCTTGGCATCCACATTTTTGTTGAGCGTCAAATCAACTTGAATTTTTCTATTATCGAGCAAAGGCTCTGTCTTATCAAGAAGTATATCCTTGACTGGAGTCACAGGGACATCATTATGATACAAAGCTACCCTAACAAGACGTTCCTTCATATCCATAGAGACAGCTTCTGTTTGGAGTAACTTAAATCTGAGACGAGAAGCCTGCATGGATAGTTTTCTGTCAAGAATCATCACGCCAACAGGCTGCTTGTTGTCCAATCGTTCCTGGCGACTTGTAATAACAGGGATGATAAGTTCCTGTAAAGTCGCACCACCATGCGTAAACCTATAACCTCCAGAAGGAGCGTTAAATCGGTTAGTTCCCTCTGGCACGGCTATCATAACATCATCCACATTCGTCATGGCAGACACCTCACTGAGAGGGAATTTCACTACCCCTTGAACTGTGTTCTTGGATGCAGTAAGATAGTAGCGAGTACTGCGCTCCAAGCACTCTTCTTGGATTTGTTTCTTATCCTTCTCCTGAAAGACGATATCATTGAACAGGAAACCATGGTCGCTTGTCACATATACTTCGGTTACATTGTAAGAAGCGTGTATCTTAGGTATCATGGTAGCCAAATCCTTGATAGCCTTTCTACAACTCTGCACTATTTCATCCGAGCTTCCTTTGTGTCCCACCTTGTCAATGACATCATGGAAGATATAGACCAGAGAATGCTTGAAAATTTCTCTGTTCTTATCTTGGTTATATTCTGCCACTGTCTCATAAGGTACACAAAGAGCACCCTCACGAAAGGCTTGCAGATGCTCAGAACGTTTCTCTATCTTGTCAAGAATGTGATTATCGACTGACAAATCCTGCTTTTCACCTTGTCCATAGAGTTTCAGTTCACGATATGGAAGCAATGAAGGCTTGCAATATTTCGTTTCAGATGGTAGCATGGCAAGAGCTGGCTTCAAACTTGCAATATGTCTTGACTTCGCCAACTCTCCAATCAGTTCCTGGGCTACTTCATATCTTAGCGCATCGCTCACTATCACCGCCACCTTCTTTTGGATCGGTTTTATCTTTTCATCATAAAAATTGTATTGACGAAGAAGATGCACCTTTTTCATGCCTCCAGTTTCCTGAATGCAACGAGTCCACTCCAAGTTCAAACGATGACATAACTTACTGTAATTTTGATCGAGTTTAGTCTTAACTTTTTGTACTGTCTCAAACAATTCACAAGTTGGTTCGATGCTATAATAGTTTTCCATCGACAAGCGGTAATATTGATCTATCAAGCAATAGTCCGATTCGTATTTCACGACATATTCATCAGCAGTGTTGAGCGTCAAAGAACCAAGACCGAGAGCCTTTTCATAAAATCGAGCAACGATAATTACATAATCCATGACTACCGACAACATTGAATTATCATTATGCTTAAGCATCAACTCCTCGATACGATTGATAACAACCTCAGGCTCATTTTCAATTTTTTGCTCTATGAGTGCTGTTATAATTGGGGCACAAAGTGCCTCTGGGACATAATAGTAATTAGCCTCAGTACCATACCAGCGAATGATGTCGGCATCATGTATCCCTCCCCCTAACTCATCAAAGAGTTCAGAGAGAGCCTTAGCTGTTTTTTCTTGGCTAAGGGCTAATTCCAATATACGGTTCATGTGCTGTAGTGCAACACCATCAGCTATTCTTGTTTGCTTATAATTATCTGCTTCTACTGGTGCCAAATTCTGAACAATGGCATTATATTTGAAAACCTTAACCATCTGACCAACCTTCTCATGAGTTGAATCATCAAAGGAAACGCCAAAGATGTCTGTCAGATGTTCACTCAAAGCCACTTCAACATCTTTGCAGCCACGAAGCTTGCTATAAAAGTCTGTCTGCTTTTCCCTTTCGTTTTCTCTGCCATACAACAGAACTCGCAAAATAATATTATCCCAGTCGAATATTCGTTCACTTCCCATATAACTACTGATGAAACCTCTCACCAGCATGTCATACGAGATACTGCCATCTTGATAATTGGGTCTAAATAGTTTCAACAACTTTTCCGACTGTAACGAGATAACATTTTTTTCTACAAAACGTACAAGTTTCTTATCGCCTGCAGGCAATCCATACTGCTGCATAAATGCTGCATAATCCTGGCTATGGTATTCCATATTGGCAGCAAGCACATCCATCAGAGGAAAAGAAGCCTGTAGCGACTTAACTCTCAATGGACTTTGCTGGTGGCAGAAGATAATTACCTTATCATGCTGCCAATCATTATCCAAACGATATTTGGTTGTGAACCAATCCCCCTCGAAGTCAACGTATCGGTAGCCACTCTTCCATTTCACACTTTCCAGCTCCGTAGCTGCAAACAGATCTACGGAGTCTTGGAAGATAAAGAGAACTTTTAGCTCCGCATCACGCTCGAAGTAGTCGTATATTTTATTTTGTAGTTCGCTCATAACAAATGTGTTTCAAATCATTTTGTAACGATTTAATCTCGTCGTATCCCTCTGTATGTAGTCCCTTGTCAAGAATGTCTGTTTTGTAGGCTATTCCCATCCCTTTGCACAACATACCCCCTATGTGAAGAACCAGTTTGTAGAGCTGATGCCCTTGAATATGCAGATAAGCATTTTCTTCAGACAATCCATCAATGGTCTCTACATGCTGTTCTGGTAAATTCTTCAGTGCTTGTTCGAAACGTGACTCAACCTCTTTTAGATATGCTTTTCCATTATCTTCTATATCTGAACGTTTGGGCTGCAATGGAATGCAAGCATTAAACTTGGAGATATTCCACCATTTGTTAAGTTCATTTCTTGCCGAGTAGTGTACAAGAAAAAGCAAAGGTTTATATGCTATTTTCGAAAAAGCCAGAAGAAAAGCTTTCATCTCAAAATTCACCTGTGGCATGACTTGCTCCATTCTTTTTTCTATGTGAGCTAATTCGCACAAGTGATTCTCCCAAGAATAAGTATATGTCTGCGCTATATGATTATCAGCCGTCAATCCTTCTTCTCCCTTTAGTAGTCGCAAATCGCTATCAATACAGATAAAGAAGCGATCTGTCAGATAAGGTCTAAATCTTAAGCATTGCTCGCATCCTCGTGTATCGGTGCCATTATTGTTTTTGCTATAATACAAATAACGGAATTTACCAGGCTTCACGCTTTGAAGCTGATAGTCCCAAAACATCTCATCTTCCTTATCCTCCAGATGAACTATCGCCTGATAGCGATTGGTGAAAGATAGATTTCGATAGAGCATAGCTTGTTTCTTAATCCAATCCATATGCTTTGTTATTTTATGATATTCTCCATATACCAGACTTTATCTCCCCATCCGTCACCAAAGATGGCTGGTGAGTGGGTGGTAACAAAATACTGGGCATTGGGATTGAAATGAACAAGAAGGTTGACCAATTCAAATTGCCAGTCGATGTCGAGAGAGTTTTCAGGCTCATCAATCATCACAATAGATTCCTGACAATCCAAAAGAAACACACGCAACAAAATTAGCAAAATCTGTTTTTCTCCAGAAGACAATGCCTCAATAGGGAGTATGCCTTTGGCAGTTATGACAGAGAATTTGCTCCCCTCTATCTCTATGCGCTTACCTGTCAAGGCAAAGAGTTTGTTTATTGCACTTTGGAAGTCTATTATTCGTGACTTCTGTTCTGCTTGTTTCTCTTCTGGGCTGTCTATCAAATTCATACGAAAGCTCATCAAGGATGGACCTGTCTTCATGTCATAGATGAAATAGTCTAAATCCTGAGAAAGAGCCGTGGCTGTTTTGCGTTTGTCTCTCAATGCAATATTGTCTATGGATGGCAAATAGACAACACATTCTTTATTGCCTTCCTTTTCTGCCATCGACTTATATAGGTTATTCAGAAATGTAGTTTTCCCACTACCATTGATGCCCATGATGATATTAACGTCAGCATGGGCATGGAACTGCACTTGCTGCTTGTTCCAAATGCCTACATTTACTTCTTTTATTCTTATATCTGACATAATATTCTTTATTTAATTATATTCTATGATAGAAAATACTTTTGACGTTACTTGATTTTCTGCAATACATCACCAAATTTGGCATAGTTGACCACCACGCCATCATCGAGGTCGAAAGCTATCTGCTCATCAGCCACCTCATGCAATCGGTCATGATATTCACGGCACTCTGTTATTTGAGTTGTCAAACGGTCAAGATCACGACGTTCTGAAGCATCTAGATTGGCTGCATTTGCCTCCAATTCGTTGTGCTTTTGTACAAGCCACTCTATATGAGGAAGCAGGTATTTTGTACGAATCTGCTCGGCTGTATATGGTGTCATGCGATGCATATAGGCAAGGCATTGGAAGGCACCTTTCTTTGAACTGAACAGCCAATAGACAGGACGGTTCTGATACATCTTCTTGTGGTATTTCCAAAAGTCCTTCACAAAATAATCATCAAGAGATTTACCTAATGCTGCCTCTATGAAGTTGAGGTTTCCCACCAGTGTATCTTCTCCAAAGACCACCGACATCCATTTTTTAAAACGGACTGTTGCATTATCAGCAAAGTCTGTCTTGGATGACATCAGTGGTATGATTCCATCGTCATCGACTTCAAAACGAGAGTTTGGCACAAGCTTTTCATACTCCATCACACCATCACCTTGATTGGCAAGAATAAGACCAGGATGGTCAATTGAATAACGTCCCATCATGCAACCTACAGCATAGCTAATGAGTTGCTTCATCAAAACAGCGTCATGCCATACAATTTTGCAGTCTTCTATCGAGATTTCACCCTGCTGGAGAATGGTGATTTCATCGAGAGGCACATCTGGAGTGAGTTCGTCTTGTAAGCCGTAGATGTCGATAAACTGGCGATTGAGTTCCTCTTCATTCTTGTGGAGTTGCATGAACTTATGTTTCCACTTCTGCTTGTACTGCTCCACTCGCCATGCCAAGCTATAGGTATCAGGGAGCGAGGAGTCGATATCGAGGCGTTCGCCTGTCTCCTCGAAATGCTGTTCTACAAAGTTATTGATATTTTCCTTGTAGGTCTGCTCGTCGATGGTCAACAGTTCATTGCCTTGGAAGTCCCAACTGGTTTCGTGAGAGTCCCAATCTTGACGAGAGATAGCTATACATTTTTGCACACAATCAGCAATCGCTTTCTCTTGCTTAGCACAGAAAATATATGGTATATTACTTACATCTGATGTCAATACATGAATTGTCGGATTAAATAGATTTAGTAGTTGAGATGCAAACTTACAATTTAATAATCCAAGACAATATAATCGATTTGAGTCAGATGGGACATATATTGCTCCTGTTGATGTTGCACAAACAGAATTTTCAAATTCTCTAAAAGTCGTAGTTTCCGAACTATTTACCGTTGGCCATCCAATACCCTTTTGAAAGTAATACTCTGGCTCACCTCGCCTTATTGATTTATTATAATGCGAGGAAGACCACAAATCTTTCAACTTAATAATATACTGCTCATTACCATAATATTTTCTTGCCCCACCACCTTTTTCAAACTTGTGATACTTAGAGAAATTATTACGGTCGCAATTATTTAGATTTATATCGCCAAATGACACTTCCAACCACAACCTCAGAAAATAGTCATCATTTCCTGTAACAACCCCTGCTTTTGCTATAGCAGTATCTGCTATTAGTTTGTTAGAAAATAGATGAAGGTACGAGTCACTTAACCAATATCCGAATGGAGTTTCTGGAATTTCCAAAAAAGATTTTTGGTCTATTATATGAACAACTTCTCCTTTACGTTGAAACATAAGTTCTTTTTCAAAACAATTGTTTCCTTCAACTAACCTGTAAACTATTGTTTTATCCGAAGGGGGTTGACTGGTTATAACGAAAGCAACATTTTGCACCACTTCCCCACTTAACTCATCGAATGTTCTCGGTCCTAAATGTAATAGGCTATCAACATGAGCTTTGGATAATATAGACTGGCGAAGCTCAACAAATGAAGCAAGAAATAACCATGCTTGCATATTGAGCATACCGTATTTTCCTCCAGTTATAAGCCTAGTCAAAGCTACATCCATAAAAACAGAAAAAAGATCAGCCCTACTAATATTGTAGTTATTTCTGGCATAGCCATTCAAAATAGGTGGCATTTTTTTTATACTCATATATGGCGGATTCATACAGATTGCAGCATACTTCTCGGTCAATGCAAGGATGATATTCATGTATGGCACGAGCTGGCGGATAGCCTCTGGCACCATCTCACCATTTGCCAACTGTTCTTCATACTCCTGGGTACGAACCAGCACGGCATTTCTGGTGGATTCAGAAATGTCGAAAATCATAATGCTACCCAAGGTATCGGCATGATTCATCAGCAAGATTGACTCTGTGAGTTCCTTCACCATCGTATCATTGCCACCCAACAAGTAGTGAGGAAGCACCTCACGAAGATACTCCTCTGCATTGCGCATGTCGCCATCAGCAGCAATTACCTCGGCTATAGGGCGAGGCATATCATACACACGAGGCATCACCTTGCCATCGAGGAAAGCACGGTCTTTCTGGCAAGCCTTCATCAAGAGGGCAAAAGTAGCGAGTTGCTTGGCTCGAGTATCGAGGTCGATACCCAAGAGATTCTTCTGGAGAATATCCTTGATGGCTACAGAAGGGCTATAGTACTCCTCTATGTAGATTTTGTAAAGTAAGTCGAAGCACTCATTGAGGATATGTCCTGAACCACAAGCAAGGTCAGCAACCTTCATCTGTGAAAGTTCCTTCACCTTCAATGGCTCATTACTTGGCTGCATATCCACCAAGTAGTTCAAACTATCCTTCAACTCACAATAAGGATTATTGTCGATATAGATGCGCCCGACGGTATTTTCCACCATGTACTTCACAATCCAGTTAGGAGTAAAAATCTGTGTAGCAGGAGCAATCTCGTCGGCATCATACTTACCCTTCTTGGCAAAAGCCTCGTCCTTACGGTCAGAGATATAGAACTGGTAGAGCCAGCCTATCAACTCGGCACTGGCATATTGCTCGTCAGAGATAAACTCCGTATGGTTGATTTGATACACAAAGCCATCGTCAGAAAGAATGTTTTGCGGCAGGAGAAGCTCCGTATAGTCGGCTATCGCCCCGAAGCACTTGTTGATGATAGGATTCTCATGGCAGTAAGCCACGATGAGCAAGGCAAACTGCTCGCTGGTCTTGCTGTCATCCTCCAAAAGTCCCATCAGTTTATCACGTACCTCCTCGCTCATTTGGGGCATACGTCCTTGGCGTGCCTCACTCACAATCATAGGCACACGAACCTCCTCGCTCTCATATTCCAGCACAAGAGGGGCAAAGTCCTGCTTTTCCATGATGCGGATAGCCATGAAGCGATTGAACCAAGTATAGGCTGCTTCTTCTGCAACCTCTTTGATGCTGCGAGATTGGATGTTACGATAAAGAGACATCCAACGATGATAAAAATCCATCGACACGATTTCACCCATCAACACAGCACCGCCTTCCATAGCCTGTGGCATCTCGGAAGGCTTGCCAGTCTTGAGGTCAAAGCCCAAAGTCTGCAAGCGATTTTTCACTCCTTGCATCAATATAGTGCGAGCTTCGGTAGCGAAGCGTTTTAGTCTGTTTGTGTCCATATTTCTATCCTACAATAATGTCATTATTTTCGTTGATGTATTGCATAAGTTCTGCCTTCAAACCAGCCAAGTACATATCAACATCAGCCTCTGTTCGCATAGGTTGAGTGGTATGCGTACTGAGACGAACAATCTTACGTACACGAGGCTTTGGCTGAGGAGGCTCAGGTGGCGTACCACTACCATCACCAGTTGGAGGGGTTGGTGGAGTTGGAGGAACAGGAATTGCCTGATTAATTTTTCTCATCTCATCCTCGTAGAAAGAGCGAGTATCAGCATTGGCTTGCAGGGCATAGAAATTACTCGTATTTGTCTTCAGCGAAATGGTGATGTCACGTTTGGCAAACTTTTCACGTGCCACTTTTACTTCCTTAGCATATTGTTCCAATTCATCGAAAGCAATGTTATAGTTGTCCTTAATTTCGTTGATGAGTCTCGTCTTACATTCGCCCAAAAGTCCATTCAGATTACGCATCATCTTCATGTAAGAAGGCATCTTGTCCCAAGGCTCTTCATCCGTTTTGATGGCACGGAGAGACTCCACCATCTGCTGTTGCTCGTCAGAAAGAAAAGCGAAGTTGTCCCGATTGCCATCCAAGAACTTACGCACTTTCTCATAGCCAGAGAACTGGTCGTTATGGAAGGAGTTGATACTCTTGCAGCGGTCGAAAAGCTTGCACGCCTCATTTCGGGCATTGATGATGGTCTGGAAGAACTGCAAGTGGTCACGCACTGTGAGCCAACTCTCCATCATTTCGACAGCCTCATCGATGGAATGGACGAACGGGTATCCACTCAGCTCACGAGAAAGACCACGATAACTTTTCAAAAGCGTATTGAGCTGACTGTCGTCCGTTTCCTTGCAGTTGCGGAACAGCTCAGTACTGTCATTGCTGCCCTTCACCGACATCACGTTGAAGATGTGCTTCCATGCTTCAATGAAGTCATTCAACACCTCCTGCGAAATAGCCTTTGCCTTCTCCACCGTAAACTTGCCGGCATCACGCACGATGTTGCGAGCCGTTTCCTCACGGCTCACATTTGGATTGTTGTTATAATTGAAAGCATACAGATGGCGGCGCACCAACTCATTGAGAAAGTAGATGGTGGCATAGTCTGACCATCCGTAAGGCAGCCTTGAGAACTGGCGAACGACATCAGCCACCGTCACATCGTGAGGAGAGCGATCCAGATAATCCTTGATTTTCTTCTCTGGCGTACTGAGTGGCAAATTTTGCATCTCTGGTTCCATCGGGCGCAGAATCTTAGCAGAAAGATCAGCTCCGTTTCGTGGTGTCCCATCTTTGTTCACAAGCTGCGCAAAAGAGTAAAGCGATTCCATGTGGCGGTTGAGCAAAGCCTCATAGCGTTCCGCTTTTTTGGCAGTTCCCATCTCCGAAGCCGAAAGCACAGCACCACAAGAAATGACAGGACAAGTATCAAGTATCTGTTGGAACTGTGGTTTTATTTCCTTGTCATAGAGTTCCTTGGCACGTTGACGGAAAATATCCTTGGTACGTTGGCGTTCCTCGCTGATAGCAGGTTCTTGCGCAAAGCGCTGAACACGACAATAGTAGAGGAAATTGGCACGAAGTTCCTGGTTGTCCTTCAACTGCGGATAAAGGAAGTAGATAATATGTGTGCCCTGTTGGGTATTGTTCACACTGAAAGCAAACAGCTCTACGGAGTCAGTAGTTGCTGTTGTGACAAAATCCACACAAATATCTGCATTGTTGCTCAAATAATTTCTTCCATCAATACTGATACCCACGTTGAAGGAGCGAGTAGCAAACGTTTTCTTGTTGCTTGGATTACCGAAATGACTGAAGAAGATGGTCTTCAACTCATCGCTGTAAGTGTTGCTGTCCACCTGCTGATTGCTGATAAGCTGAGCTACCTTAGATTCCTCCTCGGTGTAAAACTCATAGATTTCGCTTCCTGTCTCTGTCTTCGCCTTGCGGATGACCGCCTTGTCTATCAGAAAGGCAAGAACAGTACTTACCTCCTGCTTGATGGCAGCCTTGCTGGCATCCACCTTGGTCATCAAAAGCGTCACGATGTTATCTATCGTAGCTGAGAATGTAGGCTTGTCTACATCTGAAAGATTACAAATCATAAAGAGCACATAGACCACACGACGATAGAACTCTTGCTTCTGAGGGTCATCAATATGTGAAATAGCCTGACGTGCATTTCCAAGCGCACGCTGTCCCAAATGCTGCATAGAACCTTGGAACATAGCTCCAAAGAATCGGTCGAATGAAATAAACTCACCCACCTCCATATTGGCAGTGTCCTTGGCAATAGAAAAAGTGATGTTAATGAGCGAACGTTCATTGCCCTTCACCTGTTTATCCACATAGTTCATGTTCACAAAAGAATCGAGTACTTTCATGATGAGTTGGAACTGATAAGGCACAAATGGATAACAAGCAATGAAATCCTCCTTGCTCGTATATGCCTTGTATTGGCTTGGGAGTATGAACTGAGCATCCAGCTTAGCCTTGTCCTTATCGAACATCTGGCCAAGCTTGATTTCCACATCGCCTTTTTTGTCAAGAATACGCTTTTGCGTGATATACTCTGGCGATGTACCTTGAAGGGAAGCACGAACCTCGAAACGTCCAAGAATCTTTCCCACTTCATCCTCAGGGTTACTCACATTACCACCTACATTTGTGACCACCTCTTCCAATGTTTGCTGTGCAGTACATGCTATCCAGCAACGAGACTCGCAAACCTCGTCAAGTCGTTTTACCAAAGACTGGAGTTGCAGCAATAGGTCACGGTGTGCGCCTATGAACTGGCTCACCTCATCGACAAAGAACAAAATACGGAAATTGCGGTTCTGCTTACTGTCGATATACTCCTTCATCTCTGCCGCAAATGCCTCAACGGAAACGTTCACGTCATTATTAAGAATACGAGTACGAATCACATCGGTAGAAAGTGTAGGGTCAACCTCCTTTGCCATATCAAGGGCAAGATCTAGGCGACCAGCAGCAAAACGAGATATGTTGCGTTCCCAATCATATCCCTTGTTCTTCACATAGTCCTTGAACTCTTGGAACTTGCCGTTATCGTCAAGAGCTTTCTCCAAATATTGAGCAAGGGCAAGATTAAACGAGTTGTAACCTCGCTGAGCATTGAACTGGTTCCAGAAAATGGTTGTGAAAGCTGTTTTTTGGTCGGCATTTACATCGTGAACGTCACCGATGTTGAACATTACCATTTCAACATCAGCCTGAGATACATACCAACTTTGCAGAGCCTTCAACTCTGACACAGAAACGCCCTCTTGTTCAAGTTTGGACATACCTTTGGTATGGAGCATCATGTCCTCGGTCGCCTCTATGAGACGGATGAAAGCCATTTCGCAGCGTTCCTTGTTTTGAGAAAGGCAATAGCTTGCATACTTCAAGAAGTGAGACTTACCTGAACCATAGTAGCCATTAATCCATATTCCGATATGACTACCTTGATTGACCTTGATATTGACCAATATATTATAGAGGTTGATGATAATTTCCTCCGTAAACACGTACTCAACAATTTCCGTAAGTACGGTTTCATCTGTGAGGTCTGAAGCAGAAACTGCAGGGTTTACTTTTCTGTCAAGTCCTTTATCATATAGATCTTTGAACTTCATATCTTATATGGATTTATTGGTTTACTAATAATGTGGCACGATACGTATGAGCGTCTTCAAGCGTATCAAAAAGAGAAAACGAGTTACCTTCTTGATGCCCAGGATAAAAGAGTATAATCTTATAGCGTGATGTATCGTTGTACTTCTCATAACGTGTTAGGAACACGTTTGTACGAAGATAAGGAAACATCTTGCCTATACCATGAACAAAGACATATGGGTGCTTGTAACCATTGTTAGAGTTGATATGTTCATCTATTTTTTGGCTTACAAAGCTGATGAAACTATCTGAGTTGGCTTCCGTCGTAAGTTCATTGGTCACCATATCAGGATGCACCTTATCTTCTTCGAACGTATCATCCAAGAGAGAGTTGTCACCAAACTTTTCGTTTCTAAGATACTCACAAAAGACCTTGAACAAGTCAAGTTCGAGAGCATCCACGAAATTCGTTGGTCGTTCAAGTTTTTCCTTGAACTCCTGTATCTGGCGACGCATCTCATACTCCTTGCTTGCAGGGTATTGATATATGTAGTAGTTATAGAATACATTGCCACTATGCTCATCCTGAAACTGAGGAGAGCATAGGTATTCATATAACTCAGGTATGGTCATACTTTTCATATGTTACAACTTGCTTTTAATGTCATTAATTTCGTAAGGATAAAGAAGACAGGCTTCAAGAAACCACTCCTCTCCACTATGGAAATAATACGCAAACTCGTCTGCATCAAGACAGATGGGAGTCAACTCATTATTTTTTCCATCAAGAAGCCCGGACTGCCGCAGAATCGTAAGATAGCTGCTGCAACATTTTTTCTTTGTCCCTTCAGACCAGCTATCCACAAAATCATCGTGAGCAGAAAGTTCATTAAATTCCATTAAGAGATCATCCTTCGACAGTACATGGTCGATTGAGTTCCACTTTTTCAATGTTACATTGAAGTGAAAATCAAACACGAGCTTGTAGGTTTTCAATATGGCATAAAGCAAGCCAGCACGCTGTCCTGCTTCACTCATATTCTGCCAAGATTGCCAAAAACGAAATGGTAAAGCATCATATCGACGCTTAAACTCTACCACAAAACGTTTTCGTGATGCAATAGAATTGACTTGAAGAACTCGATTATTCTCAATCTCATCCTTCAGCAGCGCTTCAGAATTGGCATCCATCAACAAAGGGAGTATGCGTCCAAACTCATAATAGAGGAACGTACATCCCGTAATGGAAGTATATGGACTCTTATTCTTTTCTATCATTGTAGTTTTTCTGTTTTATTAAGAAGTTCACTTATATCTACGTCAAGCAGCTGCGCAACCTTCGTTAGCGTTTGCAAATCAGGTTGGGAAGAATTAGTACACCATTTTGAGATGGTAGCAGGGTCTTTTCCTAATTCTCCTGCAAGCCATTTACTCGTTCTCTTCTTTTCAACAAGCACTACTTTGATGCGATTAATATCTTTCATCTTATTCTATTTTTAATGATGTTCAACGCAAAGATAATGATTTTTCTTGGTATTTGAGCATTTGCGTTCGATTATTCTCTAAAATTAACACTTAAAAATCAAAAAATAAACAAATTCTGCTTTTACAACACTTTTTTCATATCACAAATGAGCATTTAATGAAAAATTTGGTATCAAGCTAATTGCAACTTTTTTTGCTCAGATTCCCCAAAAACAAAAAACATCCTAAGATATGTCGCCAAAAACAATTTTGGCTTCAATCCTAAGATGCGTCTATAAGAACACGCAAATTCCCAGATCATTTCGTTAACAATATCACACTAAAGCAATGACTTTTCCTGATTTCAGTAGACACTTTTTACTTTATAAACTAGAAAAGTAGACACTATCAATTCTATAAAACTGAAACAGTAGACACTTCTTATTTTTTGTTCCTGTTTTTCTAGACATAATTTCTCAAAATGAGTCTTTCAGTACGCAGCTTACCACATTTTAATGATACTTCTATTGAATTTATGACACTTCGATGATACATTTTGTAAATATATTAAGAAGAGTCATTTTTGTAAAAACCTATATATCAGTACTATATATTGATTTTATCCACAAAAAAAAAATGAGACTTTGAGACTTTTTTTCGAGAAAAAAAACTTTTTGCGTGCGAAGAATATCCCTTGCGGATAACCCGCAAGGGTGGTGACCTTCATCAGATGAAGGTCACCAACTTTCTTCTATATCATTTATTCTATCACCCAATCCTCTATACTTCGCTGGTTTTCCGAGAAGTTAATACCCACTTTCACAACCTTTCGCCCATCATCGGCAAAAGCCTTGGCATAGTCCTTGTCGCTGATTTGCGCCATGGCGATGTCGGCAGACTTCTTATATTTCAACTCAAAGATAAAGATACTCTTATCCGTCTTGAGAACAAGGTCTATTCTTCCATCAGAAGTGGTATGCTCCACCTTCACATCTTCGCCAAGCATGGTGAAGATGGTGAATATCACGGCTTGATAGTGACGCTCATTATTGTTGATAATCGTATATGGAAACTTATCATAGAATGCCTTCAAATGAGGCATAAAAGCTTCCATGTCATCATTGATGAGCACATTCTTGGAATAAGCATACACAATGGCATCATATCTGTTCATGTCTTGCGCAGTATAATACCTGACGAGACTTTTCGAGAAGCCTTGTCTTACTTCCTGATTTGGGAAACAGAGATGATACAATTTTCCTCTTCGCTCATATCCTTTAATGGTAAGATAACCACTTTGGAAAAGAACTGGAATCGGGTCTGTAAGCTTTTCTGTAGGGGTATCAAAACGATCGTCATTAACCCAAAGGTCGTCCAGATTGAGCATATCCAAATTTTTCTGCTGCAACAACTCTACCAGGAACGTAGGCGTACCGGATGTAAACCAATAGCTATTAAACTCCTTATCGTCCAAAGCATTGATGATGCTGTAAGGATTGAAGATATCCTCGCTATTGATACTGAAGTGGTAGCCATCATAATGCAGCTTGAGTTGTTCTAAGGTCTCCTCATAAGTAAGCCCATTATGTTCAGCCATCTCCTCAATACCCTCACGGAAATACTGAGACAATTCACTCTTGGTAATACCACAACAGCTACTGTATTCATCCTTCAACGTGAGAATCTTGAGATTATTCAACTCGCTGAAGATGCTGAGCTGACTAAACTTAGAGATGCCTGTGATGAATACAAAGCGAATGTTTCCCTCTTGCTGTTTCAAGGGACTGAAGAAATCTCGCATGATGTTGCGGATGGTCTTCTGCAAGTCTTCGTCACTTACAGAATCATGCATCGGGGCATCATACTCATCAATGAGAACGACAACTTGCTTACCGGTTTGAGCCGTGGCAGCCAGCAAGATATTCTTGAGACGTGCGCCAAAAGACTTCTCATCTATCGGATTAACCTTTAAACCATATTTTTTCTCTTCTATTTCTAGTATTCCGTTTAGAATTGAATATGTATTCTCCAAACTATAATACTTACCGCAGCTCAGATCCAAGTGGATGACGGGATATGCCGTCCACTCCTTCTCCATCTGTTCGATGGCAAGTCCCTTGAACAGTTCTTTCTTACCCTCGAAGTAAGCCTGGAGGGTAGATACAAACAAGGATTTTCCGAATCGACGTGGGCGACTCAGAAAATGAAACTTGGCATAATGAGCCAGCTGATAGACGATAGCCGTCTTGTCAGCATAGAAGTAATTCCCCTTCACGATTTCGGAGAACGTTTGTATTCCCAAAGGATATCTCTTTGAAGCCATAATCTTACTCTTAATAATTAATGTACAAAGATACAGATAATATTTCAGAAAACAAGCGTTTTTCTGATTATTAACAATATATCACTGCAAAAATAGAACCGCAATTCAACAAAACATGCTTGAAACGGGGCGGTAAC
>OGMF01001601.1_pt1 | contig 21455 bp, 24 predicted proteins | sample 1572921 | NCBI WGS metagenome assembly OGMF01 (sample SAMEA2581919, study PRJEB24529) | metagenome | biome: Human gut stool | place: China | collected 2011 | reverse complement strand
TAATAATAAGTCCTATATAGGGGATACCAAGGAGAATCTTAGATGGAGATTATTAGGTGATAGTATCATAAGAGGGGTCCCTTATAAAGGACATATCTTATGTGCTATAAATAGGTATAATACTCACCTTTATAGTGCCATGGTCAAGTATGGATTAGATAAATTTACTGTTTCTGTAGTATCAGTCGATAATAATGAGACAGAATCAATGTATATAGATTTATATGATTCATACTATAATGGATACAATAAGACCAAGAATGGTAAGGGAATGGGTCCAGTTCATACTGGTATGATACTTATGAATGATACTATAAGTAGAAGTTCATTTGTAGATCCCAAGAATATTGATAAATATTTATCAATGGGTTGGAGGTTAGGGAGACTTCCTGGTGTCATGCCAGTGGGTGTAGTTAGGATCTTTAAGGATGATATAGAGAGAAGAGTTCCTAGAGAGGATCTTCAGAAATTCTTAAATGACGGATGGTCACAAGGAGCAAATCCTAATAATAAACATGCTGGAAGAGGAAAGATAAAGGTCCATGATGATAATGGGTATACGTTCATAGATTCAAACGATCTAGATTATTACTTGTCATTAGGTTACAAGAAAGGTCAAGGATTCTCAGTAAATTCAGGTAGAGTTAATATTAATAAAGATGGAGTTAATAAACGAGTCAAAGAGTCGGAATTAGACTCCTTTCTATCAGATGGATGGGACCTAGGAGGTTTGCCCTCTAAACTTTCAGGGACTATTAGAGTTAATAAGAATGGACTTATAAAATCTATTACTCCAGATGAACTTAATGACTATCTGGAGGATGGATGGCTAGAAGGGAATGGATCCAATGCATTATCAGGGAAGATAGCTATAAGCAAACCTGGCGAGGTAGGCTGCAAGTATGTTATAGATGATCATGAGATCATAGACTCCTATTTAAATTCAGGGTGGATCGTAGGCAGAAGTAAGTCTCCTACTAAAGGATCTATAACTGCCATAAATGAGGTAGGAGACTTTAAAGTTATAAGAAGGTCTCAGATTCTTGAGTATCATCGTTTAGGATATCGGAGAGGACGTAAATGGGTGACTTCTATTCCATTTGATAAAATAGAAGAGTTTAATGATTTATTCATAGAGTAATGCTGACTACATTACTCATTGCAAAGTTCAACGACTATCGAAATCACATTCTGTGAAGAATGGAAGAAAGTAGAGTAGACTCAAGCGAGTCGAAATAGAGAGCTCTGCAGATATGCAGATGAAGATATAGTCTAGACTACATGGAGACATGTAGAAGTTCATAAGAGAACTGGTAAGGAGGTAGCAAGCCTTATTGAATAAAACGGATAATTACAATGGGACGTTGTCCTAATACTCCGAATCATATTGGAGTGATGAAGATAGCTAAGAACCGTCGTGGCGAGGTAGGCGACAAGTCGCACTATATTCGCCTATCAAATGGACGATTCCGATTGATCAGTTCATTACTTTATTCTGAGATAAAGAATCTCCCTATGAAGAGGAATTATCTGGATGGAGATATCGATGCTATGGAGAGACAGGTTCAAGTGTCATCTATGAAACAATAGAATTAGATTAGAAATTATGGATATTAAACTTAAGGAGTATAAGTCGGATCTCGATAAAAAGGAGATCCTTCTTATACTTGATACCGACTACATACATTCGACTAACAATCTTTACTCAGCTAAGATTGCATACAAAACTAAAGGAGGAAAGAAATCTGCTTACCCGATGATCTTCAAGAATCCTGAGGTAGTAGCTTATTGCCAGAGGATTGAGGAGGAACTATTAACTATCGACTTTAAGAAAGAAGCTCCATGGATTTGGGAGACAAAGTATTTCAATCTAACAGTTCAGTTTGTAGTGAAGCAGTCGTTCGGTCGTAGAGATACTGATAATATGCTAAAATCTATGCAAGATTCAGTGTTTCGTCATTTAGGACTAAACGACTCTAGGATTGTAGAACTTCACGCTTACAAATCTTTTCTTCCTGAAGCTAAGAATGAGTATATAATGATTAGATTATCAGAAAGTACTCACGATTTTATGTTTAAATAAATTTACAGACTTATGAAATCGAAATTAAACATAGCACTAGTATCTCATGATGCCAGGAAGAAAGAACTACTAGAGTGGGTAGCATTTAACTCCAAGGCTTTATCAGATCATGATCTGATAGCTACAGGGACGACTGGAACTTTAGTAGAGAAGTTAGGTGAAGGACTATCACTGAATGATAAAGTCCTCAGATCCGGAGTCCCTCTCAAAGTTACTAAGGTGAAGAGTGGACCACTCGGAGGCGATCAACTTCTAGGTGGGATGATAGCAGAGGGAAAGATAGATGTACTGATTTTCTTTTGCGATAATCTTATCACTCAGGGTCATCAGACTGATATCTCAGCTCTCACTAGACTGGCATCTCTGTACAATATTCCATTTGCTACGAATAGGACTACTGCAGATATGATCATATCCAGTCCTCTTCTATCTGATCCAGATTATGAACCTATTCCTACTGATTTCAGTGGATATGTAAATAGAAAAGTTTTATAAACCTAATACATAAAATTATGAGTAAAGTATTCTTAGGAGGAACATGTAATGGATCGACCTGGAGGAATGATCTAATCCCGTATCTAGAAGATGCGAAAATTGACTACTTCAATCCAGTCGTGGAGGATTGGACTGAGGATTGTATTGAAGAAGAGGAGCGTCAGAAGAATCATGAATGTGACATTCACCTCTATGTTATTACCAAGGATCAATCAGGTCCTTACTCTCTATGTGAGGCATTGAATGATGCATGGATGGTTTACACTAATGATGAATCCTCCATAGTTCGTACTGTAATTCTTTACATAGTACCGAATGACTTTGATAAGAAAATGTTGAATTCAATCAAGGCATGTGCAGACTTCCTTCATAGCATGAACTCGGGTAATATTATAGTTATTGAGGATGTCTATCAGCCTAACGAACTGGCTGAGTATATAGAAGAGTTATCGTATAACAATTCGAACAACTAATCAGATGACATACAAACTTAAGCATCCAATTATCATCAGATTTTCTGAGAATGATAATCCATCAGGACCCATGCTGAAAGGTCACGGTCCTTACAAGATCGTGAAACTTATGAGTCTAGTGAGTTTCTGGGATAAACTGACCTTTAAGTCAAGGGTTAGTAAGAAGAAGTTCCAGAAACTACTACTGGCATGTGAGGAAGAAGGAGTCACCTTACTTATTCTCACTGGAGTAGGAGATTCAAACTGTAGATATGCGAAAGATGATAATTCCGAGGCAAAGGTTATACTCTACCCATCATTGATAGTAACCTACTATGATAGATTAGGCATTGTAGATGTAGGAGATAACTATAGATCCTTTGCTGATGGAGAGATAGTAAAGTCAGGAAGATCCAGGTTAATAAAGTTAGATCGTATACGTGATTAGTAATAAATCCTCCAGTTGATATGATTAAGTTCATGTTTGACTGGAGGATTTACTTTACCAATAAGGCCTTCTAGAACGTTGTAGGCCTTAATTCTGAAGTAAGTAAATAAATGTTTAACCGAATTTCATGAAAGATGTTATCAGACACATCATGAGATTCACAAAATTAAATCTTAAATGGGCAAGAGAATTGCACTAGTAGATGACAAGACATTCCAAGTCTTTCAATTCTACGGATTAGGATTCAGTGATATAGTACCACTGAGTTCTCTAACTGATGAGGCCGATAGGAACAGAGTAACTGTATCCGACGGCGATGGTATCTATCTGATAGGCAAGGAGGCCTATGATTACTTTAAGGAGTTCAATCATATGGGTGTTCGTAGTGAGAACGCATATGATGTAGCTCAGATCCCTCGATTGGGATTGAACAATGGAGCATTCGTTAAAGTAGCATACAAATCTCCTCCTACCAGATCAGACTTATCTTATTTTCTATCTAGTGATTTCACTAGGAAGATAGAATTTAAGTACTCAGGAGTGGTAGCTAGAAGTTATCAACATGCAGTACCATTCTTGAGATATTTTGAGAATTATGATGGAGATTTAGGATTTGATTATGAAACGAGTAAACTAAACTGCTCAGTAGTTTGGTGACAAACTATGTATACTAATCTAATTGCTGGAAACTCTTATTACGAAGTAAGACAATCAGCAGCTAAGATCCATATAAATGGATAAAGTTCATCGACTAGTCGAAAGACATAGGATCCAAGCCAATGGGATTCGAAATGGTTAGCTCTGTCATGAAGACAGATGAAGATATAGTCAGAACTGTACTGAGAAGTACAGAAGTTCATAAGAGAACTGGCAGAGGAGTTGCGGACTCTGTTGAACATATTGGGTTTTCCAACAAATCCTAATTTCGTCATAACTGGGTGTTCTATCTGTACACCTCAACATGGATGTTTCTTTGATTTCGAACAAATTGAGAAGAACTCAACTCCAGAAGAGTGGATTCAGTTCCAGAAAGAGTTTGGAAATCTTCTTGAGATGAAACAGAAGAATCTCTGGGCGTATAATATGCAGTTCGAGCAGATGGTTACGTTTAGAGTATTTGGAAAAGATATCGAGATCAATGACGCATCTGTGTATAATGTCATTCAAGGATATCACTACAAGAAGTATTCTTTGAAGTGGACAGCACAGCGGGTCTGTGGTGTTAGCTCATGGGACGATGACTTCTCATACTTGAATGACATCCTTGGTGAAATGTATAAGGATCAGGATGTTACAATTCACAATTTCACTGAGTCTGCTCAATTCAAAGAAGTATGTAAGAAGTATCCTGGATATGTAGATGAGTTCAAACGACTCATCACAGAACATTGGGGAAATTCGTATAGGAATATACCTGGAGATATCTTGGGGTATTATTGCAATCTTGACGCAGGATATACCTTGATGATTAATGAGTACTTGAAAGCAAAGTACTCAGAAGTTTGCAAGGGAGTCTACATGGACAATGCTAGACTAGGTGCCAGACTTCATTCAGGAGGTATGTACAAGGATGAAGGGTATCGTACGAGGTATTATACTGAATGTCATCGGATGATGGCGTATGGTATGATTTATTCAGCTACGGTATTATGTAAGATGAAGATTGATCATTATAAAGATATCGTAGATATCAAGATGATGGAGGATACGATACCTGATTCAGTCATGCTATTACTTAAGAGGAATGAACTCTTTAAAGGTGATCTTAAAAGTGTAGCTAGACATATCATCCTGAATAACTTAGATCCAAATTCATCAACTGGCATGGATGATAATCGTATTATAGCAACGTATGGACTGGAATTATATGAAGCTATAAGTGCAGGGTTATCTGAAGCTGGAGTGACTAAGGTGGATGAGTCGATCAAGAGAAAGAAGAAACCTTTCGAGAAAGTAATAGCTAGACTAGTTCCGATCTTTGGATTTGGAGTCATGGATGAAGCTCAAATTAAATCTGAGTATTCATCGTCCAAGTATGAAGATTTAGTGAACTACTATTACTTCAAGAATGGGTATGAAGGATTCTTAGACATTTGGTCAAATCAGATGACAGATATCCAACATATCCCATACTCATTTAACTTTAATGGGAAGATCTACTCTATTGAGGAGTTTCATGAGTACTTAAATAATAATTATTATAACTGTTCTAGCTCTGTCGAGTATCCAAAGATCTACAATTTCTTGACAGAGAAGTATAAGTATCCTTTGGCATTCTTATCAACTTTGAATATCCATAGAAAGATCTACGATGGGAAATTTAGCAAGACACCATCTGAGGACTTTAAGGATTTCATGGACAATATTAAGGATCAGCCCAAGGAGGTAATTGATACGTTACTAGAACTAGTAGGGAATCCATTAGATGATAGGATGACATATCTTATGAACGGATTGGATGGATTCCTGAAGATTAATGACTTCTGGAAATATTACACGAAAGATCCTGAGAAAGTAAAGTCTTATGGAGAACCATACTCTGAATCAGATTTTACTGACCAGTTTGATTTTCTGGCAAAATTTTTAGTCCTGCAACATTTATACAAGAGGTTAGATAGTAGCCTCTCATAGAGGGTAATTTCTATGATAAAATATCATTAATTGCTGGGAACTCCTGTTAGGATTATCTGACTAGATAAGATGGTTACTTATCAGTAATACTAGATAATATAGGGACAATCAGCAGCTAAGACTTATACTTAAGTAGTAAGATTGATATAAGATATGGAGATATATGAATTATACAAAGAAATTTCAAATAGGAATTCCGATGTTGGGAAGTCTCACTTTGAATATAAAGACATAAAAGGGAATCATAACTATAGGTACTTTATACCCGAATGGTTAGGGATACCTGAGTGCTCAAACTCATGGGTATCAGGCAGATCTATAAGATCAGTACTATCTTCTATAGGATTGGATAATCAACTATATTACGACTTAGTGATTCTAGGGTTATCATCACCTGACGATAGGCCTAGGTGTCAATGTGGGAGTCCAGTCAAATTCATGAGTTTAGCAGAAGGATATAGAGAATTTTGTAGTAAATCTTGTGCTAAGAGATACATAACTGAAGAGACTAGGAAGAAGAGAGGTGACTCATTAAGAGTGACGATGAATAACCCTGAGGTAAGGCAAAGAATGTCTGATTCTCACAAAAGGGAGAACTTATCTCCTGAGACTAGACTAAGGCTATCTGAGTCTATGAAAGGGAATACCAATGGTAAGGGACCTAGATCAGAAGAGTCTATTCTTAATATGGTTGAAGCTCAGAATCGTCCTGAAGTAGCAGAGAAGAAGTCAAAGTCACTGAAGGATACCTACTCAAGACCTGACATAAGAGATAAGAAGTCGAAATCACAGACAGGTCTGAAGAGAAAATTATCTACTAGGAGAAAGATTTCTAAAGCTAGAACTGAGTACCTTAAAGCTCATCCCGAATCCGTGAAACCTTGGGGATACGTGAAGTTCAAAGTGGGATCGCTTTATTTACCTAGATTTAATAAAGAGGTAAGATACGAGTCGTCTTATGAAAGAGACTTGTTATCGATCCTTGACTCATCAGATGAGATTAGTTCTGTAGATCGTAGTAAATTACATATACAGTACTATAATGATGAACGTGGGAAAGTATGTAACTACTACCCTGATTTCATCGTTAAATTAAATACGGGTCACAAACTTTTGATAGAAGTGAAGCCTAATTATAGATTATCCAATTCAGTGGTAATAGCCAAGGCAGCCGCAGCAGTTGAGTTCTGTAAAAGCAATGACCTTCAGTACGTTATTCTTACTGAGGATGACCTATATGATGGGAAGACTTTAAATTATAAACTAGATTTATTTAGTAAGATTAGATCTAACCAATCTAATGATTAACTTAAGTATAAGTAAAGTCCAACGACTATTCCGTAAGGAAGTAGACTGCAAGTCGGTAATGGCAGTCGAAACATGATACTCTGCAGTATTGTAGATGAAGATATAGTCTAGTCTGTATAGAGATATACAGAAGTTCGTGAACTGATAAGTTCTGAGAACTGATAGGATTTGACGAGTCCTATTGAATATAAACGATCGTAAAATGTTTACAACATATGTGATGGGACTCTTCAAGAACTTTGATAGAAAATGTCATGACACACCTGCATTGGTTCCAGATATTATCGATGAGAATGATGCAAGGTGCGATGTAGTGAAGATGTTTCCGAGGTACGAGATTGAGTGATTGGTCTCACTAGAGAGTGATCTCTAGAACAATTAACTCACTGAATTGCTGGGACACCCTAACAGATAATGCTGAGGGCAATCAGCAGCCAAGTGTTTAACTTAATACTTTCAATTATGGATACAAAGAAATTCGTAAAGATAATGGTACTAGTAGGTACTACGATAACTGGATTAGCGACGATTATTGGTTCAGTTATAGATGGTATCTCTAAATTGGAAGATGATAAGTAAACAAAGGTTCAGAGACTATCCAGAAATGGAGTAGGGTTCAAGTTAATGGAACTCGAAGTAGTGAGAATCTCAGTAATGAGATTAAGATATAGTCCTGACTTCATAGAAATATGGAGCAGCCCGTATAATTGGGCGTATTAGGCCTTACGAGCCTAATAGAAAGTGCGTAATCAAAAAGTTTCAAAAAGGTGGTCGGGGCCTTTTCATACAATTTATTCAAAAAGTGACATTAAACGGATAGTGACATCTCCAAAGGGATACCTGATGTCATATTTTGATATTAATAAAATTAGTATCGCCTAATAGTGATATTAGGGCAATAACTCATTGAATTGCTGGGAAGTCTAAGTTGGATAATATCCAATAAGATAATCAGCAGCGAAGATTAGTGTTCTCAGTCTATACTAATTAATTATAGGCATTATGAGAATTTGTAAACAGTGCAAAAGAGAGTTTTCTCCCTGCCATAAGACTAGTGAATTTTGTTCAAAATCTTGTGCAACTTCATGGAGAAATTCACAGAAATTAAAAGATGGAAGTCATAATTTCAATAAAATGGATCGAAGTAAGAATGCTAAGATTCAAATTGAGAAAGGGACTCATCCATTCCTCCCAGATAATATGACTGAGGAGTCATTAGAGAAGAAAAGACAAGGGATAAAATCAGCCAGACTAAGAGAGTCCTCCAAAGGAATTCATCCTTGGCAGAACCCTTGGAATTGGATTGATAATGAGTATAGTAGATCGATCTCAGTAGTAAAGAAAAGAGGTTTATCAGAGATTGAATTGTATGTATCGGATTGTGAATTTGATGGGTATTTTAAAATCGGATGGACTTATAATACTGAAATGAGGTACTGGGACTCTAGGACTCATGAAGTAAAGAATGCTACTAAATTGAGATCTGGATCACCTACTGAGATACTAGGAATTGAGAGATTAGTAAAGAAAACTTATTATGATGAGGAGAATTCGAAGTTCACTAATAGTACTGAGATATTTCCTAACTCTAAGAAAGAGATTATACTAGAATTTATTAACTCATTATAGCACTGAGAGTACTAATAACGTTCAACGACTATCGAAATCATACAGAAATGTAGAAGAAAGTAGAGTAGGATCAAGTGATCCGAAGTGGTGAGCATCTTATCTATTGAGATGAAGATATAGTCTGGACTCATACGAAAGTATGAGAAGTTCATGGAGCAATTCCTGAGAACTGCAATGATCTAACGAATTATTGTGACCAATATCGTAGTGCAGCAGAAGTCCGGAGTTTAGCATTTTTCAGTAAGGATCCGAAGTTATGTGAAATGTTCCTTACTGGTCAGGATCCGTACGTATGGACGGCCAAAAATGCATTCCCCGATGGGGACTGGAGTGATCCAGGTTATAAGCGTCTATGGCGTACTAGATTTAAGTCGATTAAAGTTGAATAGTCGACTATAAACTCTGTTAATTGCTGGAAACTCCTAACTTACTATTTAGTAAGAAGGACAATCAGCAGCTAAGATCTGTATTAATACAGATAAAGTTCAACGACTATCGAAAGACTGAAGAAATTCAGAATCGAGTAGAGTACACTCAAGTGAGTGGAAACGCAGAGTATCCATGGATCTCATGGATGAAGATATAGTCTAGTCTGCATAGAAATATGCAGCAGTTCCGATGAGAACGCATTCAGATTAACGACCTGAATGGAATGAAACGTCTTCTTGGCAAGATGTATTTAATGAGTTTGAAATAAGCTCCATAATGAAGTGATTCATTATCGTAAACCATGTGAATTGCTGGGAACTCTTATTGTAAGATAAGACAATCAGCAGCTAAGACTTAGATCTAATCTAAGTAAAGTTCAACGACTATCCTGAAAAGGAGTACAACTCAAACTACTGGAGTTGGAAGTGCATGGCATCTGATTATGATCAGATGAAGATATAGTCTATTCTGTACTGTGAAGTACAGCTGGAGAAATTCCGGAATGGGAGTGGTGAACTCATTCGAATTTAAAGGATAATACACTCGCCAACAATATTAATGTATCGATTGAAGAAGCTCAGCATCTTACTGATATTCTTTTCTCAAACTTTAATGTAGTAAAGAAATTCATTGATAAACAATCTAATTATCCTCTCAGTCACGACGGAAGAATCAATACCTTCCTAGGTGACGATCTTGTAAGTCCTGACTGGGAAGGATACCTAAGAGGTGAGAAACAAGCTAAAGGTCGAGTTATGAGACACGGCGTAAATCTTTCAATACAGGGTGTTTCAGCCTGTTATTTGGCTTGTGGATTTTACAATGTCCATAGGGTCGCCAGACAAAATGGACTGGTTATACAGCCTCTTATCGTCGTAAATCGTTGCGACTTTATGTAGCGATACATAATAAGAATTCAGTTAATTGCTGGAAACTCCTAACGAGCCTACTGAGAAATTAGTGGATGTCGAGGACAATCAGCAGCTTAAATTATTAGTAATATGGTTTGGAATTTAAAAGAATTATATGATGATCCTAAAGATATATCCAGAACAAAACTAAACTCATATACTGGAGGAATCCTTTATAGGATTCATAATCTAGTTACCAATAAATCCTATATAGGAATAACCAAAGTCCTATGGTATCGATTATTTAGTACAAAATTTGGTCACTTAGCAGTGGGATATGATAAAGGAGAGAATCATAAGTTGTACAATTCTATGAGGAAACATTCTCTTGAGAATTTTCAATTAGAAGTGCTACTGAAGACAGATGATATCTCCGAACCTAGAAGAAGAGAAGAAGAGTTTATATCCATATACGATTCTTACCATAATGGGTATAATCTATCCTACAATGGAAAGGCCACTTGGAAATTGAACGGTGGGATGCCTAAAGGGTACATAGCTATGAATAATGGTATGTATAGTACTTTTGTAAGTCCTGATGATATAGAAGAGTATGAGGATAGAGGATTTGTGAAAGGAAGACTAGGATGTCCTAACAAAGATCTAGTAGCCATGAATAATGGAGAGATCTATCGGTATGTGACTGAAGAAGTATTCCATCTCCACTATGAGCCTTATGGGTGGAAGAGAGGCAGAGGATCGACTCCTACTAGAAGAGAGTATGAGACTAACCATAGGTACCTAAATAATGGAGTAGTAACTAGGAAAGTCAGTGAGAAAGATGTTACTCATTACTTATCTAACGGATGGGTAGAAGGTAGACTGGATCGAGGTACTCATTTAGGAAGACTATATATTACTGATGGATCTATAACCAAAGTTATAGATGAGTCAGAATTCTCTATTTACGAATCCCAAAGGTTTAGGAAAGGACAAGCTCCTAGAAAAGTCAGGAAAAGATGGATGATAACTCCTGATGATGAATCATCTATCCAAGTGAACTCTGACTTAGTAGAGGAGTACTTATCAAAAGGATATAGAATAGGAAGAATCATAAGAAAGTAAACTAATAATTAAGTTCAGAGACTATCTCGAAAGAGAGTAGGATCCAAGTGGATTCGAAAAGCTGAACTCTGCAGTACTGCAGATGAAGATATAGTCCGATCTCATATGAAAGTATGAGAAGTTCATGGAGTAATCCTGAGAACTGCGATGAATTAACGACTCACCGTGAACATACTGACACGATAGTTCCACAATGAATTTCAAAGCTGAATACCTACCCTTCATAAACCAATTCTACGTGAAGAATTTTCGGGAGTACCTGTATAAATTCTGTCAGACACCTTATAAATTTGACACATTCCTGGGTACGAATTATCATGACGTGGCTCTCCTCGAAAATATTTCATTTGAGGAGATAAAATTGAGTGGTACAGGTATTGCAATATGTAATATTCTTGATAAACTTGATGAATCTGGGATCAAGTACGATCTGAGTAGATCCAGATCAGAACTTGAACCAATTTGGGAACCTGATCCCATCACTAGATTCATGAAATCAGATTATGGTTGTTGTATGATGTATGACAACAATAAGACTGATGTAAATATCAAGTTCAAGAATGTTCCATATGAATTGATAGAGAAACTTGGTCTATCAATGTAATTAGATTTGAGTACAGGAGGATTCTCCTGTACTCATTTTTACTCCTAAATAATAATTTCACCTATCTAGGACTCCTTCACCCTTAATTATGAATTAGGTTTAGTAGTAATTATCTAATTTTGAATGAATTATGAGTAAAATTATAAAATGGGATAACGAGATCTGTGAGGATTTAATCACTGATTATCTCAAGTCTACGAAAGATGATGAACTCCTCAAAATGAAGAAAGTAGCATTCTTTAAATCATTAGGAGAGTTAACAATCCGTATCGGATTCAAGGAGAATCGTGACTATAGATCATATATAAAGAAATGCGTAAGGATATTTGATCTTCTAGAGATGGACGAATCATCCAACGTTCCTGAGGATGAAAGAGTTGATCTACTCGCATATATTGAATCTTTAGTTGATGAGATCCCTGACGATAAATTCGATGGTGATAAAGAATTCGTAAAATGGCAACCTTGGCAAGCTTTCAGTATTATGACTTATGGATTTAGTCTAGGGAAAGCAGTCATGTGTGCTACTTGCTATAAAGATACACCTGACGTACTAGTAGATGAGGATGGCAGGACTAGGATAAATCTTAAATCTGATGTTTATCCTAACTTTAATGCTGATCTAGAAACTATAAATTAATAAATATGGTCACTCCTTTATCCTATTCAATTGACCCTTCTAGCCCTTAGTTGTGATACGATGGAAGCATATATAACATTAGAATGTAATCTAAATTTTGATGTATCAGAACTAAATGAATTGGATTGGATACCTAGGATAGTGAACGAAGATCCCGAGTACTATCAGTTACTTAATCTGCTGGGGAGTGCTGTGGTACTATATGATCCTGATCTTCTTATCCATCCAGTGAAATTATTCTTTCATGATAGATCCTGGTACTATAATGGTTCTAGGGAATTGAAGGATCTAATAGGTCGATCTCAGATAGAATTGATACTCCCTACTACTATAGAAGCAAGTCCAAACGAAGGATATAGTCACTTATTAGTAGTATCATCTTTTGAATGGTACCTACCAAGTCCAGATCTTAGTACCACTGAAGTTCGATTTCAAAGTGTAACAACTTTCGATAAGGACTACTTGATTTCGTACGAATTTTCTAAGAAGTCATCTAGGAAAGTCATAGCAAAAGTATATTCAGATTATGATCATGAAGTATTGACTCAAGGTTTAATATATATAAATACTTATTTAGACAATCATGATAGAGTACGACGATAAAGGGAATCCTAGATGGATGAAATTTGATATTGAGTTTAACTATAGGAGGAATAAGATCAAATTCTCGATTATCCACTGTATAGGAAACTTTATAAACTCAGCATTTGAGAACTGGATCGTAAGAGCTAATAGTAAAGAGTACAACGCAAAGTCGTTCGTGAAGTATATTAATTCCAAATTTACTCCCGAAGTGGTCGCTTATACTGAGCATCAATTTAATAAACTCTGTAATTACGCACCAAATGATGAAGAATTATAATATTATCATGGCCATCTCTATAAGTGCAGCAGTAGCCGTAGGTTGCTTAGCTGCTGAATCTGGATGGCCATTGATTGGATTACTAGCAATCTCTCTTAGTACAAGAGATGAAAGAGATTCTTAATTTTATAAATTTAAAGAATTATGGAGGAGGATTTTTATAAGACACTAGAACTCAAGTTGAGAGTGGAATTCCTGAAGAAAGTAAAGGAGTATGCATGTAAACTTCATGATGAGGTAGTTAATCAGAAGTATGATAACTACCTGCCCTATTCATTTCATCTGAATCTGGTGGCTAAGTTTGTAATGAAGTTTATGCCTGATGACATCACTGATGATGTCAAGGCAGGACTTATCATGGCAGCTTATCTCCACGATTCTATTGAGGACGCCAGGTTAACCTACAACGACGTACTAGAACTCCTCAGTGACGAGTTCAAATTCGTAGCAGGTATCGTTTATGCTTGTACGAATGAGAAAGGTAAGAATAGGAAGGAACGTGCAAATGATAAGTTCTATGAAGAACTCAGAGCTACTCCTTATGCACCTTTTGTGAAGGCATGTGATAGACTAGCTAATGTCTTTTACAGCACTGAGATATCTACTACTAGTAGGATGAAGGAAGTCTACAAGAAAGAGATGGACGAGTTCACTGAGAAGATAGGACTCACTGAGGAAATATTCAGGACTACTTCTGACGATCCTATGGTAGAAGCTACTAAGAAAGTGATATTCGCTATTGATGATTTACTGGAGGAAGAGTAATGGATGCAGTATTAATACCCAAAGTAATACTAGTACTGAATAAGTATAATTCAGTATACGTAGTGGATAAAGAGAGTAAAACTTCCTTAGAAAGTGCTAGGAAATGGGCAGGTAAAGGTTGTAGGGAGTTCGAAGTGGATAACTCCGGATTTACTGCAAAAATAACTGCAGAAAGCTTCCCTGACTACTCTAGTCAAGGAGGTAAACTGTCATTCTGTATGGTGGAATTTCACCACAAGGATATAGGAACGTTTGAGTCAGGAATCTCTACTCAGAACCTATTCTCAGTAATAGCTCAATCCAAGGTAGAGAAAGGTAGGATATCTGGAGAATTCTCTTTCTGTAAAGGAGGAAATCTCACCTACATAGTAGGTCCATGGATGAAAGAGTACAAAGAATACTCTGGAAATTATGAGAAGAAAGTTCAATACATAAAGACCTCTAAGACCACTAAAAGGAAAGTTGGAGTTGTATACAGTACTAAGACTGCTAGGAAACTATACCTAGGATCTATGTACTCGTGCAAGATCGAGGTAGGATATAAGGATTCCTATATTGATGAATACAAGAAAGTCCATGTCTATCTGGATGTCACTAACATGACTAAAGAAGAGTTAGATGACCTGAAGAGTACGTCAGTAGGAGATCTATTAATGGAATATCTGATTCAGAGTCATTATAGCCTCAGTTTTAATTCTTCGCTTACTCCTATGATAGAATGTGAGAGACTAATCGAGGACCTGGATTATGACTACCCATCTCTAGTAGCTGAGTCACTATCAAAGATGAACTGGGGAGTCCATAATTATAGTGGGTCTATGTACAGGATCCATTACCTGAAGAAAAATCTGGATGATAACTTTATAGTCAATGGATCTACTACTAAATTGATAAAGGATAGGTTCTGGGAGGACTTCTTAAAGGAATGGAAGAGTAGAGGGACTATGGGAGATCAAACTGCTCCTTGGAATCCTAAAGGAGTAGTGGCAGCTTTAGTAGGATACTTATTCAGAAGTCCTGTAGATAGGAAATTCAATCCTCCAAGTAAAATCATAGAAGATATCTATGGGGTTAATATTGTAGAGGATCTAGAGAAGAGATTCTCAGGATACCTAGACTCCATGACTTTTGAGGATTTCAAGAGTCACCAGAAATTCTTAGACTCTATAAAGTATTATAAAGGAGATGAGAGAATTTACCCGTATACAGTGAGACTTTATCTGAAGAAGGATAATAGTACTGACTCTGTTATCTATAAGAAATTGATCTCTACCGAGTTCTTTGGGATGTCTGATAATCTTGTTAAACATATCCTCAAGGTTCTTATAACTGAGACTCCCAAGTACACTACTGAGAAAGGGATTTCATTATTTACCTATGATATCAGTAAAGAAAGAGTCAGTCTTACCAATGAACTCAGGAAAGAGATGAGGAGTATTTGGTTCTCATTCATAGAGGTGGAAGATTACTCTGACAAGAGATCAATGAAGGAACTTCTTCAGAAGTTAGAATCCAAGAGTTAATTGAACCCTCGAAACCCTTAATAATGAATTGAAAGGAACTATTAACAACCTTTCGATACTGATTCAAAATTTGGGTTTGTGTCCGTAGTCGGCATGTGTGAATAACGCATACTGGCTACGGACCTTCCCATTTTACTAAATTTAGGTGAGGGTTTTGAAAACCCTCGAAAACCTTAATTGTGAATGAAATGAAGGAGATAGTCACCTAGGTAATAGATAGGTTCGAAGGCTATGAGTATTTGAGTTCTCAATTTCCGGAGGTCAGCGGCTATGATTTTTACCGGGAAATGTTCCCGAATAACGAGCGATCTGACGAGCAGCATATGGATTATTCTCACCCCAACGCAATTTATCTGTATCGGGAGCAAACGTCCGATGGTTTTAAGCGAATGCGTCGAAGAATCATGTTCTCCGATCAGTGGGAAAATGATTACATGGAATTTATCGAACAAAATCCGCTGACGTTGTGCAGCGGGCTGTCTTATCGTGGAAGATCCAATAAGCTGGAGCACGCGCAGCGGATGAACGCGATGATCTTCGATTTGGATGGTGTTGGCCTGAAGGAGCTGCGGAATCTATTTTTACGTTTTGGCGGTGATCCGACGCGGATCCGTCGCTTGCCGATGCCAACGTACATTGTGCTGTCCGGAACCGGCCTGCACGTTTGCTATTTTTTCCGAGAGCCAATAGATCTATACCCGAATATTAAAATCCAGCTGAAGAGCCTAAAGTATGATCTTACATTCCGGATGTGGGAGTATGGTGCGACGTCGCAAAATAAAGAGATTCAGTATCAGTCAATCAACCAGAGCTTCCGCATGGTCGGCAGCATCAATGAAAAGCATGGCAATCAGATTGTGGCGTTCCGGACCGGCGAGCCGGTGACGCTGGAGTACTTGAATGCTTACGCAAAACCGGAAAATCGTGTAGACGTCAATAGACCATTTCGACCTTCCAAGATAACGAGAGCTGAAGCCAGAGAAGCGTACCCGGAGTGGTATGAACGTGTTATCGTCCGAGGTGAAAAGCATCCAAAGAAGTGGGATATTGCAGGAAAGGTTCATGGGGATGATCCCCATGCGCTTTATCACTGGTGGATGCGGCAGATCTTATCCATTCGAGGCGGGCATCGCTACTTTTTCCTGATGTGCATGGCGATCTATGCCTACAAATGCGACGTTTCAAAGGCGCAGCTTCGGAAGGATATGCAGACAGCGTTTGAAGATCTTCAGATGGTGCAGCACGAAAATGCGCTGACTGAGGATGATATCAAGAGCGCACTGGAGGCATATGACCGAGAATATTACAACTTTACGATTTCCGATATAGAGGCTCTGACGGACGTTCATATAGAGCGGAATAGAAGAAACGGGTTGACGCAGGAAAAGCATCTCTATTTGGCGCGAAGGCGTAAGGAAGATATGAAGGCGATTGGAATCCCAATGAAGGCTGCGGAAGGTCGGCCGTGCGGAAGCGGAACGGCGCAGGAAAAAGTCCTGGCGTGGCGCGAACAGCATCCGGACGGGCGAAAAGCTGATTGCCATAAAGAAACAGGGCTGGACCCGAAGACGATTCGAAAGTGGTGGGAAACAAAATAACGTATATACCTTGTGTAAAGTATATACGTTATTTAAGATATTTACGATATATAGATTTATGGCAAGGTTGCTTGGTGATTGTTTTAGCAAAGGACGCTACTTTTTCGGTGTATCTGTGTCACCTGAGATGAAGCGGGAATCCGTTTTGCGGATGAGCCGATAGAAATTTTTTTGTTGTGCTGCCGTTAATTCCGGACAGTCTACATCTGCGGTCGATGGAGAGGCTGCGAGAGCCGTTAGCATTTCTATTTGTGGCGTTGTTAGCGGTGCAGCCAAGTCAATTTCTTTGCGTGTAATCATAAATGCAGATTCCCTCCTATTACATCCTCATGGAGCGCAATCCTTCTTCTTTGCACGGAAATAGTATAACAAGTACTAAGCCAAAAAGAAATAGCGGATTTATGTGATATAAAGTATATATATTATTTAATTTATATACTTTATATCAATTATTGATTGCTTTTGCGGGGCATATTTGCCCAAAAAATGGAGATGAGACTGTGCAGCGTCTTCATAATAAGTGGCACAATGAAAAGTACAAGAAACAATGCAAGGAGTGAGACAATATGATTGACGAAACTGTAATTGACACGCGGAAGAAAGATAAGAACGTGGTAATCATCAGCGAGGAATGGTACGGTGAAATGGAGAAGGCTGAAAGAAACTCCGTGTATCTGCGGAAGCTGGATCGCGGTCTTACTCAGGTTCGTGCCAGGCATGGTGTCGTGAAGTCTATGACCGAGTTGGAGGCAATGGAACAGACGTATTGACAATGTAAATAAAATAGAATACAATAAAAATGTTAAGAACAGAAAGGAGCTGCGATAATGGCAAGCACAAACATCAATATCCGGATGGACAGCGACTTAAAAATGCAGTTTGAGGCATTTTGCGCAGATATGGGAATGACGATGACGGCCGCAATTAATATTTTTGCGAAGAAGGCGGTGCGTGAATATCGCATTCCTTTTGAGATTGGCGGCGAAGTGCCGAATGCTGTAACAAGGAAAGCAATCGAGGATGCAGAGAATGGGATTGGTATGAGCAGATCTTTTTCCTCCGTAAAAGACCTGATGGAGGATCTGAATGCTGACAATTAGGTATCAGACGGCCTTCAAGAAGGACTACAAGCGGATTGTTCGGAGAGGTTATGATGTGCGGCTGTTGGAGGAAGTAATCACTATTTTGGCTGAACAGAGGCCGCTGCCAGAAATCTATCGGGATCATAACCTGTCCGGAGACTATATCGGATGCCGAGAGTGCCATATAACCCCAGACTGGCTCCTGATTTATGAGATCAAGAATGATGAGCTTGTTCTATGCTTAACCAGAACAGGAACGCATAGTGATCTGTTTTGAAGAAATAAAGGAAAATGATATATAATTTATATACTATATATATGGTATATAATATAATGCGGGAATACCGCCAATCGACAGGATCATCCGTTGACAAAATCAGCAGAATCTGCTAAACTACAGTTGACCGAGCAAAGGCGGTTAAGAAAACTACACAAGGCGTAGCGAAGCCCTCCAGAAGCTGCAACTTCTGGAGGGCTTCTTGTCCGTTATCGGTGGACCAGACCGTTGGGCCGGGTGCTGCGGAGTCAACTATCTCCATCCAGCCACTTGCAGATGTAGTATGAAACTACTCCTGCCAGTACGGAGATAGCAAAGGCGGTTAAGTACGACAAGGCGTTCACCTCCTTCCGCTGGAAGGAGTCGCAGCGAGAGAATTATATCAAAAAAGGGAAGAAATTAAAAGCACTACATGGAAATATAGAAAAAGCAACTGCGCGTTGCCTGCGTGTAAAGTTCATGTGGTTTACACTTGAGCAGAATTATAGTTAAAATCAAGTGGAAAAGGGAGATGTCTGTAATGCTTGTTGTGACGCAAAGGACTAATGAATGATAGAGAGGAGCGAATAGGGAAATGCGAATTAAAAGTGTTGTTGCATTGATGTGCATTGGGCTAATTCTGATTATGTGTGGATGCAGAGAAACGAGAGAAAAATTAAGCGGCGAGGAGTATTTCTACAAAGATGAAGTGGGGGGGGATCGGGAACCTGAAATGGAAGCGGAAGAGAAAATTAAACAAGAATATGTGAGAGAAGAGAAAGAAATCTCAGAAAACAAGACAGTTTTATATATTTATGACGGCTTGAATGGGAATAAGACATTTGAAATTGATGAGGATGAGACCGCGACAAAACTCAGAAAGATGTTTGGAAAAGAAGCTTTGACAGAGTCAAGCCAAGGGTGGAGAGGAACGGCGAAGTATTATATAGACTTCGGGGACGGGTATGCGATTGGAGTCTATAAAAATGAGCCGTATTGTTATATTGGAACGGGGGTGTATGAACAAGATGGATATTTGATGCTTAGCGGAGATCCGGGCATATCCAAAGGGTTCGATATTCAGGAAGATGCACATGAGTATTTGCTAGATGTTGTAGATGGGCTTCTAAAAGAGAATCGATAAAACATGAAGGGAGAATGCGTGTGAAAAAGTACAGAAGAGCAATTGCGCTATTTCTCGCAATTGGGTTGATGGTTTTAATTCCAAGTGGGATGGGCGTTTCTGCAAGTGGAAATACTGTAGAAGCCAAGATGAGTGAAAATATTGCGCAGGTTCTCAGTATGACCGGGATCGAAAGAGAAGAATATAGTGATCAGCAGGTGATAGACGTTGATGGCCAGAGGGTCAGGCAATTAGTGTTTGACGACAATTTGAAGGTCGACATGGATGGTGCAAATGTAAAAGCAATTTCCCATTTTACAGCATGTACGAATGATGCAATTGTCGTTTATGGAGAAGACGACATTTCGGAGACGGTAAATAATATTGTTGAAATTTCTGATATGGACGAGAATTATGACCTTGTCGGATCTGAAGAATTTGACGATGACTATTGGCGTCTTACCTGGGTGAAGAGTTATGGATCAATTCAAAATCCGTATGAAAGTGTAAATGCCGTCGTGAATAGACGAACGCGGGAACTTACAACATATAGGAGATTTGATGAGGTTCCAAATACGATCACACCGGGCATAACACAATCCGAGGCATTTGAGCGACTTACACAGCTGGACACGGTTGAATGGTTGAACTTGTCAAATGCTGAGTGCGAACTGACATTTACAAAAAGGAATTATTTACGCGATGAAAATTCCACGACAAGGCATTATGGCGAAGTGCGGATGGCGTATCACTTTACGATTGGAAATTATTCCGTTTATATTGATGCGGTAACGGGGGAAGATATCGCCTATTCAGAAAAGAGAATGGTGGCACGGGCATTTTCAGCAGATGGAGAGGGAGCTTTTCCAAATCCACAAAAACAGACAGCAGATGCAACGACATGCTTTAATGAGCTAGGATATACAACCTATGAACCGTGCATTAGCGCACAGTATTATTTAAGACAAAGCCTAGATGCCTTTATAGATGATGATAATGCTTACGGTTTATATCTTGCATGCCATGGTGACGAGGATCAAACTGTGCTCAGTGGACTCGGATGGACAATGGGACGCGATGATATTCATGGAAATTGGAGATTCGTTTTTTTGGATGCATGTTACTCCGCGGCAGGGACTGGATGGTCAAATCAATTCAACATTTATAGCTATTCGCAAAGTCGCGCGTTTTTAGGATGGAGTGACACAGTTGAGGGCGGGAACTCCACAGATTTTTCGTCTGCGTTTTTCCCGGAAGTAATTGCGGGAAATCACTCTAACAATATCAGAGATGCTGCGGTATGGGCGGCAGATCAGGTTCCAGGTCATCATACAGCGCCGATTAAGTTTATTGGAGATCGGACATATAGAGGGTTCGTATAGGGCTAAAAGAAGTACATAAAAGAGCCGCGCCATCAGAAACAATCTGGTGGTGCGGCCATTTTATGTATTGACGATTATATAAAATATATATTATAAATAACGTATATAAAATAAAAAGGAGATGCTGCAATGAAAGTAATCGCAATTGCAAATCAAAAGGGCGGCGTGG